>VFQS010001033.1_pt1 | contig 27064 bp, 17 predicted proteins | sample 3512361 | NCBI WGS metagenome assembly VFQS01 (sample SAMN10412375, study PRJNA504923) | tailings metagenome | isolation source: Relicate 1 Philex TSF3 active mining | place: Philippines
GTTTGCTTAGTATGTTGCCGATTAAATAGCCACGTTGAACAAGTATGGGTTTATTTACGTGACGGAGGTGTTGGCCATCCCATGTGACGGCAGTATCCCGACGCAGAAAAATTCGTGTTTGATCAATATGCAGTGCGCTATCAACATCAATTTTGCCGTCAGGTAAACGTGGATATACGCTGAATTGTTGGCGCTCTTCAGAAAATGCGGCGCCAAAGTAACCGTCGAGCAAACCGTTACCAACTTCTTCTTGACAACGTTTCCACGGCTTTGCAATAAATTCGAAACGTTCACCTAATCTTTCCTCGACACGTTTTAATAATTCTATAGTCAAGCCGCTACCGTCTGGTTTCGTCCAAGGGAATTGGACTTCATCTTCAAAGCAAAACTTTAGATGTGTTTGCGCGCGTGATGATGCGCAAACAAAATTTGATAGCATTAGTACCAAGCTCAGTGATAGAAACTGATAGTAGATCTTCATGTCTTATTTATCATGAATGAGAATTTTCGAACTTACTTGCAAACGATGTTCGCACAGACGCGGAGACTATGCAACGATACATGTTTGCGATGTTGTGATTTGCTTTTTAAAGCTATCAAAATAATATGTTCGCATTGCCTTACTTCTTTACAACAGTTCGCGCTTGTTAGTAGCTTTGTGTTTGGAAGTCATGTAGATTCAGAAAAAATCACGGTTATAAAAATGCAGCTGAAATGCTTTTCGTGCATATTGTGCCTAAAGTGCTTATTGAATGAATCATTTCTTACGATGCTGATATGAATCATTGGAATACATTTGCTTTTTGCATTCACGGTTGGCGCGAATTTGCTACGTGCTTTGGATTGTTGGTCGTTTGTACGTTTCCGGTACATGCTACAAAATCTGAGCCAGCGCAGTCAGTGACTTATGCTTGGGCGGCGTCTATGGCGCAGGATGAGCGTGGTCAATATCCAATTTCTTTGTTAAAGCTCGCATTATCCAAATCTGGTGTGGCATATGAAGCCAAGCCGAGCAAACATGATATGCCGCAATGGCGTACTTTGCGCCATGTTCAAATGGGGAAAGAGCTTGATGTGGTTTGGACCTTCACCTCTCCAGAGCGTGAACGCGATTTGTTACCGATCCGCATTCCAATTGATCGCGGCCTATTGGGCTGGCGCTTACTTCTAGTGAATAGATCCGATTCAGATTATTTTGCACGATTAGAAAGTGCTGATCAGCTAAAAGCTTTACGCTCTGGGCAAGGGCATGATTGGCCCGATTTTCCGATTTTGCAAGCAAATGGATTTAACGTGACACCGAGCTCAAGTTATCAAGGGTTGTTCGCCATGCTTGAGCGTGGCCGCATTCGTTACTTCCCAAGATCGCTGACAGAAATTCAAGCGGAGGTCGATGCACATCAAAAGCAAGCATTCGCAATTGCCCCGCGCTGGGTGATTTATTATCCAGCGCCATTGTATTTTTTTGTGAAGAAAGACAATCACGCTCTGGCACAAGCAATTGAACGAGGGCTGACTATCGCCATGAAAGACGGCAGTATGCGGCAGTTATTTGTACAGCATTTTGGGAACATGATTAAACAAGCACAATTGGATAAGCGTGAGGTGATCAGCTTAAAAAATCCACAGTTGTCAGAACAGACACCGCTACAAAAGACTGAATTGTGGTTCTCACCGGTATTGGGATTTTAAATGGCGAATTCAGATTCTCTTCATCCAACATTCCACCGCCAACGCAAATATCTAGGACATAAAATTGTGGTGGCGGTGCTGCTGTACACCTTGATTGTTGCCAGTCTTGTCACGGCAGTGCAAATCTATCGCGCCTATCAATCTGCGTTGGACAATTTGGAGCAAAGATTTACAGAAATCGAGAATAGTTATTTACCCAGTTTAGCAGCGGGCTTATGGTCAGTAGATATGCCGAGAATCGATACCTTGTTAGACGGTATTGCCAAAATTCCTGATGTCGGTCGTCTGCGTTTGCGTGGCGAACTGAATGATGCATGGGAACGACAATATTCGGAACATCAGCAAATTCTGTTGGAACGAGATTTCAAAATCGTCTATCGTGAAGGAGAAGATGCTTATGAAATTGGGGTTCTACATGTCGAATTAATGGCAAAGGATATTCACGCTAGGATGTGGGAAACCGCGCAAAGTATCGCGATTACGACATCGGTTAGTTTGTTAATGTCTGCCTTGTTTGTTCTATTTATTTTTAGGCGCTGGATCGGTCGACACTTAGAAAAAACTGCAAGTTATGTGCAGCAACTTGAATTAAATAATTTGGAACAAGAATTATTTTTAGATCGACCCAAAAGCGATGAACGTGATGAACTCGACTTGGTTGTCTATGCGATTAATTCTATGCGATCGAGAATCTATGACGATATGCGTAAGCGCGACATTTTAGATACCGAACTTGCACTTTACCGCGAACAATTGGAGCAACTAGTAGCGGAGCGCACTGCCGATTTGCAATTGAAAACTAAATTACTGGAACGGAAATCCGAAGAATTAGTTTTGCAAAATCGTGAGCTTGATGCTTATGCCCACACTGTCGCGCATGATCTGAAACAACCTGTCACCAATTTGATGGGCGCGTCTAATTTGTTAAACGCTGACAATCTAGAATTGTCTGCTGAGAAGAATCGCATGTTATTGATGAGTATTCAGCAATCCTCCATCAAGATGCACACGATTATTGATTCGCTGTTGCTGTTGGCGAGAGTTAGAAAAGATGAGAATCTGATTTTAGAGAAAATAAGTTTAGAACATACCGCACGCGAAGCTTGTCAGCGCATGTCTGCACTTGCTATAGAAAAAGGCGCACAAATTCGGTTTTCGGGACATTGGCCACGTGTGATGGCAAACGAACAGTGGACTGAAGAGGTTTGGGTAAATTATCTCTCCAACGCAATTAAGTATGGAGGCGTTCGACCACAAATTGAAATTGGCGTTACAGATTTGGCAAATGGTTTTGTGAAGTGTTGGGTGAAAGATTCTGGTGCTGGATTGAGCATCGAGCAACAAGAGCAATTATTTAAAACCTTTGTTCAATTTGGACATAGTTCAGCGGATGGGCATGGATTAGGCCTGTCTATCGTGCAGCGCATTGTGTATAAGCTTGGTGGTGAAGTAGGGTATGACACCGCTACACCTAGCGGTAGTGTATTTTGGTTTACCTTGAGATCTGCTTAGTTTTATTTCTGCGAAAACTAGGATTTAGTTTGATAAATGAATTTGCAAAAATTAACGATTTCGGTGTAGCTGCGAGATACTTTGTCTATTAGTATGTTCCCACATGGAAATATTTTTGTTTGCGATTGAAATTTGAATTCGGACAAGATGGACATTAAGTTCATCAGTTTTACCGTCGATACAATTGTCCAATCAGGAGGAATGTATGTTGCAGAATTTGACGATTAAGGCAAAACTAATCATTAGTCTTGTGATACTAAGCTTGGTTGCCTTGCTGATTGGTTTTGAGGGGTTTGTTGCGCTCAATCGTAACAACAGCTCGATTAAAACGATCTACGATGATCGTTTGATTGCATTAAGTCAGTTAGACAGTGTAATTCGTTTGATTCAAGGTAATCAGATAGCCATTTCACGCGCAGCGGTTGAATCGCCAGAACAAATTAAACTTACTTTAACCGAGGTGGAAGACAATCGAAATCGCGCCAACAAAGTTTGGGCCGAGTATATGGCGACCTTTCTCACGCCAGAAGAAAAGGCGATGGCGCAAGATTTTGAACGTAAGCGAGAACTGTTTTTGACGCAAGTGTTGGAGCCCGCCGTGGCGGCTCTAAAAAATGGTGATAACGAAACAGTGAAACAAATTGTCACTGGTAAGCTTGGTGAGGTATTTCTTCCTGTACGAGAAGTCATGAATAACTTGATTCAATTACAAGCTGAAGTTGCAAAAGCGGAGTATGAGAAATCTCAGAAAGCATTCGCCAATTTCAAGTTGGTAACGATATTTAGTCTTGTACTTGCGCTAGCTATTGCGACTGGTATGGGAGTCTGGCTCATGAATAGTATTGTTAGACCGATTCGTGAAGCCGTATTGGTCGCAGAAACGGTCGCTGCTGGAGATCTAACTAGGAATATTGATGATAGCTCTAATGATGAGTTGGGTAGCTTATTACAAGCTTTAAAAAAGATGAGTGACAGCCTGAGTGTCATTGTGAGTCAGGTGCGCGCTGGAACCGAGACTATCGCCTCAGCCTCAAGCGAAATAGCGGCGGGAAATCTGGAATTGTCTTCGCGTACTGAGCAACAAGCTAGTTCATTGGAAGAAACTGCAGCGTCGATGGAAGAAATAACCTCGACAGTGAAACAAAATGCGGATAACGCTAAGCAAGCAAATGTATTGACAGGCTCTGCTTCTGAAGTCGCGGAGCGTGGCGGTCGGGTTGTTTCTCAGGTGGTGACGACAATGAGTTCGATTAATGAATCGTCCAAGAAAATTGTCGATATTATTGGCGTCATAGACGGCATTGCTTTCCAAACCAATATTTTGGCATTGAATGCCGCAGTAGAAGCCGCACGTGCTGGTGAACAGGGGCGAGGCTTCGCCGTCGTTGCATCGGAAGTACGTAGTTTGGCGCAACGTAGTGCAGCGGCGGCGAAAGAAATTAAAGAGCTAATTAATAATTCGGTCGAAAAAGTCGAGGCTGGTTCTTCGTTAGTTCATCAGGCTGGCGATACCATGAATGAGGTAGTCGAGAGTGTGAAGCGCGTGAGTGATATTGTTGCTGAAATCACCGCAGCTAGTTCAGAGCAATCGACCGGTATCGATCAAGTCAATCAGGCAGTCATGCAGATGGATACAGTCACGCAGCAAAATGCTTCACTTGTGGAAGAGGCTGCGGCAGCTGCGGAATCACTACAAAATCAAGCTAGCAAATTAGCAGACTTAGTCAGCATATTTAAAGTCAACTCAAGTAGTGCATATCAAAATACCAGTCAATTCAGCAACCAATTGCGTTTGCGGGCTTGATCGGGCTTGTTGAAAAATTTTAGTCAAGCATAAGTAGCGGGTGAGCTTACTTGATTGCTGCTGGATAGCTACTTAACTAGCATTTAATCGCTACTTAATTGCTACTTAACTGATACTTAACTGATACTTAATCGCGCCCATAATCCTTACTATGGGCGCATTTTTTTGAAGATGAGTAAGCGATTGTTTGCTGGCATCACGATATCTTGATGTAAGCTGAATTGGGTTTGTTTTGCCAGTTCTTGCATATCTGCGATATCTCTAATTCCGCGATGGGCTGCTTGTAATTTTAAGGCAGCATCAAATTCGCGATTACTCTCACTAGTGAATTGACCCGCGTAATTGAAGGGGCCATAGATAATCAAGACGCCGCCTTCAGTAAGAATCTTACTCGCCCCTGCAAACATGCACTGCACTTCGTGCCAGTGCATGATATGACAGGTATTCGCGGTGAACACTGCATCGACAATTTGCGCCGGCCAATTCTCGCTTCCAACGTCTAGCGAGATTGGTGCAAGAACTCTGTCATTAGCCGCGTCATTTATCCACGCTTGAATGCTGGGATGGTTCTCTTCACGATCGCTGGTTTGCCAAACTAGATGTGGTAAGTGTTGGCTAAAATAAACCGCATGCTGACCAGTTCCGCTACCAATTTCTAATACTTTGTTGGCTTGATCTAAATAAGTTTTAAGTTGTAAAAGAATAGGCTCTTGGTTTCTTTCACAAGCTGGAGAAAATAGTTTAATGGCTTGCATAGCTGAGTAGAGAAATGTGCAGTGATGTTGAAATGCGTTTTTTTAATTGAATTGATCTAATAAGTAAGTCCAGTTTAGTCGCACTAAAATCGTGCAAAGCCGCGTGGACAAACCACTTTAGGCAGGATAGCAAAATCAGTTACGCATTATGTTGTATCTAGGTGGACTTAAATTGACTTCGGTTTTTCTTGGTGTCATGATGAATTGAGCTTTTTTTGCTAGCCGCTTCATTTCTTCGTTTGCACTTTGTGTTAATTTTCCGTTCGGAGGTTTCCAATGCAGCACACTATACCCAAAAAATCGATACTCGCGCTTGCCATCACTTCATTATTTGGAGCTGCGTTTGGATATTCATCGTCGGCGCATGCACAAGCGACAGCTGCGCAGGTTCAGGATGAAAAGCCAACATCGGTGATTGTGACTGGTACGCGTATGCAAAATCGTTCTGCGACCAATACTTCTGCGCCAGTCGATGTGATCTCTGCGGAATCCTTGCAAAATTTAGGTGTGAGTGAAATCAATCAAGCTTTGTCAGTTGCCTTGCCTTCGCTTAATTTTCCTCGACCTGGTTTAACTGATGGCACTGATACGATACGTCCGGCGACTTTACGTGGATTGGGACCAGATCAAACCTTGGTATTGGTAAATTCAAAGCGTCGTCATGCATCTTCCTTAGTCAATGTAAATGGTACGGTGGGTCGTGGTACTGCTGCTGTGGATTTAAATACGATTCCGAGCGCGATCGTGAAGAACATCGAAGTATTGCGTGATGGTGCATCAGCGCAGTATGGGTCCGATGCGTTATCCGGTGTTATCAACTTGCGATTGCGTGAAAATCGCGATGGTGGCGAAGTCACAGCGAGTTATGGGCAACGAATTACCGAATACGATTTTATCCCCGGCACCACTCCAACCGGTGCCACGTGGAGTGCTCCAGGTACGACGCGTAGTCGCAACGACGGCAATACCGCGACTATGAGTATTTGGAAGGGCTTGTCATTTGGCGAAACCGGCTATGTAACAGTCGCTGCAGAATTAAAAGATCAAAAATATACAGACCGTGGCGGTTGGGATTTTCGTCAACAATACCCGTTGGTGAACGGTGCATTTGATCCGCGTGAAAAAGACGCCAATCGATTTAATGCTTGGTATGGTGAACCTGAGTTGAAACAATCGACCGTGTTTGTCAACGCCGGACAGATGTTGGAAGGGGGCGCCAAGCTGTATGCATGGTCAAGTTATCAAAGACGCGATGCTTTATCTGCGGGATTCTTCCGCCGTGCTTTGCAAGACCAAAATATCATTTCTGTTTATCCCAACGGATTTTTGCCCAAGATTGCACCGCAAGTCGATGACTATAGTGCGACTGCTGGTATCAGTTGGACCGCAGGACTATGGGACATGGATGCGTCATTAGGCTATGGCAAGAATAAGATGCAGTTTACGATCAAAGATACGATCAACCGATCGATTGGTCCAACTAGTAAAAAGCAATTCGAGGCCGGTGGTTTTTCTTATGATCAGTTAGTGTTCAATTTATCTGCGGTCAGAAGTTTTAGCTTGCCAGATTTTTCTTCGCCTATCAGTTTTGCGACCGGATTTGAAGCGCGTAGAGAAGGCTATAGCTTATTTGCTGGTGAGCCTGATTCATATCGTTTCGGTGGCGAGAAGCTGGCTGATGGCAGTCCAACAGCTCCGGGAGCACAGGTTTTTCCTGGCTTCACCCCAGCAAATGCTTCCGATAATAATCGTAGTGCGGTTGGTGCATATATTGATGTCGAAACCAACTTAAGCAAAGAATGGCAAGCGTCGGCTGCAATTCGTGCAGAGCATTATTCTGATTTTGGAAATAATGTGACGGGTAAGATTGCAACACGCTACGACTTTAGCAAGCAGTTTGGCTTGCGCGGTTCGATACAAAATGGTTTCCGTGCGCCATCGCCACAGCAACAGTTTTTCACTTCGACGGCAACCAATTTTATTAACGGCGTGCCGTTTGAAATCACTACCTTCAAGCCTAGCGATCCGGCGGCGATTGCACTGGGCGCAAAACCATTGGATGCGGAGAAATCATTTAATCAATCTTTAGGTGCCGTATTTAGTTTTGGAAAATTAGGTGTCACGGTTGATGCCTATCGCATTGAAATTAGTAATCGCATCGTTTTGTCTGAGAACTTAACCGCTGCCAATGTGCGTAATTATTTGACTGCACAAGGATTTATTGGCATCGGTGGTGGACGCTTCTTTATCAATGGTGTGGATACGAAAACACAGGGTTTAGATATCGTGTCGAATTGGCCGATGATGACCGAATCGGCCGGTCGTTTTGATTTTACTCTGGCGGGTAATTTTACAAAAACCGAAGTAACCAAAGTGCCAAAGACAGCACAATTATCGGCATTGTCGCCTTCTCCAGTTTTGTTTGATCGCGTGAATGTCTTGATCTTTGAGCGTGGACAGCCGCGCAATAAAATCAATGCGAGTGTCGATTGGAAATTAGCTGACTATGCCGCTACTTTCCGTGCAACTCGCTATGGTGAAGTGTTAGATCCAGGCACCACAGCAGCCTTAGATCAAGTCTTGTCAGCGAAAACATTGGTTGACGTAGAATTTCGCTATAACTTTACTAAGCGTTTGAAATTAGCGCTTGGTGCAGATAATGTATTTGATACCTATAGCGATCCACGTATGCCAGCTTTGAATACAGCGGGTGCCACTTCATTCTCCAACTTCTCTCCATTTGGACGTTCGGGGCGCTTTGTGTATGCGCGTTTGAGCTATAGCTTGTAACTTTTAACAGAATGTGAATTAGCTAGGCTCAGTAATTTGAACAAAAAACGCTTATCGATGAAGATTGATAAGCGTTTTTTTATAAGCACTTGTAATGATTTTTTGTTGCTGGTTTTTATCGTTGAAATTGATAAGTCTCAGACCAAATTAATTTGCCTTCACGTACTTTACGAATCTCTGCACGCATACTGTTCGTGGTGAGTTTTGTGTAGGTGAGTGTCGTACCAATTTCGCCACCAATACCTTCACAACGTAATTCTGTGGTGTCTGCTCGGACAACTTTTAATCGTAGTGGCTCATCCTTACCGCGTGTGACACGATCTATTGCTGGACCGAAGAAACGTAAGCGTACTATCCAGTCCTGGTCTTGTTTTTCGATAAAAAGTAGTTCTACCGCTTTGCTTTTATCTCCCTCTGTTGTGCGGGAAATGCCCATCAATGATTGGCCTTGTAATGCCCAATGTTCGTCGATAATTTGTTTTTCTGTGATGGCAGTCCAGCTGCCAAGCATCCAAGTTAAGTCTTGGATTTCTACCCTAGATTGAGCTTCGCTAACTGAGTTGATTGCTTGTGGTGTTGGCTGAGCCATGCTGAAGATAGGCAATAGGCTTAAGTGTAATGCAAGGATGCTAGCGCGCCAGTGTTTTTTCATGTGATATCTCCATCAGGGTTTGATACAAGTAAAAACGCTGACACACTTTTTTGTTTACTTCAGGTGTGCCAAATCATTTGTGCAACTAGCTGCGTAAAATATGCATAGGCGCGGATAAAATTTGATCGCCACTTTTTGCGAAATACCACATGATTGCTACTAGTGCAGCAACTGTCACGAAGTACCAAATGCTGGAAAAGATTTGCCCATAACGATCTAAAGGTAAGAGGTGGCTTTGATGGCGTAACTTCCACTCCATTGCAATTTCTATCGTGCCTATCAACATAAAGAATGCCAAGAAACTTAAGCCTAAAGTGTAGCTACCAAAAATACCGATGACAGAGCCAAGTACCAAGGCCACTAAACCAAATTTACCATTCACCGAGAAGCCTATGCTTTTTAGAATATGTCCACCGTCTAGAGGCAAGATGGGAAGTAAATTAATTAGATTAATCAGTGCATTAAAATTGGCTAGGCCAGCAAAGAAAATATTCCCAGTGATCCAATACACCAGCATCAGCACCAATGACAATAGCAAGCCGAACACGGGTCCCATTATCGAGATCGTCACATCTTGCCAACGCGTATTAATTTTGTCGTCGGATAGTGCCAAGCCACCTAAAAATGGAATGATATAAATACCTTTGGTTTTCATGCCGAAGTACTTCATCGCACGAATGTGGCCATATTCATGCACCATCAAACAGGCGATTAAAGCGATCGCGAATTGAAACGAAAATAGCCAAGAATAGGCGGCCAAACTTGCTCCCGCCAATAACACCTTAATGATCTTTGCACTTTTGAGTAATTTGAAACCGAGCGAAAGTATTCCAAGCAAGCTCATTTTTTGTGGCGTGCTCACTGGCACAGCAGGTACTTGGCGTTCAATATCGCGCGTGGTTCTTTTCCCTTCGGTGATCAGCTCATTATTGATCAGCAGGCGATAGTCGATAGAAAAAGGTTGCCAGTGTAGATCGCTTTCTAGTCGAATCAGGAAAGTCTGTTCTAGTGCGGTTTGTGCGGACTCGGTGTTTTCTGTGGCGCCATTCGCTGCTGTTGGCGTGACGCGAATTTCAAATTCATGCGCCGATAAACCTTCGTTGTCAGCGCTGGCATTTTTTTGTGAGACCAAATTATTGTCCCAGAATAATTGCTGCCAGCCAGCTAAGGAGCCTTCTAGTCTGAGTGCCTTGCCCAAACAATCAATATTGAGTAGTTCCAATTTGCATCCATCTTAAATTCAATCAATAAACGCGAATTCTATTAGAAAATGCTGATACTTTCTGGATTTTCTTTGGCATTTAAGTTGAAAGTCAATGGACGCTAGTTCGTTGGCGGGGAGACTTGTGATTTGCTGCGTTGATTTGCTGCGTTGATTTGAGCAAAGATGATTTTTTCATCTTTGCTCGACTCAAGATAACGAGGGACTTCAGAATTGTTGCGCGCTCATTGCTGCTGTGATTTCTTGATGCCCTTGGGCTATTCCGTTGGCAGGAATACTTTGTCCTGCAGGATCGGTTACCTCTGACAAACGTGCCAATAAAGCCTCATCCACATTCTCATCACGTCCCAAATAAACGCCTTTGGTTAAGCTGATATGCGCAGCCTCAAAACTGCCTGCGCCCGCGCACAAGATGGTGCGGTTCGGCGCATCTTGTGCTGCAAGCACTAACATCGCTGGCACCACATCGCTAGCTTGAATCGCGTTTAACATTGCTTCTGGATACAGGCCATTGGTCATGCGGGTCGCTGCGGTTGGTGCTAAGGCATTGACGCGGATATCGTGTTTGGCGCCTTCGATAGACAGAGTTTGCATCAGACCAACCAAGCCCAATTTGGCCGCGCTGTAATTCGATTGTCCAAAATTGCCGTAGAGACCAGAAGACGATGTCGTCATCATAATGCGACCATAGTTTTGCGCCGTCATGATGGGCCAAACCGCTTTACAACAATTCACGCTGCCCATCAGATGGACTTCGATCACCAGGCGGAAATCATCGAGTTCCATTTTCCCAAACGATTTGTCGCGCAAGATGCCGGCATTATTGATCAAGATGTCGATGCGCCCCCATTTGTCCATGGTCTCTTGCACCATCGCTAGTACTGCAGCGAAGTCAGTGACAGATGCGCTGTTGGCAATCGCTTCACCGCCAGCTGCAATAATTTCATCGACCACCGCTTGCGCCGCGCTTGCCGAGCCGCCAGATCCATCACGCGCACCACCAAGATCATTCACGACGACTTTCGCACCGCGTTTGGCCAATGCCAAAGCATGTTCACGACCAAGGCCACCACCAGCGCCTGTGACTATCGCAACGCGACCTGAAAAATCTAAGCTCATGCGCACTCCTGTTTTAAGATGAGTTTGTTAATGTTGGATTAAATGATTGTAATGCAGTTTCAGTATCTAGCTTTTTTGTCGGGACGGATTGGTCAAAAGCAAAATAGTGACTGGTCACCACTTATTTGATTGCACCGACAACGGAGGCGATACGATAACTGAAATTGAGAGGAAAGAGGTCGCAAATTTCTCGAAGAATTCGTCTAGCTGACATGCATCAATCCTTAAACCCGCAAAAATTCCTCTCTATGCCCCATCCAGCGCTGCAAATGTGCCTCGACCGTCGGCATATCATTGGCCAACAGTTGCACCGCGAGGTTGCGGGCTTTTTCGACGAGATATTGGTCTTTTTCTAAATTCGCAAAACGCAGTAAGGCTTCGCCAGATTGTCGCGCGCCGAGAAACTCGCCCGGACCGCGCAATTCTAAATCCTTACGTGCAATTTCAAACCCATCCGTACTTTCGCGCATGGTTAGCAATCTTTGTTTGGCAGTATGGCCAAGTGGGCCTTGATATAGCAAAAGACATACACTAGCAGCTGCGCCACGACCAACCCGTCCGCGTAATTGATGGAGTTGCGATAGGCCGAAACGTTCGGCGTGCTCGATCACCATCAAGCTCGCGTTTGGCACATCGACGCCGACTTCGATCACAGTGGTCGCGACCAACACTTGCACTTCATTGCGGGTGAAGGCATCCATCACGATTTGTTTTTCCGCAGGCTTGAGTTTGCCGTGCACTAAACCGACACGACAGTCGGGTAAGGCAGCGCTCAGCATCGCATGGGTATCCGTCGCAGTTTGTAGTTGTAGCGCTTCGGATTCTTCTATGAGCGGACAAACCCAATACACTTGCTTGCCTTCTTGCGCAGAGGCGTGCACACGTTCGATGACTTCTTCGCGACGATTTTGATCGACCACGCGTGTGACGATAGGCGTGCGTCCCGGTGGTAATTCATCAATCACAGACACTTCGAGATCGGCGTAGTAGGTCATCGCCAGCGTGCGTGGAATGGGCGTGGCTGACATCATCAATTGATGCGGTGTTTTACCTGCTTCGGCTTTATTGCGTAGCGTCAGCCTTTGCGCTACTCCGAAGCGATGTTGCTCATCGACGATGACTAAACCGAGTTTGGCAAATTGCACGGTGTCTTGAATGAGCGCATGCGTTCCTATCACCAGTTGTGCCTCGCCGGAAGCGATCAGGGCGTTTGCTTGCTCTTTTTCTTTCTTTTTTAAACTACCCGTTAACCAGGCGGTTTTGATCCCCAAAGGTTCTAACCAACCCGCCACTTTACGAAAATGCTGTTCCGCCAAGATCTCGGTCGGCGCCATTAAAGCCGCTTGATAGCCACTATCAATCGCTTGCGTGGCAGCGAGTGCTGCCACGATGGTTTTGCCACTGCCGACATCGCCTTGCAATAATCTTTGCATAGGAAAGGATTGTTTCAGATCGGCGCGAATTTCTTCCAATACGCGTTCTTGCGCTGCGGTAAGTTTGAACGGCAAAGTTGCTAAGAAAGCCTGCGTCAAGGCACCAACGATAGGCAGCGCGGTCGCACCTTGCGAACGACGCGAAGCTTGTGCGCGTTTGAGTGAAAGTTGTTGTGCTAACAGCTCGTCAAATTTCATGCGTTCCCACGCTGGATGCTCGTGCTCCAGAAGCGCATATTGATCGACATCGGGTGGCGGGTTGTGCAGTAATTTCACGGAAGATTCAAAATCTTGCAAACCGAGTTGTTGCAACAGTGCAGGGGAGAGAGTGTCGTACCACTGTACTCTATTGAGCGCGCTAGTGATGGCTTTGCGCAACATCGTTTGCGAAACACCATCGCCAGCGTGATAGACCGGTGTCAGCGCAGTAGGCAGAGCAGCACCTTCATTCACCATCTTATACGTCGGATGCACCATCTCCGCCCCAAAGAATCCATGTCGCAATTCTCCTCGCGCCCGTACCCGCATGCCGACTGCCATTTGTTTGATTTGACTGCCGTAAAAATTCAAAAAACGTAACACCATTTGCCCTGTGTTGTCGCTAATCGTGACGACTAATTGACGGCGTGGCCGATATTGAATATCACATTCCGTCACGTCGCCCTCAACTTGTACCGAACTACCGCCCCGAAAACCGGCATCACGCATGGAGACAATTTCTGTCTCATCTTCGTAACGCATCGGTAAGTGCAAGACGAAATCCATGTCAGAACGTAGGCCTAGCTTGGCAAATTTCTCCTCCAAGCGCACAGGTTTGGCAGGTGCAGTTTTTTTCTTGCTGGCAGGCTGAATAGGTGCGCTTGCTGACATAGGGTAAAATGGCGGGTTGGTCTGAAACGAAATGGTGTTGATTCTACTGGTTTTTTGTACAGTGGTGGGGGCTTTTTAAGTCATGCACCCTAGACCTCCCCCCCTTGAAGGGGAGGGAACTTTCAGCGGCACACGTGCAATGAAGATTTTATTTTGGTGTAATTATGTACTCACTCAGTGATTTTGATTTTGAACTCCCTCCCGAGCTGATCGCGCAAACGGCTTTGCCTGATCGTACTGCGTCGCGCCTGTTGCACCTGAGCGATACCGGCATTTTGGATCGTCAATTTGCTGACATCGTAGAACAACTCGATGCGGGCGATTTATTGGTATTTAACGATACCCGCGTCTTAAAAGCACGTTTTTTTGGCGCCAAAGAAACTGGTGGTAAGGTCGAAATGTTGGTCGAGCGTGTGATTAAGAACACCGCAGATGAACACATCGTGCACGTCCAATTACGCGCCTCAAAATCGCCACTGGCTGGTAGCAAGATACGCTTGGCGGATGCGTTTGATGTGACAGTCGGCGAGCGCGCCGGAGAATTTTTCACTTTGCATTTCCCAGGTGATGTGTTTGAACTCATTGAAAAATACGGTCGCCTTCCATTGCCGCCGTATATCAATCACGAAGCCGATGATTTTGATGAGCATCGCTATCAAACTGTGTACTCGCGAGTACCAGGTGCAGTTGCGGCACCGACTGCGGGTTTGCATTTTGATGAAGCGCTTTTGGAAAAATGTAAAGCTAAAGGCATACAACTCGCCTTCGTGACTTTGCATGTGGGTGCTGGTACTTTCCAGCCAGTGCGTACTGAAGATCTCAGTAAGCACGATATGCATAGCGAGTGGTACACGGTGCCTGAGGAGACAGTCGCGGCAGTGCGTGCGACTAAAGCAGCGGGCAAGAACGTGATCTGCGTTGGCACTACGAGTATGCGAGCGATAGAGTCGGCTTCACAGACTAGTGAATTGGTGGCAGGCAGCGGTGATACGCGTCTCTTCATTACACCGGGTTATGTGTTCAAAACGGTGGACCGTTTGATTACGAATTTCCACTTACCAAAATCGACATTAATGATGCTAGTCTCAGCATTTGCAGGTTACGATGCGATACGTGAAGCCTACGCGCATGCGATCGCACAGAAGTATCGTTTCTTTAGTTATGGTGATGCGATGTTATTAACGAATCGTTCAGGTGCACACCAATAAATCTAATCTCAGGGCGCATTACGGCGTTGCCAATGCGCGCAATACCGATGTATTGCTGTGCTTGGCGCCTTGTACTGCTTCCCTGACATTGAATTTCTAGGTATGCACGAGGTAACAAAATGCAGCGGGCAGAATAATGCATAAAAACGCTGCGTGTTCCGTGCCTGAGCGGTTAAGCTTTTAATTTTCTATTTCAATTTTTATCTAGGTCGGTAAACCCTATGCTCGAATTTCAATTAATCAAAAAAGACAAAACCACTGCCGCGCGTCGTGGTCGCGTTACCGTGAATCATGGCGTGATCGAAACGCCGATTTTTATGCCAGTGGGAACGTATGGTTCGGTGAAGGCGATGTCGCCGCTGGAACTCAAAGAAATCGACGCGCACATCATTTTGGGCAATACCTTCCATTTGTGGTTGCGTCCAGGCTTGGACGTCGTGAATAAATTTGGCGGCCTGCACGATTTCATGGGCTGGGACAAACCTATCTTGACTGACTCTGGTGGCTTCCAAGTATTTTCGCTCGGTGCCATGCGTAAGATTACCGAAGAAGGCGTGAAGTTCGCTTCACCGATTAGTGGCGAACGTTTGTTCTTGTCACCGGAAATTTCCATGCAAATTCAGCGTGCATTGAATTCCGACATCGTGATGCAATTCGATGAATGTACACCGTATGAAATCGATGGTCGTCCAGCGACGAGTGAAGAGGCGGGCAAATCCATGCGTATGTCTTTGCGGTGGGCGCAACGCTCGATGAATGAATTCAAAGGCGGCGAAAATCCGAATGCCTTATTCGGTATCGTGCAAGGCGGCATGTTCGAGAACTTGCGTGACGAATCTTTGGCGGCTCTAAATGAAATGGGTTTTGACGGTATGGCGATCGGCGGCTTATCTGTCGGTGAACCAAAAGAAGATATGCTGCGCATCCTCTCGCACGTTGGCCCTAAATTACCAGAAAACAAACCACACTATTTAATGGGTGTCGGCACACCAGAAGACCTCGTTGCTGGTGTCGCCAACGGTATCGATATGTTTGACTGCGTGATGCCAACTCGCAATGCGCGTAACGGCTGGATCTTTACCCGCTTTGGTGATGTCAAAATCAAGAACGCACGTTACAAAGAAGACAAAGCGCCATTAGACGAAACTTGCACCTGCTACGCCTGCAAAAACTTCTCCCGCGCTTACTTGCACCATTTACACCGCACTGGCGAAATCCTCGGTGCACGTTTAAATACTATCCACAATTTGCATTATTACCTAGAGCTGATGCGTCAGATTCGCTTGTCTTTGGATGAAGATCGCTTCCCTGAGTTCGTGGCGCAATTCAAAGCGGATCGGGCGCGTGGGGTGTAGTTAGGCCAAAAACTTTGTAAGTTCATACTGAAAATATCAACCAATATCGGATTCTTGAGACAAGTTGTGATCAATTTGCCTTCAAGAATCGTTTGCACAACAAGTTTTCGCTTTGCTGGAATGAATTGGCAGAATCTAGCGAACCAAGTGCTAGAATGTTGCGCTTTGTTGCTAGGCATGAAAAATGCTGAACATTTTGGCAAAAATATTGTAGGGCTTTAAATCTTCAACATTGCCCCAAGATGCGTGCAAGTCTCTGATTTGTTTTAAACAATTTATTCAATGGAGTTTTATCGTGTTTATTTCTAATGCTTACGCTCAAGCTGCTGGTGCAGCGCCAGAATCTTCTTTGATGAGCTTTTTGCCTATCATTTTGATGTTCGTGGTGTTGTACTTTGTCATGATTCGCCCACAAATGAAGCGTCAAAAAGAACAAAAAGCTATGTTGGATGCTTTGGCGAAAGGTGATGAAGTGATTACAGCTGGTGGTATCGCTGGCAAAGTAACGAAAGTTGCGGATGCATTTGTTTCCGTAGAAATTAGTAATGGCGTTGAAATGCAAGTTCAAAAAAGCGCAGTGACGACATTGTTACCAAAAGGCACGCTGAAATAAATCAGCGATCTTCGCAACAGGGGCAAAACGCATCGCTTTGCCCCTGATTTATTTTAGTTTCTGAGTTTTACGTAGTTTGTGTAGTTCTTTTTCTCGAATCCGCTATGAATCGTTATCCTCTCTGGAAGTACATCATCATCTTGATTTCGCTGGTCTTTGGTGCTTTGTATGCTGCACCGTATTTCTTCGGTGATTCAGTCGCTGTGCAAATTAATAGTGCAAAAGCCACAGTCAAAGTGGACGAGGCCATGATTGCGCGAGTTGAGCAAGTGCTTAAAGATGCAGGCATTAAATCGACTGGCTTTTCTTTTGATTACAACGGAATTCAAGGTTCGATTCGTGCACGTTTTGCGACAACAGACGCGCAGTTCAAAGCGAAAGCTGCATTGGAAAAAGGTTTGAATGTAGATCCTAGTGATCCTGTGTATACCGTCGCCTTGAATCTGTTACCAAATACGCCAGAATGGATGCAGAAGTTACACGCTTTCCCTATGTACTTAGGTTTGGACTTGCGCGGTGGCGTGCATTTCTTGATGAAAGTCGATACTTCAGCCGTATTGAATAATCGCTTGAATAGTTTGCAGTCTAGTTTGCGTAGCACGTTGAAAGATAAAGAAATTCGTCATGCGGGAATTTCGCGCGATGCCTCATCGGTGACGGTAAAGTTCCGTGATGCAGAAACGCGTGCCAAAGCACGCGACATCATTACGCGTCAAATGAATGATGTAGATTTGCTTGATACCGTTGCGACGGCTGAAAATAGTGATATCGCGTTTAAGGTGACAATCAAGCCACAAGCATTAACCACTTTGATGAACGAAGGTGTAAAGCAGAATATCGCTGCCTTGTCGAAACGTGTAAATGAAATTGGTGTGGCAGAACCGATCATTCAGCAGCAAGGTGCAGATCGTATTGTGGTGCAGTTGCCTGGTGTGCAGGATGTTGCCCGTGCAAAAGCGATTATTGGTCGTACTGCCACGTTGGAAGTTCGTTTGGTTGATGAGAGTGTAATTGGCCCTGTTGACGAAAATACAGCAGTGCCATTTGGTTCCGAAATGTTTAAAGTCGGCCGTGGTGGTCCAGCGATTTTGTATAAAGAACCAATTGTTACAGGTGATGCGATCACTGGCGCCCAAGCGAGTTTTGATCAGAATCAGCAACCAGCAGTGAGTATCGACCTAAACAGTGAGGGTGGTCGACGTATGGGTGAGACTACTCGTCAGAATGTTGGTAAACGCATGGCCTTTGTTTTATTTGAAAAAGGTAAAGGCGAGCTTTTGCAAGTTGCAACGATTCAAGGTGTATTCAGCAATAAGTTTCAGACTACTGGCATGCGCTCAACCAATGAAGCAAACGAACTAGCTTTGTTATTGCGCTCTGGTGCATTGGCAGCGCCGATGGAAGTGATTGAAGAGCGTACGATTGGTGCGCAATTAGGTGCAGAAAATATCACCAAAGGTATTCATTCCACGATGTACGGTTTTGCTGCGATCGCTGTGTTTATGATTGTGTACTACATGATCTTTGGTTTCTTCAGCGTGTTTGCGTTAGCGGTCAATTTATTATTATTGGTTGGTATTTTGTCGGTGATGCAAGCGACCTTGACTTTACCAGGTATGGCGGCGATTGCATTAGCACTCGGTATGGCGATTGACGCTAACGTCTTGATTAATGAGCGGATTCGAGAAGAACTACGTGCTGGCAATTCACCACAGCATGCGATCTTGCAAGGTTTTGATCGTGCTTGGGCAACGATTCTTGATTCGAACGTAACTACATTTATCGCAGGATTGGCTTTGTTGTTGTTTGGTTCAGGCCCTATTAAAGCGTTTGCGATTGTGCACTGCTTAGGTATTTTGACTTCGATTTTCTCGGCGGTATTTGTGATGCGCGGCGTAGTGAATCTTTGGTATGGCCGTAAGAAGAAATTGACTTCGATTTCAATTGGTCAAATTTGGAAGCCTACTGAGTAATTACAATTTGAAAAAATTGCATACACAGTACTTAGTCAATTAAGAAAAAGATTTAGGAATTTATCATGGAATTATTCCGTATTAAACGTGACATACCTTTCATGCGCCATGCGCTGATTTTTAATGTCATTTCAGCAGTTACTTTTGTTGCCGCAGTATTTTTCTTGCTGACCCGTGGTTTGCACTTATCCGTTGAGTTCACTGGCGGTACCTCGATGGAGGTGAGCTACAGTCAAGCTGCGGATACGACAAAGATTAGTGAGACGATTAAAGCACTTGGTTTGAGTGAAGTTGTAGTGCAAACTTTTGGTAAGGCACAAGATGTGGTGATACGTATGCCATTACCAAAAGTTGCCGAAGGGGCAGCCAAGCCGACCGAAAAAGAACTGAATGCAATGATTACCGCGCAAAACGAGCGCGTCTTAAATGCACTGAAAGTTGATCATCCAGATGTCAAGCTGCAAAGAACCGCTTTGGTTGGCGCACAAGTTGGTGACGAATTGGCACATGATGGCGTGATGGCATTGCTGTTTGTGATCGTCGGTGTGATGGCGTATTTGGCTATTCGTTTTGAGTGGAAATACTCGGTGTCAGCTATTATCGCGAACTTGCATGACGTGGTGATTATTCTTGGTTTCTTCGCCTTCTTTCAGTGGGAGTTCGATCTTGCTGTATTGGCAGCGGTGTTGGCGGTATTGGGTTATTCCGTCAACGAATCCGTAGTTATTTTCGATCGTATTCGCGAAAACTTCTTGAAGATGCGTAAAGCAACGGTAACCGAAGTGATTGATAACGCGATCACCAGCACGATTTCTCGTACCATCATCACGCACGGTTCTACGCAGATGATGGTGTTGTCGATGTTGCTTTTTGGTGGCCCAACTTTGGCTGGCTTCGCAAAAGCGCTGACGATTGGTATTTGCTTTGGTATTTACTCATCAGTTTTCGTCGCTGCGGCAATCGCGATGTGGTTAGGTGTTAAGCGTGAAGACTTGATCAAGCCAGTGAAAGAAAAAGACGAGACTGATGGCGCAGTTGTGTAAATTGCCTATTTAGCATGTGGATCTTTAAATTGATCGCGTCGTTTTGGTAACAAAACGTATAAAAGAACAAAGCCAGCCTAAGTGCTGGCTTTTTCTTTGTTAAGATTCTGTACATCAAACAATCTCCGTATTTCGTTTGCAGAAAACTTTCTTAGTTTGTCTTGAGTTAGTGTGTTGTCTGAACCGAAATAATTTGCACCCAATTTACAATGCGTTACAGAACTTTCTCCGTATCAATTGTCTAAGGTGCTTCGATCTGAAAATCAAATCAACATGAAAAACGCAAAAATCTCGGTACTCGCTTTGTCCGTAGCTGTCGCCGCTGGTGGCTATTGGATGTGGAAGAAGAATGGTTCTGAAAGCACAGAAATTGTGGCCGGACAGACGATAGGCGGCAAGGCAGATAAAAATCGCCCGGTAATCGTGAACACCGTGTTAGCGCAAAAGCGCGATTATGAAGTGAAGTTAAAAGCCAATGGTGTCGTTTCTTCTTTGAACATTGTTGATGTGCGTCCGCAGGTTTCTAGCGTGATTGAGAAGGTCCACATCAAAGAAGGGCAATTCGTGCGCGCTGGTGACATTTTATTCACCCTAGATAACCGTACTGATACGGTTAATTTAACAAAAGCACAGGCGCAGTTGGATAAAGAACTCGCGAGTTTGTCGGAGAATCAACGGCAACTGGTACGCAGCAAAGAATTATTCGCGCAAAAATTTCAGTCACAAAGTGTGGTCGATGCTGCGCAAACTAGCGTCAACGCCCAACAAGCGGTGGTTGATGCCGCCAAAGCCGCAGTCGCTGCCGTTAAAGTTAGTTTGGGCTATAGCCGCATTGTTGCACCAGTAAGTGGACGTACTGGTTTAATCAACGTGTTCCCAGGATCTTTGGTGCAACCAAGTACCTCAGGCGCGGCCTTGGTCACTATCACGCAAATGGACCCAGTCGCTATTACCTTCCCACTACCGCAACGCAATCTGTCAGATGCCTTGGATAGCTTGAAGCGTGGTGACAGTGTTGCGATGGCGAGTCTGCCAGATAGCAACTTAAGCTTTAAAGGCAAGTTGCAGTTTATTGATAATGTGGTCGATCCAGTCTCTGGCACTGTGAAAGTGAAGGCTCTGTTCGATAACAAAGAAATGAAGCTGTGGCCGGGAGCTTACGCGAATATTGATTTGAGTGTGTTAACGCTGAAAGATGTGATCGTTGTACCACGCGATGCTTTGGTGATCGGTGTGAATGCGGTGACGGTTTTTATTGCAGATAAAGATGGCAAGGCAGCACAGAAACAAGTGAAAGTGCAGTATAGCTATGGCAATGACGCGATCGTGACCGGCTTGGAAGAAGGCATGAAGGTAGTGCTTGAAGGTAAGCAGAACTTACGTCCAGGTGTGCCGATTAAGGATCGTGCTGATGCGATTGGTGGTAATGGCGGCAATGGTGAGGCAGATAAATCGGATAAATCCGAAGCGAAAAAATCTGCTTCGAATCCTCCTGCTTCTGCAGGGGCAACTGCTCCAAGTCCAGCTTCAGCGGCAGCTTCCGCAGCGAGTGCATCATGAACTTATCGGAGTTATTTATTCGTCGTCCGGTGATGACGATATTGCTGAATATCTCGGTGGTTATCGCAGGTATTTTGGCGTATCGCATGATACCGATTGCTGCTCTGCCTAGTTATAACACGCCAGTGATTAGCGTTGGTGCTGGTTTGCCTGGTGCAAGTCCAGAGACTATGGCTACCTCGGTTGCGTTGCCGTTAGAAAAACAATTTTCGACTATTCCGGGTCTTGCCACCATTAGTTCTAGCAGTACGCTAGGTTCCACTTCCTTGACCTTGGAATTTGATCCTAGTCGCAATGTTGATGATGCAGCTGTTGACGTGCAGGCAGCTTTGTTGCGCGCGCAGCGCTCTTTGCCTATCGAAATGACTTCGTTGCCATCGTATCGCAAAGTGAATCCCGCCGATTCCGCTGTGTTGGTGCTGGCATTGACCTCTCCATCGTTGAGTTTGTCGGAATTAACAAATTACGCTGAACATTTGATCTCGCCTAACTTATCGACTTTGGCTGGCGTTGCGCAGGTGAATATTTTTGGTATTCGTCGCTATGCGGTGCGTATCAGAGTTGACCCGGGTGCATTGGCAACACGCAATATCGGTTTCGATGAAATTACGACTAGCATACGCGCTGCCAATTCGATTGCACCGGTGGGCACACTTGATGGTGACAAACAAACTTTAACCATCGTCGCGAATAAGCAATTACAAAACGCCGCCGAGTTTGCCAATATTATTGTCAGCAATAAGGGCGGGCAGGTTGTTCGTTTGCGTGATGTTGCGAGCGTTGAAGATAGTTATGAAACCGTGAAGTCGGTTGGTAATTTCAACGGTGAGCCAGCGATTATGTTGGCGATTCAACGTCAGACTGACGCCAATACGGTGAAGGTGGTAGACGCGATTAAAGCGGCGATTCCAGGCTTTAAAGCACAATTGCCAGCGTCGGTGAATATCACACTAGCGAATGATCGTTCGGTCTCGGTGCGTGATGCTCTACATGATGTGAATTTGACTTTACTGCTCACGATTTTCCTCGTGATCGTGGTGATTTTCTTATTCTTGCGTCATATGGTTGCGACCATCATTCCGGCATTGTCGTTACCCGTATCTTTGGTTGGCGCAGTCTTTTTGCTATGGGCGTTTGACTATACCCTAGACAATATTTCGCTACTGGGGATTACTTTGGCGGTGGGCTTGGTCGTCGATGATGCGATTGTGATGTTGGAAAATATTATTCGACACGTGGAGATGGGTGAGTCACCGTTTGAAGCGGCATTGAAAGGTTCACGCGAGGTTGGGTTCACGATTATTTCTATCTCAACTTCATTGATCGCGGTGTTTATCCCGATTTTCTTTATGCCCGGCGTGATTGGTCAGTTGTTTCATGAATTTGCGGTCGTGGTTAGTTTGGCGATCATCGTGTCAGCCTTTGTTTCATTGACTCTGGTACCGATGTTAGCAAGCCGTTTCTTGAAGGCAGAGCGTGATCACGCAGCGCCATCCAAGTGGATGGGTGCATTGACACATAGTTTCGAGCGCGGCTTTACCGCTTCTTTGCATGCATACACGCGCGGTTTGGATATGGCGCTTGCGCATCGTAAGTTTGTGTTATTCGTTGCACTGTTGACGTTTATCGCAACTGCTTATTTGTTCCATACCATTCCAAAGGGTTTCTTCCCTGAAGAAGATATCGGACAGATTAATGTTTCTACCGAAGCAGCTGAAGATACATCGTTTCCAGCGATGGTGATCTTGCAAGAAAAGGTCGCTAAGATTTTGCGTGAAGATCCCAATGTATTGACGGTTTCTTCGTTTCATGGCGGTGGCGGATCGCAAAATACTGGGCGTGGTTTTATTAATCTGAAGCCGCGTGGTGAACGTAAGCCGATGAAAGAAGTGGTTGAAGGCTTACGTAATAAATTGAAGGCAGTGCCAGGAATTACCGTGTTCTTGCGACCAACCCAAAACTTACAGTTAGGTGGTCGTCCAAGTAAGAGTCAATACCAATTCATCATGCAAAGTGTGGATGCAAGTGAACTCAGTAGCTGGGCTTTCAAGATGCAAGACAAGATGCGTGCTGATCCTGGTTTTAAAGACGTTACGACTGATTCACAACTGAAAGGTTTGCAAGCTTCTATTTCGATAGATCGAGATCGCGCAAATTCTTTAGGCGTGGGTATCGATGCAATTCGTGCTGCTTTGTATAGTGCATTTGGTGAGCGACAAATTGCGACTTTATTTACCAGTGTGGATAGTTACGCAGTGGTACTCGAAGTAGCGCCAGAAAATCGTAAAGACGAGTCGGCAATCGGCAGTATTTATGTGCGTAGTAACACCGGCAATTTAGTGCCAATGTCGAGTTTTGCGACGGTTACGCGTACGGTGGGGCCAACAGCGATTAATCACGTTGGTCAGTTACAAGCAGTCACGGTGTCATTCAATCTTGCGCCGGATATGCCTTTAGGTGATGCGACCAATAAGATCGACAAGTTTAAAGATGAAATCAAATTACCTTCATCGATTATTACTTCGTATGGTGGTGATGCGGCGGTGTTTAAAGATTCGCAAGCTGGGCAAATGATTTTGATTATTTCTGCTTTGTTGGTGATCTATGTTTTGCTTGGTGTCTTGTACGAGAGCTTCATTCATCCGATTACGATTTTGGCTGGTTTGCCATCGGCTGCGGTTGGTGCTTTGCTGATGTTAGAAATGTTTGGCAAAGACCTGACCTTGATCGCAACCATCGGTATCTTATTACTGATCGGTATCGTGAAGAAGAACGCGATTATGATGATTGACTTCGCGCTCGACGCACAACGCAATCGCGGTATGAATCCAACCGAAGCGATCCGTGAAGCGTGTATTGAGCGTTTCCGTCCTATCATGATGACGACTCTGGCCGCGCTAGTTGGTGCTTTGCCGATTGCTTTGGGATTAGGTGCGGGCGCCGAGTTACGTCAGCCTTTAGGTTTGGCGGTGGTCGGTGGTTTGATTTTCTCACAAGCGATCACGCTCTTCATTACACCTGTGCTCTATCTTGCTCTAGATAAGTACAGTGGCAAAGGACCGATTGTTGGGAATACGATTTAGGATTTGCGTGATTGAATCAACACCAACCGCGTTGTGTTTTGCTTTGTGTTGATAATCTACGTGCAAGAGTGAAAGTTAAATCGAGAGTTAGATTAAAACTGCATTAAAAGACCGCAGTAAAAAAACAAAACCCGCCATTCATCATTTGTACAAATTGATGAATGGCGGGTTTTTTCATTGCAGCGATCGTCATCAGAAGATCGCTGGCATTTAGTGGGTTTTGTGATCCTTGGCTGTATCTGCCAAAAAGCGTGTTAGCACATGATTCGTCATACCTTTTGCTAGCTCTTCTTCGCCCAAGAACACAATGTCTGAGTTCGCTTGGGTTTCTTCCTTCAGCAATTGCATTTCGTCGGCACTATCGGCACGTATAACAATTTCTATGTTGGGATTGAGCGTGCGGGCAGTGTGAATCATTTGACGCGCATTTAAGGTATCTGGTGTCGCGATCACCAGCATCGCGGCATCATGTATGTGGGCTTGTACCAAGACCACTGCATCAGCTGCATTACCGGAAACCGCAACGATGCCTTGACCGCGAATTTTTTCAACCAGTTCGCGATTTTGTTCAGCCACTACAAACGGAATATGCTGTGCGCTTAATGCGGCACCGATTCTGCTACCTATTCGACCATAGCCAACCAATACGATTTGTCCTTGTAAATATTTATTATCTGTCGATTGCGGTAACTCGGCGTAAGGATCTTGCCTTTGCTCTAGATTACGCGCTAATTGTGAGTTGGCCAGCGCCCATCGACGTATCGGCTCAACTGCCGCAAACAGAACTGGGTTGAGCGCGATGGAGATTAATGCACTCGCCAAAATTAAACTCATGCCTTCAGCTGGCATTAAACCGAGGCTAACACCAAGACCAGCGAGAATAAACGAGAACTCACCAATTTGAGCCAAGCTCGCGGCCACTGTTAGTGCGGTATTGAGTGGATAGCGGAAGGCAATGACCAAGGCAACTGCCGCTAAGGATTTACCAAAGATAATAATGGCCACCACGCCTAATACACGCAACGGTTGTTCGATCACAATCACAGGATCAAACAACATGCCAACTGAGACAAAGAACAAGACTGAAAATGCGTCGCGTAATGGCAGTGATTCTTCGGCAGCACGATGGCTAAATTCTGACTCGCGCATCACAGTACCAGCGAAAAAAGCACCGAGTGCAAACGACACACTGAACAAGGCAGACGCGCCAAACGCGATGCCGATCGCGCAAGCAATCACCGATAGAGTAAATAACTCACGCGATCCTGTACGTGACACTTGCCATAACAACCAAGGTAAAACACGGCGACCAACAACCAACATCAAGACGATGAAAGCGACCACCTGCAATAAGGTTTTTCCTAAAGCCATCCATAGCGGTGTTTCTGGTGTTGCGCTGCTGACCGTGCCACCCAACACACCAGCCAGCGCTGGCAATAAAACCAAAAAGAGCACTGTCGCCAGATCTTCGACCACCAACCAACCTACTGCGATGCGACCATTCATCGAGTCTAAAATGCCACGTGCCTCTAAAGCCTTTAGCAGTACCACAGTACTGGCACAAGAAAGAGACAAGCCAAACACCAAACCGCTGCCAAAACTCCAGCCTAACCACCATGCCATCAACATGCCTAGGCCAGTGGCCAAGCCCATCTGTAATACCGCACCAGGAAGGGCGATGCGTTTGACAGCTAATAAATCTTTTAAAGAAAAATGGAGGCCGACACCAAACATCAATAACATGACCCCGATCTCAGAGAGTTGCGAAGCGATATTGGCGTCAGCAACAAAGCCTGGTGTGGCTGGGCCTATCAAAATCCCAGCAACGAGATAGCCGACTAAGGCGGGCAACTTAATCTTTTCGGCGATGAAGCCAAAGATCAGCGCAAAGCCAAAGCCTGCTGCTAAGGTGGTAATTAAGGAAATGTTATGTGTCAAAATGGACTCTCCTGAAACTGATGCTTAGCATTGGAAATGCATTTTAACATCATGATTTAATTCGATTTATTTCTGGCTAAAATCGTTGCGGATAATTTTTCCGAATTACAAAGAACATCCTTACTAAAACGTTCTGCAAATAAACTAAAATAGCGGCTTCATTGTTCATTTTTACGCTAGGACTGACACCATGGCCGTTAATTCTCCGATTCCACTCGCCGCCGATTTAAAACCAGTGAAAGGTATTGAACTGGGTTGTGCTCAGGCAGGTATTCGCAAGGCAAATCGTAAAGATTTGTTGGTGATGAAGTTAGCACCAACAGCGACAGTGGCAGGTGTGTTCACGACGAATCGTTTTTGCGCAGCGCCGGTGCAAGTGTGCAAAGCTCATTTAGAGAGTCCGCACATGGCGGTTGGCCCAATTCGCGCACTAGTGGTAAAT
>VFQS010001035.1_pt1 | contig 27031 bp, 27 predicted proteins | sample 3512361 | NCBI WGS metagenome assembly VFQS01 (sample SAMN10412375, study PRJNA504923) | tailings metagenome | isolation source: Relicate 1 Philex TSF3 active mining | place: Philippines
GTGAAGTGGAAAGAACTGTTACCTTCCGCTACTAGTTACCAGAAAACAGCTAGAAATACGTTGGCAAGAGTTAGTGCACCGATGGCGCCGAAAACCGGTGTCTTCACTGCCTGCTTTTTGCGCTGAGTCATAACCAGCACGAGAACAATTAGCACCACGACAGTTTTCACCGCGATCTTGGTGTGATCAATCTCAAGACTCGCGCCCATTGCGATGCGCCCCTCCGCAACTCCGACCAGTAGCAGCCCCGTCACAAAAGCTGTCCAGACACCATGAACCATGGCGGGAATTATCTTCGCCATACCCTGAGCCATGTTCCTGATTTGAGTTAGAAAACCACCAAGCAATGAGGCAAGTCCGACAAGGTGAAGTACGAGAAGCAGGTTGCGTGAGAATTCCAGAATTTCCATTTTTCCTCCAGGCAAATAAGCCTAAGCGAAAAATTAGATGCCGAGACTTGCCATCATGAGAGCCGCCTGCACGGCCTCTGCTCCCTTGTCCTCTTTCGAGCTAGGTAGACCGGCGCGAGCAAGAGCTTCCTGCTCCGAATTCACAGTCAGCAGTCCAAAGCCAATGGGTAGTTTGTGTTTTAGCTGCACCTGTGTCAGACCCATCGTCGCTGCTTCGCAAACGTATTCGAAGTGTGGAGTTTCACCGCGGATTACAACACCAAGAGCAATGACAACGTCGGCACCATTTTCAATTGCTAGCTCAGCTGCCAGCGGTAGCTCGAAAGCTCCAGGGACGCGCCAAAGGTTTATGTCGTCAGCTCCGCAACTGCGAAGCTCTCTTTCTGCTCCGGCAATAAGACCGTCCATCACCTGGTCATGCCAAGATGAAGCGACGATGAATATTCTTAGACCTGCTCCGCTTACTTTGAACTGCGGAGCACCTTTTCCGCTCACTACTTCAGATTAGCTGGAATTATGTGTCCCATGCGAGCGCGCTTTGCTTCAAGGTAACCCTTGTTTTGCTCCGCAAGGCCAACAATCAGTGGAACATAGTCGGTGACTGGAATTCCGGCATCTTCCAGGAATCTGCGCTTAGCCGGGTTGTTGCTCAACAGGCGTACGCTTTCGATTCCTAGATCCCTGAGGATTGCAACCGCTGCGCCATACTCTCTCGCTTCGCTTGGTAGTCCCAGGGCCAGGTTTGCATCCACGGTGTCGAGGCCCTGCTCCTGAAGTGAATAGGCCTTAAGTTTGTTGAGTAGTCCGATTCCACGTCCCTCTTGGCCACGGAGGTAGATAACGACACCGCCGTTTGGATCACTGGCGATGGCATCTAGGGCGGCATCTAGCTGCGGCCCGCACTCACACTTTAGGGAGCCAAAAGCCTCACCGGTGATGCACTCTGAGTGCATTCTGACCAGCGCGCTCTTAGGTCCTGGGTTACCGGAAATGATTGCTACGTGGTCAGCAGTGGTCTGAACGTCGTAGTAGCCACGAACTCTAAATTCCCCGTGGGTAGTGGGAAGCTTGGCTTCAGCCTCGAATCGGATGCGATTTTGGCTGTATTTCCGCTCAGGGGAGCGCTTCTCCAGGTGGTCCCGAAGGTGGGAAATCGTACTCATAGGTAGTTCAAACCTCTTAGCTAGGGCAAATAATTCCCCAGATTGCATCATTGTTCCATCGTCATTGACCAGCTCGGCCATCAGTCCCACAGGCTCTAAATTGGCTAGTTCTAGCAGGTCTACGGCTGCCTCGGTGTGCCCAGCACGCTCCAGAACCCCGCCCTCCCTGGCCCTGAGGGGCAAAACGTGGCCTGGGCGGATCAGGGACTGGGGGGTGGAATAGGGATCGGCAAGGACTCTAGCTGTGTTCGCCCTCTCGGCTGCAGAAATACCGGTTGAGGTTCGATTGGCCGCATCAACGCTAACGGTGTAGGCAGTGTGGTGAGGATCCTGGTTTTTCACCCACATCAGAGGCAGGTCCAATTGGTTGGCTCGCTCGGATGACATTGGTGCACAGATAAAGCCGGATGTGTATCGAATCATCCACGCCACCCACTCCGTGGTTGCAAACTGAGCAGCGATTATGGCGTCACCCTCATTTTCGCGATTTTCATCATCGGTGATGATCACCGGTTTTCCATCGCGAAGAGCCTGAATGACTTCTTCTATGCTGCTGTATTCAGGATTCACTTACTCTCCATTAGTTTTTCTATGTGCTTGGCCATGACATCTGCCTCGACATTGACTTTGTCGCCTGGGTTTTTATAGCCAAGTGTTGTGACTCGAAGAGTCTCGGGAATAAGTGAGACTGCAATTACATCGTCAGCGATATCGTTCACGGTAAGTGAAATACCATCCAGGGTGATTGAACCTTTGTGAACAACATATTTCATTAGCTCCTTTGGCAATCGGATTTTCACCCAATCCCAGTTATCACTCTTTTCTCGCGAGACTACTTCACCTACTCCATCAACATGTCCTTGGACTAAATGACCACCAAACCTGGTTGCTGCAGTCATGGCCCGCTCAAGATTGATTGGGTCACCGACTTTGACTCCATCGAGAGAGGAGCGGCGGATCGTTTCCAGCATCACATCGGCCGTGAAGCTGTGGTTATCAATTTCAATTGCGGTTAGGCAGGTGCCTGAACACGAAATTGAGTCCCCACGCTTTAGATCACCGAGGACTTCCTTGCATTCGATAGTTAGTCGAAGGGCATCCGGCTGTTTCTCAATTGCCGAGACCTTCCCCAGCTCTTCAATAATTCCTGTAAACATTTATCTCCTTGCCCTTATGAATAGGTCTTTTCCGAGCTGTTTTTGCTCGATAATTCTGAGGTTTAGCGACTGATCTATTGAACTGATACCTAAGTCTCCGATGGCAAGTTTCGGGCCACCAATCAGCATCGGCGATAGGTAGATGGTGAACTCATCAACGAGATTCGCTTTGATGAATGCCCCGACGACACTTGACCCACCCTCGACTAGAAGATGTTTATGTCCCAGCGTCGCTAGCTGATTAAGCACAACCTGGGGATCACGAGTTTTGATATGCAGGGATGGTGAAGCACTGTTGAAGATTCTTTTATCACTAGGAATCTCCCTCTCGCCCATCACTACTCGGGTTGGCTGATGCTGAAAGTAGCCACCATCTCTCGTTCTGGCGGTTAGCTCTGGATCATCGACCATTACCGTGCCGGTTCCAACGAGAATTGCATCTACTTCGCTTCTAAGTTTGTGGGCATCCTCGCGCGACTCAAATCCGGTAATCCATTTACTCGAACCATCTGCTGCGGCAATTCTGCCGTCGAGACTGCTGGCCCACTTCAAAGTGACAAATGGTCGATTAGTCTGCTTAGCGTGTAGCCAAACTCTTAGTTGTTCTTTTGCTTTCTCCCTGAGAACACCTTCTATTACTTCCACGCCCGCTTCTTTGAGTCTTTGGGCACCCCCACCGGATTCCTGACCCGGATCACGCAGCGGAAATGCAACTCTTGTGATTCCAGCATCAATCAGAGCCTGTGCGCAGGGTCCCGTCTTACCAAAATGGTTACAAGGTTCTAATGTCACAACAGCAGTGAAGCCTGGAGCAAAAGGGTAGGGAACTTTAGTTTTCAGATCTTCGATTGCAACAACTTCAGCGTGTGGGGTTCCTGAACCCCTGTGGTATCCCTCGGCGACGATGTTCCCATTGGCATCCAGAATCACAGCGCCAACCTGCGGGTTGACTCCGTGTGCTGGTCCGAGCAGAGCAAGCTCAAGCGACCGCTGCATGGCGGTCTCTAAGTGTCCAAGTTGCATCTTGCCCCTCAAGGTCAGCACAGAACCCGCGGGCAAGCAGAAAAGGGGACGCCAAAGCATCCCTTTGTTCTTCTCCCATCCGGACTTTAACCGTCGGTTTCGGAATTTCACCGAATCAACCGCCTGAAGCTGCGCAGCTGGGGGCTGCGTTTCCAGTCGGGTCGCGGACTATAACCGCCGGTTCAGATTTTCACTGACCCCGAAGAACTGTGCATTAGTAACAATACTCTTCAGGGGTAATAAATTCCGCTCCCTAGTGTTTAGGGGGAATGAAGCCCACTCTCTCATGGACTGTGGCCAGGGTCTTTTCGGCCAGTTCATTGGCTCTGTCCGCACCTCTCGCGAGGAGGCGATCAAGTTCCGCCTTATCTGAGAGCAGCTCCTGGGCCTTTGCTCTGATAGGTGCCAGGGCTGAAACCACAACCTCTGCCAGTTCACCCTTTAGATCTCCATAGCCTTTGCCGGCAAATCTCTTTTCTGAGGCACTGGTGGTTTCCGATGTTATTGCCGAGTAAATACCCAGAAGGTTTGAGACACCGGGCTTGGAATCCCTGTCAAACTTTATTTCACCGTCAGTATCGGTCACTGCACTCTTGATCTTCTTGGTGATTGTTGAATCATCATCAAGGAGGTTGATTAGACCCTTGGGGTCTGCTGCAGATTTTGACATCTTGGCGGTTGGTTCTTGAAGATCAAATATCTTTGCTGTTTCCTTCAAAATGTGTGCTTCTGGAACCACGAATGTTTCACCAAAACGCGAGTTGAATCGCATAGCTAAGTCTCTGGTGAGTTCAAGGTGTTGGCGCTGGTCTTCACCAACTGGCACACTTTTGGGTTGATATAAAAGAATGTCTGCAGCTTGCAGAATTGGATAAGTGAAAAGTCCAACCGAGCTGGAGTCTGATCCGCTTTTTTGGCTCTTGTCTTTGAACTGAGTCATTCTCGAAGCCTCACCAAAGCCGGTTATGCAGTTCAGGACCCAGGCCAATTGAGCATGTGCCGGAACATGTGACTGGACAAAGAGCGCTGACTTATCTGGATCTATGCCAGTAGCCAAATACTGTGCAGCAGTTCGTCGTGTATTTTCGGCAAGTTCTTTAGGATCCTGAGGAACGGTAATGGCATGGAGGTCCACAATCACGTAGTAGGCGTGATACTCATCCTGCATAGCAACCCACTGCTTCAGAGCTCCAAGGTAATTACCAAGATGAAGGCTGGCGGCCGAGGGCTGCATCCCGCTCAGCAGATTAGGTTTGCTCACTTTTTCACCTCAAGTTTGTAATCCACCAGAACAGGCGAGTGGTCAGTCCAACGCTCGTCATAGCTTTTTGCACGATCAACTCGATAATTCTGCCCGAGAGAAGCAAGTTTTGGTGTTGCTAGTTGATAGTCAATTCGCCAGCCAGCATTGGTGTCAAAGGCCTTTCCTCGGAAAGACCACCAGGTGTATGGGCCTGGCTTTCCAGGGTGCGCAAACCTTCCCATATCGACCCAGCCTTGGCTAGCGAAATCATCAAAGTAAGCACGCTCCTGTGGCAGAAATCCTGCGTTTTTGAGGTTACCTTTCCAATTCTTTATATCAAGTTCGGTATGTCCGACGTTCAGATCTCCGACAACCAGTGCGAAAGAGTTGCCACTAATCAGCTTGCCCATTCGTTTTTTCATCGCCTCAAGAAATTTGTATTTCTCAACCTGTTTGGGAGTATCGGCCTCCCCAGAGTGGACATAGCAAGAAACAACTGTGAGGACCCCAAGATTTGTTTGAAAATCAGCTTCTAGCCACCGCCCAGCTGTATCGAACTCCCTCGGGCCGATGTCTGTTCTGACTTTTTGAATAGGCACTCTGCTGAGGATTGCAACTCCAGCTCTACCCTTGGCACTAGCTTCTTGTTCTGCGATATGCCAACCACCACCGAGGGGGCCGGCATCGCTGGCAAGTTTTTCTAGCTCTCCGACAGGTGCCCTGATCTCTTGAAGACAAACAATGTCTGGCTTGGCTTTTCTTAGCCAGTCGGCCATGCCGTTTCTACTTGCGGCACGAATCCCATTGACATTGACTGTCGCAATTTTCAGCACGTAATAAACCTAGGAGCTAAAGCTTGCCCACAGTTCCTTGCCACGGACTTCCAGATCAATTTTTTTCAGCGCACTTTTTGCCGGTCCCTGTTCCGGTTCTCCGGATTCCATGTTGAACCTTGCCCCGTGGCAAGCACAGGCAATTTGCCCCTCCTGCACGCCACTCACTAGGCAACCCGAGTGGGTGCAAGTGGCAGAGAAGGCTCTGAACTTTGCTTCTGAAGGATGTGTCACAAGAATCGTGAGCTCGCTATTGACCATCACCTTGATTCCTGTGCCCACAGGAATCTCGTCAATATTTCCAACCAGTACTTCTGAAATGGTTCCGGGAGGCAGCTCATCTTCACTTCCCGTTGGGGGAGTGGTTTCACTGGTCTGAGGTTGTGCGCAAGCTGCGAGGGCGAAAGCTGATGTTGTTGCCAAAGAGGAAGTAAGAACTACTCTGCGATTTATGATCATGGGTTTTCTAACCCAAATAATCGCTAGGCCCTTCCCCTAAGAATCGCCTGCTTGACCTCGGAGATTGCCTTCGTCACTTCAATTCCTCTAGGGCAGGCCTCGGTGCAGTTGAAGGTTGTCCGGCAGCGCCAGACGCCTTCCTTATCGTTAAGAATTTCAAGTCTGACCTCTGCACCTTCATCTCTGGAGTCAAAGATAAAGCGGTGCGCATTCACAATCGCGGCTGGTCCGAAATATTGGCCATCGGTCCAAAAGACTGGGCAACTGGTTGTGCAGGCAGCACAGAGAATGCACTTGGTTGTGTCGTCGTATCTAGCCCTGTCTTCTGGGGACTGCAGTCTTTCGCGCTTTGGCTTGTCGCTGGCAATCAGGAATGGATTGATGTCGCGGTACGCCTGGTAGAAAGGGTTCATATCGACAATCAAATCTTTTTCAACAGGAAGACCCTTGATTGGTTCGATGTAGATTGGCTGGGACAGGTCTAAGTCCTTGATCAGAGTCTTGCAGGCGAGTCTGTTACGACCATTAATCCTCATTGCATCCGATCCACAGACTCCGTGTGCACAGGAGCGACGGAAAGTCAGCGAACCATCAATCTCCCATTTCACTTTGTGAAGAGCATCTAGGACTCTGTCTGTGCCATACATCTCAATGTCGTAGTCAACCCACTTGGCTTCGCTATCGACCTCTGGGTCAAATCTGCGAATCATGAGTGTGACCCTAAGGCTCACTACCTCTGCTATTGCCTTGTCTGCCATTAGTACTTGCGCTCCATCGGCTGGTAGTTGGTAATTACCACTGGCTTCCAGTCAATCTTGATTGGAGTTCCAGTTTTGCGATCAGTCTTGTTCTGAAGATAAGCCATGGAGTGGACCATGAATTTTTTGTCATTGCGATCCGGGTAATCCTCGCGAAGGTGGGCGCCACGACTCTCTCTTCTTTCGCGGCAGGCAACGACTGTTACCTCGGCAAGATCCAGCAGGAAGCCCAGCTCCACTGCCTCGAGAAGGTCAGTGTTGAATCTCTTTCCTTGATCCTGGATTGAAATGTTTTCATAGCGGGTTCTTAGCTCTGCAATTTTGGCAAGAGCCTCATTCAAAGTTTCTTCTGTGCGGAAGACCTGGGCGTTTTTGTCCATGGTCTCCTGCAGCTCTTTTCTTAGCTGAGCGACCTTTTCTTTTCCATTGGCAGCTCGAACCTTGGCAAGCATGTCCATAACATCCTGCGCAGCATTTTCTGGAAGCGGAACTTGTTTAGCCTTTGTCGCATACTCAACCGCATACCTTCCAGCACGCTTTCCAAAAACGTTTATATCTAGAAGTGAGTTGGTCCCAAGTCGGTTGGCTCCGTGAACAGATACACATGCGCACTCGCCAGCGGCATAAAGACCAGGGATAACGGTGTCGTTGTCGCTAAGCACCTCAGCCTTGATGTTGGTTGGAATTCCACCCATGGCATAGTGTGCAGTTGGAAAGACTGGTACAGGCTCGGTGTAGGGCTCAACACCAAGGTAGGTGCGAGCAAACTCAGTTATGTCAGGAAGCTTGGCGTCGATTACCGCTGGTTCAAGGTGAGTTAGATCCAGCAAAACGTAGTCCTTGTTAGGACCAGCTCCTCTCCCTTCTCTAACCTCATTGGCCATAGCTCTTGCGACCATGTCTCTTGGAGCTAGATCCTTAATGGTTGGTGCGTAGCGTTCCATAAATCTTTCGCCAGATGCGTTTCTCAGAATTCCACCTTCACCACGAGCTGCCTCGCTGAGCAAAATTCCAAGTCCTGCGAGTCCAGTTGGGTGGAATTGATAAAACTCCATGTCCTCAAGTGGGATGCCGCGGCGGAAAGCAATAGCCACACCATCACCGGTCAGCGTGTGAGCGTTGGACGTGGTCTTGTAAATCTTCCCGAATCCACCAGTTGCAAAAACAATTGACTTACCAGCAAAAACATGAATGTCACCTGTTGCCAGCTCATAGGCAACAACCCCTGCTGGCTTACCCTCGTTCATAACAAGGTCCAAAACGTAGAACTCATTGAAGAACTCGATGCCTAATTTCACACAGGTTTGGTAGAGGGTCTGCAGAATCATGTGCCCAGTGCGGTCGGCTGCGTAGCAGCTTCGGCGAACAGGAGCTTTTCCGTGGTCGCGAGTGTGACCTCCGAATCGGCGCTGGTCGATTTTTCCATCTGGAGTTCTGTTGAAAGGAAGACCCATGTTCTCTAGGTCAATTACCGCGTCGACCGACTCTTTAGCCAAAATCTCTGCAGCATCCTGGTCCACCAGGTAGTCGCCACCCTTTACGGTGTCGAAGGTGTGCCACTCCCAGCTGTCTTCTTCAACGTTTGCTAGAGCTGCCGCCATACCACCTTGCGCAGCACCGGTGTGCGAGCGTGTTGGGAAAAGCTTTGAAATCACAGCAACATTTGCCTTAGGCCCAGCCTCAATTGCAGCACGCATGCCAGCGCCACCGGCTCCAACAATCACGACGTCGTGCGAGTGATAGATCACTGAGTCTGAAGACACTTTTCTCTTTTCTAGTTGACTGGACAGAACGATGGCAGAAGCTCAGCTGCGGCTCCAGCTGGGCAAGGGTCGAACGTGAAGATAACGAGTGTGCCTAGAAGAATTAGCAAACCGCAAACCACCCAGAGAATCATTACCAGTGATTTGCGAACTTTTTCTTTTTCGGCGTAGTCGTTGACTATGGTTCGCATTCCATTTGTTCCGTGAATCATTGCCAGCCAAAGCATTGCCAGATCCCAAACTTGCCAGAAAGGATCTGCCCATTTTCCGGCAACAAAAGCAAAATCAATTGCCTTGATTCCTTCTCCTACAACGAGATTAGAAACAAGGTGTGTGAAGACAAGAACAATTAGCAGTGGCCCTGACAAGCGCATGAACAGCCAGCCGTACTTTTCCCAGTTGGCTTGCTGCCTGGTTCTAGGTGAGTTAGGAGTTTCGATGATGACGGCCATTACTCACCAAACACTCTCGATAGATGAAGTGGAGTAAATGCAGCGACTAGACCAACCGTTATTAGCATGACTGCCCAAAACATAATTGCCTGATACTTCGTTCCCTTCGACCAGAAGTCGACAGCAATCACGCGCAAGCCATTGAGTCCGTGAAAAAGAATTGCTCCGACCAGTCCCAGCTCAGCAACTCCAATAATTGGGGTCTTGTAAGACTCAATAACTACGTTGTAGGCCTCTGGGCTAACCCGCACCAAAGCCGTGTCGAGGATGTGAACGAGCAGGAAGAAAAAGATACCGACCCCGGAGATGCGGTGAAGCACCCAAGACCACATGCCAACTCGACCTCTATATAGGGTCCCTGCGGGCATGGTTGGCAATTGTTCCTCCGGGTGGGTGAAAAGTCTCTACTAGTGTAACCGAGCGCAGGGTAACCTTAAGTTATCGGCAACCAAAGGCCAGGAAGAGCTAATGGCAGATAATCCAGCAGATTTTTATGCAGTTATTCCAGCGGGTGGAATTGGTTCAAGACTCTGGCCTCTCTCCAGAGCGGCTGCGCCAAAGTTTTTGCATGATCTGACAGGTTCTGGCCAGACCCTGCTTCAGGACACCTGGGATCGGCTAGTCCCACTTGCCTCAAAAAACATCATGGTTGTTACTGGCGATATCCACGCCGCGGCAGTTAGAGAGCAACTACCCCAGTTGAGCGATGACGCTCTAGTGCTTGAACCATCCCCGAGAGACTCGACTGCGGCCATTGCTCTGGCCGCCGCGATTCTAGAAAAGCGGCAACCAGGGGTAGTGATTGGGTCCTTTGCGGCTGACCATGTGATTTTGGATCAGGCAAAGTTTGAGGCGGCTGTGAAGGAGGCAATCCAGGTGGCTGCCACCGGAAAGATTGTCACTATCGGCATCAAGCCAACTGAGCCCTCGGTTGCGTTTGGATATATAAGGAAGGGCGAGCGTCTTTCGGAAACCGCCTGCCAGGTTTTGGAGTTTGTAGAGAAGCCCGACATCGCAACAGCCAAGAGGTATGTAGAGAGCGAGCAGTACTTCTGGAATGCCGGAATGTTTATTGCTCCGGCTGCTCTGATTCTGGAAGTACTAAGGGTTAGCCAACCAACCTTGCATAAAGGAGTAATTGAGATTGCTGAGGCCTGGGACTCGCCAGCGCAAAACGATGTCATGGACAAGCTATGGCCGACCCTGACGAAGATTGCCATCGACTACTCGGTCGCGGAACCGGCTGCTCGGCAGAACAATGTGGCCGTGGTCCCGGCGCAATTCGAATGGCACGATGTTGGAGACTTTGCAGCTATAGCTGAACTTCAATCTCATGGTCGCCGAGGTCACCTGGCAGTTCTCGGGTCGGCCCGAGTGCTTTCTGACTCGGCAAGCGGAATCCTCGTCAGCGATACCGGTCGCCTGGTTGCCCTGATTGGCCTAGAGGACGTAATTGTCGTGGATACGGCCGATGCCCTATTGGTCACCAGCAAGCAGCACGCCCAGAAGGTCAAGAGCCTTGTTGAGTCTCTAAGGCAGTCCGGACACTCTGAACTTTTGTGAAGTATCTCGGATTGGTAAATCCGAGTTTCCCCGCAGTTTCGCCCTATCTGGAGCAGTAGAGTGGGAGAGATCCGGCACAAAGTGCCACTTTTATTCATCAGGAGGAAACCTTGAAGCTAAAGAATGCAACAGCAGCATTCGCTCTATTGGGTGCTTCAGCTCTGATCCTCTCTGGCTGCGCCGCAGCTCCAGAGGCAGAGCCAACCGAAACAGAGTCAGCAGCTGAAACAATCGACTACCTAGCCTGTGCAGTATCAGACGAAGGAAGCTGGAACGACAAGAGCTTTAACGAGTCTGTTTACGATGGACTTCTAAAGGCACAGAGCGACCTCGGTGTTCAGATCGCTGATGCAGAGTCAAACTCCGCAGAAGATTTCGCACCAAACCTACAGGCCATGGTTGACCAGGGCTGCGACATTACATTCGCAGTTGGATTCAACCTTGTTGCTGACGTAAACGCAGCAGCAGCTGCCAACCCAGAGGTCCAGTTCGTGACCATCGATGGTTGGTCAGAAGGTAATGCAAACCTCAAGCCAGTTGTTTACAACATGGCAGAGTCCAGCTACCTCGCTGGTTACCTAGCAGCTGCATACTCAACCACCAAGGTCATCGGTACCTACGGTGGAATGCAGATTCCTGCAGTAACTGACTTCATGGACGGCTTCTACTACGGTGCTATGGCTTACGCCAAGGACTCCGGAACTTCCGTCAAGGTTGTTGGCTGGGACCCAGTTGCTCAGAAGGGTGACTTCATCGGTGACTTCGTTCCTAACTCCGGAACCTCTAAGGCAATTGCAGCAGCACAGGTTAACGCCGGTGCTGACGTAATCTTCCCTGTCGGTGGTGACCAGTTCGGTGCAGTTTCCGAGGCAATCAAGGAAGCTGGCGTAGCCGGTGTAATGATCGGTGTTGACAAGGACATCGCTCTAACCAGCCCAGAGTATGCAGACATGGTTCTGACCTCAGCTGAGAAGAGAATGACCAACGCCGTTTACGACATCATCGCTGACCTATCAGCTGGTGGAATGTTCTCTGGCGATGCCTATGTCGGAACCTTGGCAAACGGTGGAACCGGACTCAGCCCGCTTTACGACTTCGAGTCGAAGGTTGACGCTGCAGTTCTAACCCGCCTTGCTGAGCTAGAAGCAGGCATTATCGCTGGCGAGATTGACCCTAAGGCCTAATCAAGCTAGTTAGCTAAAGAGTTGGGCCGCGGATTTTACCGCGGCCCATTTCTTTTGCGAAGATAGAGTAATCGCACGAAGGGGTGCCTTTTGAAACTTGAACTGCGCGGAATTACTAAGCGCTTTGGCAGCCTGGTAGCTAATGACTCCATTGATCTGGTTGTAGAACCTGGTCAGATTCACGCGCTGCTTGGAGAAAACGGCGCCGGTAAATCCACACTGATGAATGTCCTTTATGGCCTTTATCAAGCCGATGCCGGAGAAGTTCTTCTCGATGGAGTCAAGCAAAACTTCTCGGGGCCAGGCGATGCCATGGCCGCTGGCATTGGAATGGTTCACCAGCACTTCATGCTGATTCCAGTTTTCACTGTTGCCGAAAACGTAGCGCTAGGCCATGAGCCCACTAAAGCACTTGGAGCAATTGATACAAATCTTGCTCGTCAAAGAGTTATCGAAATTTCAGAAAAGTTTGGTTTCAATGTTGATCCAGATGCCATGGTTGAGGATTTGCCTGTCGGTGTTCAGCAGCGAGTTGAAATCATCAAGGCTCTTTCCAGAGATGCCAAAGTTTTGGTTCTCGATGAACCAACTGCTGTGCTGACTCCTCAAGAGACAGATGAGCTCATGAGCATCATGCGCCAGCTAGCTAAGAGCGGAACATCAATCGTCTTTATCACCCACAAACTCCGTGAGGTGAAGGAAGTTGCCGACATCATCACCGTCATCCGCCTTGGCAAAGTGGTGGGAGATGCGAAGCCAGATGCTTCGACCTCTGAGCTTGCCTCAATGATGGTCGGCAGAGAAGTGGAGCTGACAGTAGAAAAGAAGCCACAAAAACTAGGTGATGTGGTTCTTAGCGTTGAGAACATTGCGGTCCTGGATGACCGAGGACAACGGGCGGTTGATGGCCTGTCCTTTGAGGTTCGGGCTGGCGAGGTGTTGGCTTTTGCTGGGGTTCAGGGCAATGGTCAGACGGAACTGGCCGAGGCACTGCTGGGCCTAAGGCCCACTCTCACGGGCTTTGGGAAAATCCAGCTCAAGGGAAAGGACATCACCTCAGCGGATGTTCGATCTCGCCTTGATTCTGGCGTGGCTTACATTCCGGAAGATCGCAAGACGGACGGACTTGTTTCCGAATTCTCAATTGCGGAAAACATGATGATTAATTCCTCATACAAATCAAAGTTCACCAAAGGCCTCAACATTAATTTTGGTGCTAGACGTGAAATCGCCAATCAGCTGGTCAAGGAGTTCGATGTCAGGACCCCATCAGCCGAAACGCCAGCCGGAAAACTTTCTGGAGGAAATCAGCAGAAAGTTGTTGTTGCCAGAGAACTGTCCCGAGAGGTCGACCTGCTGGTCGCTTCTCAGCCAACCAGAGGCGTTGATGTCGGCTCTATCGAATTCATCCACGAGAGGATTATGGCTGAGCGAGATGCTGGAAAAGCCGTGGTCTTAATCTCAACCGAACTCGACGAAGTCCTCTCATTGGCCGATCGGATTGCAGTGATGTACCGAGGAAAGATTGTAGGAATTGTCGATCCAAAGACATCGAGAGAGCAGTTAGGAAAGATGATGGCTGGAGTTAGCGCATGAGCGAAGAAAACAGATTCTCTCAAGCCCTCAAGGAAATTCTTTCGGGTAGTTTTACCCGCACCGTTCTGTCTATCATTCTTGGCTTCCTTGTTGGCGCCGCCTTCATGGTTGCTTCCAACCGAGAATTCATTGAGTCTCTCCCCTACGTCTTTTCAAGACCAGCAGATGCGCTAGGTGCCGCTTGGACAGTTGTAAGCGAAGGATATGGGGCGCTTATAAGAGGAGCAATATTTAACGCCGAGGCTGACACCTTTGAAAAAGCAATCAGACCATTGACGGAAACGCTCAGGTTAGGTGCTCCACTAATTCTTGCTGGACTAGGAATAGGCCTTACCTTCCGAGTGGGAATGTTCAACATTGGTGGAACTGGTCAGATTATTACCGGCATGATTTTTGCAACATTCGTCGCGACCCGCATTGAACTTCCATTCCTAATCCACGTTGTGGTTGCCATCATCGCAGCTGTAATTGGTGCGACCCTGCTCGGTGCTCTGGTTGGTTTTCTAAGGGCAAGAACAGGTGCTCATGAGGTGATTCTCACCATCATGTTCAACTACATAATGCTTTACTTCTTTACTTTCCTGCTGCGTGATCCCCTGCTACTTGGTGAAGACAGGGCCACGGGTAACCCCAAGGGCAACCCGCCTTTCGAGACATCTCTGCTTCCCAAACTCGCAGGCGACGAGTTCAACCTGCACTGGGGACTAATTCTGGCTTTGGCAGCAGTAGTTGTTTACTGGTGGCTAATGGAGAAGTCGACGATTGGTTTTAGATTGCGAATGGTTGGCTACAACCCAGATGCCGCTCGAACCGCAGGTATCAGTGTTGAGCGAACCTACATACTTGCCATGGGTCTATCGGCAGCATTCGTAGGAATTGCTGCAGCCAATCAGGCATTGGGCACAGCAATCGGAACAACTCCGTCTGCGCATGCCAACATCGGATTTGATGCAATAACAGTCGCACTCTTGGGTGGCTCGAATGCACCTGGCATTCTGCTGGCAGGACTTTTGTTCGGAGCTTTCAAGGCAGGCGCTCCGTCTATGCAGGTGCTAGGGGTATCGCCTGAGGTACTTGGAATCGTGCAGGGCGCGATCGTATTGTTCATTGCTGCGCCACCGCTTATCAGGGCCATCTTCAGGTTGCCCAAGCCTCAAACGAGCAGTGTTCTAGCTTCTATGCGAGATCGAATTCTTAGACGAGGAGGTGCGCGATGAGTATCACCGAACTTGCAAAAGAGGAGCGAGTTGGCTTTAAATCTCCCGCTGTCATGGGAGGTGTAGGACTAGTCGTCCTGTTGTTCTTTGGAATCCTTGGTCGAGAGGGAATGGTTTCATTTGAAATCTCCAGGCGAACCGATGCCATCCAGCTTCCGGCCATTCCGACGGACTCATCCACACTGGGAGTTATTGCCGGAGTCTTGATGTTGGCGATCGCAGCATACTCATTGACTCTTTCGATGAAAAATCGCAGCACACCTATCTATCTGGCATCGATCTATGGCCTGATAGGCGTGATTGCCCTTTTGGGTTGGCTCGCCGCTGGAAACTCAGTGCCGGTGGCCTTCATTGCTGGAACAGCGCTGGTGCTGGCAGTACCCATCATGCTCGGTGCTATGGGCGGCCTTATGTGCGAGCGAGTCGGGGTCACCAACATCGCCATTGAGGCTCAGCTACTGACTGGTGCCTTCATGGCTGCAGTAGTGTCCTCAATTACTGACAATTACCTTTTTGGTCTGCTATCAGCCATGATTGGCGCGGCTATCGTTTCCATGGTCCTGGCGGTTTTTGCCATTAAGTACCTGGCGCAGCAGATCATCGTTGGTGTTGTTCTAAACGTGCTAATGATTGGAATCACCAACTTCCTATATCAGCAGTGGCTGACGGAGGATGGCGAAAATGTCAATTTCCCTGGAACTTTGGACATAATTCGAATTCCATTCCTGAGTGAAATTCCGGTTATCGGTCCTGTGCTGTTCGAAAACAGAATCACTGTTTTCTTAGCGCTGATAATCGTGCCAACCCTCTACTTCGTGCTGTTCAAGACCAAGCTCGGCCTTCGAGCACGCGCTGTGGGAGAGCACCCATTGGCTGCAGACACAGTTGGCATCAATGTCGGAAGAACCCGCTTTTGGTGGGTGACTCTCGGCGGAATGTCGGCAGGACTCGGGGGAGCGGCCCTGACCATCGGAAATGCCGGAGCATTCGGTCGTGAAATGTCGGGTGGATTTGGATTTATTGCTCTAGCTGTCGTGATTCTTGGAAGATGGCATCCAATTTCAGCGGCGCTCGCTGCCTTGCTCTTTGGTTTTTCTATCATTCTCAGAGTGTGGGCGAATCAGGTTAGTCCGGGAATCCCAACTGACTTCATCACCATGGTTCCCTACATCGTCACCATCATCGCGGTCGTGGGATTTGTTGGTCAGTCAAGACCGCCGAAGGCGTTGGCCATTCCATACACCAAAGGGTAAAAATTGGAAATTGACTGGAAGCAACTTACTGCTGTTGCCAAATCGGCAATGGAAAAGGCCTACGCACCTTATTCGAATTTCCCTGTCGGGGCAGCTGCTTTGGTTGAGGACGGCAGAGTAATTTCGGGTTGCAACGTTGAGAATGCTTCCTATGGTCTTGGTTTATGCGCGGAGTGTTCATTAGTGAGCGAGCTCTACCGAACTGGCGGAGGAAAGCTCGTTGCTTTTGCCTGTGTTGATGGCAAGGGAGATCCCCTCATGCCATGTGGCAGATGCCGCCAGTTGCTATTCGAGCACGCCGCCGACGGAATGCTTTTGCAAACAATAAGCGGGATCAAGCCAATTACTGAAGTGTTACCAGATGCCTTTGGGCCTAAGGATTTAGGCAAATGAGCTTCTCAGCCGTAGAGCTGATTATCAAAAAGCGAGAGAAACAAGAACTCTCGACTGATGAAATTCGCTGGCTCGTGGCCAATTACACATCTGGTGTCGTGGCTGACGAGCAAATGTCTGCAATGGCCATGGCCATACTTCTCAATGGCATGAATCGAAAAGAAATTCTTGATCTGACTCTTGCCATGATTGACTCCGGCGAAAGACTCGACTTCTCCTCCTTGTCCGCCTTAACTTCGGATAAGCATTCAACAGGTGGGGTTGGGGACAAGATAACTCTTCCTCTTGCTCCATTAGTCGCTTCATTTGGGATTGCAGTTCCCCAGCTGAGCGGCAGGGGACTGGGTCATACCGGAGGCACGCTAGACAAGCTGGAAGCTATTCCAGGTTGGCGAGCCTCACTGAGCAATCAGGAGCTTTACGCTCAGATGGCCAAAGTTGGAGCGGTGGTTTGTGCTGCGGGTAGCGGATTGGCCCCAGCTGATCGCAAACTTTATTCGCTTAGAGACGTCACGGGAACGGTTGAAGCAATCCCACTTATTGCCTCTTCAATAATGAGTAAAAAGATTGCTGAGGGCACGTCCTCACTTGTTTTGGATGTCAAGGTTGGTAGTGGAGCTTTCATGAAGACCAAGGAGAGAGCACAAGAGTTAGCTGAAGTGCTTGTCCAGATCGGCAATGATGCCAAGGTAAAGACTTCTGCACTACTAACTGACATGTCGACTCCACTTGGTAGAAAAATTGGTAATGCCTTGGAAGTCGCAGAATCTATCGAAGTACTTGCAGGTGGTGGACCCAGCGACGTCGTGGAGCTAACTGTCGCTTTGGCTCGAGAAATGCTTTCACACTGTGGACTTCATGATTCAGATCCACTTGAGAATTTGAAAAATGGAAAAGCAATGGATAAGTGGAAGCAAATGATTCAGGCCCAAGGCGGCGACACTGAAGCAGAGCTTCCCAAGGCCAAGCACTCACACGATGTCATGGCTGAGCAATCTGGCTTTATTACCAAGTTGGATGCGTTGGCGGTAGGCATAGCATCCTGGCGCCTTGGGGCAGGACGTGAGCGGAAAGAGGACACTGTTCAGTTCGGGGCTGGCGTCGAGCTCCATGCCCAACTTGGGGACAGGGTAGAAAAGGGCCAGAGGCTAATGACCTTGTTCACAGATACCGAAGAGAAGTTTGAAAGAGCCATAGCGTCACTAACTGGCGCTGTGGAGTACTCTGAGAAAAGTCCTGAGAACAGAAAAATAGTCCTCGGCAAAGTCGGTTAGGAAACAGTTGGACATTCAGTCGCTACCAAAAATTTCTCTTCATGATCACCTTGATGGCGGATTGCGTCCGCAGACAATCGTGGAACTTTCCTCCGAGATTGGACACAAGCTTCCAAGGAACACAGGACCTGAGCTAGCTGCATGGTTCGCTGAAGTTTGCAATTCAGGCTCGCTCGTCAAGTATCTGGAAGCTTTTGAACACACCGTGGCAGTGATGCAGACCTATGAGGGACTTGAGCGAGTTGCTTATGAGGCTGTAATGGATCTGGCAGACGACGGAGTCATCTACGGCGAGCTCCGCTGGGCCCCAGAGCAACACTTGGCTCGCGGTCTAACTTTGGATCAGACCGTTGAAGCAGTTCAGGACGGACTCGAACGCGGCATGGAAGAGGTTGCCTCTCGCGGCGGCTTTATCAGGACCGGTCAGCTAGTCACCGCTATGCGCCATACCGATAGAGGATTAGAAATAGCTGAACTGGCTGTGAGGCATCGCAATAACGGTGTAGTCGGCTTCGACATTGCTGGTCCAGAAAAAGGTTTCTTACCTTCAAGACACAAAGTTGCTTTTGATTACCTGGCAGCAGAGCTATTTCCAATCACCGTGCATGCAGGTGAAGCAGATGGAATTGAATCGATTAAGGATGCAATTGTCTCAGGACGAGCTCTTCGCCTCGGGCACGGTGTGCGGTTGATTGAGGACATTATGTTCTCGAGAACCGAGGGAGACACCGACCTTGTCGTCTTAGGACCAGTTGCCCAGTGGGTCCACGACAGAGAGATTGCGCTGGAAACTTCACCATCATCAAATCTTCAAACAGGTGCGTTCGCGATGATGGGGGACAGCATGTCTGATCACCCCATCGACATTCTCTATGACTTAGGTTTCAAGGTAACTGTAAATACTGACAACAGATTGATGAGTGGAACTTCACTCACTAAAGAACTTGAAATCTTGACTGAGACTTTCGGCTACACGCTCGCAGACCTGGAGCAGTTTCAGCTCAATGCAGCTTCCAGCGCCTTTCAAGGACTCACCGAGCGCGAGGAATTGATGGACATGATTGAGCTTGGCTTCGCCAGGGCTCAGCAGTAGTTTCTTTCCTTCTATCTCGTTTGCTGTTTTACTAAAGCATGCGAATCTATTGCGTCTGTGGAGCAGGCATTGGCACCAGTGTGATCATGGCAAGGCTCGCGGAGAAGGCACTAGCGCAGCTTGACATTGAGGGAAGCGTTGAGGCGGTTTCGGTCGGAGAGCTTGGCTCAAAAGCCCCAGCTCAATTGATTCTTGCTACCGATGACGTTGTGACTTCTCTGCCAGCTGGACCTAGCCAGGTAGTCGTAATCAAAACTGTTACGGACTTGACGGAAATCCGTAAAGCACTCACAAACGCTCTCGGCTAGCATCGTGGGATGAAACCAGGAAGCACAGACAGAACAAAGCTGAAGCGTCTTGCCCACAAGGCATCTGAAAGCCAGCAAGACCTTTACTCAATAATTGACGACAACATAGTTGCTCACGTTGGGTTTATTGAAAATGGTCTACCCGTTGTCATTCCTATGACCTACGGTCGCGTGGGAGACAAGTTTTACCTTCATGGTTCTACGGGTTCTAGACTCATGAGGCTTTTGGCTGAGAATTCAGCAGTTTGCATTAGCATCACCGAGCTGAATGCTCTCAAAGTTGCCCGAAGCACATTTAACACTGGAATGCACTATCGAGCTGCCGTTATTTTTGGCAAAGCGGAACTAGTTCCTGATTCTGAAAAGCTAGAAGCTCTTGATGCTTTGAGTGACGGCCTGATTCCAGGGCGAGTTGCTGAAGCAAGGCCCACCACCAAGAAAGAGTTAGCCGCAACCATAATCATTCAAGTTGATTTGAATGAAACGTCAGTAAAGATTTCTAAGAATGAAGTCGACGATCCTGAAGAAGACTTAAACCTAGGTTATTGGGCGGGAATTGTGCCAATAAAAACTGTCATTGCAGATCCGATTCCTGCTGACGAAGAGGCCAAGGGTCTACCGATCCCAGAGAGCATCAAGCGCTTTGCTGAGCGCTATGCAAAAGGGCGTTAGCGAATTCCTTTAGTTTTTCAAGTCCGGTCTCATCACCCTGGTATTGCAAATAGCACTTGAGTTTTGGCTCAGTTCCACTTGGCCTGAAAATTAGTCTGGCTTTTTCGTTACTCAAGATGACTGCATCGGTATTCAGCTGTCTCGAATGGAGAAGATCTTCTCTGTCTAGAGCTCCTTCAAAGGAGACAGGCGGCATCGTGCGAACAAATGACATTATCTTGCCAATGACACTTAGATCGCTAACTCTTATTGAAACCTGACCTGTAGATGTTCTTCCGAATCTTGTAGATAACTGCTCTAACTTGGCAGTCAAACTCTGGTCTGTCGCGGCTAAGTTAGCTGCAATTTCTGCGACTAAGAGAGCCGCTGTTATACCGTCCTTATCCGGTGTGTAACTTGGATCAACGCAGTAGCCGAGGGCCTCTTCATAGCCATAGATTAAATTTGGAACCTTGGAAATCCACTTAAACCCAGTGAGCGTTTGTCGGTATTCGAGTTGGTAAGCAGATGCCACCGCAGAAATGTCGGCAGAAACGATGGAATTTGCGATGGCCCCAGAATTCTCTAGACTTGCGCAATAGTCAGCTAGGAGAAGTCCAACCTGATCACCCGTGAGCATTTTCCAAGCGCTACCCTCAGGCACGGCAACCGCCAAACGATCCGCGTCTGGGTCGTTGGCAAGAATGAGGTCCACTCCCTTTTTTCTTGCCTCCTCAAACGCTAAATCCATGGCACCGGGTTCTTCCGGGTTTGGAAATGCCACTGTTGGAAACTTTGGATCCGGGCGTCTCTGCTGCTCAACTAAAGACAAATCAAAACCCAAAGTATTGAAAATCTTTTCCACTACGGGTGAGCCAACGCCATGAAGCGCAGTGTGAAGAATTTTTATCTTCGTCCGAGCCGGATTCTCCCTATCGACTAGGTCGAGTGCTCTATCAATGTATTTTTGAACATCTGAATCCGAAAGAATCTTGTAGCTTTTGGATTTAGGAATTTTGTCAAAGGTGAGATTTAGGTAGTTTTCCTCAATCAGCTGAGCAATCTCTTTATCTTGCGGGGATATAAGTTGAGAGCCACCGAACTTCCCTCCTAAATAAACCTTGTATCCATTGTCTCGAGGTGGATTGTGTGATGCAGTGACGACGATGGTGGCAGAAGCTTTAAGCCGTTTGCCGGTGAACGCCGCTACTGGTGTAGGAACTCGTTGATCGAAAAGCAGAGCCTCACAACCAGTGGCGGCAATAATCTCAGCCGTGTCCATAGCAAAAACATCTGAGTTTTCCCGACCGTCAAAGCCGATTACGACACTGAGCTCGCCATCAGGGTTCTGGAATTCAAGCTTGTTTCTCTTTAGGAACTGTGCAATCGCCGCGGCGGCATAGGCCACTACAACCCGGTTCATTCGATTCGGTCCCGCGCCTAGCTCTCCTCGCAAGCCAGCTGTACCAAATTGCAGCAACTGTGAAAACCTTGACTCAATCGCGACCTGATCATTCTTACTAATCAGCGTTGCTAATTCAGATTTGGTCTTTGAGTCAGGGTCATGTTCCACCCAAGATTTTGCTTTTTCGATAAATGACATCTAGATCCTGGTGACAATCTCCGCCAGTAACTTGGAGATTTTTCCTTCGGCCGCTTTGCCGGCAGCAATGACTTCTTCATGGCTTAGGGGAGTAGTTTGAATTCCAGCAGCAAGGTTAGTGATTAGTGACATGCCAATCACTTCCATACCGGCTTCTCGCGCTGCGATTGCTTCCAGTGCCGTGGACATTCCAACGATGTGGCCACCCATGTGTTTTGCCATTTGGACTTCCGCTGGAGTTTCATAGTGAGGCCCGCGAAACTGCACGTAGACACCTTCATCGAGAGTTGGATCTACCTGTTTGGCAATTTCCCTAAGCCTCTTTGAATAAAGGTCAGTAAGGTCGACGAAGTTTGCTCCTTCAAGTGGAGAGGAGGCAGTTAGGTTGATGTGGTCGGAAATTAGCACTGCCACACCGCCCTGCCACTGGGGTTTGATTCCTCCTGCGCCATTTGTGAGGACCATGATTTTGGCACCGGTCTTTGCTGCTGTTCGAACAGAGTGGACGACTGCCCTTACCCCGTGGTTTTCGTAGAAGTGCGTGCGAGCACCAATTACGAGTGCGAATTTGCCATTTGGGAGCTTGATGGACCGAATTGTGCCCACGTGCCCAGCGACAGCTGGCTTGTGGAATCCAGGTATCTCATTGGCAGGTATCTCACTTACTGTCTCGCCAATAAGGTCTGCTGCCTTGGACCAGCCCGAACCCAAGGTCAGAGCTATGTCGTGCTTTGGTACGCCGGATTTCTGAGCAATTGCCTGTGCCGCTTTTTCGGCAAATTCAAAGGGGTTTACCCCTTCTTCATTCAGTGGATGAGCCATGTTTTCAAGTTTAGTTCTAATCCTCCGCTCGGATTTAGGGAACAATTGTCGGGTGATGAGTAACTCTTCTTTGGGTCGAATGGTCATTATTGGTGGAGGTCCAGGTGGCTATGAGGCTGCTAGAACCGCCAGACAACTAGGCGCAGAAGTAGTCCTGATTGAAGAAAGCGGCATCGGTGGAAACGCAGTCCTCACAGATGTCGTTCCTTCCAAGTCATTGATCGCAGCAGCGGAAGCTGCTCAGCAAATTGAATTGGCCAAGTCGCTCGGACTTAGTTTCAGTCACGACGGAAAAAGAATTAATCCCCATGTTGAGGTAGACCTCGGGGCAGTGAACAAGCGACTAATGGACCTCGCGCACAGTCAATCCGGGCAGATGAGAGCAACCCTTACTCGCGAAGGCGTTGAGATTGTTGATGCAAAAGCAAGACTGGATGGTAACCACCATGTTGTCTTTGAAGAAAATGGCAAACAAGTAAAACTTGAAGCTAAGACCATCATTGTTGCCGTCGGCGCATCCCCGAGAGAGCTGCCGGACGCAAGAACTGATGGAGCAAGAATTCTGAACTGGAAACAGCTCTACTCACTGACTGAGCTTCCCGAGCATCTAATTGTTGTTGGATCCGGTGTTACTGGAGCCGAATTTGCATCCGCATATTTGCAATTGGGCTCCCAAGTAACACTTGTTTCTTCCCGGGATAAGGTCCTACCTGGAAATGATCAAGATGCTGCGGCTTTGATCGAAGAAGTTTTTGTTAGATCTGGAATGAATCTTCTAAAGTCCGTTAGAGCAAATCGAGTTATCAACACTGGAAGCTCAGTGCAAGTCCACCTTTCCGATGGGCAGATGCTCGAGGGTTCACACTGTTTGATGGCCGTTGGTGCTACGCCAAATACTCTGGGTCTCGGTTTAGAGGAAGCGGGAGTGAAGCTTGCCGATGACGGCCGAGTGATAGTGAATAAAGTTGCGAGGACATCACGAGCCAACGTTTACGCCGTGGGCGACTGTTCAACTTCGATTCCACTAGCGTCTGTTTCTTCCATGATGGGTCGCACCGCGGTTTATCACACGCTGGGAGACGTAGCTACACCTACTCGACAGAGGAACGTCGCCAGCAACGTTTTTACCAGCCCGGAGATTGCGCAAGTCGGCTGGTCGGAGCAAGAGATCAAAGAGGGCTTAGTGCGTGGCGAGATTCATCAGGTGATGCTCGATTCAAACCCCAGAGCAAAAATGCAGGGGCTCAACGAGGGCTTCATCAAGCTTTTTGCATCAACTGGCTCGGGAACTGTTATTGGCGGCGTTGTGGTTTCGCCCAAGGCTTCCGATTTGATTTATCCAATTGCAGTTGCCATTGAAAACAGACTCACTGTTGATCAACTAGCGAAGACCTATACCGTCTATCCGTCGCTGTCAGCATCTATTGCCGAAGCCGCCAGCGCGCTGCATCCAGCTATCGACTAGTCGAGAATGTCGAGAAGCCTGGTGCCAGCTGAAATGGTCGCTCCAACACTGACACCAATGTTGGTTACTTTTCCCGCTCGGTGAGCTGTGAGAGGCTGTTCCATTTTCATAGCCTCCAGAACTACCACCAGCTCTCCCTCCTGAACCATCTGTCCATCCTGCACAGCTAGTTTCACAACCGTTGCTTGCATAGGTGCGAGCAAAGAGTTTCCCTTGGCGCCTGTGTGACTGGACGGCTGGTGTGACTTTTTCCGCCTGTGAATTTTAGGAACGGAGGAGCTCTCCCCAGTTACCAAGAATCTTGGAACACTTACTGTTAGCCGTTTTCCTTCAACCTCAACGACCAAATCTTTCATTTGAGTTGGAGTTGGTAATTCTTCCTGCTGTCCACTCCATGGTTGAATCGGGTTTGACCAATCCGTTTCAATCCAACGTGTGTGCACATCAAAGCTTCCAGATTCGGCTGTATACGCGGGATGGGAAACAATCAAACGGTGAAAAGGTAGGACCGTCGGCAAACCGTGAACCTGCATCTCCTCGAGCGCTCTGCGCGCTCTTTGCAAAGCTTGATTTCTATCTCTGCCAGTGACAATCAGCTTTGCCATCATGGAGTCAAAGTTTCCAGATATCACATCACCTGAGACAACACCAGAGTCAACCCTTATGCCTGGGCCAGAAGGTGCTGAAAACAGATGAATTGGACCTGGAGCTGGCAGGAAGTTTCTTCCCGGGTCTTCGCCATTGATGCGAAACTCAATTGAGTGTCCCTTGATTTCAGGGTCTTGATATTCAAGCTTTCCGCCTTCGGCAATACGGAATTGTTCGCGAACCAGATCAATTCCCGTTACTTCCTCGGAGACTGGATGCTCTACCTGAAGCCTCGTGTTCACCTCAAGAAATGAGATTGTTCCATCTCGGGCAACTAAGAATTCACAGGTTCCAGCCCCGACATAACCAACTTCTTTGAGAATTTTCTTTGATGCGTCGTAGAGCTCTTTTGTTTGAGAGTCGCTCAAAAAAGGCGCAGGTGCTTCCTCAACAAGTTTCTGGTGTCTTCGCTGCAGTGAACAGTCTCTGGTGGAAACAACAACAACGTTGCCGTGCTCATCGGCTAAACACTGTGTTTCGACGTGCCTTGGCTTTTCGAGATACTTTTCAATAAAGCACTCTCCACGACCAAAAGCTGCAACTGCTTCACGAGTTGCAGACTCGAAGAGCTCTTGTATCTCAGATTTCTCTCTGACAACCTTGATTCCTCTTCCACCTCCGCCATAGGCGGCCTTTATCGCAACCGGCAGACCATGCTTGCCAACAAACTCCTCGACCTCAGCCACTGAGGAAACTGGATCTTTAGTTCCAGGAGCTAGGGGAGCACCAACTTTTTCGGCAACCTGACGGGCAGATAATTTGTCGCCGAGTCTTTCTATGGCGCTCACTGGTGGTCCAACCCAGATCAAACCTGCATCGATAACCGCCTTGGCAAAGTGGGCATTTTCAGAAAGGAATCCATAACCAGGATGAACCGCGTTCGCACCAGATCGGCGAGCGATACCTAGGAGCTTCTCCGTTACAAGGTAAGTTTCAGCGGCGGTTTCACCATCCAGAGAGTAGGCCTCGTCAGCTAGCTGGACATGCTGAGCATCCCTGTCAGCAAGCGCGTAGACAGCAACTGTCTGAATTCCACTGTCCCTAGCGGCTCTAATGATTCGAACTGCAATCTCACCTCTGTTGGCAATCAGCAGTTTCTTTATTTGTCTCACGGCCATAATCGGATAGCTTATTGGCCAAAAAGGAGCAGAAATTAGAAGTTTTCGACAAAAAACTTGCTCTTTTGTTGATGCTATCGCCAGAAGTCTTGGTAATTGTGACCAAGCTCAGCCATCATTTTTCGCAAAGCCACTAGGGAAAGCCCAACGACGGTGTGATAGTCGCCTTCAATTCGCTCCACGTAAGTCCCACCTATGGAATCAATTGTGAATGCTCCAGCCACTGCCAAAGGTTCTCCGGTTGATACGTATCTCTCAATCTCGCTGTCAGATATATCGGCAAAAAGAACCTTCGTCTTACTGCAAAAACTGGCAGATCTACCATCAGCTGAAATGAGATGGTGTCCTGAAGCTAAAGTTCCCCACTTGCCACGCATACTCTTCCAACGATCCTTTGCTACCTCCTCCAGCAGGGGCTTACCCAGGATTTCTCCACCAAACTCGAGAGCGCTATCGCAGCCCAGAATCAGGTCGGCGGGTGATTGCTCGTAAACCGCCTCTGCCTTGGCTTTGGCGAGTAGCAAAGTCATATCTTCGACCGTTGAGGGCCTCAGCTTTTCAACCAGCATTTCTTCATCCACGCCAGGTGAGATGGCCTCGAAGTTGATCCCAGCATCAGTCAGCAGCTTCTTGCGCGCAGGAGAGGTCGAAGCGAGAACAAGTTTTGGCACAGAACAAGGTTAGCTGTGAAACACTAGGTGAGTGTCTGTAGAACTAAAAATCGAGAAGGTTGCGCACGGGGGAGTCTTCGTTGCTCGACCTGAGGGTAAAGTTGTCTTTGTAGAGGGCGTGCTCCCCGGTGAAGTTGTAGAAGCAGAAATAATTGATGAAAAGTCGAATTTTCTAAGGGCCATCCCAAGCAAAATAATTGAAGCCAGCCCTTATAGACGAAAACACATTTGGGAAGATGCCGAACGCGGTGCCGGCGGAGCAGACTTTGGCCACATCGAACTTAACTATCAGCGGATACTAAAGACTCAGGTTTTGCGAGAAGCCCTCGCAAGGTTTGCTGGGCTGGAATCAGAAGTTGTCGTTGAACCTGTCGATGACTCTCATGGATTGCACTACCGGACTCGAATTCAGGTTCACTATGACCAAAGAGCGCGAGCTTCTGTAAAGAAAGTTAGAAGTGATGACCTTGTACCAATCAGGTCGTATCCGCTGGCAGAACAAGCCCTAGAAGATGTAGCTCTTAGCAATCCAGCGAAATACACAGATCTGAGAGTTGCGTTTGCAATTGATTCTTTTGGGAACATTGTCGACTCGGAGCAAAAGTCTCCTTTGCAGCTTTCTCAAGTTGTTGGCAAAAGACTTTTTGAACTTTCACCCCAAACGTTTTGGCAAGCTCACCGTCTTGCCCCCAGCAAACTTGTTGAAGAAGTCCAGACAAGATTGGAAAAGTTTCATGTGCTGGAGGTTCTGGACCTGTATTCCGGAGTTGGCCTCTTTGCCGCTACCACGGCAGCAAAATACGCAACTGTTCCCGTCAAGGCTGTGGAGCTCAATAAGCAAGCAGTGAAAGATGGAAAGAGAAGCGCCAGAGATCTCAAGAATTTGTCATTTGAAACATCTGATGTCCTGG
>VFQS010001036.1_pt1 | contig 27029 bp, 25 predicted proteins | sample 3512361 | NCBI WGS metagenome assembly VFQS01 (sample SAMN10412375, study PRJNA504923) | tailings metagenome | isolation source: Relicate 1 Philex TSF3 active mining | place: Philippines
TTAACATCGAAGGCATTCATCCGTATGACATTGGCACAATTATAGATAAGTTAGGGATAGCAGTGAGAACGGGTCATCATTGTGCACAACCTATTATGAATTTTTTCAATATTCCGGGCACTATAAGAGCAAGTTTTGCTTTTTACAACACTAAGGAAGAAATTGATATCTTTGTAGAAGCGGTTAAAAAAGCACAAATGATGTTGTCTTAAAAAGAAAATATATGAGAGTTTTATTAGGCATGATACTTCTGTTTTTTGTGGGTTGCAAACCGACTAAAACCGATGTGAATAATCACCAAAACAAAGACATTCCGATTATAAAATATGAGGCAAATGCGCGAAACTTGTTTTTAAATATCAAAGTTGAAAATCAAGTGTTGTTTGTTTCACGTTCACGAGACGCAAAAGATTATCAAGAGAAAATTACTATTTCTGAGGATGATTGGAAAGAAATTGTAATGTTAATCAAAACAGTAGATTTGGCGAAAGTGAAAGACTTAAAATGGCCTACAGAAAAACGATTTTATGACGGTGCGGCTCACGCGAATGTTACGTTTATTTCAAACGAAGTTGAATATCCAGCCAATGGTTTTGACCATGGATTTCCGCCTGTAGAAATAGAAAAATTGGTAAACAAAATTTTGAAATTGACCGAAAAATAACATGACAATACAAGACATACAACACGAAATTGTTGACGAATTTTCTATGTTTGACGACTGGATGCAGCGTTATGAATACATCATCGAATTAGGAAAATCACTTCCTTTAATTGATGAACAGTACAAAGTTGACGAAAACATTATTAAAGGTTGTCAATCCAAAGTGTGGGTGCATGGCGAAGAACAAGAGGGAAAAATTGTCTTTACAGCCGATAGTGATGCTATTTTAACCAAAGGGATTATTGCCATTTTAATTCGGGCGTTTTCAAATCAAACACCAGCGGCTATTTTAGAAGCTAATACCGATTTTATTGATGAAATTGGTTTAAAAGAACATTTGTCGCCCACAAGAGCAAACGGATTGGTTTCAATGATTAAACAAATAAAAATGTATGCTTTGGCTTTTCAAGCGAAGCAATAATGAGTCACAGTTTTCAGTCGCAGTTCGCAGTTTTATAATTGCTCTGAGACTGAAAACTGAGACTGAAAACTTAAAATTATGGAAGAATTTAACGATACAATTAACTTAGGCGAAGACGTAGTCAAAGTATTAAAAGGAATTTTTGATCCAGAAATTCCAGTTGATATTTACGAATTAGGGTTAATCTACGATGTGATGATTAATGAGGATAACGATGTAAAAATCGTCATGACTTTAACTTCACCAAATTGCCCTGTAGCTGAAACTTTGCCGCAAGAAGTGGAAGAAAAAGTAAAATCTATTGATACTGTAAAATCATGCGAAGTAGAAATAACTTTTGATCCGCCATGGAGCAAAGACTTAATGAGCGAAGAAGCCAAGTTAGAATTGGGAATGTTGTAATGTTTGTTGTTAATGGTTTGTTGTTCGTTAGCTAACAATAAACTATTAACTATTAACGATAAACAAAAATGGACGAAATAGTAAACAAAGTAGCGCAAAGTTCCTTGATGGTATTCGATTTAGAAGATTACTATCCGGATAATCATGTGGTTGAGGTTGATATTTCGCAATGGTTAGCGGAAGGTTTTTTACTGAAAGAAGTTGATTTTAGAGCAAAATTAAAAGACACCGATTGGTCTAAGTACGAAGACAAATATGTAGCCTTGTATTGTGCTACCGATGCCATTTTACCCGCTTGGGCATTTGCTTTGGTTGCGGTTCATTTGACGCCGTTTGCTTTGCACGTTATTCACGGCACAAAAGAGTTGGCCGTTATTGCCTGGTATCAAGACATTTTAAACAAACTCGACTACACCGATTATTTTGACAAACCGGTTATTTTAAAAGGCTGTTCTAAAAAAGCCGTACCCAACCAAGTATATACCATAGCCATACAAAAACTACAAAAAATAGCCAAAAGCGTGATGTTTGGCGAGGCGTGTTCGGCAGTGCCTTTGTATAAGCGAAAATAACCTATTTACTATTTTTTACTCATTCTCAACCGCGTCTTTATAATCGGGATATAAGAATTTATTGTACGGAAATCGTGTAATGTGAATTTCACGCACCGCTTCATATACTTTTTCTCTAAATTCTTCAAAGTTGGCTTTTTCAGTAGCCGAAATAAACAAAGTTTTGCTTTCACCTAATTTGCTCATCCAAGTGTTTTTCCACTCTTCCAAGGTGTAATGTTTGGTAGTTTTCTCCACACTTAAATCGTTTTCATCAAAATAAACCGATTGAAACGCATCAATTTTATTAAACACCATAATCGTGGGTTTATCGGCACTTTTAATATCCTGTAAAATTTGATTTACCGAAGCAATATGATCTTCAAAATCGGGGTGTGAAATATCTACTACATGAAGTAATAAATCGGCCTCTCTTACTTCATCTAAGGTGCTTTTAAACGACTCAACCAATTGCGTAGGCAGTTTTCTAATAAACCCTACGGTATCGCTTAAAAGAAACGGTAAATTCTTAATTACGGTTTTTCTAACGGTTGTGTCAAGCGTGGCAAACAATTTATTTTCTACAAATACATCGCTTTTTCCTACGGCATTCATTAACGTTGATTTGCCTACATTGGTATATCCTACTAAAGCCACACGCACCATGGCCCCGCGATTACTGCGTTGGGTAGCCATTTGTTTGTCGATTACTTTGATTTTATCTTTCAGTAAGGAGATTCTATCACGCACAATACGACGGTCGGTTTCAATTTCAGTTTCCCCTGGACCACGCATCCCGATACCTCCTTTTTGACGTTCCAAGTGTGTCCACATTCCGGTTAAACGGGGTAATAAGTATTGGCATTGGGCTAATTCAACTTGTGTTCGCGCATAGGATGTTTCGGCACGTTGTGCAAAAATATCTAAAATAAGATTTGTTCGGTCGAGTACTTTACAATCCAATTCTCGCGTGATATTTTTTTGTTGTGAAGGCGTTAATTCGTCATCAAAAATTACGGTTTTAATGTCGTTGTCTTTGATAAAATATTTGATTTCGTCTAATTTTCCTGTTCCTACAAATGTTTTAGGGTTTGGCTTATCCATTTTTTGTGAAAAGCGTTTCACCACCGTTCCACCAGCAGTGAAGGTTAAGAACTCCAATTCGTCAAGATATTCGTTTAGTTTATCTTCACTTTGGTTTTGGGTTATTATTCCAACTATAATTGATTTTTCAAAGTCAATAACTTCTTTCTCTAACATAATCGTTCTTTAAGCATACAAAGGTACAAAATAGGAGATATAAAAAAAGCGACTCTATTGAGCCGCTTTTAAACTGTTGAAATTGCAATTAGTTAATTACAATATCATCTATTTGCATTGTTGTTGTAGCACCTCCAGAACCATTTCCAACATACTCAAAAACGAAGAAACCGTTTCCGGTTACACCCGCAGGAATATTGTAAGTTCCACTATTTGTAAAGTTTGTTGCATAACCGGTGGTTGTTCCTGAAGCAATGGTAAAGCTTGAGGTAATATCAACTAAAGTAGCACCAGTAATTTGTGTTCCCGGAACATAATTTGTAGTATAATATACTTTTAAAACCGCACCATTATTAAAACCATCTTTTGTTTTAAAAGAAAGTGTATTAGCTGCTGTCATGTTAACAGGAACAATAAATAAAGAACGATTTGCCTCTGGGGTTCCACCAAAAGAAGACATTTGAATGTATTTATTACCACTAAAAGTTTTTACTTGCCAATATCTGCTTCCTACAGCTGCATCGTTGATGTATTTTGGGAATATTTGTTGGTTAGTTGTCGTATAGCTTGTAAACGGCTCATTCAAAGTAGCGTCATAAACAATTCCTGTTCCTCCAATTGGCGGATATAAATCGATAGCCAATCGATCATTTGTTAAATTTACATCATTTAACGTTCTAATCATAAATTGATAATCACTGTTATATTTAGTCATTACCCCACGAATTTTTCCATTTTGAGAAGGTACAGCATTTGAAGCAAATGTTGCAAATTCACTTACTCTTAAAATTACTTTATTTCCAAATTGATCAGAAATTTCATGATTTGTGGCACCGCCTAAACTATTTAATGACGCATCATAATATTTTTTACCTAAAGAGGCATCAGTAAATTGAACCGCATCAAATTCAATCAACATGTTTAAATATTGATCATTTTTTGCTTGAGCTATTGTTAGATTTTTTACAATAGTGTTTTCATTTACATCAGTACAAGAACGTAGAATAACATTTTTATAATCAACACCTGAAATTCTTCCCACACCATTGTTATAAGAAGAACCAATAACTGTAGAACCGTGTTGTTTGTTGAAATAACGGTTTTTGTCTAGTTTAATGGTTACTTTTCTACCTGGTTCAAATTCTGTGTATAAGTTGTAATTATCAACTGGCATACTAAATCCTTTTAATCCGTCTAACGACATCATTGAAATTGATTTGTAAAAATTTCCACCTTCATCACTTGAAGTAACATAAGCTTCAATATAATCAACTACTGTTTCTGAAGTGGTATAAGGTACTGCAGTAGCAGTTGAAATATTTGTAATATCACTTACTTCCTTAGTTTTAGTTATGTTTACACATTCGTTTGACAAATCTGGCACACCATAATCGTCACTATTTACACAACTTGATAAAGTTGCTAAAAATACAGTTGTTGCAATTAATTTAATATTTTTCATAGCTGTTAATTTTTAGTGATTTTAACATTATCAACTTCCCAAGTCATTGATGCAGATGATGTTGAAGTGTATTTGAAAGCTACATGCACATTTCCTCCTATAAAAGAAGAAACATCAATAGCGCCTGAATTTGTCCAAGTATAAGAATTTGAAGCATCTAAAGTTGCTGTTAAATCTGTCCAAGTAGCACTGTTAGGATCGCCACCAGCATAATTTGAAGATATTTTTACTTCTAACACGTTTCCTGTAAATCTTGAAGCAGTTTGAAAAGATAAACTTGCAGCAGTTAGTCCGCTTAAATCAATTGCAGGAGAAATTAACCAATCTTCATTTGCATTGTTTGTACCAGCATAACCAGACATTTTTGCACAATTTCCAGGATTGCCATATTGTGTATCAAGCGTCCAGACTTGCGCACCAGTAGCACTGTATTTTGTCCAGTTTGCCCAATTGGTTTCAAATCCATCGGTAAATGCATATTCATACACTGTAGGAATTACATAATCGTCATCTCCTACACAGCTTGTTAGCGAACTTGAAACAAGCCCTAACAAAAATATTGTTTTTAAAAATTTTATTTTCATTGTATATTTTTTTAGAAGTTGATGTAGAAGTTAACAAAGAACGTTCTTCCGTATCCATAAAAATATTTAGAACCAAAAGATGGTGTTCCGTTAGCCTGATCAGCTTGTAAATCAGGGAAAGTTGCTTTTCTAGATTGCTCAAAACCACCCGTTTTGTACTGAATATCAAATACATTATTCACTGAGGCAAAGAAACCTACTGTATTTCGGTTTGCTTTACTAATTCGCCATGATTTTCCACCTGTTAAATTAACCAAAGTAAAATCATTAAATTTTTCTTGTTTGAGAATTGCTCTAACAGTTTCTGGTGTAGCACCCGAGTAGTTATCTCCTGTAGCGCTATCAATACTGAAATTATCAGTTCTAAGGATATTTGCAAAATCAACATAGCTGTTAGCTAAATAGTTAACATTTGCACCGATCCACCAGAAATTAGGATCTCTATATTCTAATCCAAAAGAAGCAGCTGTTTGTGGCATACCTGCTTGGTGATAATTTTTTATGTATACGGTTCCAAAATCAGTTAATGAATTGTTTCCGGCAGCAGCCAAAGCATCGTCGTTTGTTTTTAACTTTGCATTGTCTGAAAAGATATATTGCCCGTATGAAGCAGCAGCAGTTGCTTTAATAGTTGAAGTAATATTATATTCTAAACCAAACTCTACACCCATATTTTGTTTGTCAATTCCAGTTACAATTTCACTTACAAAAGTGTCTTCGTCTCCACCGTCATCGCTTCCAATTCCTTCTCCGTAAAAGAATGAAATTTCAGTAGCATCTTGAATTTTTGTGTAAAAACCAGTCAAACGCGCTTTTACTTTTGGTGTTTTTAAGATGTAACTTGCATCTGCACTAGTAATTCTTTCGCTTTGAAGATCTGGAGTAATGACATTGTTAAGTCGTGCATTTGAAAAGGTGTTTCTTAAACTTGGCGCTTTAGTTTGATATAATCCGTTGAAATCAAAATAATTTCTTCCGTTTAATTTATAGGTTAAGCCTCCTTTAAAACCAAAGTTTTCAAAAGTGATGCTATTTCCTTTTCCATATGAATTATCGGCATAGATTCCGTTTTTATATAAACCTTCTCTTTGATATTCTGTTCTAGAGAAGTTTTGTGCTAAATAAAAATCAACTTTGTCATACGTAAATTTAAATTGAGTAAAACCATCAAAAGTTAACGCGTGCAACAAATAGTTGTAACCATAAGATTGATTTTCACCTATTTGTCTGTTCGGATTGTTTAAATCTGATTGACTTGCATTTCCTGAATAAAACGGATCAATATCAAGAAAATATTGACCTCCCATAAGATCAAGTAAATTTTGATGATTGTGTGAACGTAATTTTCTCACATTAACACCAGCATTTAAAATTATATTATCTGATAAACTTGAATTTAGAATGGAATTGGCATTCAATAAATTGTCATCTGTTCGGTCTTCATATAACACATAAACGCTTCTTCCTGCAAAAGCACTGTTTTGATTGGCAATATACATAGCATTCCAGTCGATTTGACTATTTGCTCTAAAAGTATCTCCAATTTGTGTTAATTGCCCTTGCGTATATCCTCCTAAGTTACTGAAATAACTTGGTAAATTTTTATAATAGGTTGGATCCGGGTTATTTCCTAATTGAAAATCTAATCTAGAATTTCCAATGGTTCCTGTTTGAAAAGCGACATTAGTGTTTAAAGATGTTCTATCAGAAATTTTCCAATAATGCGATAACATCACCATTGGTTCTTCAACGTCTTTATCTCTAGAATTACGTTTTTTACCGTTTTGCCATCCCCAATAAGAATTGTATTTAATTCCCATTAAATCATTCACCTCTTGAGTATTTGGTGATGATTTTCCTCTGCTATTTTGAGCATACATAGCAGTTAAGTTTAAGCTGTGCTTGTCGTTTATTTTTTTCTCAACACTTGCAAATAATGAGTTTGCTGCATAATCTGTTCCTTCAAAATATCCTTCTTGTGCCCATCTTCTGGAACCAGAAACTACAAATGCCCATCCGTCTTTGTCCATGCCCGAAGCGTAGGTTCCCATGGTTCTCCAACTGTAATTTGTGTTGGTTCCCGACATCGAAATTCTAGTTCCTGGTCGGTAAAAAGAGGCTCTAGTATTAATTTCTTGTGTTCCTAATGCACTACCAAAAGTATAATCAGACGGTGCAGAACCCATAGTAAATTCTTGGTTTCTTGTAGCATCATTTAAACCACCCCAGTTACTCCATTGTGGTCTTCCGTCATACAATTTATTCATTACAATACCATTAATCATGGTAACGCCATATTCATTATCTAAACCTCTAATTCTAAAACGTGATTGTCCCCAATTAAATGCTGCAGCTTGTTGATAAGCATCTCTCGTGGCTTGTAATAAACCCGAGGTACTTTCTGAGCCACTATTATCATCTCCCAAGTCATTTTCAGTGATGGTAACTAAACTTAATTGTTGTTCAGAAGTAATATCTTCTTCTAATACAATTGTCCCTAAGTCTATTGTTTCCCCAGTAGACGGTTCAAGCATTAAATTTTGTTGATTGTATCCAGTATATTTAATAATTAACACTTGTGCCCCAGTAGGCAAAGCTTGAAAAACAAAGTTCCCTTCAAAATCAGTTAATACAGACTGGTTGTTGCTTTGGATAATAGCCACAACGTTTTGCAATGGTTTCTGACTTTTAGCATCGATAATCTTTCCTTTTAAGGCAGGATTTTGTTGCGCAAAAACAAAAACAGCTTGCAGCACTAGTAATGTGCTCAATACAAGTTTTTTCATAAAGAATATTAAAATTAATACTAATTTAATGCTAAGTCGTTCAAAACTTAACAGCCTACAAAGATACAAATTTTAATAATATTATTTACCTTTGAGCCCTGTTTTCTAATAAACATAACTATAAAATAACCTACATATATGAAAATAAAGCACTATTTGTCGGCTTTTGTTGTGATTTTATCAATAACTAATGCTTTCTCTCAAGAGAAAAAATTTAAAATTCACACCGTTGCTTTTTATAATTTTGAGAACTTATTTGATACTATTAATGATCCTGATACTTATGATGAAGAATACACTCCATCAGAAGGCTGGACTTTAAAAAATTACAAAAAGAAGTTAGACAATCTAAGTAGAGTTCTTATCGAATTAGGCACAAGTGACGCTCAAAAAAATGCCCCAGTTATTATAGGTGCGTGTGAAATTGAAAATAGAAGAGTATTAGAGGATTTAACCAAACATCCAACACTCATCAATAAAGGATATAAAGTCGTGCATTTTGATTCACCTGATAAGCGCGGTATCGATGTTGGATTTTTGTATCAAGAAAAATATTTTCAGCCAACAAGCTACATAAATGTTCCCTTATATATTTATGAAAATGAAACTGCATTTGATAAAAAAGATAAAAAAGAAGCAGAAGAAACAGACGATAAAGGTACCGTGGATGCAAAAACAAAAAGAATTTACACGCGTGACCAACTTTTAGTTACGGGTATGCTCGACGGTGAAGAAATAAATATTATTGTAAATCATTGGCCTTCACGTTCTGGAGGTGAAAAAAGAAGTAGTCCTTATAGAGAAGCTGCTGGGCGATTGAATAGAAAAATTATGGATTCTATTATTAAAATCAATCCAAAAGCAAAAATCATTACGATGGGCGATTTAAACGATGGCGCTTATAACAAGAGTGTAAAGGAAGGAATTGGCGCCAAACTTAAAAAAGAAGAACTTAAAAAACCTGCTGATATTTTTAATCCGTTTGAACAAATGGCAAAAGAAGGTCATGCATCCTTGTTTTACAGGGATTCTGGCGATATTTTTGACCAAATCATGGTGAGCGAACAATTCGTTGCTAAAGATAAAAATGATTATGCAACATTTAAATATTGGAAAGCAGGAATTTATAACAAACCTTTTCTCATTCAGAAAACTGGTCAATATAAAGGGTATCCTTTGCGAAACCAAAACGGCGTTCCTGGATTCTCCGATCACTTCCCCGTGTATATTTACTTGGTGCAAGAAGTTAAATAGAAAATCAAAATAATAGGTTAGTTTGTAACAAAAAGTACAGCTAACCTTTTTTCTTTTTAGTAACTTTACGTTTTAAACAAAAACACAATGGCAACGGCTAGACCTTTTAACTTGCAAAAGTGGATTAATGAGAACAAAGACTTATTAAAACCACCAGTTGGCAACAAAAATATTTACGTAGCATCTGACGATTATATTGTGATGGTTGTGGGTGGGCCCAATGCTCGAAAAGACTATCATTACAACGAAACCGAAGAATTATTTTACCAATTAGAAGGTGAAATTACGGTGTATATTCAGGAAGAGGGCGAGAAAAAAGCGATGAAACTTTCGGCAGGAGACATGTACTTACATCCAGCAAAAATTCCCCATTCGCCTGCAAGGACAGAAGGTTCTGTAGGTTTGGTAATCGAAAGAAAACGCGCCGGAAAAGGTTTTACCGATGGTTTGCTTTGGTTTTGCGACAATTGCAATCATAAATTACACGAAGTCTATTTTGAATTACACGATATTGAAAAGGATTTTCTACCGCATTTCACTGAATTTTTTACTTCGGAAGAAAAAAGAACGTGTAAACAATGTGGTACGGTAATGGAAACCAATCCAAAGTATACAAAAGAATAAAGGAACACAAAGTCACACAGAGATTTTCACAAAGATTCACAAAAAAATAATCCGTGAGAATCTGTGAAATCCGTGGCTAAAAATAACATTAAGATTGAACTCCTGTGTTCCTTGTGGTTAAAAAATATATTTTCTACCTTTGAAAAAAATTTAACAAAAACCGATAAAAAAGTTATAAAATGATATCTGAAGCAGCAATTCAATTTGGTATGCAAGACGCTTTGCAACAATTAGGCATTAAAGAAATAAACGAAGGAACTTCTACGGGAACCAAGTGGTTTTCTAACGGAAAAATCATCGAATCCTATTCACCTGCTACAGGCGATTTAATTGGGAAAGTAAAATCTTCGACCAAAGAAGATTATGAAACCGCCATGAAAGCTGCCGAAGAAGCCTTCAAAACTTGGCGTTTGGTTCCGGCTCCAAAAAGAGGCGAAATCGTGCGTCAAATGGGAGACGAATTGCGCAAACACAAAGAAGCACTTGGAAAACTTGTGTCTTTTGAGATGGGTAAATCGTATCAAGAAGGTTTGGGCGAAGTGCAAGAAATGATTGACATTTGTGATTTTGCAGTTGGTTTATCACGTCAATTACACGGATTAACCATGCATTCAGAACGTCCAATGCACCGTATGTATGAGCAATGGCATCCGTTTGGGATTGTTGGCATCATTTCGGCGTTCAACTTCCCAGTAGCGGTTTGGTCTTGGAACACGATGTTAGCTTGGATTTGTGGAGACGTTTGTATTTGGAAACCAAGTTCAAAAACGCCTTTATGTGGTGTAGCGTGTCAAAACATCATTCAAACGGTATTAGAAAGAAACAATTTACCAGAAGGAATCAGCTGTTTAGTAGTGGGTAACGAATCGGGTGATTTAATCAATAATGACAAACGTATTCCATTAGTATCGTTTACAGGTTCTACAAGAATTGGGCGTCACGTATCAAAAACAGTGGCAGAACGTTTTGGAAACACGATCTTAGAATTAGGCGGAAACAATGCGATCATCGTGTCTAAAGAAGCCGATTTATCCATGGTATTGGTAGGAGCAGTATTTGGAGCGGTTGGAACAGCTGGTCAACGTTGTACTTCAACTCGTAGATTAATTGTTCACGAAAGTGTGTATGATAAAACATTAGACGTTTTAGCTAAAGCGTATGCACAGTTAAAAATTGGAAACCCATTAGACGCTAACAATCACGTGGGACCACTTATCGATAAAGGTGCCGTGCAAGATTACTTAAACGCCATCGAAAAAGCAAAAGCCGAAGGTGGAAGAGTTATTGTTGAAGGCGGTGTTTTGGAAGGAAAAGGCTACGAAAGTGGTTGTTATGTAAAACCATGTATCATTGAAGCGAAAAATGAGTTCGAAATCGTGCAACACGAAACATTTGCTCCCGTTTTATACGTAATGAAATACAGCACTATTGAAGAAGCTATTGAAATGCAAAATGCCGTTCCTCAAGGATTATCTTCTTCAATCTTTACGAACAACATGAGAGAAATGGAATTATTCCTTTCTGCAGCAGGTTCAGACTGTGGTATTGCCAACGTAAACATTGGAACTTCTGGTGCTGAAATTGGTGGTGCTTTTGGTGGTGAAAAAGAAACCGGCGGTGGCCGTGAATCTGGTTCTGATGCCTGGAAAGCGTATATGAGAAGACAAACCAACACCATTAACTACGGAACAGCGTTGCCGTTAGCTCAAGGTATTAAGTTTGATTTGTAATTATTTATCCTGCAAGGTTTCCAAAACCTTGTAGGATTTATTAAACATACCTACAAGGTCAAAAAAGACCTTGCAGGAAACAAAAAACCCCACAAAAACAAATTTGCGGGGTTTTCTATTATCACATTGCCACATTGGCAAATTGTCTAATTGTCACATTAAAAATTACTTCGTTTTCTTCACGTACTGTGTTAAAATATAAATGTTTTGGTTTTCCACTCTACCTTCAATAAGGTTGGCATCGTCCCAAACCAATTTAATGTTGTGCACGGCTGCTCCACGTTTTGCAGTAAAAGTAGCGCCTTTAACATCTAAATCTTTAATCAACACTACTGAGTCGCCATCTTGTAAAACAGCACCGTTGCTGTCTTTATGTACAATTTTGTTTTCGTCTTCTTCTTCGCCTTCACCCGTTGCTTTTGCCCATTCTAACGCCTCTTCGTCTAAGTACATCATGTCTAGTAAATCGTTGTTTTTTAAACGGGCTAACATGCGCCAAGATAAAATTTGAACTGGTAAATGCTCACTCCACATACTTTCAGATAATCCTCTCCAGTCTTTTTCGTCTGTAGTTTCAGGGTTTTCGATTTGGTCTTTCAAGTGTTTTGCAACTAAAACCGAATGTTCTAAACTTTCTGCAGTGTGAGGTGGCAACGTGTACACAACTAAATCATGTTCGGTACCACTAATTTCGCAAACTGAACCACTGCGGTCTTTCAGTTTTTTTTCTATTACACTCATTTTGAATGGATTTTACGTAAATAAATAATTTGAAGCAAAGGTATAAATTGTATTAAAATAGCATAAAAAAAAGGAATTAATTTCTTCCTTTTTCATCTGGATACAAATCAGGTAAGGCATCACTTTGCCAAAATTCCTTTGTTTCGATGTCCATAATTGTAAGTTTTCCTTTGAAAGCGGCACCCGTATCTACGTTCCAAATACAAGCTTTATTTACTGGAATGGCTTCATTTATTTTAGTAACTGGAGTATGTCCAATGTAAATTTCTTTATATAGTTTTAATCGGTTTGGATAATTAATATGTTCTTTTGAAAGCTTTGTATCAATAGCTAATGCCATTTCCCACAAGGTTCTATCCCAATAGAATAGTGGTTTGAAAAATTCGAAATCAACACCTCTTACATTGGTAAATCCGGCATGAATAAATAATCGATTTTCATCATCTAAATAATAATTTTGAAGCGATTGTAAAAATTGAATGTGCTTTTGTCTTGTAGAAGAATCGATTTTTTTGTAAGCTAATGCCGAGGCTTCTCCTCCATGTTGAAACCACGTTTTTTCATCAAATCCGTCCTTATTTGAAGTCAACCACTTTAATAGTAAATCATCGTGATTTCCTTTAATAAAAATGCAATTGTGGGTTTTTTCTAGTGCAATTAAAAAATCTAAAACCGCTGGCGATTCGCTCCAACCATCAACAAAATCGCCTAAAAAAATCAAGGTGTCATTTTTAAATATATTGGCTCGTTCTAACACCTGAACCAATGCTTTTAATCCGCCGTGTATATCTCCAATGACATATGTTTTTCCCTTCATGGTATTTTATCAATTACTAGTTCTCGCTCTATTTCAAATTAAGGCACTTTATTTCCCATACTTTCAGTCCAAATGGCAAACCAATCTTGGGTGTCTAAAACTAATGATTTGGCTTTCATTAATTGTTGGATGCGGCTCACGTTAATCGTTCCGGCAACAGGTAAAATATTAGCAGGATGTTGTAAAATCCAAGCCAGTAAAATTAAATCGGAACCCACGTGATATTTTTCAACCAACTTAGAAAACAACAATTTCAATCGCTGTGTTTGCTCAGTATTTTCTCTAAAAACAACCCCTAACGGATTCCATGCCATCGGTTGAATGTGGTGCAATTGCATATAATCTAAACTTCCGTCAATCATGGCTTCATGATTTGTGGCCGAAAACTGAATTTGATTGAATGAAATTTCGGTTTTTTGACGCAATAATTCGGTTTGTGAGGACGTAAAATTAGACACGCCAAACGAACGAATTTTCCCCGAAGTTTTTAATTGTTCAACTGCTTCAGCAATTTCATCTGCTTGCATTAATGGGCTTGGGCGGTGCAAGAGCAATACATCTAAATAATCGGTTTGTAGATTTTTCAATGAATTTTCCACCGACCAAATAATATATTCTTTAGAATAATTATAATGTTTTATTTTGTTTTCTGGTCGATTTTCTGCTACATATTGAATCCCACATTTTGAAATCAATTGCACTTTATCCCGATCAATTTTTGCAGTTGCCCAAGCCTTTCCAAAACTCGCCTCTGTAGTGTAACCGCCATAAATATCGGCATGATCAAAAGAAGTTATGCCGTTTTCAATAAAAAGATGAATTAAGTGGTTCATTTCCTTTGTGTTGAGGTTTTTATCCCACACCCCCCAATTCATAACTCCGGCAATAATAGGTGATAATTGTATAGACATATTCGATGTAATTTTTAAATTTTTCTTAAAATTATAAAAATAGAATCATAAATTAGGCACAATTAGTGCTTTTTTTGTTGTTTTTTAACGCAATGTTAACAACTAAAAACTAAAAAAAATCACAATTTGCACCGTTAAAATTTGTTGTTAATTTCAAAGTATCAAATAAAACCTAAAAATGGAAGAAAATACATCGACATTAGACATTAGAGCCATCAACGAAAAGATAGAACGTGAGAGTGCTTTTATTGACTTACTCACCATGGAAATGAACAAAGTAATTGTAGGTCAGAAACACATGGTAGAACGATTATTGATCGGATTATTAGGACAAGGACACATTTTGTTAGAAGGAGTGCCAGGTTTGGCAAAAACCTTAGCAATTAATACACTTTCACAAGCTGTTCATGGTTCGTTTAGCCGTATACAGTTTACACCGGATTTATTGCCTGCCGACGTTGTAGGAACAATGATTTACAACATCAAACAAAATGATTTTACCATTCGTAAAGGACCTATTTTTGCTAATTTCGTGTTAGCCGATGAGATCAACCGTGCGCCTGCTAAAGTACAATCAGCACTTTTAGAAGCCATGCAAGAAAAGCAAGTTACAATTGGCGATGAAACTTTTAAATTAGACAAACCATTCCTTGTAATGGCAACGCAAAATCCAGTCGATCAAGAAGGAACCTATCCGTTACCAGAAGCTCAGGTAGACCGTTTTATGTTAAAAGTGGTCATCGATTATCCAAAGATGGATGATGAGAGAATGGTTATTCGTCAAAATTTAAAGGGAGCATTTGAAAAAGTGAACGAAGTGGTTTCTTTAGAACAAATTTTAAAAGCGCAAGAAGCCGTTCGTGAAGTGTATATGGATGAAAAAATCGAAAAATACATCCTAGACATCATTTTTGCTACTCGTTATCCAGAAAAATATAAATTAGAAAATTTAAAACCGTTAATCAGTTTTGGAGCATCGCCACGTGGAAGTATCAATTTAGCAACTGCTGCAAAATGTTATGCGTTTATCAAACGTAGAGGGTATGTAATCCCAGAAGACGTGCGTGCAGTAGTGTATGATGTATTGCGTCACAGGATAGGAATCACTTATGAAGCCGAAGCTGAAAATGTTACTACAGAAGACATCATCAGCAAAATTGTAAACGAAATTGAAGTTCCTTAATTTCTTGAAAGATAAACTTTGTGACTTTGCGCCTTTGTGGCAGTAACAAAAATGGATACAAAAGACCTACTTAAAAAAGTTCGAAAAATTGAAATCAAAACTCGAAGATTGAGCGATCATATCTTTTCGGGGGAATATCATACGTCTTTTAAAGGACGCGGAATGACGTTTTCAGAAGTGCGTCAATACCAATATGGAGATGATGTAAGAGCAATTGATTGGAATGTTACGGCGCGTTACAACGAACCTTTTGTAAAGGTATTTGAAGAAGAACGCGAATTAACGATGATGTTGCTTGTGGATATTTCGGGTTCGGAAAGTTTTGGGACAAAAAACCAACTAAAACGAGATATGGTTACCGAAATAGCGGCTACTTTAGCTTTTTCGGCCACGCAAAATAATGATAAAATTGGATTGCTGTTGTTTTCAGACCAAATCGAATTATATATTCCGCCCAAAAAAGGAAAATCACATGTTTTACGAATCATCCGTGAACTTATCGAATTTGAACCAAAAAGCAAAAAAACCGATTTATCGCAGGCTTTGAAGTATTTATCGAGTGTTATGAAAAAGAAAGCCATCGTTTTTGTGATTTCTGATTTTATGACAACAGCATATGAACACACCTTAAAAATTGCTGCAAAACGACATGATGTAACGGGAATTCGTGTTTTTGATCAACGAGAAGAAAGTATTCCAAACATCGGGATTGTAAACCTGTTAGATGCCGAAACCGGAGAAACCTTAGTAGTAGATACCAATTCAAAATCGGTGCGTCAAAATTATGAAAAGTTCTATCTTGAAAATGTATCTTATTTTAGAGATATCTTTTCAAAATGTGGTGCCGGAACCATAAGTTCTAGAGTTGATGAAAGTTATGTAACCAAATTATTAGGTTATTTTAAAGCGAGAAATTAGGTTTTTCCTGCAAGGTTTTAGAACCTTCTAGGTATTAATGAATATAAGAAAAATGAAAATTCAAATAGAAAATAATATAAAATCGATTCAATCAAGTTTCAAATGGTTGATAATCTTGTTGTTTTCTGTAGTCACTTCGGCTCAAAAAATCACCACTTCTATTGATTCTTCTCAAATAAAAATTGGATCACAGTTCAATTTTACCATTAAAGCATCAGTAAAAGCTAAAGATAAAGTGGTTTTCCCAGACGGAAAGTATTTTGGCGCTTTGGAAATTTTAGAATCGTATCCAGTAGATACCATTAAAAATAATTCACAATATGAATTAATCAAAAAATATGGGTTAACCCAATTTGATTCGGGACGTTACACGATTCCTAATTTATTGGTAAAAATCAATCAAAAAGCTTTTAGAACAGATACGCTTTCTGTTTTGGTAAACAATGTTAAAGTCGATACCACTAAGCAACAAATGTTTGACATCAAAAACATTATCGCTACCGAAGAAAAACCAAGTAGCGAATGGTGGAAATGGTTGATTTTATTATTGTTAATTATTGCTTCGGGTTTTGGATCGTATTTTATTGTAAAAAAATTACAAAAAAGTCAAATTCAAGAAGAAGAGTTTTTTGCTTCGCCCATAGAAAAAGCAATTGCTTATTTGCAAAACCTAGATAAAAAGCAATTAATTCAAAAAGGAGAAGTTAAAGAATACTATTCTGAAATGACCGATATTGCCCGAACGTACATCGAAGAGTCGGTAAATGTTCCTGCTATGGAAAGCACATCAAGCGAATTGATTGCAGCCATGAAAAAAGCCATTTCAGAAAAAAAAATGTTAATTAATCGAGAAGAGCTAGATAAATTCAAAGCAGTATTAGAAAATGCCGATTTAGTAAAATTTGCCAAATCAAAACCATTGCAATTTGAGATTGAAAAAGACAAAGGAATTATTGATAAATTCATACTAATTATTGATAAAGCATTACCGAGAACTGTAGACGAAGCCGAAGTACTTTTTGCTGAAGAAGTGCGTAAGAAAGAGCAGAAAAAGCAAAAATTTAAGCGAACCGCTATTGCTGTGGGAATAGCTGTTGTATTATTTGCTATTTCGGTCGGAATTTTCATGTTCACTTTTGGATTAGACTATTTAAAAGAGCACCACATAGGTTATTCTACCAAAGAATTATTAGAGAAAAAATGGATAACTTCAGAATATGGTGAACCAGCCATTGTGATTGAAACACCAAAAGTATTGAAACGAAACAACGATGAAAAAATTCAGAATAACCTTCCCGAAAATGTAAAATCGACTAATAAGTTTGTTTACGGAAGTATCGTTGATGATTTTTCAATTGTATTGATTACAACGGCATTTAAAGACACCACTAAGTTAGATGTTGAAGTTGCGCTTGAAAATGATTTAAAAGAATTAGAACGTTTGGGCGCAAAAAATATTATTGTAAAAACCGCTGATTTTGAAAATGTAAAAGGTCTTTCAGGAAAAAAATCTTATGGAACGTTTACTGCATTTAATCCAATAACCGAAGAAGATCAAAAAATGAGCTATGAAATTGTAGTCTTTGCTCAAGCGGGTGGCGCTCAAGAATTTTTCTTAATCTACAAGGAAGACGACGAACATGCGAAACAAATCATGGAGAAAATTCAGAATTCAATCGAACTAAGAAAAGCAAAACAATAATGGGAAAAGTAACCTTTTTAAATCCAGAATTTTTATGGCTGTTTTTGGTGTTACCCATTGCAATAGCTTGGTTGTTTTACAAACGAAATCAGCTATCGGCAACGCTAAAAATGAGTTCGCTTGAACCGTTTAAGCAAAATCGTTCCTTTTTGGCGAAAGCAAAACCGTTTTTATTGGTTATTCGATTGGTTGCTTTAGCCTTTATTATTATTGCTTTAGCACGACCACGAAGCGTTGATGTTACTTCAAAATCTAAGAGAACAAAAGGGGTTGATATTGTAATGGCCATTGACGTTTCGAGTAGTATGTTAGCAAACGATTTAAAACCCAATCGTTTAGAAGCTTTGAAAAAAGTAGCTTCAACTTTTGTACAAGATCGAGTAAATGACCGTATTGGTTTAGTAGTTTATGCGGGTGAAAGTTATACCAGAACACCAGTAACTTCAGACAAAGCCATTTTATTACAATCGTTAAAAACCATAGAATACGACGATTCTATTCTCGCCGATGGAACCGGAATAGGCGTTGGATTAGCCACAGCGATAAATCGTATTAAAGACAGTAAAGCAAAAAGCAGAATTGTAATTTTATTGACTGATGGTGTAAATAATTCGGGAACAATTGATCCAAGAACGGCAGCTGATATTGCTAAAGAATATGGCATAAAAGTGTACACTATCGGAATTGGAACCAATGGTAAAGCTTTATTTCCGGTAGCTAAAGACGCTAATGGGAAATTAGTTTTCAAAATGATGCAGGTAGAAATTGATCAAAAATTAATGCAAGAAATTGCGAAAAATACCGATGCAAAATATTTTAGAGCCACCTCAAATCAAAAACTAAAAGCCATTTATGACGAAATTAACAAGCTCGAAACCACCGAAATAGATGAACAAAAATTCTATAACTACGACGAAAAGTATAGAGTGTTTGCATTGATAGCATTCGTTTTGTTAGGAATAGAATTAGTAGCCAGAAACACCATTTTTAGAGGAATCGTTTAGAAAAAGAATCATGTTTGAACTAGAAAGCCCAATATATTTTTATTTGTTCGCCCTAATTCCATTAGTGGTTGCTTTTTTTCTATTCAATTTATATTGGAAAAGAAAACAACAAGTCGCTTTTGCTGATGCGGCGTTATTTGAAAAATTAAGTCCAGAACAATCGATTTTTAAATCCAGTTTAAAGTTGCTCATAACAATAGCAGCTATTTCAATGGTGATTATTGCATTGGTCAACCCAAAAATGGGTACTAAAATGGAAACCGTAAAACGGCAAGGTATTGACATTGTGTTTGCTATTGATATTTCTAAAAGTATGTTAGCCCAAGATATTGCGCCTAGTCGTTTAGAAAAAACCAAACAATTGGTATCTCAAATCATCAATCAGTTAGGAAATGACCGTGTAGGAATTGTGGGTTATGCCGGTAGTGCTTATCCGGTTTTACCGATGACAACCGATTATAGTATTGCAAAAATGTATCTGCAAAGTATGAATACCAATATGGTTTCTTCGCAAGGAACGGCCTTTAACGATGCGATTAAACTTTCGGTTGATTATTTTGACATTAAAGACACCAGTAAACTGATTATTTTAGTTTCCGATGGAGAGGATCATGGCGATGGTGCTGAAGAAGCCATTGAAATGGCAAAAGAAAAAGGCGTTCGCATTGTAACTATTGGTGTGGGAACAGAAAAAGGGGGTCTGATTCCTTTGAAAGATTCGAAAGGAAACATCTCTGGATATAAAAAAGATCAAAATGGTGAAAATGTAATTACCAAATTATATCCAGCCGTTTTACAAAACATAGCTACTCAAACAAAATCAAAATACATTTTGGGTGGCGCTACAAAAGAAGTGGTTGAAGAGGTAAAGAAAGCATTAGATAAAATTGAAAAATCTGAATTTGAGTCACAACAAATAGCTGATTTTGAGTCGCAATACCAATGGTTTTTGGCTTTCGGGTTTTTATTGCTTTTAGCAGATATTTTCCTATTGGAGAAAAAAACAAATTGGGTGCAACGGTTGAATTTATTTAACGAGAAAAAACATGAATAAGATCATCTATAGTATTATTTTATTAATCAGTGGATTTCTTTTTAGTCAAGAGAACGATAAAAATCTGTACAACGGAAATCAATCTTTTGCCCAAAAAAATTATGCAACTGCCGAAGCCGATTTTAGGGTAACCGAATCTATGAAATCACCCAAAAAAGCGGTGGCAGGATATAATTTAGGGAATAGTATTTACCGTCAAAATCAATATGGCGAAGCTCAAATAAAATATATTCAAGCATTAGAATCGGCAAAATCTAAAACCGAAAAGCATCGTATTTATCATAATTTAGGCAATACTTTTATGATGGATAAAAATTATGAGGCTGCTGCCGAAGCGTATAAAAATGCTTTACGTAATAATCCATTAGACGAAGAAACGCGATACAATTATGCGTTGGCTAAAAAGAAGAAAAAAGAAAATCCGCCAAAAGATAATAAAAAAGACAACAAAGGTGGCGGTGGAAAAGATAACAAGCCACAACCAAAAGACAACGAAGGCAAAAATAACAAAGGGAACGACAAAAAAGATTCCGATAAAGATCAGCAAAACAATAAAGATAAACAAGGTGATAAGCAACAAGGAAAAGGTGATGGCGAAAAGAAAGAAGATAAAAACGAATCGCCAAAACCTAGTGGCGCCGACAAACAACGCATTGATAATATATTAGATGCCGTTAATAATGCAGAAAAGAAAGTGCAGGACAAAGTAAATGCTAAGAAAGTAAAAGCACGTCCTGCATCAAATGAAAAAGATTGGTAAATGATGAAAAAAAGTGTAGTACTGTTTTTTTTATTACTTTATTCGGTAGTTTCGGCTCAAGTAAAATTTGAAGCACAAACCGATAGAGATACTTATGGATTAAACGAACGTTTTCCTATTGCGTTTTCAATAAATAATGAAGGAGATAATTTCCAAGGCCCAAAATTTCCTGGCTTCAAAGCAGAAGGGCCATTTATTAATAAAGGGAATCAAACTTCTATTACCATAATTAATGGTAAAATGACCCAAAAAAGAGAAATAACAACCCAAGTTATCTATTATTTAACCCCAACCAAAAAAGGAACGTTTACTATTGGTTCGGCTTCAATAGAATATAATGGCACTATTTACAAATCTCAACCCATTAAAATAACCATTACCGACCCAATACAAATGCCGAGTTATCCTGGTCAAAATCCAAGACAACAACAAAATTATAATTTTGGCGAAGGTATTCATTTAGTGGGCGAATTATCTACAAAATCAGCTTATGTAAACGAACCCGTTACGGTAATTTATAAATTGTATTTTCCGTATAATAGTTCAGTTTCTAATTTGCGGAATTTTCAAGCGCCTAAGTACCAAGATTTTTGGAGTCAGTATATCGACATGAAACAGCTTCGTGCCGAAAAAGGAACCTATAACGGAAAAGATTATAGTGTTGTAGCACTCCGAAAAGTTATTTTATATCCACTTGAAGCCGGAGCAAAAAGAATAGAACCATTTAAAATTGATGTAGATGCTGAGGTGCCTACCGGAAGAAGCGATTGGTTTGGCCGCATGGAAATGACAACTGTTGAAAAAGCACTTTCTACCGGGATACAAACCATTAACGTAAAACCACTTCCTGAAAAAGGGAAACCGGCAAGTTTTACTGGAGCAGTTGGGGTTTTTGATTTTAAAGTTGTTCCTTCAAAAACAAAATTAAAAGCGGGTGAATCTCTAGATTTAGAAGTCAGCGTTTCTGGAAAAGGAAATTTAAAATTATTTACACTTCCAAAGCCGGTTTTACCAAGCTCAATTGAAATGTATGATCCGGCACATACTGAAAATGTGCAAACACCAGTTACAGGAATGGTTGGGAAAGTTTCCGATAAATACACAATTATACCGCAATTTAAAGGAAAATATACGATTAAACCGATTGAATTTGCTTATTATGATTTAAAAAGTAAAACCTATAAAACCATTGTTTCAAAAGAAATTATCCTTGATGTTTTAGAAGGCGATGGCACTACAGTTGCTAATAACTCAACCTCAAATAAACAAGCGGTTCAGAAAAAAGAAGTATTCCAATACAATAAGTTAAAAACCGAATTTACAGTATCGGCTAAAGAAGATTTCTTAGGATCAAGATTGTTTTATGGCTTATTATTTGCGCCACTATTATTAATTCCTGTGGTTATTTTACTTCGTAAACAAAAAGAAGCAAAAGACGCTGATGCTTTTGGCAATAGAGTAAGAAGAAATAACAAGTTAGTCAAGAAATATTTATCGGAAGCCAAAAAACAAATGGGCGATAAAGTTCCGTTTTACATGGCAATGGAAAAAGCATTACACAATTTCTTGAAAGCCAAATTACATATTGAAACGGTGGAGATGAGTAAAGATAATATTATTGAATTGTTGCAAGAAAGAAATGCTTCAGAACAAAGTATTTCACAATTTATGGAGTTAATGAACGATTGCGAATTTGCACGATATGCTCCGGCAACCGACACTGCCATGAACAACGATTTTGATAGAGCTATTGAGATAATTACTGAACTTGAAAAACAAATTAAATAATGAAAAATAATATTATACTATTTCTTTTGTTTTTGTTTTCATTTGCAAATGCAAACGAATCACTAGACGCAACTTTCAAAAATGCAAATGATTTGTACAACAAAGAAGATTACCAAAACGCATTACAAACGTTTGAAAGTATTGAAAAAAAAGGAAATATTTCGGCCGATTTATATTTTAATATTGGTAATTGTTATTACAAATTAGGAAAAGTAGCGCCATCGATTTATAATTATGAAAAAGCATTGCTTTTAAACCCAGATGATGAAGCGATTCAAACCAATCTATCTTTTGCACAAAAAATGGCAATAGACGATATTAAAATCCTTCCAGAAGTTGGCTTTAAGAAAATGGTGAAAGAATTCACGTCAAAACTTCATTACGATACTTGGGCTTGGATTGCCGTTTGTATTGCATTTTTGAGTTTGCTTTCATTTTTAGGCTATTATTTTGGAAACACGGTGTTTTTAAAACGTACTTTTTTCAGTTTGTTTCTTTTGTTTTTAATCGGAATTGGCACAACCGTTTTCTCTGCTTTTTTACAAAAGAAATTCGATACAAATTACAATCCTGCCATTGTTTTTGCAGAAGCAACCACTTTAAAATCCGAACCCAAAAACAGCTCTGAAGATGTAGCAACACTTCACGAAGGAACAAAAGTTTTCGTTTTAGTAACCTTAGGGAATTGGTCACAGGTAGAATTAACCGACAAAACCAAAGCGTGGATTAATAAAGAAGCGATTAAGGAAGTGAAAAAATAGTATTCAAACTTTATCGATCATCAATCTTCAATATCAGACACCTCAACTGAAAAGAGTATAGAATAAAGACCAAATTTAAAAGAATTGCTTAAACTAACTTTCAGTTGCTATCTTTGTATGAAATTTGGTAATTGGTTATCGGTAATAGGTCATAGGAACCCATCACCCATTAACAATTACCCAAAACCACAGAAAAATGTCTAGAGACCAACAATTAAAACAGCGTTGGGAAAGCGTTGTCACTATATTATCAAATAAATTCGCAGATGGAGAAACCCTTGATTTAGAGGGAATCATCTATTTAATTGGGGTGCAAGAATTAGGAAAAATTCATGCTACTTTCAAAAAAGATGAAAAAGTAAACCTAATGCACATCGCCATTTGCCGTTTGTTGGAACCTTACGGTTACTACGAATTTGAATATTTCGACAACGATGGTTGGCCACATTACAAAGTAAAAGAAGAATTGCCACCACTAAAAGCAGGCGAACAAGCGGTGCTAATGAAAGAAGCAATTGTAAGCTACTTTTTAGAGAAAGAGTTGATAGAGTAATGATTTAAGATTAACGATTTATGATTTTAGAAGTTTTAGCCAACTTGGAACTTGAAACTTGAAACAAAATCCATAAATTTGCATTTTACAAAACCAGCGATGACAGAAACGATTAAAGCCCATATTGAAGAAGTAAAAGCTTTTCAAACCGATAATAAAGAACAATTAGAAGCCTTCCGAATCAAGTATTTAGGAAGTAAAGGCTTGTTGAAAGACTTTTTTGCCGAATTCAAAAATGTTCCAAACGAACAAAAGAAAGAATTTGGACAAGTAATCAACGAATTGAAAACTTCGGCGGAAGAAAAGGTAAAATCCATTCAAGACGCTTTAGAAAATAAAGAAGAAGCAAAAGGAATTTACGGCGATACAACACGCCCAGGAGAAGCGATGAACATTGGTTCGCGCCATCCTATTTCGATTGTAAAAAACCAAATGATTGATATTTTTTTAACTATTGGTTTCAATGTGTCTGAAGGTCCAGAAATTGAAGACGATTGGCACAATTTTACCGCATTAAATTTACCAGAATATCATCCAGCAAGAGACATGCAGGATACATTTTTCATTCAAACCAATCCTGATGTTTTATTGAGAACACACACTTCATCAGTGCAAGTGCGTTATATGGAAAACAACAAACCGCCTATTCGTACGATTTCTCCAGGAAGAGTGTTTCGTAATGAGGCTGTTTCTTCGCGTTCGCACTGTATTTTCCATCAAGTGGAAGGATTGTATATTGACAAAGACGTTTCGTTTGCCGATTTAAAACAGACGTTGTTATATTTCACTAAAGAAATGTTCGGAAAATCGAAAATCCGTTTACGTCCTTCGTATTTTCCATTTACAGAACCTAGTGCTGAAATCGATATTTATTGGGGATTAAAAACAGAAACCGATTACCGAATTACCAAAGGAACCGGTTGGTTAGAAATTGGAGGTTGCGGAATGGTAGATCCAAACGTATTAAAAAACTGCGGCATCAACCCAGACGAGCACACCGGTTTTGCTTTCGGAATGGGAGTAGAGCGTATTGCGATGTTGTTGTACCAAATTGGTGATATTCGTATGTTTTATGAAAACGACGTACGTTTCTTAGAGCAATTCAAATCAAGCCTATAGATTGTTGAATGATGATTGATGATTTCAGATTTTAGAATGTTCCGAGGTCGAAATTCGTTAATCATAAATCTTAAATCATGAAGAAAGATATTATCATCCCAAAAGTAGCAAACGTTCACATTGTAGCTTTTCAAGAATGGAACGACGATTTTATGGAGAATTCTTGGTACGCTTACTTAGTAAACGATACCGATAATTTATTGGAAATGGCTATGGTAGTTTCACGCGCTTATGGTTTAATCAATGGCAAAGAACGTAGAACGGGAACATTCCGTCATGCGTTTGCCAAAGTAGAACCAAGAACCGCCGTTAAAGTTGAATTGTTAGAAAACAACGTCTTGCAATTGAATAACGAATTCATGTTGTCGTATTTCGCAAACGGACAATTATTTGACAAAACCTTTGTATTTCGAGTAAACACCATCAACGAAAAAGCCACTGCCGATTTGCCTATTATTAATAAAAGAGGCGTTTTTGCGAATTAACATATTCTCCTGCAAGGTTTCACAATATCTAAATCACGAATTCAGAAATGTATTTGTGTTTTTAAAATCCTTAAAATCTATCTAATCTGTGGCAAAACCTTTATTTTTATAAAGGAAAATTATTATCTTTAAGAAATTTTTCATCTCAACAATATGAAATCACTTCTTATTGCTTTAGCCTTTTTAACTACAACAATTTCACAAGCACAAGATTACGCCAAACATGTTAACCCATTTATTGGAACTGGAGGTCACGGACACACTTTTCCAGGCGCTACTTTGCCTTACGGAATGGTGCAATTGTCTCCAGATACTCGAATCGATGGTAGTTGGGATGGATGCGGTGGTTATCATTATTCCGATAATGTGATTTATGGATTTTCTCATACCCATTTGAATGGAACCGGTGTTTCGGATTATGGTGACATTATGTTGATGCCAACGGTTGGAATTAATACTTTAGATTCAAAATTGTATTCTTCAAAATTCCAACATGAAAAAGAAAAGGCTTCCGCTGGTTTTTATTCTGTACATTTAGATAAATATAATATTGATGTGCGTTTAACGACTTCAACACGCGTTGGTTTTCATGAATATACTTTTAACGATGAATGTCAACCTCATATCATGTTAGATTTAAATCATAGAGACAAATTAATAGGGAAAGATTATAAAATAATAAACGAAACTACTATTGAAATTTATCGTCAAAGCGAGGCTTGGGCAAGAAACCAACAAATCTGGTGTAGAATAGAGTTTAACCAACCTATGTTTTTTGAGTATTACAATAATACGATGCAGAACGGATTTATTATTCATCCAAGAAAAGGAAATGTCAAAAAAGGCGAAAAAATTCTTGTAAAAGTATCGCTTTCACCAACGGGTTATGAAGGAGCCAAATTAAACAGTTCTGAAATCAAACATTGGGATTTCAATAAAGTTCATAAAGATGCGATTGCGGCTTGGAACAAAGAATTATCAAAAATTGAAGTTACATCTGATGATAAAGATAAGTTAGCAATTTTCTACACAGCCTTGTATCACACAATGATGCAACCAAACATTGCACAAGATTTGGACGGAAAATATCGTGGTCGAGACAACCAAATTCATCAAGCAGAAGGCTTTGATTATTACACGGTGTTCTCACTTTGGGACACGTTTAGAGGCGCACATCCGTTGTATACTTTAATTGATAAAAAACGAACTGCCGATTATATCAACACTTTCATTAAACAATACGAACAAGGCGGAAGATTACCCGTTTGGGAATTGGCTTCAAATGAAACCGATTGTATGATTGGTTATCATTCGGTTTCCGTAATTGCCGATGCGATGGTAAAAAGAATAAAAGGGTTTGATTACGAAAAGGCTTTTGAAGCCAGCAAAGCGTCTGCGATGCGCGATGTTTTAGGTTTGGATGCGTACAAGAAAAACGGCTTCATTTCTATTGACGACGAACACGAAAGCGTTTCCAAAACCTTAGAATATGCTT
>VFQS010001037.1_pt1 | contig 27021 bp, 35 predicted proteins | sample 3512361 | NCBI WGS metagenome assembly VFQS01 (sample SAMN10412375, study PRJNA504923) | tailings metagenome | isolation source: Relicate 1 Philex TSF3 active mining | place: Philippines
AATAGTAAGTATTATATTAATTAAAAATTTTTAATTAATATAATACTTACTATTTATACATATTTTATTAATATTTTGATTAATTTTCATTTAATACGGAATTTAAAGGGGGTATTTTTTCTGTATTATTTAAGATTATATTTAAATTATTCTTTACAAAGTATATATAGTCTTTATTGTCATATATAAAAAATTCATTTCTGTACCGCAATGCCTCTCTTAATGAATTTGTTTCTTTATTAGTATTTTCTAATAGGTTATATGTATTTAATAATTCATTACAGAATATTTCTTTTTTCATTTTAAAAATATTTAATTCATCATCATATAATGTCATTCTATCAAAATATATCATATGATTACTTAAAACAGATATTTTATCTAATAATGTTAAATCATCATTATTGTATATATTATATATATCCTCTTTATATTTTAGACTATGATATAAATTTCTTATATCGTCAAAAATATCGTATATATAATTCATTTCAAATAATATTTTTTTTAATTCTTCCATTATATTATTTATCATATACTATATACTTTAAATAAAAAATATAAAAAAATAAAAATATTAAATAAATATATAATGACTGAATATTTAGATAATGTAAAATATAAAATAAATAATAATAAATATTTTATGATTTTTGAAAATGATATAAGAATATATAATTATCGTCATGAAAAAATATTAGAAATTAATACATTTCCTAATAATCCTAGAGATGTATTACATTTAATTAATTATTTTATTTGAATTATATTTCTTATCATAAACAACATAAAATTTAAATAATTGTTTGTTAAATAAATATAATTTTGATTTATCCCTATCCCCTCCTATTGTATCAGTATGATATAAACCCATTTTAATAAATTTTAATATTCTTTTTCGTGGTATTACATATAATATATATCCTCCTTTAAATGTTTCAAATATAGCCCAATATCTCGCTGTAGATGTTGATATTCCAGAAGGCTTACCATTCCATTCATACTCTATTGCTATATTACCATATAGATGAATTTGAAAATCTGTTTTTACTTCATATGTATTATATCGCTTTTTTTCATGATATATCTTCAAATCATAGGGTTTGAAGTTTCCATCCATTTTTTGATATTTTAAATGAGGTATATGTTTTAATAACTCCATTTCGTATTTTTCACCTTTTTTTAGTTGTTCCCAAAATTTTTTATTATAGTCAATACTCATATAATTTATTTACTGACTATATATTTAAATTATTTTATATTTATTTATTATCATTATACATTTATCAATAATATAATCATCATCAATTGTTTTATTAAATATCACATCCTCTAATATAGATATTTTTTGATAATAATAATCTTTAGTCCATAAAATTTTATCTTTTCTAATACTTATTAGCATATCAGTAATTGAAAATATCCATCTATAATTATTATAATTTACTTTTATAATATCATCATATATGTGTTTTAATCTAAGTAATAATGATATAAATTTTCTTTTATAATTTGTCGTCATTCTTATATAATAACAATAATATTTTATATATTTTCTATAATTTAAAAATAATTAATAATATATATAATCATAAATAATATATATTACAAAATATAAGAACTAACGACAAATTATTTCTTTTTGGATTTTATTTTTTTAATAAGTTCTATCGCTTGTTTATAATCATTGGGGTCTATCTTTTCTTTAGGGTCTTTAATATGTCCTATCAAATGATTTAATATTTTTCCATATTCTTTAATATCGTCTTCATCACTTGAACTATCATCAAAATCCTCTAATCCTTTTCCTTTCTTTGGTCTTCCTCTTTTCTTTGGTTTTTCATCTTCACTTGATGAATAATCTAAAACAATTTTTTCAACTCCAAAACCTACAGGCTTTTTAAATCCTTTAATTTTCTTTTTAACTTCATCTTCAATTGATTTCTTTAAAGCCCTTTTAGTTTTACCATCTAAACCTTCTTTGACATTCATTTCAGTATCAACTGTATATTTATCACCTTTCTTTTTCAAATCAGAACGGGCTTTCATTATATTACTTTCTTTATATTGTCTTTTAGGTTTTTTATTTTTAGATGTTAATAATAAACTTTCTTTTTCATAAGCACTTCTAGCCTTTGATAAATCACTTATATCTTTTAAATCTTTTGTTGTTAAACTTTTAAAAAAATCTTCCATAATTAATATATATTATAATAAATATATATTTTTAATATGTTTTTATTTATTTAATTTATCAACAAAACTATTATCAATTCTTTCAATATATTGAATAGGTATTTTCACATTTCCAAAATTATCTTTTGGAAATTTAAAATATGCTTTATTATTTTTATCTATTATCCATAAATTAGGATTACTTAAATTACAATAATACATACCATCTGATAAACAAAAAATAGAATAATAATTATAATTACTACCATTTAGAGTTTTAAATTTAATATGTTCGTCAACATTATCTCTATATCCAATATTATCAATGACAACTTTATTATTATTTTTATCAAATCTAAAATCACCAACAAAATTTTTATTCTCACTGATTTTAGTACCTACTAAATGAATATAACCTTTGTTATAAAAATCATTATAACTATCTTTCAAAGCTTTCATTTCATAAATGTTTTTATCACTAACAAAATCAGCTAAATAAAAATCAGCCTTTTTTTTATTGAAACCACCAATATAGATATTTTTATTTCCTTCTATTTTCATTTCATTGGTATAATAATTATTGGTATCTATTAACGATGTATTTAATACATTTGATTTATCTAAACCTTTATTTATGAATTCAAATAATTCTTTTTTAGTCCCATAATACCTTTCACATAAATTACCGATTTCTTCAAAATTATTTTTTAATAATATTCTTGACTTGTCAATAAATTCATTATTATAATGTTCAGGTTTAATTTTTTTAATATACCATTCAAAAATTTCTGTTTTAATATCTTCAGCGTCTTCATATTGTAAACCACTTTCTTTGCCTGTAATAATTTCATAATCGTTTATAGCATTAAATAGTTTTTTATCTAATTCTGTGGTTTTATTTATTTTTGATTTATCTATATTTCTATTTTCAATCTCTTTTAATTTTGCTAAACTTTCAATATAAATATATAATTCATCTTCGCCGAGATTGTCGTAATTATCTTCATACCATTTCATTTGGTCTAAAAAGTCTTCACTTTTAAAATATTCTTCTTCTTCTTGAATTTCTTTTCTTCCAATTTTTCTTTGAATACTATCTATAATTTTATTGATATCTTCTAAATCAGATTTTCTAATATTTTCATCATCATATTCTATACCTTTTTCAATATTTTCTCTTGCTTTCTCATGAGCTCTTAAAACTTTTTCCATATCTTCTATAGAACCAGTCATTAATTCTTTAATTTTTTCTGGTTCTTCTTCTCCTAATGAACCACCAATCATATTATATGGAGTTGGTTTATACCCTAAACCACCAGTACCATAAATCAAACCTATTCTAAATGGATTATTACCATCCGTGATATACATAATATCATCAATTGTTTTAAACATAATATAATATACAATATGTTTAAATCTTAAAATTATTTCTTAATATAATAACAATGTTTTTCGGTTCTCAAATGTTTAGTTTTGTTTCCACATTTTATTATTGAACCACATTCACAAATGAATTCTCTTTGTTTCCATTCTTTTAAATATTCTCTTTTTTTATTTTTCATTTCTTTTGACATTTTTTGATTATAATCGTGTAAATATTTTTTTTTATTTTCTATCATTTTTTCTACATTTAAAGATGGACTTCTCATATTCTGATTTCCTTTTAACAAATCATACCAATATCTTTCTCTTGCTCTTGCTTCATTACCATCTTTACATGGATATCTTTCAATTTCAATCATATCCCAATTATCAAATCCTCCATTTTCTCTTATTGTTTTATGTATTTTGTGTCCTGAATTATGTTCTGTTTTCCATTTATGCATATATTTTCTTTTTGTAAAATTAGTAGTTGAACCAATGTAAATATCATTATTATTATCTTTACAAATAATTTTATAAATTACAGTATTGTTATAATTGACTGGTATAATAGGCATTATCTTATTATATCTTATTATAATATTTATTCCTTTAAATCTTTTTAATATATACATTTTCTTGATTTAAACTACTCGCCATTTTACCCATATCATCATTTAATTGTTTTTTCATTTCAATCAATGGTTGATATTTATAACTAAGATATATATGGCGCATCATATTAACACCTGCTTTCTTACCAAATAGTTTATTTAGTCTTTGGTTTAATTTTACATTTGATAAAGGCTTTAATGATGTATCAAATAATAAATATTCAGTAGGATTTATTTTTATCCATTTATTTAATATTGTTTTTAATTCCTTTGGTATTTCTACTTTTTGTTGTCCGTATGTTTTAGCTGTTTTATATGAATTGAAAATAAATTCATTTTTATTCATATAATTATCTTTTTCTTTATCTATATTTTTGATTTTAAAATTTACATAATCTTTAGACCTTCTTGGTGGTATATATTCACCACTATACAAACATAATATAATATAATTTTGTATTTCTTGTAAATCAGAATTATTTAATTTATCCTTTTTATATAATAAATTAGCAGTATTTCTTAATGATTTAACTAACTTATCTAAATCATTTTTTTCAACCCAATTATCTTTTTGACTACTTGTTTTTGATTGTTTAGCCTCTTCTTTATTGTATTCTTTAATATCATCTAACATTAATTCTCTATATGCTTTATTATCAGTTATAACAACTAAAGCGGATAATATGGTTTTTCTTTTATTAGATGGTAAATCCTTTAAATATTTCAATACTTTATCACTTTCTTTATCAAATTTATCCCATCTAAAAACCATACCATCGGGAAATACTTTTTCATATAAATTTCTTAAAATACTTTCATATGTTTTTAATGATGAATTTGAAATATTTGGTCTTTTCTCTTTTAATAATTTAACTAATTCTTCGTTCATAATATATATGTAAATATTAATTATCTTTTAAATTTGTTAATTATATAACTAACAAAAATTATAATGAAAATTATAATAATATTAATCTTACTTATATATATCTAAAGATACTTTAAATATTTTTTTTATTTTGTCGTTATTCTTATAAAATTACAATATTATTTTTATACTTTTTTTATTTTTAGAAAAATTATTAATATATATAAAATGTATAAAAATAATATTGTAATTTTATAAGACTAACGACAAAATCTTTATTCTTACCATAATAAATAATAACTCATATATGAAGGTGTGTATTTATCAGTATTAGCCCATTTATGATTTCTATGTCTAAATAATTCTCTTCTTAAATTATCTTTATGTTTTGTATAATCTTCATAAGGATATTGACCAAAATGTATCCATTTATTAGTTTCAGGGTTTTTAATCATATATTTTTTATCTTTTCTGGTTGAAAAATCTATTTCCACATCTTTACCATAATATTGTTTTGCTTTAAATAAAACTATTTTAGGACTACTATATAATTCTATATCTTCTTTCATAATATAATATATTATATCAAATATTATTTAAACTATTTCCATATTATGTTTTGGTGTTAAATTATCACTTGTTAATGATGAATTAGAGCTATTATCGTGTAATGTTGTCATTAAATCATTTAATCCTTCTAATGATAATTTATTCTTTTTCAATTTCTCTAATTTTGGAACTAATAAATCATTTACTTTCTTATCTGTTAATGTTGATTGTTCTATTAATTTGATAAATTCATTATATTTTTCTTCTAAATATGTTTTACCATTTACATTTCTATTCTCTCTTTTTAAACTTAAATTCTTATATATTTCATAACTTAATATTTTAAACTGTTTTGAACTATCTAATTCTGTTTCCATTGTTTTCTGAATACCTAAATATAATTCAATACTTCCTAACATTGCACTTATTAATGATAATATACAAGTTATTATACTCACTGTTTTTTGTTGTATATAAACACTCAAACCAATGGCTATAACTGAATTAATTGATGATAAAATAATAATTGGTATTTTAAAGTATTTTAACATATTTTTATAATAATAATATTTTTCTTTGTGAAATTCACTCAATTCATTAGCATTTATACAAATTGAGTTTAATATCATTTCTGTGTCATTGTCCCATGAACTCATAATTATATTTATATATAATTATACGATTTAAAAATTTATATCAATAATTTAAAATTTATATGTCAAAGTTTGATAATCATTAGAAGCTACAACAAAACAACCTTTAATATCACCACTTAAATTCATAACTTGAGTTAAATCTAAAACAGCTAATGTCTCAGACATTTGAGCAGATGTTAAATTAACAAATCTTAGTATTTCTTCAGATGCATTTAAACTATCATCATAAGCTAAAACAACTAAAGATTTTATAACTCTTCCAAATGGATTATAACTGATATTTACAGTTTTACCTACAACAGAAGCGGTTAAAGTAGCTGGTTTATTAGGCATAGCAGTTATTACATTTGAAGAAAATGATGTTCCAAAAATATTTGAAGCCCTAGCAATTATTGAATAATTGACACCGTTTGTCAAATTTGGGAAAGTAAATGTTCCACCATTTCCGTCAATAATATCTTTACTCATATTATATGTAGTTGAATTAATAACTAATGTATAATTTAAAATATTAGAACCATTAGTAGCACCGTCGACAACTCTAATTTTAATTTGTCCATCCATAACACTATCTAAATAAATGGTTGGAGCAGAAGGAGCAGAATATAAAGTTATTTCTGAAACACCTGCAGGAGTTCCACTACCAAATCTATTGGAATATACAAGAGTGGCTCTAAATAAATCAGGAGCAGTTCCAGCACCTACAACTTTTAAAGCATTGATTTCTCCTTGAGTTAATAATCTATTTTGAGTTAAAACACCATTATAAAATGTAATAATACTAACTGTAAAACCAGATGCACTCCATTCGGCAAAATCAATAGGATGAGACCAAACCAATTCCCATCCATAAGGGACTGAAGTACTGTTATTTAATGCTAAATATCTTGGAGCATCTGGTTTATTACTTGGTTCAACATCAAAAGAAGCAGATAAAGCAGAAGGAACTCTGTAAATAGAAGTTTCAGCAGGAACATATCTACATGACACTTTAAACATATAGTTATTAACAATCAAAGCATTGTCAGCAGTTGCTAATTGGTAAATCAAATTAGATGAAAATGGTTTTTGAACCATAAAAATATTATCACCTCTTCTTAAAACAAATTCAACTTTATCATTAGAAGTTAAAACAGCAGAAGATGGTTTTAAAGTAATATTTAAAGCATTATCACTGCCTCCAACACCTAAAATTTCAGGAGCATCAATGACAAGAGGATGGACTGCACTCAATACATTGGATTGACATGAAACTCTCAAATTATCAACTACTTTAATAGTGAATAAGTATTCAAATCCTGCATCTAAGTCAGTTAATGACAATTTATCAAGAGAAGGATTTAATAATTTTGACATAACAGCTCCGCCTGATTTTTTGACATAAATTAATTCTAATTCATATATTGGTTGAGTTAAGTCAGTGTAAGCCCATTTAAGATGGGTTCCAGAAACTTCACTTAAAGATGTATCGTTTTCTAATAAAATAGATGGCATTTATAATATTATAGTTATTTTATATATTTTTAATTTTAAATGGTTTTCTTATTAAATTTATTTAATTCTTAAATATGATGCGGAAAACATTATACTTGCTGCATTATCAGAGCCAGAATAAGCCTGTAAATAATAAGAACCTGTAGTTAAAACTCTTATTAAACCAAATCCAGGCATTGCATAATTAAACCCTGATGATATACCTTCTATTGATTGTGTTCCTACTTGTGATGATGTTGTATTGTTCCATAATCTTAAACCTACAACACTACTATTCACTGTAGTATAATTGAAATATCCACTGACTGTAAATAAATAAGTTCCTGCTTGTAATGTTCCATAATCTAATATAGGTGTCCATGTATTTAATGTTAATCCTGTAGGAGTAGGACTATCATATGTTAAAGTTGTATTTAAACAAAATTTACCATCAACATAAGATTTATTAGTTAATTGTATCCCAGCAGTTGGAAGAGTAGGACAAGTAGGAACAATATTAAATATTGCTAATTCATTTAATTCAAAGTTTTTTGAACATACAATTTCTGTATTTCCAGAAGCATTGATAGTTAATTGACCGTTATCAGTTCCATTATTTATTTCTAATGTTTTATTTATTTTTAATGTAGTAGAATTTGGCGGTAATTCAACTGCTTGAAATGCTTGTTGAACTAATGCTAATCTATCTAATCCAGTAGTATTATTATTAGTATTATCAGTATAATTTACACCATTATTATTAATTTTAAATGTTTTTGGATTTGCTGTTCCTAAATCAAATTCTATTTTTAATCCATCATTTGGAGTTAATGATATATTTTTACTATTATTACCATCATCAATTTGAATTCCATTAATATCGATTTTTATTGGAGTAGTCATATTCTTTATTATATTTATATATAATATAAAATACTTTAAATAAAATAATTATCAATATAAAATTTATGAATAAAAAACAACTCCGTTTGAAGTTTGTTGAGCTGAATTTGATGATAAACATCTAATACTATAATAAAAATTATAACTACTATTAGGAAATATAGGAATAATTTGAATTTGATAAGTATTTGGATTAATTAATTTACCTGTTAAATATGCACTAGGTGTAGAACCTGATTGTCCTGAAAATTTTTGGTCATAAGTCCAATATTGACGACCATTAGGGGCATATGTGGTATCGGATATTGTAAAAGAAGTATTTGAATTTATAGCGTTATTAATATTATATCCATATTGAGTTGAACTGCCAATTTGTCCCCAATCATTTAATAAAGCACTTTTAAATATAACTAATTTACAACTTGTTTGACCATAAGCATTTCCTGTGTAATTATAAAAAAATATATCTAAATCAAAAACAACACATGGTTGTGTTGAACCAGCAAAAGCTAATGAAGGTCTTGTTGCTGTATCTTGATTAATAAATTCAATATTTATTTGTCTATCTGTTGTTTGATAAATACCGTTATATGTTTCAAATATTTGCTGTAAATTACTAGCACTTTCATAAGGAAATTGACCGTAAAATCCTCCTTGATTTGCTTGATTAGCTATACCAGATGTTGAAATTGCCCCAGGATTTGGATTTGCAGATATAGAAACACTATTAAAAGTTGGATTTGAAGGAAGTGGAGACGCTGATATAGCAGACTGAACCCATGCAGTTGTAGGAATTTTATTGGAACTGTCATTAGATGCTGGTATTGTTTGAGATGATGTTGGAGGTGTAGCAGATGTAAATTCTACATTTGTATTAGTTAATGATAAATTAGTTCCGTATGTTGTTATAGTAGATGAATTTAATAAAATTTCTGATGAACCGAATTGTATTGCTGATGTTGTTGCTGTTATTCTTACACCTGAAGGTGTAGTATTCCAATTTGATAAAACTATTGTATTATTAACACCATTAGATGTTCCAAATCCAAGAATTGAAATATCACCTGCTTGAATTATTCCATTATAATTACCTTGAGCAGTATTAGGAATAAATACAATACTACGAGTAGTACTACTTCCATTATCATTTAATGAAAAAATTCCAGTTCCTGAAGTTCCTAAAGTTCTACTTATAGAACTTGAATTACCTATAACTGAAAATGTATCGGTTGAATTTGGACTACTTGTGTTTATTCCTACTCTAACCTGATTACTACTTTGAGATAATGTTAAAGGGTACATAGTATTTCCTGAACCATCTTTATATGTAAATTGAATTTTGCCATTATATGCATTATTTTGTAAATATGCTATTAAATTTTCATAATATAATTGCGAATTGTATGTAGTTAATCCTTTTACATCATCAAATAATAATCCTCCCCCGTTTGCTCCTGATGGTTTTTGTAAATGTAATTGACCAAATATATTGGTGGCTTTTAATGTGTTAGTAGTTGTATTATTTGTTGTGTCTGTTTGTATGATTGTTGTATCATTATTTTGAATTATATCATTATTAAATGTTGCTACACCAGAAACATTTATAGTTTGTAAATTTTCTGTTCCTTGAGCGTTTGGATATCTCAAGAATTTTTTTTTAGCTTGATTATATGTTAATGGTTCATCTCCTGATAAAAACACATTAACATCAAAAATAGGTAAATCCTCACTAGGTGGACTATAATCACTCATTTATTTATATTAATTTTATATTAATATGTTTTTAAAAAGATTTTAAAATTTTATCATTATATATTATATATTAATAATTATGAAAAAAAATAATAATGAAGAAGATTTAATTAACATTCAAAGAAAAAATGATATTAGAAAAAAACCAAAGGAGAAACCTAATGAAATAGTTAATTTCTATGAAATCATACCTAAAAAATATTTAGACGATGTTGAAAACCCTAATTTTCATTTACATCAAATTGAATTACCATTTAGAATGTGTGTAGTTGCTCCGTCTGGAAGTGGTAAAACTAATTTTGTTTTAAATTTAATTAGAGTTTTTAGTCAAGGTAAAGGAACATTTACAGATATTACAATTGTCACTCGTAATAAAGATGAACCGTTATATAATTGGTTAGCGGGTCAAAGTGATAATATTAAAATTATGGAAGGTATGATTAATAATCCTAAATTAGATGATTATGATAAAAAATATAATCATTTGTTAATTTGGGATGATTTAGTTTTAAGTAAGAAATTAGATGAAGTTTGTGAATATTATTTAAGAGCTCGTAAAAAGAATGTAAGTTTATTATTTTTAAGTCAATCATATGTAGATATTCCAAAAATGATTAGAAAAAACAGTACATATTTAGTTTTATTTGATTTAGGAGGAAGTAAAAGAGAACAGGATTTTATAATGAGAGAATGGTCTGGTGAATTAGATAGAGATGAATTAAGAGCTATTTATGAAGATGCTGTTAAAGAGAAATTATCACCATTAATAATAAAAGGTGGTAAAGTTAAAAGGAATGAAAAATATAGAAAAGGATTTACTGGTTATTATAACCTTGATGAATTCCTTAAAAATATTAAACGAGAATTACCTAAAAGTAAAAGAAGAGTTAAAAATGATGATTATATTTCTAGTGATAATGATAGTGATTAATGACGAAGATATAATTTATTAGTTGTATTGTCACTAAATAATAAAATTAAATATATCATATAGAATGTTAAAAATAATTCAATACTGAAAAATATTATACTATACATAAATTATTATATTTATTTATATTATTATTTTTTTATGTCAGTTTATTATTATATTTTGATTTATTCAAATAATATCTGTAATGATATTATTTGCCGTTATTCTTTGAAAATTACATAGTTTATTTTCAACATTTTTTATTTTTAGAAATTTTTATATTATTAGTAAAAGTATAAAATAATTATATGTATTTTTATAAGAGTAACGGCAAAAAATTAATTTAAAGTTTTAATACTATATATATTTATAATGACAGAAAGAGAAGAATTTGAAAATAATAAAGTCCTACTATGGGGAGAAAAGAAGGCTAAATCATCATTACTAAAAGAATTTGACAAAGGAAATAAAAATCCTAGAAGTAAGAAAAAACAAGTAAGAGAAGAAGAGGAAGAGGATGAAAGACCACAACCTAAAGTAAAAGCCGTTAAAAGATTTACATTAGGTGAAGATTACGGAGTTGATGATTTACCATTTTTAAATGAAGAATATGAAAGAATAGATAAAGAAATAGCAGAAGGAGGAGACGATGAATTATACGATTTACAAGATAAATTATACGAACTTATAGAAGGTTTAGAAGCAATGCAAAAATTACAAGGCAGAGGAATTCGTTATACAGAACCAGAAAAAAAGAAAATACTAAAAGAATACGCTTTAAATGAAGATATAATAGGTGATGACTTTGTAGGAACATCGATTAAACGAATTGGTAAGGGTTTTAAAAAGGGCAGTCCTGAAGCATTAGCTCATGCTGAAAAAATGAGATTAGCAAGACTTAAGAATAAAAATCCTAAAGCAGAGGAAGCAAAGAAACCTAAAGGTGAAGTAGTTAAAAAAGCAACTAAAGCAAGAGTTGAAAAAGGAAGTGAAGAAGCAAAAGCATTAGCCAGACGATTAGTTGAAGCAAGAAAAGCAAAACAAGAGGCTAAAAAGAAAGAAGAGGAAGAAAAGAAGAAAAAAGAAGAAATTCTTAATCCTACTAAACCAAAAGGTAGACCATGGTATTATATAGGAGATATTCCAAAAGGATATAGAGAAGCGACAGAACTAGAAGCAATTAAAAATAATAAAGTTAGTAAGTATGGTAAATATGAAGTAGATGAAACTAGATTAATGCTTTTTAGAGATTATGATATTTTATTAGATGAAAGTAAATCTTTACAAGAGGTTATATGGACTATGAATTCATTGAAAAAACGAATTATAGAAAGTTTACAAGAAATTGAAATTTTTCAAAATAAATTAGAAAATCCAAAATATGAAAAGGATAAAGAAACATATAAAATTAAATTATCAAATGAAAAAATGAAAAGGAAATATTTAACTGCTGGATATAATTGGTATTATAAAATTTATTGTGAATTTAAAGGTATTCCTTATGAAAGACAATCATTTGAACTCCCTAAGCGAGAAATTAAAACAACTAAAGAGAAAAAGAATAAAGCAATAAATCCAGTTCAAGAAAGACCAATTGACCCAAGAACAGGAAAACCAGCAGATTATATTATAGAAGATGAAAAACCAAAGGAAAAAGAAGAATATAAAGATGCCGATGTAGATTTACATTTTGAAAACGGAGATAGAAAAATAACTTTATCAACAAAATACTTTACTCAAGATTACAAATTAAAAAAATCTAAATTCGCTAAAGAATTATTAGATAAAGGTATTGTATTATCTAAAAAATATTATACAACTGATGATTATAATAAATATTTTTACAGAATGAAAGGAGATGGAATAAGAAAATTTAATTTAATTTATAAATAAAACAATATTAATATAAATATAATGCCAAGACGAAAACAAACAAATATTGAAGGGGGGAAAGTAAAATCTTTAAAACAAATTGGACGAGATTTAAATAAAGGTTTTGACAAAGCAACTAAAGGATTAGCAAGAGCAGGAAACGAAATTGGACAATTTACAAATAAACAACTTTTACCAGGTGTTGTAAGTGCTGGTATTCCATTAGCATCAACGGCTTTAGGAGTAGTAGGTCAAGAATTTGGATTACCTCCTGAATTAACATCATCATTATCATCAAATTTAATGAAAAATTATATTCCTAAACAATATCAAAGTAAAAGTAAATATGCTGGTATGTTTGGTGATGCTTTAAATATGGCTTTAACAGGAGATTATGACCCTGAACAAATGCTAGGAATGATGGATACAACTTTATCAGATATATCAGGTAAACCTAAAAGACAAATGGGTTATAAATATAATCCTGATGACCCATTTCAAGATATATTAACACAACAATTAAATAGATTTCCACAACAAGATTATGAACCAGATAATCAATTATTAACACAAAGTCAATCAACTCAAGAAGATTATTCACATGGTAAATACGAACAGAAAGAAGGAAACCCTGACGCATTATTGGGAGCTGGTTTATCAGGTTATGGAGTGAAAAAACGAAGAGGAAGAAAACCAAAAATTATAACTGAAGAAATTGAAATATACACTAAAAAGAAACCAAGTTATAAAAAGTTTTCACATGCTAAAAATACCGCTTTAGACCAATTATTAGAAGCAAAAGCAGAAAAAGAAGAAAAAGAAGCATCAAAAGCAATGAAAAAGATGGTAGAACAACAAAGTAGAATGTTGACTGCTTTAGGATATGGTATTAAAGGTAGAGGAGCTGAAATGTCATTAAATATGTTACCTAATTTGAGACTTGACCATGACGGAGCTATGGAAGCATTGAGACAACATACTTATATCCCTAGAACAACTGGTAGAGAAGCTAGAGTTATTGATAGAAGGATGAGAAATGTCAGAGTTTATCCATCTGAATATAATGATAATTATATTAGAAGAAATAGAAGATATTAAAAATATATGGGAATAAAGAATTTGTCGTTACTTCTTATTATTTACATTGTATATTTATATAATATTTAGAAATTAAAAATAATATAAATATATAATACTATACTAAATATATATTGTATGGATATAAACAAATACGACAAATTTTGTATTTATAAAATATATCAACCAGAAATTCCAGATATGTTATATATAGGTTCTACAACAAATTTTAGTCAAAGAAAATCAAATCATAAAAAGTATTGTCATAATAAAACAAGTAAAAAATATAAATACCCTCTCTATCAATATATTAGAGCGTGTGGTGGTTGGGATAAATTCACTATAGAAATAGTTGAAGAATACCCCTGTAAATCCAAGGGTGAAGGTTTAAAGAGAGAACAAGAATTGATTGATTTTCATAAGGCTAAACTGAACGCAATAAAATCAAAAGTGGAAATTTAAACTATTTAAACTATTTAAATATATAATTATATATGTAAGTATATATTATGGAATTAGAAAAAGAAATTATGGAATTAATTATTAATGAAAAAATTGATGAAAATATTAAAGTTGAAACTAAATATAAACCAGAAGAATTAACTGCTGATGGAATACCAACAATTGAAACTCAATTAAGAGAAATTAAAGAAGATGAAGAAAAAAGAACATCAAAATTAAACGACGAACAAAAATATAGAAGAGAAATGATACAAAGGGTTAAGTGTTTGAGTTTAAATAAAATGGGTAAAAGTATATTTACAAATACTTTTGATATGAAACCATCAGATAAAAAGAGATTACAAGAAATTATGTATACATATAATGATATAGACCATGAACAAATTATAAAAGAATTTAATGATTTAGTATGTGAAGATTATCTAGACAATCCAAAATATGATTATTCAAAAGCTCCAATTTATCATATTTAATTTAAATGATTTAAAATCATTTAAAATAATAATTTAAATAAATAACGCTTATTAGTATTATATATTATTAATGAGTGGTCAACCAGCAATGACACAAGCAGACGCCAATAAATTCCGTAATGAATATATGGCTACACTTAATTTACAAGATGAAATTAATGATTATAATTTACAAGCAAATAAAACCTATTTATTAACAGGTGCTTTACCACCTCAATCTCAAATGCAAGACACAAGAACTAATGCCGAAAAATTAAGAGATGTAGAAGGTATGAAATTAAATATAGCAGAACAATTAAGACCAATTGCAGAACCTTCATTTGCATATGCTATAGTTGATAAAATTATGAATAGTCCATTAAATATAGATAATTCATTATTTAGATTTTTAGCTCAAAGAGCTGATAGTATAGCAGAACAATTAAAAAAAATAATGCCTTACGGAATAGCAGGAGATGAAAATGATTTATTACGAATTGTAGAATATATTAAAAATATGTATTCTGAAACTCAAGGTAAATTTCAAACTACTAAATCGTATATGAATAGTATTGGTTCACAATCATCATCATCTAAAGTCTTAAGTGGTAATGATATTGATAATATTATTATTGCTTTACAAGATATAATTAAAAATATTGATATCATTTCAAGAAAAAATATAAATGTTGGAAGAATTATAAATGCAGAAAATGTGATTAATAGATTAAGACCAGTATTATTAAATTTAAAAAATTCATTACCAACCACAGAACAAGTTAAATTATTATTAAATGATATTGAAAATCCAATTTTCAATAGTCCATATCCAGAAATAGGTGTTGTTCAAAATATGTCATATAGTAGTGAAGATTTGGAGGCTTTTTTTAAGTTGATTGAAAAATTACCAAAATATACTGAAGTTATGGCTTTAATTAATAAAATAAAACAATTTTTAGAAAGTGGTAATTTTAATTTGGTTGTAGATGGTTTAAGAAATCTTGAAAAAATGTTTATGGGTGTTGAAGGAATAGCAAATACAAGAATTTTGAATAAATTTCAATCTATCAAAAAAAGACAACAATATAAACAAGAACAATCAAATAAATTAGAAGCAGAACAAACAAGACAATTTATTCAAAATCAATCAGAAGAACAAAAAAATATATCAAGGGCTCAAAAAGTTTATGTTATTAATCCAGAAAACGACCCTGTATGGGTTAGAGGAAATTTTACTAATTCAATACCTTCTAATGTTACTCCTTCTTCTTCTTTACCTTCTGCTTCTTTACCTTCTGTTTCTTTACCTAAAGAAATAACTACAGAAAATAAACCAACAATAGCAAGACCACCAGTTGAAAAAAAAGAAGAGAAAAAAAAATTTTCAATAGGTGATTTAGCTAATTCTGATGTATTTAAATCAAGAAAAGCGAAACAATCAGAAGAAATTTCATCAGAAGCATATGGAACAGATGCTAAAAATTTAAGAAAACAAGAAAGAGATAAAATATCAGAGTTTGTAACAAGATTATCACAAAAAGATTTTAAAGCATTATTAGAAGAAATTAATATGCCTCCTTCTATGAAAAGAGGAGAATTAATTAATATGCTTGAATTAAAATTTGATAATAATAAATACAATATAGGTGATTATAAATCAAGTTATGGTTTAGGATTAAAAGGAAAAAGAAGAGGAAGACCTAGAGGAGGAGGTATTAAACCAATTGTAGAAGTTCAAAAACAACCAACATTTATAGGTTTTGGAATTAATGAAATTAATCAAAAACAATTAAATAATGGAATTGTTAAAATAAGAAGAAATACAAAATCAAATTATATGGATATGCCTTCAAAACGAGTAAGTTCTAATTTACAATCAGTATTAAAAACTATTGTAGGTGGTGGTGTTCCTAAATTTAACGAATTAAATTCTTTAGATGAAGATGAAAAAGAATATTTACATAAAATTATTAGCAGAAGTAATTTAGAAGATAAGTTGAGTGTTCCAGCACCTTCAAAAGACCAACAAGAAAAAGATATTCATAATTTTGAAGTTATGAGAGGACAATTAATGAGTGGTAATGATAGTCAAGAATTAGTCAAGAAATTCAAATTATTAATAAGAAAACTTTCAAAACAAAATTTATTACCAAAAGCAGATGTAGAGGATTTATTGGAAACATTAGCAGATTTAGGATACTAATTAAATAAATATAAAAATATATCAATATTATTAAACATTATATAAATGAGTGGAGTTTATCAAAATTGGATTAAAGTTCAAAACCCTAATATGAGAAATGATATTACACCCATGGAGAGTGGGGGATTTCAACCTCCTTTTTTCTTTGGTGGTAGTCAAGTACCTATCAATTTAGGCATTGATACAAGTATACAAGGAGAAGGAATTCACGGATATAGAAAAACTATTTTTAAACAAGAAAAGAAAGGAAAAGGAATACAAGAAACAGATTTTAAAAAAAGTGATAATATACATATTCCCCGACATTTCAAAATGTTATAATTATATTTAAAATTTTGTATATATTAATTATTATATATAAAATATGTTTGTTTTAGTTTTAAATGCTTCAAATATTGAAAGTAATAATGGTAATAATAATACATTAGTTTATAATTTTCCGAATTCAGTAGTATTAAAAGATAAATATATAGCTGTTAGTCAAATTGTTATGTATTATTCATGGTTTAATATTTATTCAAATTATCAAAATAATACATTAAGTTATACATGGACTGTAGGAGGTGTAAGTACTGTTTATAATGTTATTATACCTGATGGTTTATATAATATCAGTGATATAAATTCTTATTTACAATGGACTATGATTAATAATGGTCATTATTTAATTAATTCTTCTGGTGATAATGTTTATTATTTTGAATTATTAGTTAATCCTAATAGATATGCTATACAACTAAATACTTTTCAAGTCCCAATATCTTTACCTACTGGTTATTCTCAACCCACTAATTTTGCAGGTTATCCAACACAGACTTTTAATCCTATTATTACATTTCCAGCTAAATTTAATGAAATAGTAGGATACCCAATAAATTTTAGTAGTAATGGAAATATTAATAATGCTTACGTTCCTCCTTCTGCTTCTTCATCAAATAACTATGTAACAAAAGATGGTGTTGGAACTTTATCATATCTTTCAAATGTTGCTCCTAATGTTCAACCAAATAGTAGTATATATTTAGGAATATCAAATATTAATAATCCATATTCTCAACCATCAAGTATTATATATGCTATTACACCAACTGTAGCAATTGGAGAACAAATTATAGAAACACCACCAAATTTTATGTGGAATAGAATGATAGATGGAACTTATAATCAATTAAGGGTTCAATTTTTAGGTATTGATAAAGCACCTATACCAATTAGAGACCCAAATATGACTATTATGTTAACTATAAGAGATGCTAACGAAAATTTAATTGGAATGAAATGAGATAGTGATTTATTTAGTAATAAAAAGTAATTTAAAGTTTTGTCTCTATAATATTTTATAAATGGAATATACTTTTTATAAAATTGTTTGTAATAATCCAAATATTAATTATGTATATATTGGTTCTACTAAAAATTATACAAAAAGAAAAAATATGCATAAAAGTGATTGTGAATTAGAAAAACATAAACATTTATATAAAACAATTAAAGAAAATGGAGGGTGGGAAAATTGGACTATGTCACCTATAGGAAAAGGAATATTTGAAAATAGAATTGATGCTCGTATTGAAGAACAAAAATATATTAATAATAATCAAAATGTATTAAATACTTTAAAGGCTTACGCATCTCATGAAGATGTGTTAAAAGTTAAAAAGAAATATAGAGAAAGTCATAAAGAAGAATTAAAACAAAAATATCTAAATAATAAAGAATTACAAGAAAAAAGAAAAGTAAAAACTATGTGTGAATGTGGAGGAACATATTCTTATTGTCATAAAGCACAACATTTTAGAAGTCAAAAACATGTAAAATATTTAAATCAATAATTTGTCGATACTTCTTATAAATAGTAATATTATATTTTATACAATTTATATATATTAATATTTTTCTAAAAATAAAAAAAGTATAAAAATAATATTGTAATTTTATAAGAGTAACGACAAAATAATAATTATATAATTTAATATAAAGTTTTATATAGTATATATGTATTATATATTATGGTATTAAAAATAGAATATTCTATTAATGAAAACAAAATCAATAATTGGTTAGATGAATTAGACCAAGACAGAAAGAAATTATTTGATGATATAAAAATATCTAATTCTACAGATAAAATTAAAGAAGATAAAATAAAATGTATAGAATATATACAAAGAAGTTTATTAACCTATAAGAAAATATTGAATAAAGAGAAAAATGAAAAAGAAAAATATTAAAGACATATCAATATATTTCAATTATAAATAAATGGTATTAAGAACAAATCACATAGTTTTTCCTAATTCAAATGCAAAAATGAGAAGTTTAACAAGAAGTTTTAACGGAGGTGGATATGGTGGAGGTGTTGGAGCAGTTTTATTAGACGGAGGTATGGGTGGTCAATCATCATATAATAGCATTGACGATTATTATGAAACAGTTAAACAACCAGTTCAATCAAGAACAAGAGGACGAGGTCTTGATGATAAAATAGCATCTAAATTAAGAAATTTAAATATTGCTCCTCCTTCTTCTAAACCTAAAATGAAAAACATTACATTATCAATATAATGTAATTTCAAAGATATTACTTTATCAATATAAAATATATTTAAAATTATGTTTATAATATAATAGTATATAATAAACAATGTCTTGTGATAAATTAGTTTTTGACCTTTCCCAAGAAGTGGAAGGTTCCCCAAATGTATTTATTAGAAAAGATTGGCTTAATATTTTAGACAATCAAAATCAAAACTATCAAAACAATCAATCTATTATTGATACTTCTCAATTAGCAAACAGTAATAAATATATGGGTTATAGAGAGGCATATTTGGCTGTTCCAATGCTTTTAAGTGCTACTTATCCATTATCAGATACTGGTTCTGTATTAATTAATGATTATTCTATTGGTTTAAAAAATTGGTTTGGTTCAATTATCCATTCCATGACCTTAGACTATAATGGTACTACTATTATCCAACAAACTCCATTTTGTAATATGTGGAACTCTTTTAAATTATTAACAACTCTTTCATGGGCTGATGTATCAACTATTGGTTCATCTATTGGTTTCTACCCAGATACATCTGGAGCATGGGCATGTTTTACAACACCATCAGGTAATGGTATAAATGTTTGTAATAATGATTTAGGTGTTGTATTATCAACAACATCAAATTTAATAATTAACAATTATGACCAATACAATGAAACTTTATCATCTGGTGGAAATAAAGGTGCTGTATATAGAACAAAATGGATTGCTTATGATACATCTGGTGGTGCATTAAGTTCTTCTGGTGTACTTGCTGAAACTTATGGTAATGTTGGTGTTACTAGTTCAACAATGACACAAATTTGGAAATCAAATATATCCAGAAGTTTTAATTCAACAACAACTACTAGAGGTTTATTACAAATTTCAGTAATGGCTACTATTTACTTAAGACATTTACATTCATTCTTTAATATGTGTCCATTATTAAAAGGTGTTTTTATGAAATTAACATTAAATCTTAATAATTCAAATGCTTCAATTTCTTATTCTGGAGGTGCTACTACTACTCCAATTATAACTGGTGCTACTTCAAATGTTTTTATTGGAGGTGTTCAACCGTTATTAGTCCCAAGTGTTGGAACGGGTAATTCTTTTTTGAAAACTAATATTGTAGGTGTATCAGTTATGGGTTCGGCAGGAACTATATATTATGATTTGATGGTTGGTTCTAAATCATATAATAGTAATATTACAAATAATCCAAATTATTCCGAAGGTAATGTATCAAAATCTATCTATTTATATGTACCTGCTTATACATTTAATCCAACATTTGAAAAGGCTTACTTATCAAATAATATTAAACAAATTAAATATACTGATATCTATCAATATCAAGTTAAAGGTATTGGAGCATCTGAACAATTTAATAACTTGATTACTAACGGGATTGCTAATATTAAATCTGTTTTGATTATTCCATTTTATGCTAAAGATTACGCTGGTAATAATTATCAAGAATTTCAATCCATTTTTGATACAGCGGGTTGTGGAACAACTGCTCCTATGGTTACTTTAGGAAACTTTAATGTCCAAATCTCTGGTCAAAATGCTATTTATAACACTCAAAGATATACTTTTGAAGAATGGAATAATCAATTATACGGACAAAATGCCGTAAATGGTGGTATGACAGACGGTTTAACTTCTGGTTTAATAGACTTTATGGATTTCCAAAACTCATATTGTTATCATTATGTTAATGTTGAAAGAATGTTACCAGTTGAACAATCTGTTCCAAAATCAGTTCAAATTTTAGGTACTAACTATTCAACTGATGAAATTAATTTATGGGTATTTGTTGAATATGGCGTCCAAGTAAGCATTGATGTATTAACCGGTGCGAGAGTATAAATTTTATAATTTTAATAATAATACAAAACTATTTAAAGAAATAATACTATATATAATTATAATATTATGGATATTGGAAAAATTTATAAAATTTCTGGTTATGGATTAAATTATTATGGTTCAACAATTGAAAGTTTAAATAGGAGATTTAAAAGACATAAAAAACATTTTAAGGATTATAATGACAATAAAAGAACCGATAAAACATCAGCTTTTCAAATATTTGAAAAGGGAGATGATTATAAAATTGAATTAGTAGAACACATTTTATACAATGATATAAAAGAATTATTAGATAGAGAAAATTATTATATAACAAATAATGAATGTGTAAATAAAAATATTCCTCAAATAACACCAGAACAAAAAAAAGAAAGACAAAAGAAATATAATGAAAAACACAAAGAACAAATAAAAGAAACCGCAAAAAAATGGGCTGAAAAAGATAGAAGAGAAAAAGGATGTAAATTAAAGGCTGAAATGACTTTAACAAAAGAAGAAGGTTATAGTGCTAAAAAAGCAAGAGAAAGAAGAGCAAATGAAACACCGGAACAAAAAGAAGCAAGATTACAAAAGAGAAGAGAACAATATAAAAACAAACCTCAAACAGAAGAACAAAAAGAAAAAGCAAAAGAAAGAGCAAGAAAACAAAGAGAATTAATAAAAAGTAATCCAGAAAGGGCTGAAGAAATAAAGAAATATAAAACAGGAAAAGCAAGAGAATATAGAAAAAATAAAAATGACATAATTGAAGCATAATAAATAAATACATTTAAATAAATAAATACATTATCTTATATAAATAATGCATTTAATAAGTTTTGACGCATCACCAAGACAGGTGAGTAAATTAAGAAATGGTCATAAAGTAAGAATTAAAAGAGGTAAAGGTTTTAATTTAGTTGTAAGTCCTGGTACTTATCATTTAGTAAGTAGAGCATTTAAAAATAATAAAGGTTCTGAAATTAAATTAACACCTGAAGAGATTGAAATGAATAAAACAATGTCACCAGAACAACATGAAGAAATGTCAGAGACTGTTGATACTGATTTATTTGAACCAAGAGCAGAAGGGGGAAGTATATTTAAAAAAGCTCATAAAGCTTTACATTCAAAAACTGCTAAAAAAATAGGTAGAGAATTACAACCATTGACTAGAGAAATGAAAAAGATAGGACGACAAATGGCTCATGAAAAAATAGCAGAGGCTCATATGGCAGGAGCTGACAGATATGGTGATAATGAACATGCATCTAAATTAATGAATATTGGTGCTCAAATGGCTCATGAAAAAGTTGGAGGAAGTTTAGCAAAATCAATTAAAAAGGCTTTATATTCTAAAACTGCTAAAAAGATTGGAAGAGAATTGAAACCATTAAGTAGAGCATTAAAATCAACAGCAAGAGATATGGCTCATGAGAAAATAGCTCAAGCTCATATGTACGGAGCAGACCAGTACGGAGATGACCCAAGAATGGCTGGTTTAATGAATATTAGTGCTAATTTAGCTCATGAAAAAGTTGGTTCTGGTTTAGGAACTGGTTTATATGCATATCCATCAGGAAGAGGAATGAATGCTCATGAAGCCCTTAAATTAGCAAATATGGCTACTGCTCATGCAAACCATCAATTGGCAAAAATGCATAATGCATCTGTTCATGGACAATTAACTCAACCACCTATTAAAAGATATTGGGATGAACCAGGGGCTCCACCATCAAGAGGAACAGGTATTCATAATCATTATAATATGATAAGAGGAAGAGGAAGTTTATTATCTGATGATGATGGATTACCGCCTGCATTACAATCACAACCATATGGAGCTAATTTTCATATGCAATTTTTCTTACCTCCTCAATATCATAGATATAATGATGGTGGAGATAGTGAAGGCAGGGGTTTGTATATATGAGTAGTTTAAATAAAGAATTTGTCGTTAGTTATTATAAATTTACAAATATTATTTTATACTTTTTATATATATTATTATTTTTTTATTTTATAGAAATTATAAAAATATATTATGTAATTTTATAAGAATAACGACAAAATATTAAATTAAAAAATATTTAAAGGTTTATATATAGTATATAGTATATATAATGTTGACTGATAGACAGATAGAAGATTTATCACAAAGAATGAGAATTCCTTTAGGAGGAGTATATTTTAAAGACGAATTACCAAAGAGACAAGATTACAATAAAGTATATATAATTAATTTACAAGATAGTACTAATGATGATGGAGACGATAATCAAGGAACTCATTGGACATTATCATATATTAGACAAACTCCAAACGGAATATTACAACCAATATATTTCGACCCTTATGGATGTCCTCCTCCCGAAGTTGTTAAAAATAATATTGAAAAACAAACAAATAAAAAATGTCCTTATACAACAAAGGATATTCAAAGTTTAATGAATAATGCCTGTGGATTTTATTGTTTAGCAATGGGACATTTTATAACTGCATCTAAATATAGGACAAATGATTTATATAGAGATGTAGATGAATTTATGGATATGTTTGATGATTTAAATCATTCAATTGATTGGAAAAAGAACGAATATATATTACATCATTTCTTTAGAGCAGAAGACCCAACACAAAGAAAACCTATTGATAATTTATCACAAGACCATTCATTTTATGATAAAATATTAGATGAAGATGAAAAAGGAGGAGTTGATTTAATGAAATTACCAGTTAGTTTAAATTCAGTGAATAAAGATAAAAAGAAAAATAATTAATTTAAAGACTATATTATATATTTACATTATATAATATGGAAGAAGTAAAAGAAGTTAAAAAAACTTATACTGAAGCTCAAAAAAGAGCAACAAAAAAATATAGAGAAAATAATAAAGATAAAGTAAATGAACAAAGAAAGAAATATTATCAAAATAGAAAGGCTAAAGACCCTACATTTTTAGAATATAAACGAAATAAAGCTAAAGAATATTATCAAAAGAAGAAAGCAAATAAAAAAACTAAAACAGAAGAAAATAATAATTTAGAAGTGAAAGCTGAATTAATAATACCAGAAGAATTAAAAGAAATTGTTGAAAAGATAGAAGACAATGAAATTAAAGAAGTTGTAAATAATGAAATTGTAGAAATACAAAAAGAAGAAAAGAAAAAAAGAAAATATATTAAAAAAAATAAAAATAATAATATTTAAAATTTTATACTGTATATATAAATATAAAGTATGGATTTAGATTGGTCAAGAAAAAATAATAATAATAATAATGTATATAGTGTATTATATAATTCTGATACAGATAGTGATAATGATAGTTTAAATATAAAAGCATCAAAACCTAAAGAGAAATTATACCACTTATGTAAAGAGTTTGAAAAAATGAAAATTTGTCGTAGGTCTTATAAAAATACAGATAATAAAATTAAACAATATACTATTAATAAAAATATTTTAGATTTAGAAAAAAGTATAAATAAATTATGTATAAATATAAGAACTGACGACAAATTATTTACTCCTAATAAAAAACCTAGAAATTTGGGTTGTGGTATATATGAATAGGGCAAAATATAATATTCTTCTAAAATCCTTCTCTATTATGTTTAACCTATTTTTTATCAATTACGGAAATGCTTGTCATTTCGTAGATTGATACAAAAATTAGTTAAACATAAGCCAATATATATAATTATAGAGTATGTCAGGTTATATAGTAGAAGAAGTTGATGAATGCCCTGTATTTGTTAATACCACAACTAAAAAAGAAATATCAGAATATTGGAGATTATATTCACCAATACAAAAAAAGAGATTTAATAAGGTTTTAAATCAACTTAGAGAGACTTGGTTTGATGTATACAAACAAATAAAATTTATTAGAGATTATGGAGATATGAATGATAGTAATAATATAATGCATAAAGTCCATAAACTTTTTATTATTCAATTAAAAAATAAAATTGAATATTATAATGAGGAAAAAATGAGACAAAGAAAACAAAAGAATTATATTTCAAGGCGTATAAATAAGCTTAAGATGAGTAAACAAAAGATATAAACAAAATATAACACCAATAATTAAAATATATAATCTTTCTTTTCGTTTATATTCATCATTTAATTTTTTTATATCATCATCTAAACACATTATATTTAAATGTAAATACTTTTGAATATCATTTATTTTTTTATCAGTATTAACTAATTTTCTTTCAACATTACATATTTCAAAACCTCTTTTAACTATATCATTACAAATATCTTTTTTAAATACTGTAAATTCTACTATATGGTCTGAAAATGTTTCTTCAATATTTTCAACCCTTTCATCAATATTATTTAATTTTAATTCTAATTCATTTTTAACAACAGATAAATCATATCTATCAATTAAATTTACTTTATCATACACATGTGTATCTTCCATTATATATAATATATACTATATATAATTCTTTAAATAATTTTATAAACTATATCTTTCTATTAATTTTATTCTTTGATTATTTATATATTTACATATATCATCTTTTATTTCATCAGTAAACATTTCACTATTCATAACCATATCATCATAAGTTGATAATAAATCTAAAACTACACTTTTTTTAATCCATAAACAACTATATTGATTAACTATATTGTAGCAAAATTCATTCATTATTTTATCTCTAAAACAATAATATTTACTTACAGGTATTAAAGATTTAGAAGGTTTTAATTTAGAAAATGTATTATTATTCATTAAGTAATTTCTTATATAGTCTGAAATATTATCAACGAAATCAAAACTTATATAATCTGGATTATTCATTATACTATATATATTATAATATAATATATTTTTATATTAAAACATTTTTATGTCAGATTGTTTTGTTTCAGTTAATATTTCTTTATTGTTTAATTCTTCCACTATATCTTTTAATTTCCATGTGTTATTATCATTTTTAATCTTTTCATTAATGAATTGATTTTTTAATTCTGTGAGTTGATTATTTAAACTATCAATTAGTTCTTGTTGTTTTCTATATAGGTCATATATAATCATTGAACCATTATATAAATTATTTTTATAACAATTATCACATTTATGATTAGATGAACCATTATAATGAACCCATTTATTACAATTTTCACATCTGATTATAGACATTATATATAATTATATAACATAACATATTTTTAAATGAAAATTAATCAAAATATTAATAAAATATGTATAAATAGTAAGTATTATATTAATTAAAAATTTTTAATTAATATAATACTTACTATT
>VFQS010001038.1_pt1 | contig 27017 bp, 24 predicted proteins | sample 3512361 | NCBI WGS metagenome assembly VFQS01 (sample SAMN10412375, study PRJNA504923) | tailings metagenome | isolation source: Relicate 1 Philex TSF3 active mining | place: Philippines
GTCCGGTTCGCAGAAGGGCTTCATGATGCCCGCCGGCCTCGCCATCCTCGCCGTGTCCGAGAAGGCGCTGGCGGCGCGCAAGGCAGCCGGCATGAAGCGCTGCTACTTCGACTTCGAAGACATGATGCGCACCAACAAGGACGGGTTCTTCCCCTACACGCCGCCGCTCCACATGCTGCGTGCGCTGCGCGCCGCGACGGACCTGCTGCTGGAGGAAGGCCTCGAGAACGTGTTCGCCCGCCATTACCGGCTGGCCGAGGGCGTGCGCCGCGCGGTGACCGCCTGGGGCCTCAAGCTTTGCGCCAAGGACCCGAAGTGGCATTCCGACACGGTGAGCGCCATCCTGCTGCCCGAGGGCTTCGACAGCGCCGCCCTCGTGCGCCATGCCTACACCAGGTACCACATGTCGCTCGGCATGGGGCTCAACAAGGTGGCGGGCAAGGTGTTCCGCATCGGGCACCTGGGCGACTTGAACGAGATCATGTGCCTCCAGGCCGTCGCCGGTTCCGAAATGGCGATGCGTGACCTGGGCGTTCCCGTGGAAGCGGGCTCGGGCGTTGCCGCGGCCATCGAATACTACCGGGGCGCCACCGACGCCGCCGCTCTCAAGAACGCCGCCTGAGGAGGAAGACGTGGACATTCACGAATACCAGGCCAAGGAAATCCTGAGCCGCTTCGGCGTCGCCGTGCCGAAGGGCGCGCTCGCCTACAGCCCGGAGCAGGCGGCCTACCGGGCGCGCGAGATCGGCGGCAAGATGTGGGTCGTCAAGGCCCAGGTGCACACCGGCGGACGCGGCAAGGCGGGCGGCGTGAAGCTCTGCCGTTCCGAGGACGAGGTGCTGGAGGCCGCCGACGAGCTGCTGGGCAAGAAGCTGATCACCCATCAGTCGGGCCCGGCGGGCAAGATCGTCTACCGGCTCTATGTCGAGGGCGGCGTCGCCATCACCAAGGAGCTCTATCTGGGCTTCGTGCTGGACCGCAAGTCGGAGCGGGTGATGGTCGTCGCCTCCTCCGAGGGCGGCATGGAGATCGAGGACATCGCGGCGGAGAAGCCCGAGTCCATCGTCAAGGTCAGCGTCGAGCCCGCGGTGGGCATGCAGGCCTTCCAGGCGCGCGAGGTGGCCTTCGCGCTGGGCCTCAAGCCCTCGCAGATCCAGTCGGCCGTCAAGGTCATCATGGGCTGCTACCGCGCCTTCGAGGAACTCGACGCCACCATGGTGGAGATCAATCCGCTGATCGTCACCGAGGACGACCAGGTCGTGGCGCTCGATGCCAAGATGACCTTCGACGACAACGCCCTGTTCCGCCACCCCGCCGTGGCCGAACTGCGCGACAAGAGCCAGGAGGACCCGCGCGAGACCCATGCGGCGGACCGCGGCCTCTCCTATGTGGGCCTCACCGGCAAGATCGGCTGCATCGTGAACGGGGCGGGCCTCGCCATGGCCACCATGGACATGATCAAGCTGGCGGGCGGCGAGCCCGCCAACTTCCTCGACATCGGCGGCGGCGCCACGCCCGACCGCGTCGCCAAGGCCTTCAAGCTCGTCATGATGGACAAGAACGTCGAGGCCATCCTCGTCAACATCTTCGCCGGCATCAACCGCTGCGACTGGGTGGCGGAAGGCGTCGTCCAGGCGCTGGAGAAGAACCCGGTGAACGTGCCCGTCATCGTGCGCCTCGCGGGAACCCATGTGGAGGAGGGCCGCCGCATCCTGGCGCGCTCAGGGCTCCCTGTGATCCGCGCCAACACGCTGGCCGAAGCCGCCGAGCGCGCGGTGTCCGCCTGGAAGAACAAGGACAACACGCTCGGACTCAAGGTGGTGAACGCATGAGCATCCTTCTCGACCGCACGACGCCGGTTCTGGTGCAGGGCATCACCGGCAAGATCGGCTCCTTCCACACGAAGGAGATGCGCGACTACGGCACCAACATCGTGGGCGGCGTGACGCCCGGCAAGGGCGGCACCACCCAGGACGGCGTGCCGGTCTTCGACACCATGAAGGAAGCCGTCGAGAAGACGGGGGCCACCGCCTCCATCGTCTTCGTGCCGCCGCCCTTCGCGGCCGATTCCATCATGGAAGCGGCGGATGCCGGGGTGCGCCTGTGCGTCGCCATCACCGACGGCATCCCGGCGCAGGACATGATCCGCGTGAAGCGCTACATGCGCCGCTACCGCTCCGAGAACCGCATGCGCCTCATCGGCCCCAATTGCGCGGGCGTCATCTCGCCCGGCAAGGCGCTGCTCGGCATCATGCCGGGCAACATCTACCTGCCCGGCAACGTCGGCATCGTGGGGCGTTCGGGAACGCTGGGCTACGAGGCCGCGGCACAGATGATGGAACTCGGCATCGGCGTCTCCACATCCGTCGGCATCGGCGGCGACCCGATCAACGGCTCCTCCTTCAAGGACGTGCTCGAACTCTTCGAGAACGACCCCGAGACGCACGCCGTCGTCATGATCGGCGAGATCGGCGGGCCGCAGGAGGCCGAGGCCGCGGAATACATCCGCGACCACATGTCGAAGCCGGTGATCGCCTATGTGGCGGGCCTCTCGGCTCCCAAGGGCCGCAAGATGGGCCATGCCGGCGCCATAATCCAGGCCTTCGGCGAGGGTGCCTCGGAGAAGGTCGAACTGCTGCGCGACGTGGGGGTGGCCATCGCCCCCACCCCTGCCGAGATCGGCAGCACGGCGCAGAAGGTCCTCAAGGCGGCGTGAGGTGACAGGATGAACCATCCCCTCGAATCTCCCGTCAAGCTCGGGCGCAGCACGGGCGCGGCCGGCACGATCAACATCGTGCCGGACCTCCGCTCCTACCGCTACGAGCCGCGGCCGTGCAGCCTGTCGCGGATGCAGCTCCTCGTCGTCCAGCTCGTGTGCTGCGGGCTGGCGGACAAGGAGATCGCCTTTCTCCTCTGCGTCAGCAGCGCCACGGTGAAGGCCCACATGTCCCGCGCCATCAAGGACATGGGCCTGTTCCGCCGCCACCAGCTGGTGCGCTACGTGTTCGAGAACGGCCTGTTCGACCCCGAAGCCGCGCAGGCCGAAATCCTGCGCCGCCGCAGCGCCGCCTGACGTTTCACCCCAAGGGATCATCATGAGCTTCTTCACCATCGAACAGGCGCCCGCGCGCCTGAACCGCAGCGAACTGGCCGTGCCGGGAAGCCAGCCCCAGATGTTCGAGAAGGCGGCGAAATCCGCCGCCGACATCGTGTTCCTCGACCTCGAGGACGCGGTGGCGCCGGACGACAAGGCGCAGGCGCGCAAGAACATCATCCAGGCCATCGGCGATATCGACTGGGGCAACAAGCAGCTCTCGGTACGCATCAACGGGCTGGATACCCATTACATGTACCGCGACGTGGTGGACGTGCTGGAGCAGGCAAGCGACCGCCTCGACCTGATCATGATCCCCAAGGTCGGCACCGCCTCCGACGTCTATGCCGTCGACATGCTGGTGACGCAGGTGGAAACGGCCAAGGCGCGGCGCAAGCGCATCGGCTTCGAGCTCATCATCGAGACCGCACTCGGCATGCAGAACGTCTCCGACATCGCCGCCGCCTCGAAGCGCAATGAATCGCTGCACTTCGGCGTCGCGGACTATGCCGCCTCGACGCGGGCGCGCACCACCTCGATCGGCGGGGCGAACGCGGATTACGCCGTGCTGACCGAGCCTCTCGACGACGGCTCCCGCCAGACCCACTGGGGCGACATGTGGCATTATGCCATCGCCCGCATGGTGGTGGCCGCGCGCGCCAATGGCCTGCGTCCCGTCGACGGTCCCTTCGGCAATTTCTCCGACCCCGACGCCTTCCGTGCCGCCGCCCGCCGCGCCGCCGTGCTGGGCTGCGAGGGCAAATGGGCGATCCACCCTTCTCAGATCGCGCTGGCGAATGAGGTGATGAGCCCGTCCGACGCGGAAGTGACGCGCGCCCGCCGCATCCTCGCGGCGATGAAGGAGGCGGAAGCCCAGGGCAAGGGCGCCGTCTCGCTCGACGGCCGCCTCATCGACTATGCCTCGATCCGCCAGGCCCAGGTGCTGGTGGAGAAGGCAGAGCAGATCGCCGCCGGCTGATCAGCGGTCGATCGCCTTCATCGACGCCGCCTGATAGCGCTCGCCCGCCGCCGCACCCTTGGGGAAGGCGGCGGCGAGCCGCCTCAGGTCGCTGACCGTCAGCGCGATGGACTCCGCCGCGGCATTCTCCTCGAGGTAGCTGCGGCGCTTGGTGCCGGGGATCGGCACGATGTCTTCGCCCTGCGCCATGACCCAGGCCAGCGCGATCTGGCCGGGCGTTGCGCCCTTCTCCGCTGCCAGCGCTTCCACCTGCTTCAGCAGACCCAGATTGCGCGCGAAGTTCTCGCCCTGAAAGCGGGGCGCGTTGCGGCGGTAGTCGGAAGGGTCGAGGCTCTGCTCGCTGGTGAAGCGGCCCGTGAGGAAGCCGCGCCCCAGCGGGCTATAGGGCACGAAGCCGATGCCCAGCCGGCGCACGGTGAGCAGGATCTCGTCCTCCACGTCGCGCGTCCACAGCGAATACTCGGTCTGGAGTGCGGCGATGGGGTGAACCTTGTGCGCCCGCTCGATGGTGCGCGGAGCCGCTTCGGAAAGGCCCAGGTAGCGCACCTTTCCTTCCCGGACGAGTTCCGCCATGGCGCCGACCGTCTCTTCGATCGGTGTGAGCGGGTCCACGCGGTGCTGATAGTAGAGGTCGATCGTCTCGATGCCGAGCCGCCTGAGGCTCGCCTCGCAGCACTGGCGCACATAGTCCGGCCTGCCGTTGACCCCCAGGAAGGCACCGTCGGGCCCGCGCATGTTGCCGAATTTCGTCGCGATCACGAATGCCGCGCGATGGCCTTTGATGGCACGGCCGACCAGTTCCTCGTTGGCGCCCATGCCATACATGTCCGCCGTGTCGAGGAAGGTGATGCCGAGGTCGCGCGCCCGGTGGATCGTTGCAATGGACTCCGCATCGTCGCGGCCCGCATAGAAGTCCGACATGCCCATGCAGCCCAGTCCCATGGCGGAAACGGTGAGTGGTCCGAGGCTGCGCTGGTGCATGGGGGGTGCCCTTCCGATTGTGAGGTTCCCCCGGGAGGATAGGTCTATTCGGCCATCAATGCACGAACCGAAGCGACGGCCCTGGCGAGGTCACGCTCCGCCGCGCCGGGCTGCGGGGCAACGAGCGGCGCGCCGAACCAGGCGAGGCGCCTTTCCGCGACGAGCCGCGCGAACAGAAGCCGCCGGTCCGCCGCCGCTTCGACGAGGCCGGCGTCGAACATCCAGCGGGCGGGGCTGAGCAGCGGCCTGCGTGCCTCCACCGCATGGCGCTGAAGCCACTCGGCCAGCCGCCAGGTGGCCGTCTGCGCCAGCGGCAGCGGGTAGACGGATACGGGCCTGCCCGTTGCGAGCGCGTCCGCCACCATGGAAACAGAATCGCTCGTCACCACGATCTCGGAGGCTTCCCCCAGGAGTTGGCGGTAGCGGTTCTCGCCCTCGCCGAACACATGGAGGCGATGCGGGGCATGGATGGCCGCCTTGAGCGCCGCGACCACATCTCCCCGGGTGCGGGGGCTGGTGTGGACGGCAAGTTGCGCGTGTCTTCCTTCCGCATAGGTGATGGCATCCGCCGCGAGTTGCCGGGCGGCGGGCCCATCCAGCAGGTCGGGGGCGGCGGTTCCACCCACGATGAGGGCGACGGGGCCTTCCGACGCGGCGGAGGGCGGCGCGGCTTTCGCGCCCGGGGCCAGTGGCATCGAGAGTTCGACGACGTTGGGTGCCGGGCGGATGCGGTATTGCGCGCTGGTGATCACCAGGTCGAACCTGTCGGCCGTGCCCGCCGGCCTGCCGATGCAGACGGCGCGCGTGGCGCCGCCCGAGGCCCGCCTCACCTTCCGCGCGATCACGCTGGGAGACGCCTCGGCACAGAACACGAGGTCCGGCCAGGGGCCGGAGAAGACGTGCTCCCCGTTCCTCAGGAGCTGTTTGGAGAGGAGGGGTATCTCCGGTCCGCGGAAGTCGAGCGTCTTGATCTCGAAGGGCCAGCCGAGTGCCGTCGCGAGGGTGAGCATCTGGTCGAGGTCGCCCTTGCGGCCGCGGGACAGGATCCAGATCTTCGGGTCAGCGGGCATGGTCTTCGGCGTGGGCCTCGCGAAGGACCTGGCGGTAGCTGTCGAGCAGGCCCGACAGGATGTTGTCCCAGCTGTAGTCCATGGCCCTGGCGCGGGCGGCCTCGCCCATCCGCCGCCTCAGCTCCGCGTCGCGCACCAGCGTTTCGAGCTTCTCCGCAAGACCCGCCTCGTCGCGCGCGCTCACCAGATGCCCGGTGACGCCCTCCGCCACCAGCGAGTTGCTGCCGCTGGCGATGGCGTTGACGGCGGGAAGCCCGCTCGCCATGGCCTCCAGCGTCACGTTGCCGAAGGTCTCGCTTTCGCTGGGGAAGAAGAAGACGTCGGATGAGGCATAGGCGCGCGCCAGCTCCGCGTCATGGAGGAAGCCGGCGAAGACGCCGTTCCGGAGCCCGGTCTTCATGCTGGCCATCTCGGGCCCGTCGCCGATGACCAGCGGCCTCACCTTCAGCCCCTTGGCCGTCAGCCCGTTGAGCACGCGCATGTAGACCGCGGTGTTCTTCTCCTTCACCAGGCGGCCCGCGAAGCTGATCGCCACCTCGTCGTCCGCGATGCCGAGGGACCTGCGCCACGCCATGTCGCGCCGCGCAGGCGAAAACAGGTCGCTGTCCACGCCGCGCGCCCAGATCTCCACGTTCTGCGACAGGCCTTCCCGGCGGATGATCTCGGCCATGGATGCGGAGGGCGGGTAGACGCGGCGCATGCGGTTGTAGAAGTGGCGCATGTAGCGCTGGCCCAGCCTCTCGAAAATGCCCAAGCCATAATAGCGCAGATAGGTGTCGTAGCGGGTGTGGTAGGAGGCGACGACCGGAACCTTCCAGCGCTCGGCGAGGCGCAGCGCCTTGTAGCCGGCGATGTCGGGAACCGCGATGTGGAGGAGGGTGGGGCGGAACGCCTCGAGACGCCTGCGGGCCGCAGCCGAAAGGCCCAGCGCGATGCGGTATTCGGGGCGCGTCGGGATCGCCATGGACGGCACGGGCACGAGTTCGCCCACGGAATCGAAAGCGGGCTTCGCCGCCACCGGCGCGAAGACGAGCACCGGCACGCCGCGGCCTTCCAGGAAGGCCACCAGCCGGTTCAGCGTGAGGGCCACGCCGTCCTTGATGTAATTGTAGTTGCCGGTGAACAGGGCCACCCGCAGTTCGGGGTCGGGCGGCCCTGCTTTCCCTGTCATGCCGGCGCTCAGGCGGCGGCCTTGATCTGCGGCAGCGGGGGCGCCTTCTTCATCACCTCGACGGAGTCGTGGCGGATGTAGTTCTTCTCCATCGCTTCCTTGATCTGCGCGTCGGTGACGAGGCCTTCCTCATAGGCGCCCTTGAGCAGGCTGAAGAACAGCGCCTCCTGCTTCGGGTCCGGGTGGCGGGCATAGCGGCCGAGCAGCGCGTGGTCGCCGAACAGCTTGCGGCGCATGCGCATGATCCAGCCGATGACCGGCACGAATTCGGTGGGCGTGTAGTCCACCTTGAGGCCGGTCTTCCAGGGCTGGGTGCGGCGGCGGGTGTTGTGGATCATCTTCGTCTTCGGGGTGAGCCGGTCGAAGTCGTTCCACTCGTCCTCGAAGGTGCCGATGGTGTTGCGGTCCTCCATCAGCAGCGAGATCCAGTTGTGATAGTCGCGCTTGCCCTCGAAGAGCTCGTTGAAGCCCTTCTCGACATCCCAGTGCTTCAGCTTCTCGCAGTCCAGCAGCATCACGCTCGAGGCGAAGGCGCCGTTCTTGAATTTGGAGCCGCGGCACATGATGGCCTTGCCCTGCATGTCACGCGTCAGGAGTTCCCACACGTCCTGCACCGCGAACACGTCCGGATCGACCACCAGGGCGCGGCCCTTGTAGCCCATCAGCATGGGCGGCAGGAAGCGCGTCAGCGTGAAGGACTGCAGGTCGTTCTCAAGCCAGACGCGCTTGACGCCATGGCGCATGTAGGTCTGGCCCTCGCGCTTGGCGAAGAAGGGGTAGTTCTCCTTGTGCATGATGGACACGTCGAACTTGTCCGCATGCGCCGAATTGCGCTTCATGGAATAGGCGGAGACGATCGCCCCGATCGACTGCTTGTCGTTTGTCTGGATGAAGACGTGAGGCCGGGTGGCCCCTGCATTCCCGGTCGAAGCCATGAGAATCCCCGAAACTATTGCTTACGAACGGTCCCTGTATCATGTACTTGCCGCAGGTTCAAACGCCGCCTCCGCGCGGCTCTCTGTCACAAGGGTGCAAGCTTTTGGAATCCCAGGAGAATTCTGAGCTTTTGGGAAACCTGCCGGTAACCTGGATCCTGCAGTCCCCGCATTCGGGCGACAACACCCAGCTGCGCGCGCTGGCCGCGGCACTTGGCTGGCCGGCGGAGGTGAAGCGGCTGGCCTATCGCCGCCGCGAAGGCCTTCTCCGCTTCCTGGGCCTGCCCACCCTGGCGGGCATCGACGTCAAGGCATCAAGCCCGCTCGGCCCCCCTTGGCCGGACCTGGTGATCTGCTCGGGCCGCGGGGCGGAGGCGGTGTCCTTCTGGCTGCGAAAGCGGAACCCGAAACTCCGCATCGTGTTCGTGGGCACGCCCTGGTCCGGTCTCGACCGCTTCGACCTCGTCATCACCACGCCGCAATACCGCCTGCCGAAGGCGTCGAACGTCCTGCATCTCACCCTTCCCCTGCATGACGTGGCACCGGGCCGCATCGCCGCCGAGGCGCGGCGGTGGGAGGCGCGCCTCGGCCACCTGCCCCGGCCCTTCACCACCGTTCTGGTGGGTGGCAGCAGCGGGCCCTACCTGTTCACCCCGGCCTCGGCTGAAAGGCTGGGGCGGGCCGCCACGGAACTGGCGCGCGTGAGCGGCGGCTCGCTCCTCCTCACCACCAGCGCGCGGACGGGCCGCGCCGCCGTCGATGCCCTGGCGGGCGCCATCGGCGTTCCGCATCATCTCTACCGCTGGGAGGGGCCTTCGCAGGACAATCCCTTCCACGCCTTCCTGGGGCTGGCGGAGCGCATCGTGGTGACGGCCGATTCCGTCTCCATGCTGGCGGAGGCCTGCGCCACGGGCAAGCCCGTCCTTCTCTTCGACATCGAGGATGGCCGCTTTTCCATGCGGGCGGAGGAGGGGGGTGCTGCGGCAAGCCCCCCTCCCATCGGCTGGAAGGGCCGCGACCTCTCCACCACGCTGTTCCGGCTCATGATCAACCATGCGCCGGCGCGTTTCTCACGCGATTTGCGCATCGTGCACCGGCAGCTCGTCCACAGTGGAATGGCCGCCTGGCTCGGCGGCAAGCCCGCGCCGCAAGCCTTACCCCGCAACGAGGACGGCCTCTCGCGCGCCGCTGCTCGCGTTCGGGCGCTTTTTGGCCTATGAGCGGCGCAAATCCTCTTGCCGGATGCCTGAACCGATGCCTGCCTCCTCATTGTCTGACAGACTGGCCACGCTGAAGGGCGCTGCCTGGAAGGCGCTTCTGCGCGCGGCGGAAGCCTTCGCCTATCTGGTGGCCGGATTGCCGATGGCGTTGCGCCACCCCTTCGCAGGGGTGCCCCGGGCGGGCCTTCCGCCGGCGGACTATCTGCACCGGTACTACGCGGCCAGCTACTGGCGCCTGCCCCTGGGGCCCTTGAAGGCGCTGGTGGCGGGCCTCGTGTGGCCCATCGCCCTTACGGTGGCCGTCATCGTCTTCACCCGGAAGAACGGCCGGGCGATCGCCCAGCGTTCCGGCGTCAGCATCACGGCCCAGGTCCTGGGGCAGGTGGAAATGGCGGCGCGCCATGCCATCGCACCCTTCTGGTACTACATGTTCGAACTCTACCTGCCGGAGCGGAAGAAACAGGCGGCCCTCTATCTCACCGCGCACGAAACCATCGGCCCGGCCTATTCTCTGCTCCAGCCCCCCGAAGGCGCTGACGGCATGGACGACAAGATCTGGTTCGCCGAGCACTGCCATGAACAGGGCGTGCGCGCCGTTCCCGTGCTCATGCATTTCTCGGGCGGGTCCAGCCGGCCCCTCAAGGGCGGGCGCGAGGTCCTGCCCGAGGCGGATCTCTTCGTGAAGCCGCGCTCCGGGTCCGGCGGGCACCGCATGGAGCGCTGGGACTTCATCGGCGGCGGCCGCTACCGCAACGCCCATGGCGAGGTGCTGGGCGCGGAGGCACTGGTGGAGAAGCTTCGCCGCCAGTCGCTCAAGGATGATTTCCTGGTGCAGCCGCGGCTGGCCAACCATCCCGCCCTCGACGACATCTCGAACGGCGCGCTCGCCACCGTGCGGCTGCTCACCTGCCGCAACGAGAAGGGCCAGCCAGAGGCCACCAGCGCCGCCTTCCGCATGGCCATCGGCAATTCGGTGGTGGACAATTTCCACCAGGGCGGTCTGGCCACCGAGGTGAACCTCGCGACGGGCGTCATCGGCATCGCCTCCGACATCGGCATCACGCCGGAGGTCGGCTGGCGCGAAACCCACCCGGTGAGCGGCGCCCGCTTCGCCGGCCGCACCCTGCCGCACTGGCCGGATGTGGTGGCCCTGGCCGTGAAGGCGCATGAGGCCTTCCCGCACCGCGTGGTGGTAGGCTGGGACGTGGCCATGCTGGCCGACGGCGCCATGATCATCGAGGGCAACGGCAAGCCCGACCTCGACATCCACCAGCGCGCCGGGCGGGGGCCTGCGGGCAATGGCCGGATTGCGCATCTGCTGGCCTTCAACGTCGGCAAGGCGCTGGCCGGGCGGGGCTGAGCGCCCGAACTGCAGATGATTGAACCCGCGCGCGTGAAATGCTAACCGGGCCATCGTTTTCCCCGAGAAAGATCCGTTTCCATGCAATTGCCCTCAGTCTATCACTTGCGCACCGGCCTCAGGCAGGCCGTGTCGATGGCGGCGTCGGCGGCGTTGCCCCGCGAGTCCGGCATCCGCGTCGAGCGGCGCATGCGCGGATGGGAGGAGGCGGCGAAGCTTTCCAAGGCCGATGGCGTGATCGTCTCCTTCGGCAAGAGCGGGCGCACCTGGTTCCGCGTTCTTATCTCGCGCTACTTCGCCCATAAATACGGCCTGGCTGCGGGCAGCCTGATTGAGTTCGACGAGTTCCACCGGGCCAATCCGAAGATCCCCGCCCTGTTCTTCACGCACGACAACTATCTGAAGGACTATATGGGGCATGACCGCAAGTTCGACCTCTACGGCCGCGCGCGCGTCATCCTCATGGTTCGCGACCCGCGTGACACGGCGGTCTCCCAGTATTTCCAGTGGAAGCACCGCATGGTGCCCCGCAAGAAGGTCATCAACGGCTATCCCTCCGGCGAAGTCGACGTGCACGGCTTCATCACCGGCGCTGAATCCGGCATTCCGAAGATCATCGACTTCATGAATGACTGGGCCCGCGACCTGCCGCGTTTCCCCAATCTCCTCCTGGTGAAATACGAAGACCTGAAGGCCGACACCAGGGGCCAGCTCGACCGCGCGCTGCGCTTCCTGGGCCATCACCCCACGGCCGCCGAACTCGAGGATGCCGCGTCCTTCGCCTCCGTGGAGAACATGCGCAAGATGGAGCAGGCGAATGCCGGCAAGCTCGGCGCCAACGCACGGCTGAAGCCGGGCGACGCGAACGACCCGTCGAGCTTCAAGGTCCGCCGCGCGAAGGTCGGCGGCTGGCGCGACTACGTGACGGAGGAGCAGGCAGCGGCCATCGACAGGATGGTGCGCGAGAGGCTGGATCCCGTGTACGGGTATCGCGGATGAGCACGGCGCCCATGCGTTTCCAGCTGATCGAAGAGCTGGATCTCGGCGTTACGCACCGTGAGGTAATCGACGCCTTTCGTCCGTTCATCTGCACCGGACCCTCGAAGGACGTGGCGCGCCAGTTGCGCCTCATTCGCTGGAATGCCGCCAAGCGCGCCGCCCGCCGCGCCCTGGGCGCCGGCGCCTCGGCCGGTACCCGCAGCAAGACCGTGATCACCTCCGAATATGAAGGCGCATGGTCGCGCGGGTTTGCGGCCTATGACCTCGCCGGGGGCTGCCGCAAACCAGAGCCATGGCTCGACCGCGGCGAACGCATCGTGGCGGACAGGTCCGGTGTGCCGCGGTTCCGCAACGTGCTCATCGGTTCCGTCATCCGCAAGCTGAAGCCGAAGCGGGTGCTGGAGGTGGGCTGCGGCAACGGCATCAACCTGTTGCTCCTCGCCAATCAGTTTCCGGACGTGGCCTTCTCGGGGCTCGAGTTGACGGAAGCCGGCAACCGCGTGGCGCGTCAAGTGCAGCAGAACCCGGCGCTGCCCACGGCAATGGCCGATTATGCGGTCGGAAGGGGAAGCGATCCCCAAGCTTTCCGGCGGATCGACTTCGTGCGCGGCGATGCAACGGCCATGCCCTTCGAAGCGGGGGCCTTCGACCTGGTTTTCACCGTGCTGTCGGTGGAGCAGATGGAGCGCGTGCGCGACAAGGCGCTGACAGAGATTGCCCGGGTCAGTTCAGGTCACGTACTCAACCTGGAGCCGTTCGCCGAGGCGAACCGCACGCTCCTCCGCAAGCTGCACGTCTTCGGACGCGATTATTTCCGCGGTGAGATCGCTTCAATGGGCCGCTACGGTCTCCAGCCGCAGTGGGCGACCATGGACTTTCCGCAGGAGGTTCAGCTTGGCGCCGCACTTGTGCTGAGCGCCAAACGCTGAACCGAGGAGAGCCGGTTCACGGCGCGCCTGCCCCATATTTCTCCCGCCACTGCGCGATGCTCATCATCACGGGCTCCTTGCCGGACATGTCCATGACGAGTTGTTCGCCCTTGCCCTCCGTGTATGCGAACCAATTGCTGTAGCGGGTGATCAGGTCACGCCGGCTCTGCATGTTCTCGAAGGCGCGCTTCAATTGTTTCCGGGCGCTGCCTGAACTGCGGGAGATGTCCTTGCGCACAGTTTCCAGAACGGCGTCCGGGTCGCTCCACAGGGTGAGGATCGTCGTCTTCTTGCCCTGTCCGATCACGTCGAGTGCGGCGTCATGGCTGTAGCTCATGGCCCCGCTGCTGAGGGGGCGCATGATGTCATAAACGAGGATCTGCCGGTCGATGTCGGGTTCCTGCGTCATGTGGTAATCAGACGCCTGCAGCAGGGGTGCCCCCTGCATGCCGCAGGCAACCGCAGCAGCGCCGGCCTTACCGGAACCCGCCGATACGTCAAACGCATGCCGCTCCAGTTCGAGCCCGGGAGGGGCGGCGATCACCAGCAGGTTGGCAATGCTGCGCTTCTCGGCCACCACCAGAAAGCGGTTCTTGAACCCCGATCGCTTGATGGTGACACGCGCAAAGCAGCCGCGCCGGAACCGCATCAGGTTCTCAATGGCGGAAATCGTCAGGTAGAACTGCTTGATCCCTTCACCCGCGGTGCCGCGGCCGACAATGATCGCAGGCAATTTCTCGAGCACGGAGGACTGAAGATATCCCAGGCCCAGCTTGCGCCGGTCATGCGAGCCGACCGTTGCGACTTCCAGTACGACGCGTTTCCGGGCGGCCTCGATCAGCCGATTGAGGCCGAGGATGGGATCGACCAAGTGGTGGATGACATTTAGGCAAAAGACGTTGTCAAACGTCTCACCTATTGGGCCGGCGTCGAGATCGCCATAGCGGAAAGCAACGTCGAGCCCCAGCATTTCGGTCAGCGTGCTGGCGCGCCGGACATTATCGGCGCTCAGGTCCATGCCCACGCAGTGGCCGGCGCCATGGCGCTTCGCCTCGAAAAGGAAGTAGCCCAGCGAGGCTCCCACATCGAGAACGCTCTGGCCCTTCCAATCGCCCTGGAAGATGGCATCCGCGGTGGCCGAACGGTCATGACCGTCGGTCCTTATGCCGTAAGGAAGCGAAATTGCCTGATAATTGTAAGGTTCGGAGGCGAGAGTTGCGCGGATCCTCTCTTCTGTCCATACGGTCGGGGGAGAAGGAGCTCTGGCGGCAGACGTCATTCGCGGGTGTTCCACACTGTCAATAGTTTGGATGCTGCTATAGCATATTCGTGAGCTATGAAAATCCGGCAACTCTTCCTTCCCCGTTCTCTTCGAGTCACGTTCAAGAGGGCACGGCGCGTGGGCGTACGGTCACGCGCCGTCGTGCTGACGCTGAGGCTCAGGGCAGGTTTTCCACGCTGGGTGGCGCGCGAACTTGCTGCGCAGGGCCTGAGGGGGCGGGTCGTTGTCGCCAAACAGGGGGTGCTGGGCGTCATCACTCCTGCGGCCTATTTGCGTTTCACAGATGCTCCCAAGGCGAAAGCCCGGCTGGCCGACGAGGTCGCGAACTGGCGCCGTCTGCACGATGCCGGCTTCGGCGACATCATTGCGCGGTTCATGGAAATCCGTGAACTTGAACACGGCATGGTCGTCTCGGTAGAGCCGCTGGCACCTATCGAAAAGGAAAGCCACCTCGAGATGATGGCGCCATTGGTGCGGCGTTTGGCCGCCGCGTCGGCACCGGCGGCGCCAGAGAAACTCCCGGACAGCATTGCAGCCGGTCTTGCGCTGGCCCGGGAGATCGGCGTCGCCAACCTGCCCGAGGGAGCCCTGCTTGATGCGTTTTCCCGTCCGCTGCTGACCGGCTACTCCCACCAGGACCTGCATTGGCGCAATGTTCTGCAGCGGAAAGGCGAGCCGGTGCTGATCGATCTCAAGAAATGTCAGGCGGGGCGGCTTCTCTGCCTCGATATCCTCAACATGGCCTGTCTGTCACTGGCCGCCACGAACGGGGCGAATGTCGTCAGCCAGGCGCATGAAGCGCACCGCCGCGGCTGGCGCGATGCGGATCTCGCGCCCATCCTGTCCCTCGTCGACTTGCCGCGAAGCCTGTGGGGTCCAGCATACGTGCTCCACGTCGCGGGCCTGTATCGCCTGCGCCAGAAGGGTGCAACCGCCTGGGGGGAAGAGATGCTGTTCCGGCGCGCACTGGAACAGGACTGGCGGGCTGATGCCCTTGCGCCTTGAGTCAGGCTCCCGCTGCCCTTAAAGCTCAGCGGATTTTCGCCGCAGGATGCACCAGGCCCAGCCATGCTGAAACCACTTAGAATCTTCTTTGGAACCAAGGAGGCAAATCCCTATCTGGTGATAGCAGGACTGCTTCTTGCCAGCTTGGCGGAGACGATTGGCATCAGCACCCTGCTGCCGTTGATCGCGATCGCGTCAGGGACGGGAGACACGGGAAATTCGCCACTCGCCCGATATGTCGAAACGGCCTTGTCGTGGCTCTCGCTTCCAGTCACATTGGGGACGCTGGTCCTCATTGTCGCGGGGTTCATGCTGATAAAGGCGGCAATGTCCTTTGCCGCGCTGGCCTATGCCACCACTGCCGCGGCGCGCGTGTCGCTTTCACTGCGCACCCGTCTGATCAAGGCGATATTCGGGGCGCGCTGGGGTTTCTTCTCGGACCAGAAGAGCGGCGCGCTGTCCAACATCATGGGCACGGATGCAAGCCGCGCGGGAGAGGCCTATGTCGTGTCCGCCAATGTGGTGGCGTCCTCCATCGAGGCCGCCGCTTACATGGCAATTGCCTTCTTCATCAACTGGAAGCTGGCCGTGCTCGGCATCGGCACGGGCGCATTGCTTGCGGTTGGGCTTCAGTCCTTCGTAACTCTCGCGCGGAAGGCAAGCTACAAGCACACCGATCGCACGTCGGATCTGCTGGCGTATATGGTCGACGCTCTGGCAAACATCAAGCCGCTGAAGTCCATGAACCGGGGCGGCGCCGTTTCTGCATCGATCTCGGGGATATTCGTCAAGCTGAAGAATGCCTTCGTCACACGCGAACTGGCGAAGGCGGGCCTCTCCCAGACGGGCGACGCGCTTGTCGCCGTCGTGGCCGCGGTTGGCATCTATGTGGCCAGCAGCTATCTGGATGTTCCGTTCTCGGAGCTCCTCGTCAGCGCGCTGGTGTTCAACCAGATCGTATCGGTCATCAAGCGGCTCCAGCGCACGGTGCAACTGGCAGGGCTGTTCGAGAGCTCATATGTCCGCACCACCGAACTCATCGCCGAGGCGGAGGCAAATGCCGAGATCAACACCGGGTCGAGCCTGCCCGACCCTTCGCTCCCAAGCCGCTTCGAGCTGGTCAGCTTCTCCCATGGCAGCCACCAGGTTCTTTCGCGTGTCAGCTTCGAGATCACTCCGCTGGCGGTTACGGTTTTCAGCGGGCCTTCGGGAGCCGGCAAGACGACGCTCATCGATTTGTTCATGGGGTTGCACCGGCCTGGATCTGGCCGGATCGTGCTGGGAGGGGTGAACATCGAGGATGCCGATGTTCTCGCCTGGCGCCGCATGATCGGCTACGTTCCGCAGGAGCTGAGCCTGTTCCACACCACGATCCGCGATAACCTGACACTCGGCGACAAGACGGTCCGCGACGAGGACCTATGGACGGCGCTGGAACAATCGGGAGCGGCTGAATTCGTGCGCAAGCTTCCGGCGGCGCTCGATACGGTCGTCGGCGAAATGGGAAGCAAGTTGTCCGGAGGGCAGCGGCAGCGCATTTCTCTGGCGCGGGCTCTCGTCTACAAGCCGCGCATTCTGGTGCTGGACGAGGTAACGAGCGCCCTCGACCCCCAAACCGAAACAGAGATCGTCGAGAAGATCGCCGGACTGCGCGGCGCCTACACCATCCTCGCCATCACGCACAGACCCGCATGGACGGCCATCGCCGACCAACTGTTCCGTGTCGAAGCCGGGTGCGTGTCACCGGAATAGACGCGGTGTTGTTTCAGGCCGCCGGAATTTCAGCGAGCTTTGCAGCATCGATAAGCTCATATCCGCCCTCCGGGAGGGCCCGCGCAAGCAAGTGTTCATCGGCATGCGGCCTTGTGAAGTCGATCCAAGCATCATAGACGCCGCGGACAGCCTTCGGGTCCTTGTACATTTCCCGTATCCGCAGCTTCCTGCTATCCTTCTTGCGGCTGAGCTCTGCAACCTCGATCTGTTTTGAAAGGACGCTTGACGGCGTCAGGACCGTCACGAAGGTCACCTTGTCTGCACAGGACAAAAGATCCATGGCCTCATCTCGCGCATAGACGCGCGTCGAGCGGAAGAACGGGCGCATGATGTCGTAGTGGAGAATGGCGTGGCTGCGAACGGGTTCGCTGGGCTCGTCCAGGTGGTTGGCATTGAGCGGCGTTCCCCAGACACTGGCGTCGGGGGTTCCGAGGCGGCCTGCCAACTCGGGCAATTGGTTGGCGGTGAGCTTGCGCATCAGGGTTTTCTTGCCTGCGGACGTTGGGCCGCCGACCACCAGCAGGTGCCCGATCCGCCGCTTGTGGCCGATCACAATGAAGCGGCCCTTGTGCGGCGAAGGCTTCACTTCCACCCTGCCAAACACGGTACGGTGCTTGGTGAGCAGATTGATGATGGCTGGCTCGCTCATATAGAAGCGCTGGATCTCGCGCGAACCGCGCGTACCGGTTGGCGTCACGAAGATGATGGGAAAGCGCCCAAGCAACCTGCAAACGAAGGCGGGCAGTTGAACCTTCTTCTTGTCATGGGAGCCGAAGGTTGCCACCTCCAGGATCAGCCGCTCGCGGGTGAGGTCGATGAGACGGTTCAGGGCGCCCAGCGGATCATGCAGGTGATGCAGAACATTCAGGCACATGACCACGTCGAACGGGGCCGCGAGCGGCAGGTCCTCGATATCGCTTGCCTGAAAGCGGACGTTCGAACCTTTGATCTCGGCAAGCAGCTTCGCCTTGCGTACCGACTCGGGATGGACGTCGATCCCCAGCACCGATGTGGCGCCGCGGGCTTCTGCCTCGAAGCTGAAATAGCCGAGGCTTGCGCCCACGTCGAGCACGGAGCGGCCGGTCAGGTCGGAGGTGAAGATCAGCCGTGCGGTATCGCTGCGGTCATGGCCGGTGGTTGCGAGGCCATGAGGAAGAGGGACCTTCTGGTAGTCGAACTGCTCCAGCCTCAGGGTGGATTCAATCTGCTCGCGTGACCACATGTGCGCTTACCAAAGGTGAATGAGTTGTGCAGGCAATGGATCCGGACCATCATGCCACCGGCAGATGGGACGCCACTCGCCAGGATGCGTGAACACCTGCCTCACGCCGCGAACAGCGGGCGTTCGTCCAGCGTCGGGGTGGTCTTGAGCAACTCCAGCGCGTCGTGGCGCACGTGGTTGTGCTTCATTTCGTGGCGGACCATCGCCTCTGTCACGATGCCCTTCTCGTAGCACTCCTTGAGGAGGCCGAAGAACAGGCGTTCCTGGTTCGGGTCCGGGTGGCGGTGATAGGTGCCGAGCATGCCGTAGTCGCCGAACAGGGCGCGGCGCACGCGGTGGTAGATGTTCTTGGGCTTCAGCGAGCCCTTGGATTCCGGCGGGCGGAAATCGACGGGAAGGCCGGATTTCCACGGCTGGGTCAGGCGCTTGGTGTTGTGGATCATCCGCGTCTGGGGGGTCAGCTTGTCGAAGTCGTTCCAGCAGGTCTCGAGCAGGCCGATCGAATTCTGCGGTTCGAGCTGAAGGGTGATCCACTTCATGTAGTCGCGCTCGAAGCGGAACATCTCCTCGAAATTCTCTTCCACCTTCCAGTGGGTGAGCTTCGGATTGTCGAGCACCATCACGCTGGAGGCCCAGACGGCTTCCTTGGAGCCGGCGCGGTGGCGCGCGAGGATCGCCTTGCCCTGCATGTCGCGCGTGAGAAGCGCGCCAATGTCGCTGATGCAGAACACGTCCGGATCGACCACGATGGAGCGGCCCTGATAGCCCATGATTTCCGGCGGGGTGAAGCGGAGGACGGTGAAGGACTGGAGATCGTCGTAGAGCCAGGTGCGCTTCAGCCCGTCACGAAGATAGAGCCGGCCCTCATGTGACTTGAGATAGGCGTGGCTGGCGGTTTCGACGAGCTTCACCTCGAAGCTCGCGGGGTCGGAGGCGAAGCGCTCAAAAGAATATTTCGAGACCAGTGCACCGATGATCTGCTTTTCGTTGGTGTGGATGAACACGCAGGGTTTCATGGGTTTTCCTTCTCTCGAGTCCGGTGCGTGGTTCTGGCCGCCACCGGTGAAATGGCCATAGCGCACCGGGACGCTTTTCTCAATCGCCGGTGAGGGCAATTTGTCTCAGGCGTTCCGCGACGCGCAACGTGTGGTCTTCGGGGGGGCTCATGGCGGCGGGAGGACCTTCGCCGAGGCGCACCGCAAATCCGCCGCGGACCAGGAATTCGGCGGCCTCTCCGAGGTCGCGCACGGGCTTTCGCCCGAAAATCCCTGAGAGCCGCTGCCAGGCGGAGAGCCGCGGGGGCGGTTCGGCGACGGCGAGCGGCCGGCCGAGCCGGGCGACCTCGGTCAGCATGGACAGGCTGTCCGAGGTGACGGTGAAGCTTGCGCCATGGGCCAGCAGGGCCAGGTAGGGATTGCGGGAGGCATCCCCCTCCTGCCAGCGGTACATTCTGTCCTGCGGCCTCAGGCCTGCGGCGACAGCATCTGCCGCCTCTGCCGGTGTCCGGCGCGAGGTGCTGACATAGACCGACCCGTCGCGCGCGAAGCCGGCCTGCATGGTGCGGAGTGTGCGTGCCGCGAAGCCCGCGTCGAGCCGGCGCGCACCCATGTCACCTCCGAGAAGCAGGACATGGATGGGCCGGATGAGTTCCGCGAAGTCTGGTGCGAAAGCTTCGCCCGCCGCGGCGATCCTCGCAGGATCGGCCGCGATCAGCGGCAGCCCGATCCGGCGTACGCGCGGTCCATCCGCGATGGTGTAGAATGACGGAACGACGATGAGGTCGAAGTCCTCCTGCTTGCCCTTGGGCGCGTTGAACAGGGCGATCCTGGTCCTGCCGCCCGACTGTGCCTTGATCCACAGTGCGGGCAGCGACAGCCGGCGGCCGATGGTGACGACCAGATCCGGCCAGGGCGCCTCGAGCGCGTCCGATTTCGCCAGATCCACGACATGCAAGGAGGGGGCGACCCTTGGCTTCGCCCTGTCGAACGCCGGCTTCAGCACGATGCGCTTTTCCGTGAAGGGGAGGCCCGTCGCCTTCACCGCGCGGAGCACCTGCGCATTGTCGCCCGTCTTGGCGCCCGTCAGAACCCAGATCAGCGCCACGCCTACTTTCTCCCGAAACGCCAGCCCGGCCTCGCGTTCTCGACCATCATCATCTCGGCGATGTTCTCGCTTGTCAGGATGCCAGCCACCTTGCCAGAGGGGTCGAGCACCACTTCGGCCTTGGCGCCGGTGCCTCGCATGCGGGTGAAGGCGTCGATGAGCGGCTGGTCGGTGAAGAGGGGCTGCGAGGGCCGCATCACCTCGCCCAGCGGGGCCGCCGCCCCCTGGTCGCGCAGGCCGATGATCATCAGGTCCCGGTCGAGAATGCCGGCAACGCGGCCATGACCGTCGAGCACCGGGAATTCCTTCTGCGGCGAGGAGAGCAGCGCGTCGACGGCCCTGGACAGCGGCTCGCCCGTGGAGAGCAGGATGGGTGAGGGCTCCATCGCGTCACGCACCTTGAGGCGGGAGGCGAGGCCGGTGAAGGCCGCGGACTGTTCCTCGGAGGCGGCGGCGAACAGGATGAAGAGGCCCACGAACACCAGGATCGGATTGTAGAACGCCCCCAGAAGCATGAAGAGCAGAGCGAAGCCCTGGCCGATGCGCGCGGCGACGGCGGTGGCGCGCCGCGCGCCCATGCCCATCGCCAGCACGGCGCGCAGCACACGCCCTCCGTCCATCGGGAAGGCCGGCACCATGTTGAACAGCACCAGCATGACGTTGACGGCGAGAAGCCTGTCGGCAAGCGTCGCAGAGCCCAGGCCGGTTCCGGCGATGCGCTCGATCCCGAAGCCGAAGAACGCCATGAGCAGCAGCACGATCACCACGTTGACGAGCGGCCCCGCGATGGCGACCAGCAGTTCCTGCACCGGCTTTTCCGGCATGCGCTCGAGGCTGGCGATGCCGCCGATGGGCGAGAGGATCACATGCGGCGTCCTGATGCCGAAGCGCCGGGCCATGGCGATGTGGCCGAATTCATGCAGCGTCACGCACAGGAACACGAGGAGGATGAAGGCAAGCGAGTCGAGCGCGGCGGGAAGGCCGCCCGAGAGGTAATCCGCGATGCCGATCCATGCGAGGAAAAGCAGGAATGTGATGTGAAGCCGGATGTCGGTTCCGGCGATCCGCCCGATGGTGAGAGACCAGCCCATAAAGCATAAATAGACGAGGCCCGGCGCGGTTCAACCAGAAACGGCTGCGGCACCTGTGACCAAAGGTCAGCCGCCAGGCTTGACCACATGCATGTGCACGGGAATGAGGTCGCCCGCATCGAGCGCGCCCTGCCGGCCACGGGCGCTGACGAGGCGCTTTCCGGCCATCTCCTCGCCGACGCGTTGTGCGAGCTTCTCGCGCAAGGGCCCCTCCAGCGCCTCCACTTCGCGCCGGTTGGACGCCTGCAGCGCGGCACGGCAATCCTTCAGCCTCACGCCCGCGAAGCCGGCCTGCCGCAACGCCTGCTCCGCCTCCGCAACGGTCGTGAAGGCGAAGGTCAGCGGGATCGCGGCCATCCAGGCCTTCACCGCCGGGCTGTTCGCCGCGCCCTCCCTCCACAGCCAGTCGGCGGCAATGAAATGCCCGCCCGGCTTCAAGACCCGCATCACCTCCGCGAAGAGGGCGGCCTTGTCGGGGATGTGCACCATCGCATCCTTGGAGAACACGGCATCGAAGCTTGCCTCCGCATAGGGCAGGGGGCCCGGCTCGGCCAGATCGAAACGGATCCGGGCTTCGAGCCCCCCTTTGCGGACCAGCGCGCGCGCCTCCTCGATGAGGCGGGGCTCGACGTCGAGCCCCACGACTTCCGCCGCCCCATGCTCGCGCGCCAGAAGAATGTCGATCCCGCCGAGGCCCGCGCCGATGTCGAGCACGATGCTGCCGCGGAGGTCCAGGCCCTCCAGCATCTCCCGCACTTCCTCGGGCCCGCCTGGCGAGAGAAAGCCCTTCCCCCACATGAACTGCAGCGCATCCGAAAAGGCCTTGGGGTATTGCATGGCGGCTCCTCTCCCGGTGTTCAGGCCTCCGGCGTTCCCGTCACAAGTCGGGCCGCTTGCCCTTGGCGGTGTACCAGCCGCCCACCGCCTTCTCATAGGCCAGCGCCGCCTTGAACACGCGCTGGTCGTCGAAGGTGCGGCCGACGATCTGGATGGCGGTGGGCACGGCGGTCGCGGCATGGCCGGTCGGCACGGAGAGCACGGGGCAATTGTGCAGCATGTTGAACTGGTGCGTCATCACCCAGCCGTATTCGGGATCGACCTTCTTGCCCGCCACGGTGAAGTGCTGGTCATATGGGTCATGGTCCGCCTTCACGCCGGGGGCGTTGTTGGTGGGGCAGATGAACACGTCATGCGCCGCCAGCACGGGCCCCAGTGACTGGTACATGCGGTGCGCCTGTTCCCAGGGCTTGTGCACATCGTCGATTCCGGTGCTGCGCTTGGCGACCTCGGCGAATTTCAGCGCATAGTCGGTCATCAGGTCGGCGTTGTCCTTCGCCTGCCAGATGGTCTGGCGGCCGAAATGCATGGTGTTCCACCAGTGCATGCCATTGCGCTCCACGTCCTCGGTCCAGCCGAGGTCCACCTCCTCGACGATGGCGCCCAGTTTCCGGAACACGTCCAGCGCATCCATCATGTTCTGGCGCACCTCGGGCTCCACCGGGACATAGCCGAGGTCCACCGACCAGGCGATCCTCATGCCCTTGATGGAGGAAGCCGCGGTGGGCAGCGTCACCTTCTGGCGCAGCGAGTCATGGTCCAGCGGGTGGGGGCCGGAGGTGACGTTCTGCATCAGCGCCGCATCGGCCACGCTGCGGGTCATGGGGCCGCAATGGTTGAAGCGGTCGAAATTGGCGGGCGGTCCATCCGGGTTGCGGCCATGCGGCGGCTTGAAGCCGACGATGCCGCAGGCCGCGGCGGGAATGCGGATCGAGCCGCCGATGTCGGTGCCGGTGGCGAGCGTGGTGAGCCCCGCCGCCAGCGCCGCGCCCGATCCGCCGGATGAGCCGCCCGGCCCCCACTCCGTGTTCCACGGGTTGCGGGTCACGCCCCACATGCGCGAGGCGGTGATGCCGGACAGGCAGAACTCCGGCGTCGTGGTGCGCGCGAAGATGATGGCCCCGGCCTCCTGCAGCCGCCCGATCATCGGGTCCGAGTGCCCGTCCACCCAGTCCTTGAAGACGAGGGAGCCCTGGGTTGTGCGCTTTCCCGCCACGCGCTGGGCATCCTTCACCGCCAGCGGAACGCCTTCGAGCGACGCGGTCCTGGCGCCGCGCGTCATGTAGCGCGCTTCCGAGAGCTTCGCCTGTTCCAGCGCCTCCTCGAAATAGCGGTCGGCGAAGCAGTTGACCTTGGGGTTGACGCGCTCGGCGCGCGCGATCAGCGCCTGCATCAGTTCCACGGGAGAGAGCTTTCGCTTCCTGAAAAGCGACAGGACCTCGATTGCGGGGAGGTAGCAGATCTCGTCGTTACTCATGGACAACTCTCATTGCGAAGCGGTATCTGAAGCGCCAGTAGAACAGGAACATGGGAGAGATGTCTATGGCCGGAAGGCTTTCGGGAAAAACCGCACTCGTCACCTCGGCTGGCCAGGGCATCGGCCGCGCCTCCGCCATCTGCCTGGCGAAAGAGGGGGCGAAGGTCTGGGCCACGGACATCAACGCCGAGGCGCTCGCCTCCCTCGCGGCGGAGCAGTCCGGCATCGAGACCTTCACCCTGGACGTGCTGAAGCAGACCGAAGTGGATGCGGCGGCCGCGCGCGTGGGCACGCCGGACATCCTCTTCAACTGCTCGGGCTACGTCCACGCCGGCACCATCATGGAGACGGACGACAAGGCCTGGGACTTCTCCTTCGACCTGAACGTCAAGGCGCATTACCGGATGATGAAGGCTTTCATGCCGGGCTGGCTCGCACGCGGCAGCGGCGTGATCATCAACATGGCCTCCGCCGCCTCCTCCATCAAGGGCGTGCCCAACCGCTTCGTCTATGGCGCCACCAAGGCCGCCGTCATCGGCATGACCAAGGCGCTCGCCGCCGATTTCACCTCGAAGGGCATCCGCGTGAACGCCATCTGCCCCGGCACGGTGGACAGCCCCTCGCTCATGGACCGGCTCAAGGCCACGGGTGATTTCGAGGGCGCGAAGAACGCCTTCATCTCCCGCCAGCCCATGGGCCGCATGGCGCGTGCCGATGAAATCGGCATGCTGGTGGTTTATCTGGCAAGCGATGAGGCGGCTTTCGTCACCGGCCAGACTTTCGTGATCGACGGCGGCTGGTCGATCTGAAATCATCTGCCGGGCGGGGCCGTGCCGGCCCTGGCCCCGCGCCATCCCGGTGTCAATTCCGCCTTGTCGAACCCATTGGCAAGGCGGCATTTCTCGGCATAGGATGCATTCGGAAACCGGCTTGCGGAAAAAGCGCGGGGAGGAACAATCTTGGCATCTGGCCAGACCGCCATCGAGGCGAAAGGCGTCACGAAACTATTCCAGGGAGCAGGGCAGGACGCGGTCAAGGCGCTCGACAATGTCTCGGTTTCCATTCGCGAGAACGAGTTCTTCACGCTCCTGGGCCCTTCCGGCTGCGGCAAGACCACGCTCCTCCGGCTGATCGCGGGATTCGATTTCCCGACCGACGGCGAAATCCTGCTCTACGGCCAGAACATCGCGCCGCTGCCGCCCTACAAGCGCCCGGTGAACACCGTTTTCCAGAGCTACGCGCTGTTTCCCCACATGACGGTGGGCCAGAACATCGCCTTCGGACTGGAAATGCTGGGCCGCCCGAGGGCCGAGATCGAGGCGCGCGTCGACCAGATGCTGAAACTCGTCCGCATGGAGGAGTTGCGCAACCGCCGGACGAGCCAGATTTCCGGCGGCCAGCAGCAGCGCGTGGCGCTGGCCCGCGCACTTGCCCCGCAGCCCAAGGTGCTGCTCCTCGACGAGCCGCTCTCGGCGCTCGACTACAAGCTCCGCAAGGACATGCAGATCGAGCTGAAGCGGCTGCAGCACGAAACCGGCATCACCTTCATCTTCGTGACGCATGACCAGGAAGAGGCCCTCACCATGTCGGACCGCATCGCGGTCATGTCGAAGGGCCGCATCCTGCAGGTGGGAAGCCCGCGCGACATCTACGACCGGCCGTCGGAGCGCTTCGTGGCCAACTTCATCGGCGAGACCAATTTCCTCGAAGGCACCGTGTCCGGCATCAGCGGCAGCGAGGCGGCGGTCAAGCTGGGCAGCGGTGCCGTGATCAACGCTGGCCTGCCGCCGGGCGGCAATCCTTCGGGCCGGGTCACCGTCGTGGTGCGGCCGGAACACGCGGACCTGGTGAAGCCGGGCGAGAAGGCCGATCTCTGGGGCAAGCTCGAGACCGTCGTCTATTTCGGCACCGACACGCACTATCACGTCCTTCTCGACGGGGGCGAACCCTTCATCATCCGCCAGCAGAATTCGCGCGGCGGCGGCGTGGGCTTCGCGGCGGGCGATGCGGTGGGCGTGCTGCTCGAACAGCACGCCGCCCAGGTGCTGAGGGACTAGCATGCTCACAGCACGCGAAGCCGCCGATGCCGCCCAGCGCCAGGATACGCGGACCCGCTGGTTCCTGACGCTTCCGGCCATGCTCATCATCCTGTTCGCGGCGGTGGGCCCGCTGCTCATCGTGCTGCTCTATTCCTTCATGGTGAAGGGCGACTATGGCGACGTGAAGTTCGGGCAGTTCACCACCGAGGCGTGGTTCAGCGTCTTCCTGGAGCGCGACATCTTCGACGACACGGTGAGCCTGGCGGACGCCCATCTGACGATCTTCTTGCGCTCCGTCTGGCTCTCCCTCGCTACCACCGTTCTTGCGCTGCTCTTCGGCTTTCCGACGGCCTATTTCATCGCCACGAGGCCGGAGCGCACGCGCGAGGTCTGGCTCTTCCTCATCACCATCCCCTTCTGGACCAACCTGCTGATCCGCACCTTCGCGCTGATGGAGGTGATCCGCAACGAGGGCATCTTCAACACCGCGCTCATCAAGCTCGGCATCATCGACACGCCGATCCAGATCATGTTCACCGACACGGCGATCATGCTCGGCATGCTCTACGTCTACCTGCCGCTCATGGTGCTGCCGCTCTATGCCTCGATGGAGAAGCTGGACTTCCGGCTGGTCGAGGCCGCCTATGACCTCTACGCCACAAGGCTTCAGGTGCTGCGGCGGGTCATCCTGCCCATGGTGAAGCCCGGCGTCATCGCAGGGTCGATCCTGGTCTTCATTCCCGCACTCGGCGCCTATGTGACGCCGCGCGTGCTGGGCGGCGGCAAGAACATGATGCTGGGCAACCTCATCGACCTGCAGTTCGGCCAGGGCCGCAACTGGCCATTGGGCGCGGCTCTGTCGATCACGCTGATGGCCATCGTGATGGTCGCGATGCTGGTCTACGTGCGCCAGGTCTCCCAGAAGGACCAGACCCATGGCTAGCGCGTCGCATTTCTCGGTCCGCCGCCTGCCGGGCTTCACGCTGATCGCCGCCGTGTGCTTCGTGCTGCTCTATGCGCCGGTCATCACGCTCATCTTCTATTCCTTCAACGACGGCCGCTCCATCGCCATCTGGGAAGGCTTCTCGCTGCGCTGGTACCATGAGGCCCTGAACAACGACCAGATCCAGGAGGTCGCGCTCCGCTCGCTGCTGATCGCGTCGGTGGCGGCCACCATCGCCACCACGGTGGCCACCATGGCGGCGCTGGCCACCACGCGGAAAAAGGCCTTCAGGGGCATGACCGCCGTCTACGCCATGATCAACGCGCCGCTCATCGTGCCGGAGATCGTCACCGCCGTGGCCCTCCTGATCACCTTCGCCTCGATCAAGGTGGCCACGGGCTATGCGGGGCTGGGCTATCTCATCGCGGCGCATTCGGCCTTCTGCATCCCCTTCGCCTATCTGCCCGTCAGGGCCAGGCTCGAAAGCATGGACCTGACGCTGGAGCG
>VFQS010001040.1_pt1 | contig 27005 bp, 20 predicted proteins | sample 3512361 | NCBI WGS metagenome assembly VFQS01 (sample SAMN10412375, study PRJNA504923) | tailings metagenome | isolation source: Relicate 1 Philex TSF3 active mining | place: Philippines
GTCTTACCACGATGGGTGAGATGGCCTCCTCGCTCGCACACGAGCTCAACCAGCCGCTCTCTGCCATCTCGAACTATTGCATGGGAATTGCCAAACGCCTATCGAGCACCCAAAACCCACTCTCCAATGAGCTAGTTCCTGCATTAGAGAAAGCCAGCGACCAAGCCCATCGGGCAGGCACCATCATTTCGCGCATTCGAAGCTTTGTAAAGCGCAGCGAGCCGCAAAGTAAGTTGTGCAACATTGGTGACATCGTTGCCGACTCCGTTGGTCTCGTCGAGTTTGAAGCGAATCGACACCGGCTCAAAATTGTTGCTGAAATAGCCCCTGATATTCCTCAGGTGGAGCTTGACCCTGTTCTGATTCAGCAGGTCTTGGTCAATCTTCTAAAGAACTCCTTAGATAGTCTGCGCGAGGTCTACCCGCTCTCCTCACGCTGGTCAGCCCCACCAGTGAAGATTAGCGCTGACCTTGAAACCAGTACCTTCCCCAGCATGCTCCGAATTCGGGTGACCGATGCCGGGGCTGGCATCGCCGAATCAGTTCTCAACCGCATGTTTGAACCTTTCTTTAGTACCAAATCCGACGGAATGGGCATGGGCCTGAATATTTGCCGCTCCATCATCGAGTCCCACCATGGTCGGCTCTGGGCCAAAAATCACATGGATACTGAGCACACCCGCTTAGTCGGCTGCACCTTTACAATTCTGTTACCGTTGGAATCTAGTCAAATAACAAAGACGTCAATAGGAAATAATAATGAACATGAGCAATCCACCGAAAACAACCCAGGCTGAAGTCGTATATGTGGTTGATGACGATGAGGCAGTACGCGACTCACTAACCTGGCTACTTGAGAGTAATGGTTATACCGTCCGTTGCCATGCCAGTGCAGAGCGCTTCTTGCAATCCCTCCAAAATACCGATAAATCAACCATCTCATGCCTAATCTTGGATGTGCGCATGCCCGGTATGTCGGGTCTGGAGCTCCAAGAGCGTCTCATTAGCGAGAACTTACCAATGCCTATCTCCTTCATTACTGGTCACGGAGATGTCTCAATGGCAGTGTCTACGATGAAACGCGGTGCGGTTGACTTTATTGAAAAGCCCTTTAAAGAAAATGAACTGTGCGCTCTGGTGGAGCGGATGCTAACCAAGGCACGCGTTGACTTTGCACAGGCTGATCATCGCAAGAACACTCAGAGCCTCTTGAGTAAACTCACCGGTCGTGAGCGCCAGGTTTTGGAACGCATTGTGGCAGGTCGTCTCAACAAACAAATCGCCGACGATCTCAGTATCTCTATTAAGACCGTTGAAGCCCATCGTGCCAACATCATGGAGAAGCTTAACGTTAATACGGTTGCCGACCTGTTGCGTCTTGCGCTCTCCTAATTATCTGATTACGAAGTCATGCCAGCCCAACTGATCGACGGCAATCTTCTCTCGAAAAAACTTCGGGCTGAGATTGCAACCCGCTCGGCCATTCTGACTGCCAAAGGTGTGCGCCCCGGATTAGCAGTCATTGTGGTGGGGGATGACCCTGCGAGCCAAGTCTACGTTCGCAATAAAGTGAAAGCCTGTGAGGATGTAGGATTTCATTCGGTGTTAGAGCGCTACCCCGCTGAGCTTGATGAAGCCCAACTCCTAGCCCGGATTGCGACTCTTAATGCCGATCCCAGTATCCATGGGATCTTGGTTCAGTTACCTTTACCGAAGCATATCGCCGCTGATCGTGTCTTAGAGGCAATTGCCTCCGAGAAAGATGTGGATGGCTTTCATGTAGCAAATGCTGGCGCCCTCATGGTCGGCGCCCCGCTCTTTAAGCCCTGCACACCGTATGGCTGCATGAAGATGCTCGAGAGCATCGAATATCCATTGCGCGGTGCGCGTGCCGTTGTCATTGGGGCATCCAATATTGTGGGTAAGCCCATGGCAATGCTTCTACTCCAAGCAGGTGCCACCGTTACGATTTGTAATAGCAAGACCAAAGATTTGAATGCGCATACCAAAGAGGCGGATATCCTCGTGGTTGCAACTGGTAAGCCCAAAATGATCACTGGCAATATGATTAAATCTGGCTCTGTGGTCATCGATGTCGGCATTAATCGCTTGCCCGATGGCAAACTCTGTGGCGATGTGGACTTTGATACAGCCAAATATGTCGCCGGTTGGATTACCCCCGTGCCAGGTGGCGTTGGCCCCATGACCATCACCATGCTCCTGATGAACACCCTGGAGGCGGTTGAGCGCAGTATGAAGCCAGTGAGTAAGCTTAGCTAATTAGTATTGAGGGGAATACCAGTTTTTCTGCATTCGGGTAAGCTATCCCTATGAATGCTCCAATCAATCCCTCCTCCCTCGATTCCCAAAATCCCCTTTTATCCTTTGGTCGCGGCATTGCCCAATACGATGCCGTGCGTCCTGAGCAAATTGCTCCAGCCATTGAGCATTTGCTAGGTGTTTGCGAGACCGCAGTCGCTAAGGCGGTGGATGCTAAAACGCCTGCAACCTGGCTGGATTTGGTAGAGCCCCTTGAAGATGCTACTGAGCAGCTGGGTCGCTCATGGGGGGTGGTATCGCATCTCAATGCAGTGGCTGATACCCCAGAACTTCGTGCAGCCTATGGTGCAATGTTGCCTAAGGTCACCGCCTTCTTTGCCAGCCTTGGGCAAAACTTGGCCCTCTACCAGCGTTATAAAGAGTTAAGAAATAGCCCGGCATTTGAAGCACTGAGCGTTGATCAGAAGAAAGTGATTGAGAACTCCTTACGTGACTTTCGTTTAGGAGGTGCGGAGCTACCCGATACTGATAAGCCCCGCTTTGCCCAGATCCAGGATGAACAGGCGGTTTTGGCTAAAGCGTTTTCAGATCACGTGCTCGATGCCACCGACGCTTTTGTGCATGTGGTGACCTCGATTGACGATCTGGCTGGATTGCCTGAGGATGTGATTGCGGCAGCGGCTGATACTGCCAAACAAAAGGGTTTGGAAGGTTGGGCATTTACTCTGCACTTTCCATCCTATTACCCTGTGCAACAGTATGCTGAGAATCGCTCACTGCGGCGTCTCATGTATGAGGCATACGTCACCCGCGCCTCCGAGTTGGCTACGCAATATGGTCGTGGTCAACTGGAATGGGATAACACCCAAAACATGATTGATCAATTGCGTCTGCGGGATGAAGAAGCAAGAATGCTAGGGTTTTCAAACTATGCGGCACTCAGCTTAGCTCCCAAGATGGCACGAGATGTGGCTGAGGTCGATACCTTTTTAAGTGACTTTGCCCAACGCGCCAAGCCATTTGCACAAAAGGATTGGATAGAACTGCAAGAGTTTGGAAGGAAGTCCTTAGGCCTTCAAGAAATTGAGCCATGGGATATGGCCTTTGTATCCGAGAGGCTCAAGCAAGCGCGGTACGCATTCTCTGAGAATGAACTCAAACAGTACTTTCCTCTGCCAAAAGTTTTAGAGGGGTTATTTAAGGTAATCCAGACCCTGTTCTCGGTGAGCATTCGACGTGCATCCCTACCCACATGGCATTCCAGTGTTCAATCGTTTGAGATCCTAAATGGCCAGCAGCGAACCATTGCTTACTTTTACCTAGATCCCTATGCGCGTCCTGGCAAACGCGGTGGTGCATGGATGGATGACGCTCGTGGCCGCCGTGTGTTCAGCAATGGTGAAGTGCAGGCACCAGTTGCGTATCTGGTTTGTAATTTTGCGGCACCCGTCGAGGTTGATGGTCAATTGCGCCAACCAACGATTACTCACGATGATGTCATTACCCTCTTTCATGAAAGTGGTCATGGTCTTCACCATCTCCTCACGCAAGTCAGTGCACTAGGAGTCTCTGGCATCAATGGCGTTGAATGGGATGCCGTTGAATTACCTAGCCAGTTTATGGAGAACTTCTGCTGGGAATGGGAAGTATTACAGGGCATGACCGCTCATATTGATACAGGCGAGCCCTTACCTCGATCCTTATTTGACAAAATGCTCGCTGCCAAGAACTTCCAAAATGGCTTAACCACCATGCGTCAGCTGGTGTTCTCATTAACCGATTGGCGTTTGCATTCGCGCTTTGATGCGAGCTCCGCTCAAGGGCAGGCGGTCTTAGACCTGGCCCGATCGATCAATAACGAATACCACGTGATTCCCCAAGCATCGATCTCGCGCTGGCCCAATACTTTTAGCCATATCTTTGCCGGCGGTTATGCCGCTGGCTATTACAGTTATAAATGGGCCGAGGTTTTATCAGCTGACGTCTATGCGGCATTTGAGGAAGCCGCCACGATTAAGGGCACGGTCTTAGATCCAGAAACCGGAATTCGGTATCGCCAAGAGATTTTGGAGGTGGGCGGTAGTCGTCCTGCTGCGGAGTCATTTGCGGCCTTTCGGGGGCGCCCTCCACAAATTGATGCGCTATTGCGTCACGGCGGCTTAGTGACTGCACATTAATTTATTTAGCAATCTCCACAATCACCGGAGCGTGATCCGAAGGCTGCTCCCAGCCTCTGGGGGTTTTATCGATCGTACTGGCTATGCATTTTTCTTGAAGAGCGTTGCTAAGCAGTATGTGATCGATACGCAGACCCGCATTGCGACGAAATCCCATCATGCGATAGTCCCACCAGCTATAGGATTTTGGGGCTTGTTCAAACAGTCGGAATGAGTCATTCAATCCCAATTGAATCAGTTTCTGAAACTGCTCACGCTCTTCTGGAGATACGAGGTTTTGTCCTTCCCAAGCTTTGGGGTCATGCACGTCCTGATCCTCTGGTGCAATATTAAAGTCACCAAGAAGAGCAAGGCGGGGGTGTGTTTTTAACTCCTCACGCAACCAGGTTTGCAAAGCTTGCAACCAAGCTAATTTGTACTGAAATTTGTCACTCGCTGGATCTTGGCCATTGGGCATATACGCGCTGATGATACGGATGGGTTGAGTTTCTTTAAATGAAATCGTAGCTGCAACCACCCGTTGCTGTTCATCAGCGAAGTTTGGAATGTTCTTGGTCACCTTCAGAAAGGTGGTTTGAGGATCTGTGCTGAGGGCACTAAGCGCTGCCTTGCGTACCACAATCGCTACGCCGTTATAGGTTTTTTGACCATTGGTAAGACTCGAGTAGCCAGCTTGCTCCAACTCGTGATGAGGATATTTGTCGTCAGTGAGTTTGAGCTCTTGGAGGCACAAAGCGTCGATTGGACTTTGTGCTTTTTCTTGGCCCTGTAGCCAGGCAATCACATGCGGCAAACGTACCTTAATGGAATTCACGTTCCAAGCAGCGATGCGAATACTCGAATTAGTAGACATCACTGGATTGTAAAGGCCAGCAATATCTACTAGGCTTCGATCTGTAACTCTTGCAGTTTGCGAGTAATGGTATTGCGCCCGATCCCTAAGCGGGTTGCTGCCTCAACCTTACGACCGCGCGTGACCTCCAGTGCCGCACTTAAGACCGAGCGTTCAAACCTCGATAAGAGAGAATCAAATACCTCGTCTTGGTTCTCTTGCAGCATCTTGACCGCCAAACGATGCAAGCTACTCTCCCAATCTCCGCCCCGCTGACTAATACTTGCCTCTAGACTCGGGGTTGAAGTGGCTGCTGATGTGCTTGAACTCGTAGCCGGTGGATTAGCCGATAGCAGCAAATCCTCAGGGAGATCATGAACCCCAACAATGGTGGAAGGTGACATCACGGTCATCCAATGGCAGAGGTTCTCGAGCTGGCGCACGTTTCCGGGAAAGGACATTTGGCTAATCGCCTTAATGGCCTCATCCGATAGACGCTTTGCCTCAACCCCCAAGGACTTCGCACTGGAGATCATGAAGTGCCGTGCGAGCGCAGGAATATCCTCCGAACGCTCACGCAAGGCAGGCAAACGGATCCGAATCACATTTAAGCGATGCAATAGATCTTCCCGGAACAATCCTTGCGCCACCCGCGCCTCAAGGTTCTGATGGGTCGCTGCAATAATGCGCACGTTCGCTCGAATCGGATCATGCCCGCCCACGCGGTAATAATGTCCATCCGATAACACTCTTAAGAGCCGAGTTTGCAGATCAAAGGGCATATCACCGATCTCATCTAAGAAGAGTGTGCCGCCCTCAGCCTGCTCAAAACGTCCACGACGCAGGGCTTGCGCACCCGTAAATGCGCCCCGCTCATGACCAAACAACTCCGACTCAAGTAGGTCTTTCGGAATAGCCGCGGTGTTCAAGGCAATAAAGGGGCCCTTGGCCCTTGGGCTGTGTTTATGCAGTGCGTGCGCTACCAACTCTTTACCCGTTCCAGACTCACCGGTAATTAGGACCGTGACCTGAGACTGCGATAAGCGCCCTATAGCACGAAAGACCTCTTGCATAGCCGGCGCTTGACCAATAATCTCCGGAGCCTCTTGAAGCCAGGCATTGGATTCTTTATTGGGGCCTGGTGAGCGCTTGCCTTCACTGACCGCCCGATGAATCAACTCCACGGCCTTGTCGATATCAAACGGCTTGGTGAGATACTCAAAGGCACCACTCTGAAACGATGAAACCGCTGACTCTAAGTCGGAGTAAGCGGTCATGATAATGACGGGTAAGTCCGGATGACTTGCTTTGACATGCTGTAATAGATCGATCCCGTTACCACGTGGCATGCGGATATCAGAAATCAATACCTCGGGGGATTCTTTTTCTAGGGCATTGAGCACATCATTGGGATTACTGAAGCTTCGATGCGGGATCTTCTCGCGACTCAGTGCCTTCTCGAGGACCCAGCGAATGGATTGATCGTCATCCACGATCCAGATTGGTTTGTTCATACCGCTATCTCCTGCTTCCGATAAGGAATCTGTATATGAAAATCTGTATAGCCTGGACGACTCTCACAGGCAATAAAGCCCTGATGCTGCTGCACGAAGGTTTGTGCAAGGGTTAGACCCAAACCACTTCCACCCTCGCGTCCCGAGACCAGGGGAAAAAAGATCCGCTCCCGAATCTCATCGGGGATGCCCGGACCGTTATCGATCACATGCAGATCCAAGGCTAACTTATGGCGTTGCTTTGCAATCGTGACCGAGCGTGCCACGCGGGTCCGCAACTCAATTTGCGCGGTTCCTCGACGGATCTCATCGGCTAAGGCTTGAGCCGCGTTGTGCACAATATTGAGGACTGCCTGAATCAGTTGTTCTTGATCACCCAATATATCGGGCAAGCTGGTGTCATAGTTCCGGATAATCTTTAAGCCCTGGGGGAACTCCGCTAATACCAGGCTGCGAATGCGTTCCAAGACCTCATGAATATTCAGTAGCTCCATCGCATGGGCTTTGCGATGCGGTGCGAGCAAACGATCAACTAGTGTTTGTAGACGATCCGACTCTTTAATAATGACCTGGGTGTACTCGCGCAGACCCTTCTCCGGTAACTCAAACTCGAGCAGTTGCGCTGCCCCCCGAATACCACCGAGCGGATTTTTAATCTCATGGGCGAGATTACGCATAAGTTGTTTATTCGCTTCGACTTGATGCGAGACGCGCTCGTCACGCTCACTGCGCAATTGTTGATCGATCGGAAACCACTCCATCATCATGAGGGTTGGATCTTCTAACATCGCAATGACCACATGCACTGCAAGTGGCTCGCGATAGATTTTTCCGGGAACCGAGTACAGCACTAACTCTTGGCGCTGGGCTGCAGCACGGCCTGCAAAGACCTCGTCAATCATGTGATTTAGGGATTGGCTCTCGCCAAAAAGATCATACAAGGTTAAGCCTTGTAAGCTTTTTCGGGATAAATCAAGGGATGCTTCGGCAGCGGCATTGGCGTAGACCAAGTCTTTCGTAGCCCCCACAAAGACCAACACCGAGTTTGGCATCTGGTCGAGCATGCTAGAAACAAACGGGGCAGCCACTGGCGCACCAGCAACCGCCCCTTTACTTAATGGATTACGCAACATAGCGCGCGCAACCAATCAAATAATTACAGCGAGTAATACATATCAAACTCGATCGGATGCGTGGTCATTCTGAAGCGGGTAACTTCTTCCATCTTCAGATCAATGTATGCATCTAGCATCGAATTTGTGAACACACCACCACGGGTCAAGAACTCGCGATCCTTATCCAAGCACTCCAAAGCTTGATCCAAGCTATGGCATACGGTTGGGATCTTGGCATCTTCTTCGGGTGGCAGATCATAGAGGTTCTTATCCGCTGCTTCACCCGGATGAATCTTGTTCTGTACACCATCTAAGCCCGCCATCAACAAGGCGGAGAATGCCAAGTATGGATTGGCTAATGGATCAGGGAAGCGGGTCTCAATCCGACGCCCTTTTGGATTAGCAACGTATGGAATACGAATCGATGCCGAGCGGTTACGTGCTGAGTATGCCAACTTCACAGGGGCTTCAAAGCCTGGAACTAAACGCTTATAGGAGTTCGTACCTGGGTTGGTAATCGCATTAAGTGCACGAGCGTGCTTAATGATGCCGCCAATGTAATACAGTGCAAACTCAGACAACCCAGAGTAGCCATTACCTGCAAACAGGTTCTCACCATTTTTCCAGACCGACTGATGCACATGCATGCCTGAGCCGTTATCACCTACCACTGGCTTTGGCATAAAGGTTGCGGTCTTGCCATAAGCGTGTGCCACATTTTGCACCACGTACTTTTGCCAAATGGTCCAATCCGCGCGTTGCACGAGTGTGCTGAACTTGGTACCTAATTCATTTTGACCTTGACCCGCAACTTCATGGTGATGGACTTCCACTGGAATACCCAAGGACTCCAGAATCAAGCACATCTCCGAGCGCATGTCTTGGAAGGTATCGACTGGCGCAACTGGGAAGTAACCACCCTTCTTACCAGGACGATGGCCCGTGTTACCACCTTCAATATCCGCACCGGATGACCATGGCGCCTCTTCAGAGTTGATCTTCACGAAGCAACCTTGCATGTCGACATTCCACTGCACGCCATCAAATACAAAGAACTCAGGCTCTGGACCAAAGTAAGCCGTATCACCCAAACCTGAGCTCTTTAAATATGCTTCAGCGCGCTTCGCAATCGAGCGTGGGTCGCGATCATAGCCTTTGCCATCGGATGGCTCAATCACATCGCATGTGAGAACCAAGGTTGGCTCTTCATAAAACGGATCAACATACGCTGCGGTTGGATCTGGCATGAGCAACATGTCCGACGCCTCAATACCCTTCCATCCGGCAATCGATGAACCATCAAACGCATGACCACTCTCAAATTTATCTTCGTTGAATGCGGAGATAGGAACCGATACGTGCTGCTCTTTTCCCTTGGTATCCACAAAGCGGAAGTCCACAAAAGTACATTCCTTTTCTTTGACTAATTTCATTACGTCTGCGACAGTTTTGGTCATGCAACTCTCCTCGATGAATAGATAAAGCGTTTTTCAACAACATGGTTTTAACCATGCCAATTCCGATTTAATACATAGGATGAACTGTACTCGTGCAGGATTGCACGATTTTGACATTTTGCACTACTTTGGTGAATAAATCATGATTTAGGCAATTAATGCACTATTTATGTGCAAAATTGATGATTTATTGGTGAATAAAGACCTCAAAACCAAGATCAGCAGTGCCTGTTTTGAGCTTTTCAAGGGCCATTGGCACGATATCCGCATCCCCCTTCACACCCAGCTCAATGTGGCGCTTAGCAAATACGCCACCCCGAATCGGATCGCCCACCGAAGGCAAGCTAAACACTTTAATTCCTTGGAACTCGGACTCAACCGATTCCATCAGCGGCGTTAAGGTCGATTCAATCCCACTGGGCACAATAAAGCTTTGTTCTAGCCAGTTGGTTTGATGAAAATGATCACGGTAGTGCTCATCCAAACACCATGCCATCATCGGCGAGGCCATTACTGGAAATCCTGGAAAGAAATGGTGCTCACGAATCCGAAATCCCGGAATCTGGTTGTATGGATTCGGAATAATCTCACTACCCAGTGGAAACTCACCCATCTTAAAACGATGTTGGTTCTCAGGACGATTGAGATCGGCTTTCATAGGATCGCCCTCGGCGCTGGCAATGATGCGCGCGGTAATGAGCTCTTTCGCTTGCGGATGTAAGGCAAGCTCAACACCTAAAGCACGAGCAGCGGCCTGTCGAGTATGATCATCCGGGGTTGCACCAATACCACCCGTACTAAAGACTACGTCACCACTCGCAAAAGTTTCTTTAAGGGTTTGGGTAATTTGATTGGGGTCGTCTGCCACATAACGAGCCCATGACAAATGCATGCCCCGCTCACTGAGGAGCTCAATCATCTTACTCAGATGTTTATCACTGCGGCGGCCCGACAAAATCTCATCCCCAATCACAATTAAGCCAAAACGACGCTCCTTAGCCATCAATCACTCCTGGATTTGATGCATTAGCGATCAAGGTTGCCGAGGTATCAATCGTGTTCAATTGCTCCTTGTGCCGCAATTGCTTAAGCGCATGCAATAAGAAGTGGCTAAACCAGAGAGCGGAGAAGATAAAGATGAGTGAGTAGATCCACAGTGCCACAAAGGATACAAATGGGAAGAGGACTAAAGCCAATACTGAGGTGGCCCAAAAGAAGGTTGGAACTGCACCAATCATCCCAGCCACTACTCCCATTCCTAAGAGGGTCCAGCGATGCTCTTCGAGCAACTGATTACGCTCTTGGGGCGTTGCGTGATCTAGTAAAACATCATAAGCCATCAAACGCATGGTCAACCAGCCCCACAAGAGTGGTGGCAGAATCGCAAACAACGGGGGAATCCACCACACCGGTAGGGTCAGCATCACCAAAGCCAAGCAAATCAGTGCAGACCATAGGGTGTAAAAGAAGCTTCCAACAAAACTGCCACCTTTGATTCGCATGATTCCTTCGTAGGCTTTTTGTTTGGCGACCGAATCAACCACAGCAGGTACAGTCGAGAATGCAATAAAGACCAAGAGGCTAATGGCAATAACTGGGATCAATAGGATCACTAAGAATAAGGGTGCAATCCAAGCGCGAGCTTCATCAAAGCCAACGTATTCAAGTCCCGATTGAATCCAGCTCGTGAAGATCGATGCCGTTAAGAAGGTCCGCAATATTTCCAGTGCAGGCGACCAGATCAGCCAAATCACCACGCCCCAGAAGATAGACACGATTAGAAATGGCCGAAAGCTCAACCACAGCATCTTTGGGTGCATGGTACCAACCAATGCGAGACCCAGTGAACGAATTAAATCAGACAATCATGCTCCTTTATCAACTTAGCTGATCGATTTAGATTTGGTCTCTGTTGACCGAGGTAGATCCAATAAATCACGCAAGGAGTGCGTGAGGCCCTGCCATTGCTGTACCAAAAGATTATTTGATACCTCAAGATGACGAACACCGGTTGGAAATACGCGCTTCTCAAACACGGCAGTACCAAATGCTATATCCCACCAAGGAAATAACACCCCAAAATTACAACCGCCCAATACCCCGGGCTTCCCAGGCGCATCATGACCATAGCCCACAGCGTGGTGATAGCGATGAAACATGGGCGATACCAATAGATACTTTGCGGGTCCAAGATCAATCTTCAAATTGGCATGCTGCCAGCTTTGCACCAACTGTCCGACCACCACCAAGAAGATAAATTGCCCAGGGGGCACACCAAAGATCAAAGCAAAGAAAGCAAAGACCATCGCACGCATCACATCATCGATGATGTGATTACGATCATCGGACCATGCGGTCATGCGCGTTTGGCTATGGTGCAAGGCATGCAACTGCCACCACCAATGAAAGCGATGTGACGCGCGGTGATACCAGTAATCAATGAAATCCAGTATCACTAAATAGATTAGAAAACTAACAATGGGGATGGTAGTTACACCGGGGATCCAGCCTTCAACGTTAAAGCGCTCAAAGCGCCAATCGTGCAAGACGCCCGATAAATAGAAAAAGAGGCTCGAGAACAAAAGAAAGAATGCGCCATGGAATAAACCGAGGCGATGAATCAGGGTGTAGAGAATATCTGTACGTACATAGGGACCTGCGTTTGCCTGAGACTCAGCAGGATTGATCCGCTCCCAGCCCCGAAACACTATTGCAATGATCATGATCTGAATCACACCCAACATAAACCATTCGGTGCCATCAAACAGATCTTCCGCCCATGCCATCGCCCCAGTGTGGAACAAAATGGGCTCGACCATTTGCGTATACAACCAGGTATGCAAATCCGCGTAAGCGTCTTGAATCGATTGAATCAGGCTCATGCCCCTATTATCGTCAATTCGGGATTAAGGCGAAGCAGAAGCCGCGTTTTTTCCAGTTCTCAATGAGGGGCTCTAGAACCGCAGGCGCCCACGGATCCTCGCGAGACCAAATACCTAAATGGGCAATGGCAATATCGCCATTCTTGAGACCTCGACCGGCCTCCTCTAGTAACTTTGCGTTTGGAAAACGTTTAGAGTCCAACTCATCTCCCAGAAAGCCGCTGGGGGACCACCCAATATGGCGATAACCACAGCGCTCACCCATGGCAATTAGTCGAGGGGAGGTTTTACCGCCCGGCGCCCGCCAGATGGGATCAATCGGCTTACCTGTGAGCTCTTGAAAACGGGTGCTCACTCTAGAAATCTCGGTGCATAGTTGCGCCTGATCAAAACGAATCGCCTTGCCGGCATTCTTACCAAACTGGGGTCTAAGCATCACATCACCCTCCCCAATATCCTGAACCCAATAACTGTGATCATAGGTGTGGCTACCAAAGCGATGGCCTTCTTGAAGCCTTTCTTGCCAATACCCCTTCCATGAATCATCTAATGAATAGCCGCCTTGTTTGGTTTTCTCATTGGCTAAGAAGAACGTCGCTTTGATGTTCTGTTGCTTGAGTACTTGGGCAATGTACTCGGCAACCGCCATATTGCCTGTATCAAACGTGAGGTATGCCGTATTTTTACAAGTACTGGTTTGCGCAGTGACAACCTGGCTCCAGAGAATGCATGCGGTGATGAGTGGATAACGAATCATGCGCATGCCAGACACCCTACTCCCACTTAGCGCGGGGATAGAAAAAGACACCGTGTGGAGAACGCCCCACCGGAATCACATCAATCAGTTTCATCGAGGGCACATCAATCACACCCACTCGTTTTGAGAAACGTAAGGTGACCCATAAGGTTTTGCCATCGGGGGTTAATTCCATATCGTCAGGCCCTGCTGGCAATCCCGTGACATCACCAATCTTCTCAAGGGTTTGCATATTTAATAGGCTAATTGAGTTCGCTACACGATTGGTGACGAACACATGCTTTTTGTCACCCATGGGTCGAAAGTTGTGCGCTCCGTTGCCTGTTTTGATGCGTTTAATCTCTTTTTGATTACGCCAATCAATCGCCTGCACATAATCTGCCCCAGTAATCCCCACCAATAAGTACTGATCATTCGGTGTCATCCACAAGCCTGCAGGAACCGGTCCCGTTTGCATCCGCCAGACAATGACTTGCTTGTCCAGATCAATCGCTATTACCTCGGCCGAATCTTGCAGCGTCACAAATGCCAATTTGCTATCGGCAGTAAAGGCAATATGGCTGGGGGTCTTCGCAGCAGGAATTGATTTGGCGAGCTTGAAATCCGCACTATTCGCAGCATAGACATCAACACGGTCTAAACGATTAGCAGCCGCCACAAACCATTTATTGTTCGGTGAGTAACCAATTTGATAAGGATCGATAATTTTGGGGATCCGCCCAGTAATCTCACCGCTTAGCGGGTTCAATAAGGCAATATCGTCACCCACCGCATTGGCGACGAGAAGGGTTTTCTCATCCGGGGTCATCATCAAATGATGCGGCTCCTTGCCAACGTAAAAGGTTTTGGTGACCTTGCGGGTTTGCATATCGATGAGGCTCACGGTTGCTTCACCGGAGTTCAGCACAATCGCGAGCTTGGGTTCGGTGGGGGCGGCAAACGCAGCTGAAATCCCCAGCAATGAGGCTAATAAAGTAAATATGAGTCGTTGAATTAATTGCATAGCGTGATTGTAAGGCCGAGCCTTGCAGGCATAGGCCTAATAACTCTAGGCCTATTAACGCAAACTAGCCAAGACCTTTTCGAGTCGCTTGACCGACATTGGCATGGGGGTCTTGAGCTCTTGGGCAAATAAGGCAACCCGCAACTCTTCAAGTTGCCACCGGAACTCACGCAAGCGCGCATCGTGCTCATCATTGATGCCAACGGTACTTTTACTCTCTTGCATCATCCTCTGCCAAGGTCGTGCGACCGATTCCCAATCGCGTTGGTTTTGGGCATCACGGCTGGCATTACTGCGCAGCTTTTCAATTCTTAGCCCAATGGCCTTAAGGTAGCGTGGTAGGTGTACCAAATGCTCATAGGGTGTTTGCTTCAAAAACTGCGCATGAATCAATCCCTGCAATTGCGAGCGCATGTCTTCATACGCACTGCTTGATAGGGCTTTGGCAGCAATTAATTTCTTATGCAATTCAGCATACTCTTGCAAACTAGCCAACACATGCTTAGCAATTTCTCCAGCAATGAGCATGAGGCGGGGCTTGCCTTGTTTGAGTGACTCTTCAAACTCTACTTGATTGGTCGGTTGTTGGTGTTGCAGCATGGCCCGCTCTATAGCCATCATTCCGATGTGTTCGATGAGCTCCTCGACCGATCCTAGCTGTATAAAAAGTAAGCTGATTTCACGCGCATGCGGCAATTGTTTATGCAAAGCCTTGGTATGCTCTTTTAAGACCAAGCTGTATAAGCGACACAAACCCTGTCGGTGGATCCGTTTCGCCTCCGCAGGATCATCGAATACCTCCAGCTCTACTGCTGTCTTGCGATCGACTAATGCCGGATAACCCTGGATGGTTTGGTTCCCACGGGTCATGGTGACGGTTTGCGCTAGCTCACCAAAATCCCAAGCTTGATAACTGCCCTTCTGAATCGGAAGCCCTTGTGCTTGATTCGTTTGTACCGTTCTTATATTGGCATCAGCAAGGCTCTGGAAAGCATCACGTGCTATCGCGCCATACTCACTGCGTAAGCGATTTAAATTACGCTCTAACTCCAGTTGCCGGCCATGTTCATCAATTAAACGAAAGTTCATGAAGCAATACGCTGGTAAAGTCTCGGGTCGAAAGTCGGTGCGCTTGATCTCAATCGGGTTCTGATTGCGAACAAAACGCATGAGTCGATCGATTAAATCGCCCTTCCCAAAGTCGTTGCTATCTAAGTGTGCTTGCACAAATTGTTTGGCACTTTCCGGTAATGGGATGCAATGGCGGCGGATCTTTTGTGGCAAGGACTTCAGAAGTAGCTGGACTTTCTCAACACAGAGGCCTGGTACGAGCCATTCCGCTTGAACGGCATCGACTTGATTGAGAACGGTGATGGGTACGATTAAGGTAACGCCGTCTTTGGGGCTGCCAGGTTCGAAGTGATAACTGGTTTGCAAGCTCACGCCATTCATGACAATTGTTTTGGGGTAGCGGTCGGCGCTAATCCCCGCAGCCTCGTGGCGCATCAAGTCTGATTTCTGGAGTCGCAGACTCTGGTCCTTTTGTTCCAATTTGGCACGATCTTCCTCAAGCCACGCTTGGAGACCGCTGCGACTATAGACCGTCTCTGGAATTCGTTCGCGATAGAAAGCGCATAGCAACTCATCATCGACCAATACGTCAGGGCGACGTGAGCGATGCTCGAGCGCCTCCACTTCCCGGATTAGCTGACGGTTGTGCCAAAAGAAGGCAAATAATTTGCCATAACGGCGTTTTGCATCCGCCTGGGTCTCACGCTCCAAGGCCGGCGTGTCAACTTTTCCAAACATCTCCCCTTCAACTAAACCCTTCTGAATAAACAAGGCATGAGCCTCGCTTGCATCGTGCGGTGCATAAGCCACTCGTCGACCGTGATAAACCGGTAAACCATACAGCGTGGCGCGTTCAAAGGCTAAGACCTCACCGCGTTCTTTATCCCAAAAGGGGTCACTCAGCGATTTCACTAAGCGGTGTTTAGCAACCCGTTCAATCCACTGTGGCTCGATCTTGGCCAAGGTTCTCGCGTATAAGCGGGTGGTCTCTTGGATCTCACCCGCCACAAACCATGCGCCTACTTTTTTACCCAGGCTCGATCCGGGCCAAATGAATAAACGAATCCCTCGGGCCCCGAGATAGTCGCCAGCTTTATGGCCCCGTTGATCGCTGGCGTCTTCATCGCGCTTGCCAATATAGCCCAGCAGACCCGTTAGAAGCGCCGTATGGATTTGTTCATAGGTTGCTGGGGTTTGATTCTCTTTCCAACCTTTCTCCGCGAGCAAGACATGCAATTGCCCATGCACATCGCGCCATTCGCGAAGGCGTCTGGGTGAGAGAAAGAGGCTGCGGCATTGGTTCTCCAGCTGTCGATTACTTTGTTTGTGTTTAAGGGCCTCTTGGTACCAGTTCCACAGTTTCACGAACGACAGGAACTCAGAACGCTCATCCGCAAATTGCAAGTGGGCCTGATCAGCAGCACTAGCAAACTCCATCGGCCGCTCCCGCGGATCCTGGCAGGCCATGGCCGAGGCAATGATGGTGAGCTCTTTGAGCGCCTGCTGCTCACGCGCAGCGAGCAAGATCCGTCCAATGCGAGGATCTAAAGGTAGCTCAGCTAGAGCTTTGCCAATGGTGCTAAGTTGAACACGGTGTTGGCCCTGCACGTCTGGCTCGGTAGCGCTCTCAATCGCACCTAATTCTTCTAAGAGCTGCATGCCATCGACAATCGCTCGACCCAAGGGTTTATCAATGAAGGGAAACTGCGCAATATTGGGTAGGCGCAATGCCGCCATGCGCAGGATCACGGCGGCGAGTGAACTGCGCAAGATCTCTGGATCGGTATACGCGGCGCGTGCTTGGTAATCCGCTTCACTGTAGAGGCGAATACAGATACCGTCAGCGACACGGCCACAACGACCCGCGCGTTGGTTCGCTGCAGCCTGAGAGATCGGCTCCACTTGCAGCTGTTCAACCTTATTCCGATAGGAGTAACGCTTGACGCGCGCCAAGCCTGAGTCAATCACATACCGAATGTTCGGCACGGTCAACGAGGTCTCGGCCACATTGGTTGCCAACACAATCCGGCGGCCATTGCCGGTTTGGAATACGCGCTCTTGCTCGCTCACCGCTTGCCGTGCAAATAGACTCAGAATCTCTGGATGAAAGCGCTGTTGCAAGAATGGGTCTTTGCGTAGCGCCTCGGCACACTCCCGAATCTCCCGCTCACCCGGCAAGAACACTAAGACATCACCAGCCCCTGCAGCTCCCTCACGCCACACATCACCAATCGCTTTACATACGGCCTCGGGGATCTCAAGGGCCTCCTTCTGACCATCAACTTGCAATGGCGCGTAACGTTGCTCCACTGGAAAGAGTCGACCACTCACCTCAATCACTGGAGCGGCTTGGCCATGGATTGCAAAATGATTGGCAAACCGTTGCGCATCGATTGTTGCTGAGGTGATGATGAGCTTGAGATCGGATCGCTTAGCGATCAGTTGTTTGAGATACCCCAGTAAGAAATCAATATTGAGGCTACGCTCATGGGCCTCATCAATGATGATGGTGTCGTATTTTTTAAGGAGGGGATCAGCCTGGGTCTCAGCCAATAAGATCCCGTCGGTCATTAATTTGATCGACGCTTGGCTGCTGGTGTGATCGGCAAAGCGCACCTGATAGCCCACGTCTTCGCCTAAGGGTGTACCCAGCTCTTGGGCAATACGTTTGGCTGTACTTGTGGCGGCAATACGACGAGGCTGTGTATGACCAATCAGTCCACCCTGATGGATTTTGCCTCGGCCCAAGGCCAGGCATATTTTAGGAAGCTGGGTAGTTTTGCCTGAACCCGTTTCTCCGCACACAATGATCACAGGGCTTGCCAGTAAGGCTTTGGCGATCACCTCACGCTGCGAGGAGACCGGCAAACTCTCTGGGAAGGTGATGGGCTTATCCCGTAGCGGCTGCCAAACGATCGCACTTGACTCGCTCATGGTCTAGCCCAGAGCGTGGTTTGCAGGGATTGGCATCCATGATTTATTTGGTATCTACGCGCTTGCACCCTATAATTTTCGCATTATGTCCGCGCTTCCATCTTCCTCCCATTCCGCTCACTTCCCTTTCGTTGGCTGGCTACGCGAGGTAGCGCCCTATATCCATGCCTTTCGTGAGAAAACCTTTGTCATTGCATTTGCTGGTGAACTAGCTCAGGACTTCGATCAACTCGAGAACCTGATTGAAGACATTGCCATGTTGCATGCCATGGGTATGCGCATCGTCCTGGTTCATGGCATTCGCCCCCAAATCGATGAGCAGTTGTCTTTGCGTAAGATCAAGAGTAAGTTTGGTAAGGGCCATATGAGCAGTTACCGAATCACTGATTCTGCAGCCCTGGAGTGTGTGAAGGAAGCAGCCGGAGAACTGCGTCTTGATATTGAAGCGGCCTTCAGTCGTGGTTTACCCAATACCCCCATGGCGGGCTCCCGCATCTCGGTGATCTCGGGCAACTTCATTACCGCAATGCCGATTGGCGTGGTCGATGGCATCGACTACCTCCTCACCGGGCTTGTTCGCAAGGTCGACTCGGAGTCGATTCGGATGTCCCTCAATAGCGGTAAGTTGGTATTGCTCTCGCCACTTGGGTTCTCACCCACCGGTCAGGCATTTAACTTATCGTTTGAAGATGTGGCTGCCGCCACTGCTGCGGCTCTCAAAGCCGATAAGCTCATGTTCTTAACCCCATTCCCAGGGCTGCAAGATGAGGAAGGCCATCTAGTTACTGAGCTCTCGATTGCTCAGTTGCAGGACTACTTGCAGCTTTACCCTGACCTGCCAAGCAATATGCGTAACTTCTTGAACACGGCCATGCGCGCAGTGCGCTCTGGTGTGAGCCGTGCGCATTTCTTACCCTGCGATCGAGACGGTGTTTTATTAGAGGAGCTGTTCACACACGATGGCGTTGGCATGATGCTGGCCGCCTCCGATATTGAGAACCTCCGTGAGGCAACGCAAGACGATGTGGGTGGTATTTTGCAACTCACGCTGCCACTCGAAGCGGAGGGGATTTTGGCTGCGCGCGGTCAAGAGGTAATCGAGCGTGATATCGCCAGGTTCTCGGTCATCGAGCACGATAAGGTTTTATTTGGTTGCGCCGCCCTCTTTCCGTTTCCGAATGGCGTGGGTGAGCTTGCTTGCCTGGTGGTCGATCCAAACTCTCAAGGTTCAGGCGATGGTGAACGGCTATTAAAACGCATTGAAGCACGTGCCAAGCAAGAAGGCATTAACAAATTATTTGTTTTAACAACCCGAACGGAGCACTGGTTCCTCAAGCGCGGTTTTGTACGTGCCACCGTTGACGACCTCCCAGAAGAGCGCAAGCAGATCTACAACTGGGATCGCAAATCCATGGTGCTTACCAAGAAGATTTAACCCCCGCATGGAGAGGTGCAATACCAACTCAGGTATGAATGCCTATAATCAAAGCAATTAGTTCAATCGAGGTTGATATGGCACGAATGGTTCAATGCATTAAGCTCAATAAAGAAGCCGAGGGCTTAGATTTTGCTCCCCTACCTGGTGATCTAGGCAAAAAGATCTGGAATCAGGTGTCTAAAGAGGCGTGGGCTGGATGGCTAAAGCACCAGACCATGCTCATTAATGAGAACCGCCTCAATATGGCCGATCCCCGAGCCCGCCAATACCTTCTCAAGCAGGTCGAGAAGTATTTCTTTGAAGGTGGAGCGGATATGGCAAGTGGCTATGTGCCGCCTTCGCAGTAATTGCGCTCAGCTAAAACGTAGAGTTTCTACGGTTTCCGTTTTACCCAAAAGCAATACATCGGCTTTACGTTTGGCAAAGAGTCCGACGCTAATCACGCCTGGGATTTGATTAATCGCCGCTTCAAGCGCGACTGGATCTTGAATGGATAAGCCATGGATATCTAAGATCCAAGCCTTGTTATCGGTGAGGTAGGGTTGACCTTCGGCTTTACCGGATTTGATGAGCCTTAATTGAGCCTGCCCACCCAATGGGGTAAGCGCTTTAGTAACCGCTGTTTGTGCCAAAGGAATAATCTCAACCGGAAGAGGAAAGTGGCCCAGTTGCTGAACCAGTTTGCTCTCATCGCAAATGCAGATAAAGTGTTGGGCCATGCTCGCAATAATCTTCTCGCGGGTTAAAGCACCACCGCCACCTTTGATCATATGACCCTCTGGATTAATTTCATCGGCGCCATCCACATAAATAGGCATGGGATAGGATTGCTTTGCAATCGCATCAGGCAATTGATTGGCATCGACCACATGAAAGCCCAATTTGAGCAAACGCTCCGTGCTTGCCAGTGAACTGGAGATCACTCCCGCAAAATAATCGCGGTGCGGTGCGAGGAGATCAATAAACCAGTTAGCGGTTGAGCCAGTCCCAATCCCCAAATACTGCCCCTTGGGCATAGCCCCAATGACATAGTCTTTGGCAGCCTGGGCAACGCGTTTCTTGAGTTCGTCTTGGTTCATGAAAGCAATGATACAGAAGGATATTCGCTATCATATGCCATTGCCTTATGGACACATTAGCCCAACTCAAACGCTATACCACCGTGGTCGCTGATACCGGCGACTTTGAGCGGATGCGCGCCTTTGCCCCGCAAGATGCAACCACGAATCCATCGCTCATTCTCAAGGCGGTCTTACTGCCAGAGTATCAAGCCTTAGTTGCATCGGTGCAGCGTGATCATCCCAACGCCTCCCCCACCCAATTAATTGATCGGATCTTAGTCGCGTTTGGGGCAGAGATCCTGCGCATTGTGCCGGGTCGGGTCTCAACCGAAGTTGATGCACGTCTGTCATTTGATAGCGCTGCCACCATTGCGAAGGCCAAAGAGATCTTGGCGCTCTATCAAGCACAGGGCATACCCCGCGAGCGGGTTTTAATCAAGCTCGCTAGCACCTGGGAGAGTATTGTGGCGGCTCGTGAGCTTGAGCAAGAAGGCATTCATTGCAATATGACCCTGCTTTTTTCTGTGGTGCAAGCAGTAGCGTGCGCTGATGCTGGGGCAAGATTGATTTCACCATTTGTGGGACGCATTAGTGATTGGTATAAGAAGTCGTTGGGTGATCAATGGTCTCTCGAGCAGTATGGGGGAGCCAATGATCCCGGGGTGCAATCGGTGCGCAACATCTATACCTATTACAAACACTTTGAGATTGAAACCGAGATTATGGGGGCAAGCTTTCGAAATACCAGCCAGATCTTGGAGCTTGCGGGTTGCGATCTCCTCACCATCAGCCCTGAACTACTGGCTGAATTGCAAACCAGTCATGATTTGGTGATTCCTAAATTATTAGTTGGGGAAGCTAAATCAGCTCATGTGGAGCCATTGAACTTGGATCAGGCAAGGTTTGGGAAGCTCTTGGCAGAGAACGCCATGGCCTCCGAGAAACTCCAAGAAGGCATTCGCGCCTTTTGTTCTGATATTGAGAAACTCGAGGCCTTGCTAACTCGTTGATTACTTCTTCGGTGATTTAGCGTGTGCTCGTTGGCGGCGCGCCTCATAGAGCGTCACACCTGTGGCTACCGAAACGTTTAAGCTCTCGACCGCCCCTTGCATCGGAATATGCACCAACTGATCGCAGGTCTCGCGGGTTAAACGCCGCATACCCTCACCTTCCGCACCCATGACGATGGCAGTCGGTCCTTTGAGGTCAACGTCGTAGATCGATTCATCGGCCTCATCATCGGTACCAATGATCCAAATCCCCAGCTCTTGCATCTCGCGCATGGTTCTAGCAAGATTGGTCACCGTAATGATTGGGATTACCTCGGCAGCGCCACTGGCAACCTTACTCACGGTGGCATTGATGCTGGCTGAGCGATCTTTAGGAACGATCACACCATGCACCCCAGCACCATCGGCTGCACGCAGGCAAGCGCCTAAGTTATGAGGGTCGGTAATGCCATCGAGCACCAAGAGTAAGGGTGGATCACTTTTAGCGTCCAAGCTATCTAATAGTTCTGGCAAGGTTCTTGCCACCGAGATGCCCTCTGCCATCGCCACGATCCCCTGATGACGATCGTGGCCAGCAAGATTATGTAAGCGTTCGGCATTGGCAGTGTACAAACGCTTCCCCAAGATGGGTTCTGCTTGCTTAATGAAGTCTGCCATACGACGATCGCGCCTAGCGGGGTCGTAGTACACCGATTGAATACTCTGCGGATCAACCCGCAAACGCGTCTGCACCGCATGAAATCCCAGTAGCAACTGCTTCATTTACGTTTGCCCTTATGGCTCTTACGACCGGTACCCTGACCTATCGATGGCTGCCGCGCAGTCTTACCCGTTTTTGTCTTTGATTTCTTGCTAGCAGCAGTGGTTTCCCGCTTAGGCGCTTTCTCAGCAGGACGGGTTTTCTTGTGGGCCGCTTTTTTACTAGGCCGACCCGAGTCATTCGCTAAGATGGTTGGCTTAAAGCGCATACCATCGCGCTCATTGCTGCCATTGGCTTTCACGAGACTAAACTCAATCTTGCGGGCATCGAGATCCACCCGACTGACTAGGACGTGCAAGCGATCACCAATCCGATACCGAATCCCGGTGCGCTCCCCCCGTAACTCCTGGCGAGCCTCATCGTATTGGTAATAATCACCACCCAACTCAGTGACGTGCACCATGCCTTCTACAAACAAGCTCTCGAGTTGCACAAAGAGACCAAAATTAGCAACACCCGTAATCGTGCCCGCATACTCTTGACCTAAGTGGTCGCGCATGTAATAGCACTTCAGCCAAGCCTCCACATCGCGTGAGGCCTCATCGGCTCGGCGCTCGTTCGCAGAGCAATGCACTCCAAACTGAGCCCAGACGGCAAGCGCTGCGCCTTCTTTCGATCCTTTGACGTTGCCTGCGCGTTTAGACCTTCCCTTCGCATCCTGCTGTGACTGCTTCACAGCTGCAGCATTAGCCCGGCCCTGACCCTTGCGAGGCATGGTGAGGTTCATGGGCACATCGTCTGGCAAATGCGGATGGTAGGCTTTCTTACTCAAGATTGCTTTGATCGAGCGATGTACTAAGAGATCGGGATAGCGTCGGATGGGGCTTGTAAAGTGAGCATACGCGGGATACGACAAGCCAAAATGGCCTTCGTTCTCTGGCTGGTAAATCGCTTGTTGCATCGACCGCAGAATTAACATCTGCAAGGTGCTAGCATCGGGCCGACCCTTGATCTCTTTCATGAGCTTTGAGAAGTCTTTGGGATGGGGCTTCTCGTTTCCGGTCAGGTGCAAGCCAGTGGTTCGCAATACCTGCTTGAGGGTCTGAACTTTCTCGACCGAAGGTTCACCGTGCACTCGAAAGAGACTCAGATGCTCGTGCTTTTGCAAAAAATTAGCAGCACAGACGTTCGCGGTCAGCATGCATTCTTCAATCAAGCGATGGGCATCATTACGCAATCTGGGCTCAATGCGCAAGATCTTGCCGAGCTCATTACTGATGATCTGGGTCTCAACGGTCTCAAAATCAATCGCCCCACGCTTCTCACGCGCAGCAAATAATATTTTGTAGAGGTGGTAGAGGTGGTTTAGTTGCTCATTAAACTGCGCAAAGCGTACCGCCTCAGGCCCACGCGTATTGCTTAAGATCTCCCAGACGGTGTCATAGGTAAAGCGCTGCGCTGAGTGCATGACGCCTTGGTAAAACTGATACGCCAGAATCTCACCCTTTTGATCCACCACCGCATCGCAAACCATGCACAAACGGTCGACTTCGGGATTGAGGGAGCAAAGGCCATTGGAGATTTTCTCCGGTAGCATCGGGATCACTCTGCGAGGGAAATACACCGAGGTTGCCCGCAGTAATGCATCCTTATCAAGTGGATGACCGGGCTTCACATAATGGGCAACATCAGCAATCGCCACAATCAAGCGCCAGGCTTTGGTTTGACCATACTGCACTGGCTCGCAATAGACAGCATCATCAAAGTCTCTAGCATCGGCACCATCGATCGTAATCAGTGGGATATCACGTAGATCAACCCGACCTTTGAGGTCTTCTTGCGTTACTTCATTCGGTAATGCTTCAGCTTCTTTTAAAGCGGCGGGTGAGAAAGTATGGGGCACACCATACTTACGAACCGCAATCTCGATCTCCATACCAGGGTCATCGATCTCACCCAAAACCTCTACGACTCGACCAACGGCCTGACGATAACTATCGGGGTAATCAATGATCTCAACACTCACTACCTGGCCCAGTTTGGCCATACCTTGTCCACGGGGTGGGATCAGAATGTCGTGACCAATGCGCTTATCTTCAGGCGCCACAATCAGAACACCGTTCTCATTGAGTAAACGTCCAATGACTAGGCGATTGGCATGCACCAGCACTTCCACAATTTGCCCCTCAGGACGACCACGGCGATCCGTGCCCAGCACTCGTATCGAAACCCGGTCACCGTGCATCACCCGGGCCATCTCTCGCTCGGCGAGGAAGATATCCTCACCCCCATCATCGGGCACCACAAAGCCAAAGCCATCGCGGTGCCCCTGTACCGTGCCCATGCGATCGCTGTCGCGGGTGATGGGTGGATCCGATTTACGCATGAACGGCTTTCGCAATTGAGGTCATTAGGGTGATTTGACCACAATGTGATGACTGCAACCTATAATGCAGAGATGCCCAAATGGCGAAATTGGTAGACGCACCAGCTTCAGGTGCTGGCGATCGAAAGGTTGTGGAGGTTCGAGTCCTCTTTTGGGCACCACCTGATCTCATCAGGTAATTTTGGCATGATTGTTTTTTTGTCATGATGACTAGCGCTATTTATGAATCATCAACCAACCATTGACCCTCAAAAACTCCGTAAGACCATTTTTGCGGGTGCCATTGGCAATGCCATCGAGTTTTATGACTTCATTATTTATGCTTACCTGGCAGTTTATTTTGCTTATCATTTTTTTCCGTCGCACGATCCCGTTGCAGCCTTAATTGCGAGCTATGGCGCATTTGCAACCGGAATGATTATGCGGCCGGTGGGTGGTTTATTGCTTGGCCGAATTGGCGATCGCATTGGTCGCAAAATGGCTTTGCAGGTCACGGTTGCCTCGATCGCAATTCCGACCCTGATCATTGGCCTCCTTCCAACCTATGAAACCATTGGTCTCTTAGCACCCATTTTATTAATCCTCCTGCGAATGCTTCAGGGCCTAGCGGTTGGTGGCGAGTACACATCCTCGATTGTGTTTCTGATTGAGCATTCCCCGCCCAATCGACGTGGCTTTATTGGCAGCTTTAGCCCCATGGGTGCCTTTGGAGGCCTATTCCTAGGAACTGCCGTTTGTTTCATTTGCTTACTAATCCTGGGCAAAGACCAAATGCACGCATGGGGTTGGCGCGTGCCCTTTATTTTGAGTGTGGTGATGACCGTGATTGGCATTTATGCAAGGCGCTCATTATCTGAGTCCGCCCTGAATCTATCGATGCGCTCCAAGTCTCCAGTAAAAGAAGTGTTTCGTGATCACTGGCGCCCCATGGTCTCGATCTGCTTTGCCAATACATCCACTGGCATTGTGTCCTTCATTGGCTTTATGTATGCGGTGCAGTGGATGGTTAAAGAAGCGGGGGTGAGCTCCAATATGGCCCTGCTCATTAATTTGGCTGGGCTAGCAATGGTGGCCTTGACCTCGTTATTAGGTGGTTATCTGGGTGATCGAGTCGATCGGGTTCAAATTGCGCGTTTAGGTGCGCTTATTTTGCTGGTTGGTGCTTGGCCCGCATTTCGGCTTTTTCAATCAGGAGATGTTTTGTCCATGCTCATCGGTAGCGCCATCCTAGCCATTGGGCAAGGATTTTTTGTGGGTCCTCTCAGTTCAGCCATGGCTAATTTACTACCGCCCCAAGTTCGAGTGACGGGAATCTCGTTCGCATACAGCTTGTCGGTGGGTCTCTTTGGTGGGATTGCGCCAATGCTGACCGAATATTTGCTCTCTCGTGAGAACTTGCTGATGGCGCCTGCTATGGTGATTATGGCTGGCGCGCTGATCTCACTCTTAACCTTATTGCTGCGTTCCGACTGGCGAGTCGGTAATGCATTGTTGCCAGAAGAGCTTAATCGGTCATAACTCAAACGGATGGTGCAAGAGGATGGTCTCATCCCGCTCAGGCCCTGTTGAGACCATGGCAATCGGTTTACCACAGATCTCTTGAACCCGTTTGAGATAGTCCTGAGCGGTCTTAGGTAATTTGTTCCAGTCTGTAATGCCCACCGTACTCTCGGTCCAGCCCTTGAAGTCTTCATAGATGGGTTCACAACGCGCCACTGCTTCAGCACCGCGTGGCAACACATCCAAGGTCTTGCCATCCAGTTTGTAGCCCACACAGAGACGAATGGTCTCAATACCATCAAGCACATCTAATTTGGTTATGCATAAGCCAGAGAGTCCATTAATTTGGATGGAACGTTTCAGTGCAGCCGCATCGAGCCAACCCGTGCGTCGTGGCCGTCCAGTCACGGACCCAAACTCTTTACCAACTTCAGCCAAGCGAATACCCACTGGATCCTGTTTATTGGGGTTCTCATGGTCATAGAGCTCGCTCGGGAATGGCCCTGCACCCACTCGGGTGCAATAGGCTTTGGTAATCCCTAAGATGTAGTGCAATGAACCGGGTCCTACCCCAGAGCCAGCCGCCGCATTACCAGCAACGCAATTACTCGAGGTCACAAAGGGATAGGTGCCATGATCGATATCAAGTAAGGTTCCTTGCGCACCCTCAAAGAGAAGGTTCTGGCCTGCTTGCTCAGCCGCATAGAGTGCACTTGATACATCGACCACCATCGGTTTAATGCGCTCCGCGTATGACATGGCTTCATCGAGTACACGATTGAAGTCCAGAGCATCCACCTTGTAATACTGGGTCAATGCAAAGTTGTGATAGTCCAAGTTCTCGCGGAGTTTGGATGCAAACTGCTCGGGGTAGAAGAAGTCTTGCAC
>VFQS010001041.1_pt1 | contig 26981 bp, 19 predicted proteins | sample 3512361 | NCBI WGS metagenome assembly VFQS01 (sample SAMN10412375, study PRJNA504923) | tailings metagenome | isolation source: Relicate 1 Philex TSF3 active mining | place: Philippines
GGTATCTTCCACTTTCTTCATCCCATTCTAATAATGGAAAATCTACTACCCATAATGGTTTAAATACATTCGGATTACGAAGTCCTAATTCATTCCCCATATGCAAGCGTAATTCGTTCATTTGTTTGCGTGTCTTGTCTAAACCACCACATAATACCAATAACAAATCACCTGGTTGCATTTTTGCTTTTTCAGCCCATAATTTTAATTCTTCAGGGCCATAGAATTTGTCTACGGATGATTTTAATGTACCATCATTGTTGTATTTCAAGTAAATTAATCCAGTTGCACCAATTTGAGGTCTTTTTACCCAATCTGTTAAAGCATCTAATTGTTTACGCGTATATTCTGAACAGTCCTGCGCGTTGATTGCAATCACGGTTTCAGCATTGTCAAACACCGCAAATCCTTTGTTTTGGACTAAATCTGTTAAATAAACAAACTCTAAATCAAAACGAATGTCTGGTTTGTCAGATCCGTAGCGTTCCATCGCTTCAGCATAGGTCATACGAGGGAAATTACCTTCAAAATGAATTCCTCTTACCTCGCTAAACAAATGTTTTACCAATCCTTCGAATGTATTTAGAATATCTTCTTGTTCCACAAATGCCATTTCACAGTCGATTTGTGTAAACTCAGGCTGACGGTCAGCACGTAAATCTTCATCACGGAAACATTTTACGATTTGGTAATAACGGTCAAAACCAGAGACCATTAATAATTGCTTAAATGTTTGAGGTGATTGCGGTAAAGCATAAAATTCTCCTGAATTCATACGGCTTGGAACTACGAAATCACGTGCACCTTCAGGAGTTGATTTAATTAAATACGGAGTTTCCACATCTAAGAAATCTTTACTATCTAAGAATTTACGAGTTTCCAAAGCAACACGATTTCTCAAACGTAATTTTTCTTGTACCGGATTTCTTCTTAAATCCAAATAACGATATTGTGCTCTTAATTCTTCCCCTCCATCTGTATCATCCTCAATCGTAAATGGTGGGACAACAGAAGCATTTAATATGTTTAATTGAGAAACTTTGATTTCGATTTCTCCCGTTGGAATATTTTTATTTTTAGAAGAACGTTCGATCACCGTTCCTTCTACTTGAATTACGAATTCACGACCTAATTTTCGAGCTTGCAAACAAAGTGTTTCGTTTTCTTCCATATTGAAAGCCAACTGTGTAATTCCGTAACGATCTCTTAAATCTACGAAGGTCATACCTCCTAAATCTCGCGAACGTTGAACCCAACCCGCTAAAGTTACTGTTTGATTGCAATTTTCAAGGCGTAATTCGCCACACGTATGTGATCTAAACATAATTCAAAATTTGAAAAACAAATATAATCAAAAGAGATAGAAATTAAGGGGAAACCTATGATGCAAAAACTTTGTTAACTTTGTTATTATGGATCAAACCCTTGGTAAGGTATATAAATTATGTAGTCAGAAAATAATAGGAGCGATTTATGAAGATAAAAAAGTCGTAAAACAATTTCCTTTATTGATTCATTATAAATTAATTCAGTTGCCAGAGGCTGTTCCATTTCAACTTGTTTTTTCAGCGCCCAAACGTACTTTTCGAAAAGCACATGATCGAAATAGAATTAAGCGTTTGTTACGTGAGACAGTTCGAAAGAATAAGTTAATTTTAGAGTCTTTTTTAAAAGAAAACAACATACAAGTAGCTCTTTTTTTGGTTTATACTAATAAAGAAGAATTGCCTTATGAAGTTCTTTTACGTAAGACAGAACAATTATTTCAAAAATTAATCGTTCAAATACAAAACGAAATATAGATGAATAGTACAGTGTCAACCTTATTAAAAAAGATTGTTTTAACGACAACAATTTTATTATCAACTTTTATAGGATTTTCTCAATCAAATAATTTTGAATTAGTTAAAGGTTTAGAATTGATGGATTTGATCTATCAGAATTTAGACATGCATTTTGTAGATGAGCCTAAACCAGGTAAACTTTCAAAGGTAGCCATTGATGCTATGTTGAAAGAATTGGATCCTTATACTGTATATTACCACGAAGCAAACATGGAGGACTATCGTATGATGATGACTGGTCAATATGGTGGAGTAGGAGCATTAATTCGTAAAATGGGTGATTATATTTGTATATCAGAGCCTTATGAGGGGAATCCTGCGCAAAAATCAGGTTTAAAAGCAGGGGATAAAATCTTAGAAATAGATGGTAAAAATATGGTTAAAAAACCTTCTGAAGAAGTGTCGCAAGCCTTAAAAGGTCCAAAAGGAACAACCATTCAGGTTAAAGTACTACGTAATGATAAAGAACAAATTGTAATTCCCATAACGCGCGATGAGATCAAAATTCCAGATGTTCCTTATGCTGAAATTATTGGAAATGGAATAGGTTACATTAAGTTAAATAGTTTTACACAAACGGCATCAGAAGAAGTGAAAAAAGCTTTTATAGATTTGAAAGCAAAAGGAATGAATCAATTGGTTTTCGATTTGCGTGATAATGGAGGAGGATTGTTGATAGAAGCGGTTAAAATAGTCAATTTATTTGTGCCAAAAGATAAGATTGTAGTGACGACGAAAGGAAGAATAAAAGATGAAAATCAAATTTATAAAACTCAAGTAGATCCGCTGGATACTGAGATACCGATCGTTGTTTTGATCGATGAAGGTTCTGCATCTGCTAGTGAAATTGTTTCAGGTAGCTTACAAGATTTAGATCGTGCGGTGATTGTAGGACAAACTTCCTTTGGTAAAGGATTGGTTCAACGCACATTTGATTTAAAGTATGGTTCAAAAATTAAATTAACCATAGCAAAATATTACACACCATCAGGTAGATGTGTTCAGAAATTAGAGTATTACGACAAAAATGAAGATGAAAGACCTAAAGTGATCCCAGATTCTTTGATTCGAAAATTCAAAACAGTAAACGGAAGAGAAGTGATTGACGGAAGAGGAATTGAGCCTGATGTTAAAGTAAAGGAAAGAGAGTTTAGTCGTTTGACCGCAATGTTGGTTGGTAAGAATTTTATTTTTAATTATGCAACCGATTATTACAGCAAACATCCAACGATTTCAACAGCAAGTACGTTTAAACTTTCAGATGCAGAATATAATCAGTTCAAAGAGTTGGTTATTAAAGATACCTTTGACTATTCTACTGCAAGTGAAGAGGTTTTGAAAAAAATGCGTAAAACAGCAGAAGATGAGGGGTATTTTGAAGATTCTAAGGCTGAATATGAAGCTCTATTTAAAAAAGTAACTCCTTCAAAACAAAGAGATTTAGAAAAATTTAAGGCTGAAATTAAGGAATTAATTGAAAATGAGATAGTTTCCAGGTATTATTATCAAAAAGGTCGTGCGGAACATGCATTTAGAGATGATCTATTTATTGAAAAATCCAAAGAAATTTTATTAAATAAAACGCAGTATAATACTATTTTGAAAAAATAATCGTTAGTACTGTATAAACTTCCATTTATGCTCTTATATTTCGACAAGAAGAAGTCAATTCCTTTTTTAGTTGGAGTTGTACTTCTTTTTGTTGGTTTAACTTTGAGTAAAGCACTTACTTCTCTATCAACTGTCTATTTTTTAGCGCTTTTTATATATGAAAAAAAGATTCTTTTAGATTGGAATACACTAAAACAAAATAAATCATTGCGTTGGTTTATTTATTTTATTGGTTGGATGATATTGAGTCTATTTTGGTCTTCAGACATGTACAACGGTTTTCAAATGTTGGGATCTGATTTGAATCTTATTGCCTGGCCGATTTTAATGGTTTGTTTTTCTTCGTTTGTATTAGCTAATAAAAAGTTGATTTTATTATTCTTTTCAATCTTAGTTGCTGGAGTTTCCATTTTTCAATTTATTTATTTTCAAGGTAAAACTTGCTTTCCTGATATTCGTGAAATGGCATTATTCGTTTCTCACATTCGTTTTGCGTTGATGGTTGACATAGCCATTTTTATAGCCATTTATTTTGCAATAGATTCTATTGATAAAAGAGTTAAGTTCGGATGGATTGTGCTCGCTTTTTGGCTTTTGTTTTATACCTATTATTCGCAAGTGCTTTCTGGCGTTCTAGGTCTTTCTGGAGGTTTGGTTGGAATCCTTGTATTTCTATTTTTCAATAAATCTAATCATTTGCAAAAAGGAATAGCTATCCTGGTATTTGTTGTTGGTATTATTACATTCTATTGGATTTTCCAAGATATTACTAAAATTCAAAATCATTCCTTACCCAAAAAAATTGAAACACATACTCAACTAGGGAATAAATATGAACATAAAAGGCATTCCAAAATAATGGAAAATGGACATTTTTTAGATTTGTATTATTGTGAAAAAGAAGTGGATAGTGTCTGGAGATTACGATCAACTAAATCATTGGAATCATTAAGTCCAAGAGGATATCAGTATAAGTTTGTATTGAAGAGATATATTACTTCTAAAGGATTAAGAAAAGACGCATATGGAGTTAGTGCTTTAACAAACAATGATATTAAAAATATTGAAAATGGTATCCCAACAGTAGTAGAACTTCAAACGGGTTTTAAAGCTAGATACAATCAATTGAAATATGAGTTTTCAGGGAACCTAGACCCAAATGGTCATAGTATATTACAACGTTTTGAATTTTGGAAAGCTAGTAAATACATCATCAAAGAAAATTGGATTTTCGGAGTAGGTTTAGGAAGTAGCAAAGACGCGTTTTTGCAAACGTATAAAAAAATGAATTCAAAGTTATTAATTGAAAATCAATGGGAAAGTCATAATCAATTTTTAAGTATTTGGGTTACTTATGGAATAATTGGTTTGGTGATTTTTTTCTTATGGTTGTTTTCAATTTTTCGAAACATCGTACGTACGCATTGGGTAAATCTTGCTATATTCTTTGTTTTACTTTTTTCTTTTTTAGTTGAAGATACGTTAAGCACCTTAACGGGTATGACTTTATTTGGATTTTTTGCAGGTATTTTTCAGAATAAAATTTCCTTAAATCAAGACAGATGATTCGTAGTATATTAATTTTTCTGCTTTTATTCTTGATTAACGGAGGTTCTTTAGGTCAAAAAGATAGTGTATTACAATTTAAAAATATAGTGATTAAGAAAAAGTCTTCGAAAGATTGGGCTAAAGAAATTATAAAAAGAACTATCAAACGAAGGCAAGAAATGGATAAAAAGTACAACAATTTTGAGGTTGATATTTATAGCATTTCTAAAATTGATAAAGAAAAAAAGGATAGTCTTGAATCAATTTTTCTTCGTGAATCTCAAATGGAGTGGAAGTCTAAAAGTTATTACGAATCAAGAAATACAAAAGATATATACCAAGTTTATAATGATTATGGTTCATCTGGCAGAGTTGAATTACATGGTGATCCAAATGTAGGTACGTCTACTGATTTATTTGGAGGAGGAAGGATAGCACCTCGTTTAGCAATTGAAGAAAATCCTTATATTTTTGTCAAAGGGATTAAAGAGGCATTTTTTAACCTATATCAAAATTATATTGAAGCATCTCACCTTTGCGCAAAGCCTATTGTTTCCCCCATTGCTGATAATGCTTTTTTGTTTTATCGTTTTGAATTAGTTCAAACCAATGTTGACCCACTTTATGGAGTTGTAAATGAAATCAAGGTAATCCCTATTTTTGATTATGAACCTTTGTTGAATGGAAGAATATGGATAGCAGAAACCAATTCAGATATCGTTCGTTTCAATGGATCAATCAATGGAAATTCTCTTCTTTTTATAAAATCATTGGCTATTGATATCGAATATAGTAAGTATAATGAATTGTCTTTACCAAAAAAGTTGAATTACGAATTTTCAAGTTTTGATAATCGAAAAATGATTTTAGGGAATACTTCTGTTTATTTATCGAATTATCAATTTTCAGATATTCCTAAAAACACCACTTTTTGGAAAGAAACAAAAGTGTTTGAATTAAAACCTTTGGAAACAAATTTTCGTCCTGCGGATTTAAAGCTGGAAGATGAAAAATTTGTTCGTTCGATGGATAGTATACGTGCCTATAAAAATTCTAAAGAGTATCTAGATAAACAAGATGATAGCATCAACAAAATTTATTTCCTTGATATCTTGTGGAATGGTGTTTCATTTCGAAATTCTTTTACTAAACAACGCATTTGGTTCGGTGGATTGGTCTCACAACTAGTTCCTTTTGGGGTTGGAGGGTATCGTCACCGGTTAAACCTTTTTTATGACAAAGAATTTCAAAATGGTAATAAAATTACCTTGCAACCAACGGTAGATTATGGATTTTACAACAAAGATTTAAAAGGCGAATTAGCTCTAGCCTATGACTTTGACCAATTAAAATTAAGACGAATTACATTTTTAGCAGGTGATATTTACGATTTTGTGAATTCATTTCAAAATATTGCTGGTGCTTTTGGTCCTTCGAATCGTGTTCGTAATCAAAAGATTGGGTTTACTTATAGATCAGAATTAGTAAATGGATTGTTTGTTAAGTATTCATTCGATTTTTCGAACCGTATGTCTATCACCAATGTGCAATACCCAAACTGGGTAGATTATTTCGGTAAATTTTCAAAACCAATGCCTTTTGATGATTATAAAGTATCAATTTTAGGACTTGAGGTAGAATATCAACCTTTTCAGAAATACATAATCAAAGACCGAAAGAAAATTTTGCTCGACTCAAAATGGCCTTTGTTTGGGGTAAAATATTCCACAGGAGTTCCAATTTTGTTCGGAGGACAATCAAATTACGGATATATTGAAGCAAAAATCAGCCAACAGGCAAAATTAGCTGCCCTTGGTAATTACCAGTTTCGCGTAGTTGGTGGGCAATTTTTATACAAAAAAGATTTGAGATTAATTGAATATAAGTATTTTAGAACATCTGATATTTGGTTTTTATCGAATCCAGTTACATCGATGCAAATGTTGGATACCTTATTGAACACAACGAATTCATACATACAAGCAAATTTTATTCATCATTTTGAAGGATATTTTCTGAATAAAATTTGGCTATTAAATCGTTTAAAGTTAGAAGAAACCATAGGTACTGGATTTTTAACTTTACCCAAAAATAACTACGCTTTATTTGAAGTTTTTGCGGGAGTCGAACGTAAAGTTAAGATTTCTAAATATTTATGGAAATTTGGTTTGTTTTGGACGGCGAGTATTTCTTCTAATCGTTTAGGTGCCTCCCATTTGAAGATAGGAATTAATTTTTACGATACGTTTCACAAACAATGGTTATATTAGTTAAATTCGATTTTATTTTCTTGAAATGAGCACTTTAAAAATTATGGGTATTATCCCAGCCCGATATAGTTCATCTCGCTTTCCTGGAAAACCTTTGATTGATTTGAAAGGTAAAACCATGATTCAACGTGTATACGAAGGAGTTCAAAAGTCGCAATTATTAACCGATGTGGTAGTGGCTACTGATGATGAGCGTATTTATAATGAAGTGATTCGATTTGGGGGAAAGGTTGTAATGACAAGGAATGATCACCCTTCTGGAACTGATCGATGTGGAGAGGTAGCAAAATTGATGAGTGAAGTAGATGTAGTAATAAATATACAAGGTGATGAACCTTTGGTCGATTTTAGACAAATAGATCAGCTTGCGGAAGCATTTTTAGATTCTACAGTTCAAATCGCAACCCTTGGGAATAAAGAAATTTCATTGGAAGATATTAATAATACGAATCGAATTAAAATCGTACTTGATCATCAAGAAAATGCACTTTATTTTTCACGTTCAGCAATTCCTAATTATGCGAATGCTGGAAGTGAACCTTTAAAAAATTATCCTTTTTTAAGACATATTGGTTTGTATGGTTATCGAGCAAGTACCTTGCAAGAGTTAGTAAGACTGGCTCCTACTCCTTTGGAAAAAACAGAATCTTTGGAACAATTACGTTGGTTATATTATGGGTACAAGATAAAAGTGGTTGAAACAAACATTGAAACTCCAAATATTGACGTACCAGCAGATGTAGAGAAAGTTCTTAATCATTTGTAACCTTTCTAATAGTTTTCCGTTAAAATATAATTTGTAACCTTTAACTATTTGGTTTAATTTTACTGAAATGACCCTTGAAAATCTTATATCTGAATTATTATTACGACATAATTGCGTTGTAATTCCTTCATTTGGAGGCTTTGTGGCGGGTCAGATACCTTCCCATTTTGATTCAGAAAAGGGAGTAATTTTACCACCTAGAAAATCATTGTTATTTAATAAACAACTGATTAGTAATGATGGATTGTTGATTGCTACGTATGCAAAACACAACCATTTAAATTACGATGTTGCCGAATTTTTTATTCGTGATACAGTTAAAAAGTGGCAAGATAAATTAGCAAAAGGACTTCGTGTCACAATTGAAAACGTTGGGTTTTTGTATTTAGATGCTGAAAAAAATATTGGTTTTGAACAGGATAGGTATAGTAATTTACTATTAGCTTCTTATGGACTTGCTAATGTCCATTTCATTCCTGAAACGGATATCCAGTTTGTAGTCAATGAAAAAACAGGAAGAACTAGTATTGAAGAGCCTAAAGAAGAAATAGTTAGTGTTCCAATTCTACCTGAAGAAAAAATAGACATTCCTGTTGAGGAAGAGATACAAAAGGAGCAAGAATTAGCACCAATCATCGAGTTGCATCCTAAAAAGAAAGCTTGGAAGTATATTGCTGCAGCGATTTTATTACCAATTGCGTTTTACAGTTATTGGATTCCAGCAAAATCGGATGTATTACAATCAGGTTTGATATCTATACGAGATTTTAACCCTGCTTCTCCTCAAAAACAAGGAGTGTATAAACAAACTTCGTATGATTTTTCGATTCCCAACGTTGAACAAGTAGAATCTGTTGAAAAATTGACTTCTACATTACCAGAGGATGTAGATGTTTTTGCTTTTTATTATCAAAACGACATTATAATTCCTGTTCGTTTAAATAAACAAGATCTACCAGTAACTCCAGAAGTACAAGCACCAATACCGACTTTAGTTCCTACGATTAGAAAAAATGATAGTAAGCCGGTTGTTTCTACACCGAAAAAAGAAAATGTTAACCCAACCTCAAGCAAACATCTTATTGTTGGCTGTTTTTCTACAGCTGATAATGCTAATAAATTAGTTTCAAGGTTAAAATCTAAAGGGTTTGATGCTTATATAGTTGATCAGGTAAATGGTTTACATCGTGTAAGTGCATTAAATTCTTCTAACGATAGTGCATTGTTAAGCACTACCAAAAGATTGAATGCTTTACAAATTTCTACTTGGATTCTTAAAAAGTAAATTTTCATTTTGTATATTTACAACTAAATTTTTAATCTTAAATTTGATTAAAAATCACTTAAAATGTTGTTTAATAAATAAATAAAAATGAAAAAAATCTTATTATCTGTAGGTTTAATTTGTTACACTTTTTCTTTTTTCGCACAAAATGAAATCAAAAATTCTGAAAAAAGTGCGTATCGTTTTACAAAAGTTGTACATTTAGACGCTACACCTGTTCAAAATCAAGGCTATGCAGGTACATGTTGGTCATTTTCTGGATTGTCTTTTTTCGAATCAGAATTGATAAGAATGGGTTACAAACCAGCAGATGTTCCTGTATTATCTGAAATGTATGTTGTAAGAAAAGCTTATGAAGAGAAAGCAGACAAATACATTCGTATGGACGGAAAAGCAAATTTTGGCCAAGGTGGTGGATTTGTAGACATTCCTTATGTAATTAACAAATATGGTATTGTCCCTGAAGAAGCATACAAAGGGTTAAACTACGGAAAAGAAAAACACGATCACAACGAATTATTTGCTGTTTTAGATGGTGCTGTGCAAGGTATGTTAAAGCATTCAAAAGAAACACAAGATCAACAACAGTCTACTGGAATCACAAAGACTTGGAAGTCAGCAATCGCTGGAATATTAGATGCTTATTTAGGAAAAGCACCTGAAAAATTTACTTACAAAGGGAAAGAATACACACCAAAATCGTTTGCAGAAAAATTAGGTTTTAATATGGATAATTATGTTTCCATTACTTCTTATATGAATGAACCAATGTATAAGCCAACACAATTAGCAATTCCTGATAATTGGTTGTGGGAGAGTTCTTACAATGTAAGTCTAGACGATTTATATTCAATTGCTGAGCATGCTTTAAAAAATGGATATACAATTGCTTGGGGGTCTGATGTTTCTGAGAAAGGATTCAGTTTCAGAGATGGTTTAGCGATTGTACCAGAAGATGAAGAGGCGATTGCGGTAAGCGGAAGAGACAATAAAAATTTCTCTGATGCTGGTGCAGATAAAAATTCAAATGCATTTTTGACTCCTATGAAAGAGAAAAAAATTACTCCTGAAATGCGTCAAGAGGCTTATGATACTAAGTTAACAACGGATGACCATGGAATGCATATTGTAGGATTGTACAAAGATCAAAACGGATCAAATTACTTTTTAGTTAAAAACTCTTGGGGGAAAGATAGAAACTACCCAGAGGGTTACTTTTATGCATCAGAGTCATTTTTCAAGTATAAAACAATGAATTATTACTTGCATAAGGATGCTTTACCAAAAGACATTCGTAAGAAATTAAATTTATAATTAACTAAACACACGACTATGGAACGTTTAACTCCAGCTGAAGAGCAAGTGATGTTAAAGTTGTGGAAATTAGAAAAGGCAACGGTGAAAGACATCGTTGCCTTATATTTACATCCTCAACCTGCTTATAATACTACTTCTACAATTGTTCGTATTCTTGAAAAAAAGAAGTTTATCAAACACAAAGCGGTAGGTAGAGGACATATTTATTTGCCAAAAATTTCGAAAGAACAATACAGAGAATATCTTGCTCAACACCTGCTTCATCAATATTTTGATGGTGAACGTAAAGAAATCGTGAGTTATTTTAATAGCAAGAGCTCGATTGATGAGTTGTTGTAGTTGAGTGAATTGTAATTAGTGATTAGTAATTAGAAAGTCAATAGTTTTTAGTAGTTAGTCACTGGTAAATAGTCATTTGTTTTTAGTCACTAATTGCATTAAACACTAATCATTCATAATTAAGCATTTTTTTTGACCAGTTCTATCACAGTAATCTCTGGTAAAATCCCCACTCTTCCGGGGAAACCTAAAAATCCGAAGCCACGATTTACATAGATGTACTGACCTGCTTTTTCGTATAGACCAGCCCATTGTTTGTAGATATATTTTACGGGGCTCCATTTAATTCCTGGGATTTCTATCCCAAATTGCATTCCGTGTGTATGTCCTGCCATCGTAAGGTGAATGTGTTTTTGGTGTGGTACCGTTTTTTCTTCCCAATGTGATGGGTCGTGAGAAAGTAGGATTTTAAATTCTTCGTCACCAATATTTTCTATCGCTTTGTCTAAATCTCCGTGTTTTACAAATCCACGTTTTCCCCAGTTTTCTACACCTAATAATGCGATTTTTTGTCCATCTTTTTCGATGTGTACACTTTCGTTCAGTAACAATCTAAAACCAATTTGTTTATGCACGTGTTTTAATGCATCAAAATTACGTTGTTTTGCTTCTTCTGAAGACCATTGTACATAATCACCGTAGTCGTGGTTCCCAAGAATAGAAAACTTACCCATAGGAGCTGATAATTGAGAAAAATGGTCAATCCAATCATTCATTTCGGTTGCCACGTTGTTAACCAAATCGCCTGTAAAGACAATCAGATCACTTTTTTGCGCATTTGCCATGTCTATACCATGTTGCACCGCTTGTGGATTATCAAAGCTTCCAGAGTGAATATCAGATAGTTGGGTGATTTTAAATCCATGAAAGGCTTCTGGCAAATCTTTGAAGGCGATTTTTATTTTGTGTACTCTATATTCATATTTACCTTTAATCATTCCCCATGCTGTTCCTACAAACGGGATCGCAGCAACTCCTAGGGCAATCTGACTTACAAATTTTCTTCTAGGCCAATAACTTAAGTCTTCTGAACCAACTGCATTTCTTAATTTTTGAACTCCTACATATCCTCCCTGCAATAATCGAACAATATCTTCAATCAATAAAAACGGCATCACAATAATTTTCGGAGCAAGAGAAAGTATCGCTAGTCCCATTAAATAACTTCCTCCTTTAGGTGGACCCCCAGCCATTTTTCCTGTAGCACCAACATAAATTAAAATGAGCATCAAAAGGATATCAAAAGCCCAATAGGCGTAATGTACATATACTGCCTTTGGACCTGTATAAGCTGTTTTTACCGCTTGAAATACATATAAGTCAACGAGTAACCAAATCGCAATAAAAATCAAAAATCGGAATATCATGGTTTTAATCTAAAAGTGTAGTCCAAATTACTAAAACGTTTGAATATCTTTTTTGTTTTGGTATAGAAAATCGATGAGTTGGCGATTTTAGGGGGGTGAAAGGTTACCCCAACAAAAGAAGAACTATACCTATCATTTTGTCTTTTTCCGTTGGGTTTGATTCTGCGATAAGCAATGTTAGTGCTGTTAAAGCGGCGGGATTTATTTTTTGTTCAAATTGAATTCCTGCTTTTTTCAAAAACCAAATGAATGCGAAAGCGCCACTTCGTTTGTTTCCATCGTTGAAAGGATGGTTTTTAATGATGAAATATAAAAGGTGGGCTGCTTTTTCTTCAATTGTTTCATAGGCATCTTGTCCAAAAATTGTCTGATAAACATTTCCTAATATACCTTGTAGACTTCCTTGTTGTTTTTCTTGTGCAAATAGTTCTGTAGCTTCATTTTTTTGTATTAAATCTCTTTTTAGAAATAGTATATCATCTAATAAATCAGTTGCATTGATTAACAGTTCTTGTTTCGTTCCAATAGTAGGAAATACACTTTTATCGTATTTATCAAGAGAAAACCAAGTGTTAGAGAAACTTTCAATGAGAGATAATAAATCTTTTGAGTCAATTTGAGAAACGTTTTCTGTCAATAATTTTAAATCTTCAATTGTTTTTAAAAACAAATCTTTATTTTGTTGAATTCTTGATTCATTGATTGTAAAGCCTTTGGTTATATGTTGTTTTAACGTTTGTGTTGCCCATTGACGGAATTGAGTTGCAATTTTTGAGTTTACTCTATAGCCTACCGATAATATCAAATCTAAATTATAATATACTACTTTTTTTGTTTGAGTTTTTCCTTTAATTGCTCCATGTTCAGTGGTTGTTGCAAAAAATGCAATAACCACTTCTCTAACTAATTCCTCTTCTTTGAAAATATTCTTTATATGTCTTGAAATTACGGATTTATCTCTGTTAAAGAGTTGAGATATTTGATCCAAATTTGCCCAAATAGTTTCAATATTCGAATCTGTTTTTAATTCTAAAGATCCATTGTTAGTTTGAAAAATAATGGAATTTGTTACTGCTTTTATTTCATTCATACTTTGAATTTAAGAATATAATTTCGCTAAATCAATTGGAATTAATTCTTTTTTGTGCTTGTTTAATTTGAACTGTTTCAAAAAATGCGACAGTTCAATTTTTTTTTATCATTACTAAAAAAGCCGATTTGAAGATTTTCAAATCGGCTTTTAAATTATCTAAAGCAATTTTAACTTCTAACTAATCCGATTTTAGCGTCACCTTCTTCCACTAAGTCAACGGAAAGAGCGTCATCTCCCAATGGACCGAAAGTAATTTCTGTAGCAAGCACTTCGTTGCAAACGTACCCTTCGTTTTGAGCGATTGCTGATTGTATTTCAGCAGCACATTCCACCGTTAAACGGATTTTATCTGTAACCTCTAATCCTGAATCTTTGCGTAGATTTTGTACTCGATTTACTAACTCACGAGCAATTCCTTCTGCTTTTAATTCTTCGGTAATGGTAATATCTAAAGCAACTGTAATGTTTCCTTCAGTACTTACCAACCATCCCGGGATATCTTGTGCTAGAATCTCGAAATCATTCAAATCCAACGTGATTGCTGTACCTTCGATTTCTCCGTTCCATCCACCATTTTTCTCTACAGCGGCAATATCATCATTTGTGAAACTACTAACCATAGCCGCAATAGCTTTCATTTGTTTACCGTATTTCGGTCCGATCGTTTTGAAATTAGGTTTGATACTTTTTACTAATACACCACTTCCTTCTTCTAATAAACGTAATTCTTTCACGTTCACCTCCGATAAGATTAGGTCTTTTACGTGAAGAATGTTTTCAGAGAACGTTTGGTTCAACGTAGGAACCATAATTGTTTGTAATGGTTGTCTTACACGGATTTTCTCTTTTTTACGAATACCTAACACCAACGAAGAAACGCGTTGTGCGATTTCCATTTGTGCTTCTAACGCTTCGTCGATAATCGCTGTGTCTAATTTCGGGAAGTCAGCTAGATGCACTGAAATTACATCGTGACGTTTTGTAATGTTATTTAAGTCTGTAAACAATTGATCCATAAAGAATGGTGCAATAGGTGCTCCAAGAATAGCAACTGTTTCCAAACAAGTATAAAGCGTTTGATAAGCAGACAATTTATCTTGCGAATCTTCACTTTTCCAGAAACGTCTTCTACACAAACGTACATACCAGTTTGATAATTGGTCTGTTACGAAATCTTGAATCAAACGACCTGCTTTGGTTGGCTCATATTGCTCAAACGAATCATCCACATTTTTGATTAGTGAATGCAATTGAGAAAGAATCCAACGGTCGATTTCTGGTCTGTCTTTTAATGCAATATCTTGCTCACTGTAGTTGAAACCATCGATATTCGCATATAAAGCGAAGAATGAATACGTATTGTATAAGGTACCGAAGAATTTACGTTGTACTTCAGTTATACCGTCTAAATCGAATTTTAAGTTGTCCCAAGGTTGTGCATTGGTAATCATATACCAACGAGTTGCATCAGGACCGTATTTTTCTAATGTTGTAAAAGGATCGATGGCATTTCCTAAACGTTTCGACATTTTTTGTCCGTTTTTGTCTAACACCAATCCATTAGAAATTACGTTTTTGTAAGCTACTTTATCAAACACCATTGTTGCGATTGCGTGAAGTGTGTAGAACCAACCACGAGTTTGATCCACACCTTCAGCGATGAAATCTGCAGGATAGTTTGTTAAGTTGTCAATGTAATCTTTGTTTTCAAAAGGGTAGTGCCATTGTGCATACGGCATAGAACCTGAATCGAACCATACGTCAATTAAGTCTGCCTCACGATACATTGGTTTACCAGAATCAGAAACCAATACGATTTGATCTACATAATGTTTGTGTAGGTCTATTTTAGCATAGTTTTCATCAGACATATCACCAATTGTGTATGCTTCTAATGGATTTTTATCCATCAATCCTGCTGCTACCGATTTATCACACGCATTTTTCAATTCTTCTACGGAAGAAATAATGATACGCTCATCTCCATCTTTGGTTGACCAAATTGGAATTGGAATACCCCAATAACGAGAACGAGATAAGTTCCAATCATTTAAGTTTTCTAACCATTTTCCGAAACGACCCGAACCTGTTGATTCTGGTTTCCAGTTAATGGTGTTATTTAATTCCATCATTCTCTCTCTCGCAGCAGTCGCTTTGATAAACCAAGAGTCTAAAGGATAGTATAATACAGGTTTGTCTGTTCTCCAACAATGCGGATAACTGTGTTCGTATTTAGCAACCGCGAATGCTTTATTTTCTTCTTTTAGCAAGATGGCGATTTGTACATCTGCTGATCTTTCAGGTGCTTCTCCGTCGTTGTAGTATTCGTTTTTCACGTACATACCACCGAAAGGTCCTACTTCAGGTCTGAACTTTCCTTGCAAATCAACTAACGGAACTAAATTTCCTTTTCCGTCGTTTACTAACATTCCTGGCACACCTGCATCTGCAGCAACGCGCGCATCGTCCGCACCGAAAGTAGGGGCAATGTGTACAATACCTGTACCGTCTGAAGTAGTAACGAAATCACCACTAATTACTCTGAATGCTTCTTCTGGTTTTTCAGCAGGAAGTACGAATGGTAATAATTGTTCGTATTTAATTCCAACTAAATCTGTTCCCAAACATTCTCCAGCAACGAAGAAAGGAATGGTTTTATCTCCTTGATTGTAAGATGCTAACTCTGCTTCCGTTTCAACCGCTTTAAATCCTTTCCCAAATTGGTATCCCACCAAGTTTTTCGCAAGAATTACATTGATCGGTTGGAAGGTATATTGGTTGAATGATTTTACCAATACATATTCAATTTTTGGTCCTACACACAATGCAGTGTTTGAAGGCAAGGTCCAAGGAGTTGTCGTCCATGCCAGTAGAGCCACAACGCTTTGTGGCTCTACGGCATTGTCGAATGGTGTTTTTTCACCATCCTTTACCTTAAATTGTGCCACAACAGTTGTATCTTTTACATCACGGTAGCAACCTGGTTGGTTAATTTCGTGAGAAGATAATCCTGTACCCGCTTTAGGTGAATATGGTTGAATGGTATATCCTTTGTAGATTAAATCTTTGTTGTATAATTGAGCAAGTAACCACCAAACAGATTCCATATATTTAGAATCATACGTGATGTATGGGTTTTCCATATCTACCCAATACCCCATTTTTTGCGTTAAGTCATTCCAAATGTGTGTATAACGCATTACTGTTTCTTTACAGTATTTATTATACTCTTCCACCGAAATTTTACTTCCGATATCTTCTTTAGTAATGCCTAATTCTTTCTCAACGCTTAATTCGATCGGAAGACCGTGGGTATCCCATCCTGCTTTACGTTTTACTTGATACCCTTTTAGGGTTTTATAACGACAAAAAATATCTTTGATTGAACGAGCCATTACATGGTGAATACCAGGAAGTCCATTCGCTGATGGTGGTCCTTCGAAGAAAACAAAAGGTCTGTTTTCGTCACGTGTTGACATTGATTTTTCGAAGATGGAATCTTTTTCCCATTTTTCTAGTACATTTTTAGCAACATCAGGAAGGTTTAATCCCTTGTATTCGTTGTATTTTGTGCTCATGCAAACAAAGTTTTTATCAGAGTGCAAAGATATAAATATGATATTAAAATGTAGAATTTATCTTAATTTCATTCAACAGAATTATGATTAAAAAATTAATACAATTTCTTTCTGATATTTTTTTACTTTTACCTAGGTTACTAAAGGTGATTAATATCTTAAAAAGTAAAAAATGAAAAAAGTATATTTATTTGGAGTACTTCTTACAGGTGTATTTGGTTTGGCTATTTCAAACATTTCTAAAAGAGGTGAATTTGGATTTTATCATAAAACAAAATTATATCCAGAAGGTATAGGAATTGCTGGAAATACAGGTGCACCCGGAGAAAGTACATGTGCTAGTTGTCATGGTGCCTCATTAATTGTGGGTGGTTCAGAAAGCACCTTAACGTTCAAGGATTCTGTTAATTCCTTAATTACAAGTTATAAGCCAAATCATACATATGATCTAACGTTTGGCCTTTCAGTTTTGTCAGGAAAAGGATTTCAGATTGTAGGTTTAGATGCAAATAATAAACAAGCAGGAACATTAATAGCAGGAACGACGACAATGGTTACAACTCAAGGTGGGAAACAATATTTAAATCACTTTGATAAATTAAACGCTTCTTGGACATTTAAGTGGAAAGCACCAAGTACCAATATTGGTGATGTAACTTTTTATGTGGCAGCTGGAAATAAAAGAACTATATATAAATCATCTTATAAATTAGCAGCATTTGTTGAATCACAAACAACCGATATTAAAATCAATGAAAACAATTTTGAATTCACTGCCTTTTATGTAGCTGCTTCTCAAAACTTATTTTTGAAATACGATGCTAATTTAAAAGGGGATGCTTTTGTGAATGTATTAGATATGAATGGTCGTTCTGTAGCTTACAAAAAAATAGGTGCTGTAAATGAATCTACTACAAAAGAAATCGAATTACCATTGTCCCTTGAACCTGGAACATACGTGATTAATATGTTCGTTAATAACTATATGTCAAGTAAAAAGATAATAGTGTTCTAGTAAAAATAAGTTGCTAAAATTTCATTAAAGAGTTGTTCTATTTGGAGCAACTCTTTTTTTGTTTTCGAGTTGATTTTCCAACACAATAAAAATCGCTAGCATACTAAAAATTGGTACGCAGGCTTTATCGGTGTCGAGGTAGTTATTTAAAATACCGTGCACGAAATAGGTAACCAAGGATAATATCATTGCTAAAATCAATACTTTGGTTTCTCGATCTTCAGAAGGCCATTTGTTATAGAGCGTAATTGATTTGTAGAAAATAGTGGCTATTAAAATGAGAGTAACAAGTAATCCTGGTAAACCCATTTCAGCCATAGGTCCCAAGTATTCGCTATGTGCATTTCCTCCGTCTCCGAAATTAGTGGAAATAATTGTTAGATTTTCAGGTTCTTGAAAGCGTGCATATTCGAATGCATAGGTGCCCGGACCGAAACCAAATAAAGGTCGTTCTTCAAACATTGCTAAAGCACAAGACCAACGATTGATACGCTCTAAATTGGATGCGTCAGTGGTAACGTTTGCTGCACTTTCGATGCGTTTTCCAAAATCTTCCGTAGTGTGTTCTTCCTTGTTTTTGGCAAGTAAAAATTGAATTTGGGTCCAAGAAAACAAAATAACCGTGGTAAGGGTAATTGCTGTGACTGCAATGTATTTGAACTTGATTTTAAATGCGATTAAAAACCATACGCCCATTGCCGCAACGATACTCAACCAAGCTGCTCTGGTATAAGAAAAATACAATCCGATGAGGTTGATAATAATCATTCCTATTAAAGCTACTTGTATCAATAATCCGTGTTTTTTGGAAAAATATAAACCAACCAACAATGGAAAAATGAGTGCCACAATCGCTCCATAGATTGTATGATCTTTAAAAAATGGCCACATTACCCAATGCGATTCTTTTTCACCGAATTGATAGGTTGCGTGTAAGGTTACAGTGTATAAAATCACCAAAATCATCCCGATACAAAACAGCCATAAGAAAAGTTTGATGTATTTGAATTCTCTGAATAACAAAGTTCCAAAACCGATAATGGGAACGATAAACCACAATTTGGCAACTAAAAACTTGATCGAAACTATCGGGTGACTACTTGTGATACTGGATATTAACATCCACGTAAGGTAAATCAAAATGGCCCAAGTAATTTCATTTCGAAAGACAAATTTGGGTAAAATCGATGACCGAATTTGGTAGAGTAAAAACAAGACCATCAATCCGAAAAATAAGGGTTCTGTGGGTAAAAACAACCCAAATCCATTGACGTATTCTTCAATGTTCACACTTAAAGGCGTGGCAAAAAAGAGAAAAAGAAAGATGAATTTTGTTTGAAAGATGGCTAAATAAATTGTGAGTGCCCCAGCTGGAACTAAAAAAATCAGCCAATTATCTAACAACAAAGAAACAACCGAAAGTAAAATAAATACTCCCGTTGCAACAATGGCGCTCAAATGTTCCTTGAAAGTATGCACTATGCTTCCTCTCTACGTAAATCTTTGATTTTTTCTTGAATTAACAACGCAAGAATTGAAAACATCAAGGTTGCCAACGTAGAAACAATAATAATAATCGACTTTTTCGGTTTTTCCTTTTTGTCGGCTACTACCGCTTTTTCTACCACAAATTTGTGATTGAAATTGGTATTTGCATCGGATTCTGCTTGTTCGTAAGCGGCTTCGAATTCAGCAATTTTCACCATTTTTTCATCACGAAGCATCGATAATCCATCAAATTCTGCTCCGTGTTTTAGGTTTACTTCGATCTGTTTTTTAAAGAATTTTTTATCCTCTTTTCCTTTTGCATCGTTATATGCTTGGAATAGGTTCGCTCTACCTTCTGAAGTTACAACCCCCAATGAACTTAAACTATCTAACTTATTCATAATGACGTGTAAGTCCTGCATGATTAAGTCTTTCTTACGTTTGTTGATTTCGTAGGCAGGCAAGGTACGTTCTTTCACCATTTCATTTTTTACGGTGTCGATGAGGTCTACAATTTTATTTGCTATATCAGCGGCAAGTTTTGGGTCTTTGTCTAATACATCGATTTGGATAGAACCATAACGTGTGCGTGTAAATGAAATATGGTCAGAATAAGCAATACCTAAACGGTAGTTTTTATTTGGGTCGGTTGGTTTGATTTCGTAATGTTTCATCAAATCAAATTGATGTACAATTTTATCTCTGATTTTAGATGACTGTAAAATTTGAACCAATTGTTCTGCTTGTTCTTCTTCTCCAAAATCCATCGAGGAAGCCTTTGCATTTCTTTGTTCAGAAAAGGAAACGGTACTAGTTGCAGCAGGAAACACTACAGCTGTAGATAAATACAACGGAGTGATAAAAAAGGAGATAATCAACGAAGCAACTGCACCGATAGATGTTAAAATACCGATTAGTTTTCTACGTTGCCAAATGAATTGTATGATGTTTTGATTTAAGGCTTTATCTAGCGTTTCTTCCATAATTCGTTTTCTAAAAAAGTAGTTTAACGTATGCGATGCGAAAATAGTATATTTCTACTTGAAAATTCTCCATTTATTTTTTAGAGCGGTCATTCTGAAATCATCAAGCAATTCATTTATCCCTTTGTCTCTGAGTTTTTTCTTTAGTTTAAAGGTTCCTTTTCCCATTTTAAAATCAAATTCATCTTCGAATATTGGAATAACACATAAAAAGTGAACTTCTTTATTTTCAAGCTCAATATTTGCCAGTTCTTTAGAAAATAAATCGGGTTCAACCAACATCAAGTATTTTTGTTTCATTGTCGGAGAAAGCGGTTCGATCGGATTTCCATTTGCGAATGTATGACCGTCCCCATACCAAGTTTGTTTTTCAAGAAGGTGCGTTCCTAATTTATTCAACCAAGTTTTTACCCAATTCATTGTTGGGATGTCATCGTTTAAATCCCAATAACTTGGCAAGCAAAATACAAGTTCGATGTGTTTGTGAGCTTTGTTTTTCTCTGTAGCAGGTTGTTCGTAAGCTGATAAACCATTGGTCATCAAGAAAGTTACTCCTTTACGTTCTTTAGAAGAAATGTTTAACGAAGTAAATGTTTGATTATCATGTTTTATTTCTTCAATGGCATTTGCACCAAATCGTTTTTCTAATGCTTCTTGGAATAAATTCATAGTGTAAATTTAATCAACAAGTGCTAATTCTAATGAATTCCAAAAACTTTCGGTTGATTTTACACAACCTTGTTCGATTAGTTGGTGAATTTCCTCCTCTCTTGATTTCGTATAGGGTTTTGAATGTTTGAAAAATCCAACGTCCTTAGTATGTTTTGTTAATGCTTCGTGTATGCTTTCTGGGGTTGAAAAATCGATTGATTTATTTTCGTTTTTTGCTTGTAAAACGATGAGGTCAATTTTTTCTTTGTCGCAATGAAATACAAAACACGAATCTTTTGTACGATTTTCTAAAAACGAAATGTTTTCATACACACGTTGTAATACTTGGTCGCTAAACAATCCTACTAATTCGATAGCAAGTTCAGGTTGTTCTTTGTTAATCCGTTCCCATTCTTCTTTGTGTACGTGATTTACAATTAGAAAATGTTTTAATTCTTCTTCCAAATGTTTTAACTCTTCGTCAGTCAGTAAGCGGTATTTCATAATATCGAACTTTTTGACAAAGGTAAAATAGAATAGTTAGTTATTTACAAAACTGAAAAACGAATGCCTAATCCATATTGAATTTGAAAATAGGTTTGGCTTCGTAAATTACTAAAAGTTAAAATGGAATAGGCTGGTCTCACCTCAGTAAAAACGGAAATTTGATTTAGAAGTTGTTTCTTTTGACTAAGTTTTATTGAAAGTCCTACTGGTATAAAAACTGATCCATTTAGCCTATTTTTATTTTTTGTCAATGCACCGCTAACGGTAGAATTTGGGTGTTCTAAGGTAATTGTATTATTAGGGTTTACTAAATTGTAACCATCTGAATAATAACGATGTTCTATTGACACTGAACCATTCAGAGCAAAACCTCCACTTAAACCTAAACCAATATAGCTTTCAAGTTTTTTTAATAAATTAAAGTTATGTACAAGAGATAGTTCTGTTGCAATTTTTTTTGAATGATTTGAAAGCTGATAAGTTTCACGTAAGTAAGAACTTTGATAATTAATGGAAGAATTATCGAGATCTTTATAGTAAAATGCATTTAAATTTATTGAGCTAGAAAAATTTAACCCTAAACGTAAATAATTTTTGCTTTCTTTGATTTGAAAACCCATTAAAAAAGTATTACAATAGTCTGAATTTTCTACCCATTTATCTCTTTCATATTTTTGAAATCCTGTTAGTTCATTTGGTTCAAAATAATAGGGAAGCCCAACAATATCACCTATTTGACTTGGAGATAAGTCAGGCAGCTTTTGAAATAGAATCGTACCGGTACTAATATTAAATTCTTTTAAATTAAAAAGTTTGGTGTTTTTTGCTTCCTGACTTTGGCTAAAGAGTGAGTTTACTAAAACAAGTATAAATAGAAGTTGTTTTTTCGTTTTCATGACTATAATTTTTAGAGAAAGTAATTTAATAACGACGAAGTTTTAGAAATGTTGCCTTAAGTCAAATATGAGTTTCATTTTGTATCTTATTGATTTACATAAATTATTTTTCTGTAAGTAGGCAACCGATTAAAAAAACGTTCGTTATTGATGCAATTTAAAATTCATTCCCATGAAAAAACATTTTCTATTCAAACTATGCATTACTTTTTTGTTTTGTATGTTTTACCAATTTATTTCTGCACAATGCGAAGGTGTAAGTATTGATGGTAATTCAAATAATAATATTTATACATTTGCATCTTGTAATGAATCTCGTTTTATTAATTTACAAACTCCTTTCCAAAATCCTAATGTGAGTGTAACTCCAATGAATGGTGCACCTAATCTCATATACGCAAATGGAGGGTTTATATTTCAATCAATTAATTATACAGTTGTTGGATTAGATCCGCAACCTACTCCTGTATTTGATTATGAAGTAGTAGTTTCTGATCCAGCAAATTCCTCAACCCAGTGTAAATTTAACCTACACATCAATATATTCCCATGCCAACAAATCTTGGATCTTAAAACAACTCTTGCTTCATGTGATTCGACGAATGGTAGTATTTTAATTAAAATGATGAATTCCACAAAAATCAATTTAATTGACGCTAATACACAAAAAGTAGTTCTTTCTAAACAATACGGTTACGGATTTGATTTTAATAACTACGATACATTAAAGAACCTTAAGGCAGGTTCTTATAAGATTGAGGCATGGCCAGATTATTCAAATAATTCAAACCCAACTCAAATTATTTATGCAACTGTAAATATCCCTGAAAATTTAAAAATAGAATCAAAGTATAAAATTGTATGCGAAGGAAATCCATTGACATTGAGTGCTCCTAGTTCTCAAAAATATCTGTGGAGTACAGGGGAAACAACCCAATCCATCCAAGTTAATAAAGGAGGGAAATATGCACTCGAAGTGATTGATCCAACTAAACCTTTGTGTAAAACCAAAGATACAATCGACTTAAAATTCAATCCAAGATTAACATTGGAAGTAATTCAATCCTATAAAGATTGTAAAAGTGATTCCTTAGACATCATTTACCGTGTAAAAGGAGGAACAGCACCTTATTATTATCAAAATCAACCATCCACAGGTTGTTATGAAGGTTGTTTACAAAAAGCAGATTCTGTTTTTAAACAGCAATTTTTTTCATCAGGTTATTACGTTTTAGTAAGTGATGCGACTGGTTGTAGTGTAGAAAAAGAATATAAAATGTTACCAAATGCTTCAAAATTGAAGTTGTCATACACAAAGAATATTAAATTATGTCAAGGAGACTCTACTGTTTTTAATGATTTATATCCGAATGAAAAAGAGTTTAAACACCAGTGGTATTTAGATGGTCAAGCAATATCTCAAGGAACTAAAAATGAATGTTTTGCTAAAAAAGCGGGTAAATATCATGTAGTAGTAACTACACCGTGGTGTGAAGTTAAATCAGATACGGTGATTGTTGAAGTAGTTGCCCCTGATCCAATTCAATTTGTAAATCCTATTTATCCAACTTGTATTGGTAATTTGGTTACTTACCAAGCAGAAAAAAACAAATCTAATTATGAATGGAATATTATAAATCAAACTAAAAATATTGATTACAATGTAGTTGGTGGAGGAACAGATACTTCTAGTTTTCTATCTTTAATTTGGTATACAGAAGGTCCAAAACAAATTTCTTTAAATTATTCATCCGGGTTTTGTAAAAACAAAGTACCTGCGATTATAAATGAAGTAGTTTCTAGTCCTACACATTTAATTACAAACTCACCTAGTTTTGTAGCAATTTGTCAGGGAACAATTACTACATACAAAGTTTCCTTATCTAATTTAATGACCATTCAACCAATCAATTTGAAATGGGAAATTCCAGGTGCTGTTCCAGGAATAGATTATGAAATAGTATCATTTACAGAATCTGAAATTTCGATCAAGTGGTTAAAACCTGCAGATTATAAATTATCAGTATTTAATCAGTACCCTAATAATTATTGTATTGGGAATAATTTGATTGAATTTGGTATTAATGTAAATCCAATTCCTCAACCAAGAATAACTGCTGATAAAGGAATGGTTTGTTTTGGCGATGTAGTAGAGTATAAAACTGAAGCGGGAAATATAAATTACGAGTGGACGATACCAAACAAAACAAAGGATATTGATTATTTGATTCTTGATGGTGGAGATTTTAATTCAAACACGATGAAGATTATTTGGAAATCTCAAGGGTTTAATCAAGTTTCAGTGAATTATTTAGCCCAAAAAGGTCTTTGCTATTCAACAACACCTGCATATATAGTAACGCAAGTTCAAATGCCTGTTGAATTAGTTCACGCTACACCCGAAAAGTCTGATGTTTGTCTGAATTCAATCGAAACTTATAAAGTGAAAGATTTGAATTCGAATTCTTTAAGTGTATTGAATTTAAATTGGGTTGTATCAGGAGATCCTACTAACGATTTTAAAGTGATTGCAGGAGGAACTATCGTTGATACTTTTATTACGATTCAATGGTTAAAAGCTTCAAAGAAAAGTGTTTTTGTTAATTCAATTCAGTGTGGAAATTCTATTTATTTTGATGTAAATGTTCATGATATTATTTCTCAAATTGAATTAGATATAGAAAAATCAGATGATGTTTGTAAAACAGATACTTTAAAAATTATGGTAAAGAATTCAGCAGGAAAATCTGTACAATGGTATTTTAATGATCAGCAAATTCCAAATGCTACTGATTCAGTTTACTACGCAAAAAATTCTGGTAAATACAATGTGTTAGTAAAAAATGATGGAAGCTGCAGTCTTTTAAGTGATTATTTTGAATTTAAGAAGGACACTTGTAATTCCTCAGTAGCAGGAATAAAAAATAGCTTTAAAGAATCAATTTCCATGTACCCTAACCCAGCGACTACAGTATTAACCATAGATACAAAAGCTGAAAATATTCATAGTATTTCATTCATTGATGTTCTAGGAAAATCAGTACTGTATCAAGAATTGAAAGGTGTTAGAAATGAAGTAAACCTAGAAGGCCTAGCGAAAGGAATGTATGTTGTTTCTTTCTTTAACGACCAAAATGAAATCATTTCAACCCAAAAGTTGAGTGTTGAATAAAATTTGACTAATATTCAATTTTGAAAACGGTTGTTCATTTGAGCAGCCGTTTCTTTTTTATCCTTATTTTTGTTTAAAACAATCTGTTTTGAAGTTTAAAAACTACATAGCACATATTCTACTCTTCGCTTTTGTGGTGATTGTAACGCCAAGAGATTGGTGGCATGCTTGTGTGCACGAGAGCAAAACTTCAGTGGTTGACAAACACACCCATTTTCAAAAAGGAAAACAAACGTGTGATTTTTGTCAGTTGGGATTTCATTTGTTATCTGAAAAACCGACAACTTCTCGTTATATTTTAGAGAAAAAAGGTGATGAAAATCAGTTGTTTTCGTATACTAAGACACTTTCTACTTTTTTACTTTCTTTTTCCAATAAAGGACCTCCTTACTTTTGCTAGTAACTTCTATAAATTGCTTTTTCTTCGTTCAACTGCAAAATTAAATTCCAAATTTACCTATGTAAACTGCGCGGTTTTAATTTCTAGTCTGCCTCAAAAAATCTAATTTCTAGTAGTTACTTTAATCTGTTGATATAAAATGTATTACTTTAAATAAGTATTTCATTTTCTTCTAAAGAATGTAAAGTATATGAAAAATCTTTTTTTTCTGTTATTGTTTATTCAATTACAGGTTGTTGCACAAATTCCGTGCAATTTAAATTTAACTGGAACGGTTTCCGATTTACATAACAAAATGCCTTTGACAGGTATTAGTGTTTTGCTGAAAGAAACCAATTCGCAAGTGAAAACGGATTCGCTTGGTAGGTATGTATTTACCAATATTTGTCCCGGAAAATATACCCTTTTGTGTGCAACGATACCTGGTTTTAAACCGATTAAAAAATCGGTGGAAATAACTGAAAGTAGGGTCTTAAACATTCAATATGAATCGCATACCAAAGAATTGGGTGAAGTGGTAATTTATGCAAAAAGAGATGCAACAACGCAATTAAAAACCCTATCCGGAAATGTGATTCAAGGAGATGAATTAGAAAAAAATAAGGGAGTAAATCTAGGCGAATTAGTTAAATCTGTTCCCGGAGTAAGTACATTAAATACGGGTAATTCTATTTCGAAACCGGTTATCCACGGAATGCATAGTAATCGTTTGTTGTTGGTCAATAATGGTGTACGACAGGAAGGCCAACAATGGGGAACAGAACATGCCCCTGAAATCGACCCGTTTATTGCAGGAAAGGTTACGGTTGTCAAGGGGGCAAACAGTGTTATGTATGGTTCAGATGCGATAG
>VFQS010001042.1_pt1 | contig 26980 bp, 22 predicted proteins | sample 3512361 | NCBI WGS metagenome assembly VFQS01 (sample SAMN10412375, study PRJNA504923) | tailings metagenome | isolation source: Relicate 1 Philex TSF3 active mining | place: Philippines
GCCCGGACGATACCCTTCAATGAAGCGTCAGGCACGGTGCAGACTGTCCAGATAATGCGATGGCCTCCTCCGCTGCATATCTGTCCGATCCGAACCTACCGGACAGATCACGGTCGCAGCGAGACGCCGCTCCTGTGGCATGCAGACCTTCATGAAAAAGCGTGCCATAATAAGCGGCAGGCTCCCTGAACTGTGCGAAGGGTGGCATCTGCACGCGATCTTCCGAAGGAATATAGTACGCCTCGTTGCCGCCATGCCGGCACTCAATGCCAAGGTTGCCCCAAAAGATATCGGCGTTCCGCATCCGCGCATCGTCGGACAGGAGATCGATGGTTGGTGGAGCATAACCCTCGACCTGCGCCTCGTTGAAAACGCTGTACCCCCGCGCAAACATGCGAGCGCGGCCACGCCCCTCCTGCTCGGAATCCCGGTCATCGGCATCCTCGCCGCGATCGTTGACCTTCCAGAAGACAATCGTGGTGGCCTGCTCGCCCTTGCGAACCTGGGCTCCCAGCGCTTGCCACTGACGATAGCTGGCCCAGCGTCCGGAACTGTAGCCTGCAGCCTGCGCCGCGATCCACAAGCTGAGAATGTTGGATCCCCGGTAAGCCTTGCCGGTGCCGGCGTTGACGGGGCGCGAGGTCGCTGATCCATCGTGATGCCACGGCATTGTCCACGAGCCCGCCCCTGCCTCGATGGCGGCAACGATCTCGTTGGTGACGCGCGTGTATATATCGGTGCGTTCTTTGCTGCGCATGATCAGGACTCCCGTCCTGAAATCGCACAGCAGGCCGTGCGATGGTTGGGAAACAGCAGCGCGCAAAGGCCATCGACTGTCCTCGAAATGAGGACACTTGCGATGTTACATACCTCATGGCATCTCGTTGAAAAGTAAGCCTCAATGGAATGAAATGCCTGCGGATGCGGCAAAGTGACCGTATCGGTCCCCGGCGAATAGTGTGCGCTGTCGCCGCCATGGACGACGCGGATCGGGATTGCCTCAAGGAAGTCACGAACCCCGGCGGACAATTCGCCGATTGCCGCCGGGCTTGGCGGCTCGGGATAGTAGTGCCTCGGCAGCCCATCGATTTGCGAGGGTAGGGTAGGCCCGCAATGTCTCGGAGAGAACATCGCTAGGCCCCCCTCCGAACCGAACGTGCACCTTTCAGCGCATTCGGCTCTCCACGACTGCGTGCTGTCCGCCGTTGGCGGTCGGTCGGCTGTCCGGCATGGACATCGTTGTGGCAGCGGGAGCACAAGACCATGCGTTTACGCTGACGGGCGGCCGCCATATGGCGACTGAACCCGGCATGCTGCAATTCGCCGATCCTGCGGACGTGATGAACCTCACAAGGTTGGTCATTGCTACCGCAACGCTCGCATTCGCGGGCGTTGAGCCGCTCGACCAGCTCTGTCCTGCTGAACACGAACTTTGCTGAGGAAGGGATATCGATCCCGCCCCAGGTGCGCGTGTGTCGCTGGAGGTCCTTCAACTGCCACAGTTTTATTGTCCGGGTGGTGTCTCCCACCTCGTAGCTGATATAGAAGTCCGTACCGCGACGCAGTTTGGCGAAGACTCTGCGAGCCGATGTCCTGTGCTTTCCGGCGATGGTTTTCACGCATGAGAGCAAGGCGAAGTAACCTGCCTTGTTCAGCTTGCGTTTCACGTCGTCAGCAATGGCATAATAGTTCGCAAAGCCGCGCCATTCGGCGTTATAGGCTAGGACGATTTCCACATCGCTTGCGAAGCGCAAGGCCGCCCTCCCAACAGGTCTGAAGCTGTCGTAGTCGCCCCATTCCTTTGAGTTGACGAACCGCACGACGCGGTCCCTTGGCACCAGAAGTTTCATCCGGTCGGCCAAGCCTCGCCGCACTGCCGGACGACCATCGAAGATCGCCTTGTGCGGATTGGGATTGGTCATGGTCCGGACTTCGTATCCGAGGAACCGTGCCCCATCCGAAGCCTTGTGGATTCCGCTTTTCTCGGCGGACACGGCCAACTTCAGGTGATCGGACAGGTAGGTCCTGACCTCCTCCATGATTTGTCGTGCTTCCGATTTGCTACCAGTGACGCCGATGATGAAGTCGTCGGCGTATCGGCAGTAGCGCAGTCTCCTGTAGTTCGGATCAAAGGCGTCGCTGGCCGGAACGGCAAGCCGTTCCGCCTTGAGCCGACCGATCTCTTCCAAGAAGGAAGTGACTCTGGGATCGTCGCCGCGCCCTTTGGCGCGAAGTTGATCCACTGTGCGGCGGACATAGGACAGGCGGTTCCTGATGCGCCGGGCATCAGGGGATGGTGATCGCTGCTTCCCTTTGTCGAAGCCAGCCATCTTGGCCTGCATGAACATATCCAGTTCATGCAGGTAGATGTTCGCCAGCATCGGGGAGACGACCCCGCCTTGGGGCGTTCCGCTGTAGGTCTTGTGAAAGACCCAGTCTTCGACATACCCGGCCTTGAGTAGACCCCGGATGAGCCGCACGAAGCGACGATCCGCAATCCGTTTTTCGAGCAGGGATACGAGGACATCATGATCGATGTTGTCGAAGAACCCGACAACATCGACGTCGATCAGCCATTTCACCCCGGTCCAGATGGCGCGGATCGATTCCAACGCCGTGTGGCATGAACGTTTCGGGCGGAACCCATGAGAGTGTCTGGAAAACAGCGGCTCATAGATTTGCTCGAGGATCGTCCGCACCACTTCCTGGACCAACTTGTCTTCCGTGGTCGGCACGCCAAGTGGCCGTTTCTGGCCATTGGCTTTCGGGATATACACCCGTCTTGCCGGTTGAGGTCGATAGGTCCCGTTCGCAAGCCGTTCGATGATGGACCTGACCTTGTCGGGCGAGAAGCCGTCGAATGTCTGACCATCAAATCCGGGCGTCATCGCCCCTTTATTCGGGGCGATCCGCTGGTAGGCATGCTCCCAGAGGAGCGGGCTTTTCAGCAGGCGATAGAGGCCATTGACCTTCCGACCCGACCTGATGACGGTCGGGAGTGATCTGACGGCCCTCTCAATGGTATCTGGCAGCATTAGCACACCTCCTTTTGAGGTCGTCTGATCGCAGTCGCTGCCGCCCTTCCCCCGGTCGGTTAGGCTTTCGCCCGGGTCACCCCGAGCTTATACTGCCGACCGTCCGCCGATTGCTCGGCGGCTGTCCCGGCCATTACACCGGGCATTTGAGTAATATGGCGGCTCCGTGCCCATACAGGTCGCTGGTCTTCCCAGCGCCTGCTTCAGGGCATCCCGTAATTACGGAAATTGGAGATACGACGTGGTTAGGTGCCCCGTTCGTTCACTTACCCCTCCCTATAGAGGGTGCGTCAGAGAGGCTGGCGCGCTCGCGGAAGTCCCGCTCGCTGTGGAGGAACTCAACGCCCTTTCCTCCGTCTCTCCGATATGCCGCGTCAACCATTCTGCGACATCGCCACGTTATCAGCCGCTGCAAACTGGGGTTCAGGCAGTATAGCTTTCACCATACACGTCTTGCCCTGATCCCTCGCGCCTCAAATGGCTTTGGCGTTTCGGGACCTTTTCTGAACATGCTATTGTTCCCCGTCCCTTTCGGGATCGCAGCCATTTCTGGCCGAGGTTAGTCCAGTGGGCATGATCTATAGCCAGCAAGATCAACTATCCATGATAGCACTCCTTAATTTCCGCCGTTACGGCGCACCGTTGAACACGTGGTTCCATTTCATGAAGCGGATGGTTTTCTCAGTCGCCTCACCGGTCAGGCGATCGGTGTCGGTCTTGCGTGCCGAGGAATAGAACACGCTGAATGAGCCGCTCTCGCCCTTGCGGACATGGGCACCGAGTTCGAGCGCTTGTCTAAACGTCATCCAGTAGGGGCTGGTGAAGCCGCGGCTTTCGGCGACCGCCCAAAGGAAGAAGGTGTTGATCCCCGTGTAGGAAAGTCCGTTGTGGCGTAGCGGACGGGTGCTGGTCGCCGACCAAGGTTTGAGCCACGGGGCGGTGCCGGCGGCGATCTTTTCGAGGATCAGGTCGGTGATGACCTGGGCGACATCGGGCTTCGGATGACGGGTCATTGGTCCGAGCCCTCCCCGGCATCGACAATGGTCAGGTCATTGCCGGCGTTCGACCAGTTCAGCAGTAGCTTGCGCCCATGCGGGATGCGCCAGGCAACCCGGTCGGCGAAGGCCATGCGGATGCCAGCGAGAATGGCGGCGTCATCTCCTTCGAGGATGGCATGGGCCCGCACGGCAGCGTCGTGGCGAAAGCGGGTCTCCTGGGTGTCGTAGCTGTCCGCATCGGAATCGTCCGAGGGCGAGAACACCGCATCGATGATTAGGTCGGTGAGATCGTTCGGATCGAGTTCCGAGCCCCGGGTGAGTGCAATCACCGCGCAGTCAGGATCGCCCCAGGAATCGTCGCCCTCCTGGATAACAAAGTCGGTCTCGACGTCGAGGCGGTGACCGTGCTGATCGGTCAGTTCGATCCGGATGGCACCCGGCCTCTTGGTCAGGGCGTCGGGCTCACTCGCGGCCGCCTGATCGCCATCGTACGTAAAGCATTCGCCGGTGCGGATGAAGCAGGACAGCGCGTCGTACCATGGATAGCCGATGAAATTGGTGATCGGCTCATAGAACGCGCGGGGGTCCGGTCCGCCGAGCTTGTGCGGCTCGCCGCCATTCGAGCGCCGGAGCGCGCGGCCGAACGTCACCGAATCATAGGAGTCCGTGTCATCGTAAATGGTGGCGCACGGCTCAAGAACAGCGAAAGCCGGGACCGGGCGATAGTCGTCACGGGCAGTGGAGGGCGACCAGAGCGGCAGTTGCCGCGCCGCTTGGGGGAAATTGTCGCAGTAGAACCGTGCCTCGATCCAGTCCTCGAAACTCAGTCGGTGCAGCGGTTCGGCGTAGATGACCGAGAAGATCGCCCGGCGGCAAAGTACGACGAGGTGGTCGAGCGCGCCGTTCCGGTAGATTTCCTTGCGGGCAGGCAGGACGAGGACGAGATCCGGCGCATCGACGATATCGACCTGGACGCTCCACTGGGTGTGGTGAACCTCCTTGATCACCGGGAACGCGTGCTTGAGCGTCACCCCGTGGAAATTGACCGTCGCCACGTGCGGCGATTGCCGGTCGCGGAACACCCCGATGCGGAAACCATCGCGCTCGATGACCTTGTGCGCATCGGCGAGGAAATCGGCGCGGGCGAGATCCTTGCCGTTGTAGGTGACCGGCAGAGGGAAAAACCGCGCCGCCGCTTCGACGGTTCGCTCGAGCTTGCCATCGGGCCCGGGCGGGAAGTGAAAGGCGATTGTCGTGCCGCGCGGGCCATCCCAGGGAAGCACATCGATGTCGGCCTCACCGGTCCAGGCGTCGCCTGCGATCGCCAACGAGAACGATCCAACAGCACTGGTGGAACTCACCACCGTGTCGAGTCCGGCGAGGCTGAAAAAGCCCATCCCGGCAGGATCCTCGCGGGTCCGGCATTCACCGGGCCAGTCGGACTGCCCGAGCGACACAAGATCGACCGGATCGGCGATGCCCGCGCCATCGTCATCGACGGTGATCAGGCAGGCATCGTCGAGATGCTCGGCCGTGACCACGACGCGGGTGGCGCCGGCGCGGCGCGCGTTCTGGAAGAGTTCGGCGAAGATGTCGTCGAGGGTCCCGTTGAAGATACGGGTCACCTTGGAGATTGCTTGCGGAGAAACCCGGGCGCGCAGCTTGGTGATCATGGTCATGGAGGTGGTTCCTGGATGGACCGGCACGCTACCTGAGAGCGCAAGGGATGCGCGGGCAGCGTGCCGGCGAGGCTGGTTCAGGCGTCGACGGTCTCGCCGGATTCGACGTCCTGCTCATCGGCAGGTTCGAGGTCGCCCGCATCGCTCTCGGGTTCGTGCTCGACCGGCGCTTCCTCATCGGGCTCGCTCGCGGCGAGCACGCGGAAGCGCATGGCTTCGGGCACCCACGCGAGCGCAGCTTCCTTGACCTCGGGGGCGACGATGGTCTCGCCCGCGAACAGCTTTTCGCAGGAAGCCGAGAGGTCGCCTTTCTTCGAGCCCATGAAGCTGGCCGCCATGGTCGGTCCGCCAACTTCGCTGACGTGGGCGAGCAGCGCCTGCTTGCTCACGCGGTCGAAGTAGTTGGCCGAGGTCGGCCGCCAGTGGCTGGCGACGTTGATCCCCATCAGCGCCGCGAGGTGATCGTGCAGGTCGATCGGTTCAGGGCCGGACTGCCCAGTCTTCTTGTCGATGCCCATGCTGGCCTCCAGCGTCTTTGCCATGCACCAGGCGAGCCAGCTTGCCTTGGCATCGTCGTCGAGCGCGCTGAACGCCGAGAACCGGTCGACGGTGCGGCGGTGCTCGGTCCACGACAGGTCGAGGGTCTCGCGCATATCGGCCATGAGCGTATGCGCCGGGCTTTCGGGGTAGTTGGCGAGGTAGAGCGAGGGCGACGGTGCGCGGAGCGTCGTTCCCAAGGCCTGCGCACTGTAGAGCGCGCGGGAGTCGGCGATAGCGAAGATCAGGTAGTCGAGCGCGATCGCCGGGTTCGAGGCGAGGTTGATCGCGAGGATGTCGCGGCGCTGGACGGCGAGTTCCTCGACCAGCTTCTGCGACAGCGGCTTGGGAGCCGAACTGGTGCCTGCGCCCTCCCCTGCGCCGCCATCTGCGCCGCTCGGCGCATCGGCAGCGCCGCGCGCTTTGCGCTTCTCGAGCGGCTTGTCGCTGTAGAGCCCGCTCGCGACCGTTGGTTCGCCGTCGGCGCCGATGATGACGAAGCAGCCGACATTGGCCTTCATCTCCTCCGGGATCACCGGCGGCTTGTCGTGGAGCGCGTCGTAAGCATTGGTCGCCGCATCCCAGCGTGCCTGAAACTCGGCGGCGGCGCTTTCATCGTCCTCGTCGAGCGCCTCACCTTCGGCTTCGAGCGCGGAGATCGTCTCCATGAGACGGTCGGCTTCCGCCTGTTCTTCATCCGATAGCGGGGCGGGCTCAAGATGGACCTGATGCAGGTCTTCGGTTGCGCCGTAGGTCACGCGAGTCTCGAGGATCGGCCGCACCCAGGCGTAGCCCGAAGTCTCGGCGATCTGGGTCGCGTAGGCCTGGAGTTTCTCGCCCGCGATACGCTGGGCGATCTCCGCGTCGATCCAGGTCTCGCCGCCATCCTCGGTAAAGAGGTCGCGCTCGATCTTGCCGCCGGCGGCGAGGTAGTCGGCCTCGCTCGCAAGCTTGGCCATGGGCGAGGACGAGCGGATCGCGCTGTGGGTGATCATCCGGCGGATGGAATCGGCTTGGTTGCCCTGCCAGCTGTTCGAAAGCTCGTTCCACACCAGCATCTGGCGCTCATGGTTGGGTGTCGTTGCGTAGGCCTTGGCGACGTCGAGGGTGATCTTGCCTTCCTCGAGCGCGGTGAAGATCGGATCGGCCAGGTCGGCAAGGCGCAGTCGGCCTTCGATAAACCGGCGGGTGCGGCCGAACCGCTTGGCAATCGCATCGAGGTCGCTGCCCTCATTGACGAAGTGCTTGTAGGCCCGGATTTCATCGGTCGGGGTCATGTCGAGGCGGATGACGTTCTCGATCAGCGACAGCTCGGACTGCTCGGCGGCATCGATGTCGAGCACGCGGCAGGCGACGGGGTGATCCTTGGGCAGCTTGCCTGCCTCGAGGAGAAAGTTCAGCGCACGCAGGCGGCGCCCACCAGCGGTTACGTCGAACATGCCCCGCTTCTTGGCCGGCGCGACGATAAGGTTCTGGAGGAGGCCTTTGGCCTCGATGTTGGCGGCAAGTTCCTCGATGAAGAGGTTGCTGTCGTTCTTGCGCACATTGGCCTCGGACAAGCGCAGCTTGCCAAGCGGGATCATCTCGATGTCGTTCATTGGGGGTGCTCCTGAAAGCTGGATTGACCGAGCCCTTCGGCTCACCCTTTCCAGCCCCCCTCCCCTCGACATTTCAGGAACGGCACAGGGGTTCAGACCCACCGGCACATGTGCGGGCCCGAAGTCCATGAGCCATAAATTATGGCTTTATGCCTCATAATGGGCTATCAGGTGAGTTATAAAGCGGAACCGAATGCCTCATGAAGTGGAATTGGCAGCAGCCGGATTGGCCCAATTTTCGCTGGAACAGCGAAGCCCTAGCCGTGCACGAGGCCCGCTTCCTGCAGCAATCCGGGATCATCATCGGGGTCGTGAAGCACCTCGCCGATGAGGACCGCACCAGCATCGTGCTCGACGTCATGACCGACGAAGCGATGAAGACCTCGCAGATCGAAGGCGAACTTCTCAATCGCGATAGCGTCCAGTCTTCGCTGCGCCGCGAGTTCGGTCTTGAAACCGAAGCGCGCCGAATTCCGCCCGCCGAACGCGGGATCGCGGAGATGATGATGGCGCTCTACCGGGACTTCGCTGACCCGCTTACCGAAGAGGCGTTGGGCGACTGGCACCGCCTGGTCCTGAGTGGACGCAGCGACATCGACGTCGTGGGCCGTTACCGCGAACACGAAGATGCGATGCAGGTCGTCTCGGGCGCATTGCACAAGCCCACTGTCCATTTCGAGGCGCCGCCGTCGCGCGAGATGGCAACGGAAATGGCGCGGTTCCTCGAATGGTTCGCGGCCACCGCCCCGGGTGGCGCTACGCCGCTACCCGGCTTGACCCGGTCTGGCCTCGCGCACCTCTACTTCGTGACAATTCACCCGTTCGAAGACGGCAATGGCCGTATCGGGCGCGCGATTGCGGAGAAGGCGCTGTCGCAGGCAATCGGGCAGCCAAGCCTGATCGCGCTCTCGCAGACCATCCAGCGAGGACGCTCGGCCTACTACGACGCGCTCGAAGCGGCGAACAAGGCCAATGAGATCTCGGACTGGCTCGCCTATTGGGCCGAGACGGTCCTTGATGCGCAGACCCACAGCCTGGCCCTGATCGACTTCCTGCTGGAGAAAACCCGGTTCCATGACCGGTACCGGGGGAAGCTCAACCCGCGGCAGGAGAAAGTCATCGCGCGCATGTTCCGTGAGGGACTCGGGGGGTTTAAGGGCGGGCTCAGCGCCGCCAACTACATCACGATCGCCGACACATCGCGAGCCACGGCAACACGTGACTTGCAGGAGCTGGTCTCCCTTGGCGCGCTCGAACAGACCGGGACGCTAAAGTCTTCCCGGTATTATCTGCTCATGGGAGAGAAGGCCTCGCTAGCTTAACGGGCGTTGCGGGCGGCTATTTAGAGACGAGCGTAAGGAGTGCACGTGGCAGATTTAGATAAGCTCGAGAAGCTCAGCCGCCTTCGCGAAAGCGGGGCCCTGACCGCAGAAGAGTTTGAACATGAGAAGGCGCTGCTACTCTCCGGAAAGTCCGGATATTCGAAGCCTCTGATTATCGTTTCCGCAATTGCGGTCGCCATTGCTGCGCCGACAGCCTTCTACGCTCTTAAGCAGACTGGAAGTGACACAAGCACCGCGATCGTCCAGGCATCGACGGCTTCCAAAGGAATGGATAGTGCAGCAGCGGCGCCCTCTCCGCCAACTCTGGTAGCGCGCCCAAGCACGGTCAAGATTGATCCTCCCGTTCCGGATTCCGCAGCACCTGATCCAACCAACGCGGATTATTACAACGAGGCTAAGCGCAACATGATGCGCCAGTACAAGGATCAACCTGCCGGCATTCGCCAGATGCTCGGTGACTGGGCCGGGGCAAACGAGTTGTGTCGAGGCAGTAGCGACGAAGCTACAATCAATAAGTGGTGCCCCATCAGAGATGCTATCGACGCCAAGTTGCTTCGCTTGGGCATGTGCTACGGTCGGCCGACCGATCAATCTGCCGCCGAGAGTGATTGGCACACTTGCGATGCTCGCGATGGAAAACAATGAGCGCATCTGGCTCGCGCACGGCCGTCACCACCGCCCCGTTATTTGACGATGTCTGATTTGATGACGTGATACGCGCCGCCTATCAGACTGGTCACCTCTTCGGCGCTCAGTACATATTGGGGCTCATAGCCTAGACCGAGCTGTCCGGTCCGCTTCCAGTGGTCGACGTACAGGCCTTTGTTGGGACCGAAGGCGAGATTGATATGCTTTGCCAGTCGCGGCGGGCCATGCCGCGAATATGCGGTACGGAACAGCGAGACATCGACCACATAAGGTCCGACCATCACCCAGACGTGGCCATCCCAATCGGGGTTCGACACGGCGAACGCCGCAGGCCCATCGAAGGGCTTTCGGTCGCCGAAGACAGGTTCGCCATCAACCACCAGGGTTCCAGCGACCACATGGACTGGAGCCGTCATGCGCCTCTCCAGCGTACCTGCGAGCGATGCGCTCATCAGCGCGCAGGCACCGGGCATCGGCGGAAAGACTTTGAGCAGATCAAGCGCGCATTGCGACAAGACGGCGCGATCGCTGTCGTTCATCTCATAAGCCTTGAACGCTTTGGCCGCCGCCCAGCCATGCTGCGCTGCAATCTGTTTTCCGAGTTGAGCAAGGTCTTTGATGGGCTTCATGCGCGCCCTGTACTGCGCGCACTAGTTCCCGGCCAGTACCTCGCCGCATTCGATCATGCCGCTTTCCGTCGGAGGGACGATTGACGAATCAGAGCACATCTGTTCTTTTTATGTTCCCTTCCTCGTGGACTACATTCTCGTGCTGAGCTTCGTCGATTCCCCTTCAAAACTCGATCTTCCGCTTTTCGGCTCGCAGGTTCCTGCGGGTTTTCCCAGTCCTGCCGACGATCACATCGAGGGGAAGCTCGACCTCAACGAACATCTGATCCGCAGGCCGGCCGCCACATTCTTCGTGCGCGCCGCGGGAGAATCTATGCGCGGTGTCGGAATCTTCGACGGCGACCTCCTCGTGGTGGATCGCAGCATCACCCCACAGTCCGACGACATCGTCATTGCCATCCTGCACGGCGACCTCACCGTCAAACGCCTGAAAAAGGTCGCCGGACAATGGCATCTCGCGGCTGAGAACGAAGACTATCCATCGCTCGCGATCAGCGATGACGGCTGCGACATCTGGGGCGTCATCACAACGAGTATCCGGCGCCATTGTGGCCGCTGATGGCCACCTTTGCCCTTGTCGACTGCAACAACTTCTATGCGTCCTGCGAACGGCTGTTTCAGCCCCGGTTGCGGGGCCGCCCGGTCGTCGTCCTGTCGAACAACGATGGCTGTGTGATTGCCCGGTCGAACGAGGCTAAGGCCCTCGGCGTCGGTATGGGCGCTCCCATGTTCAAGATCCGCAAGCTGGTCGATGAGCACGACGTTGCGGTCTGTTCTTCGAACTATGCGCTCTACGGGGACATTTCCGAGCGGGTCATGAATGTGCTCGGAGCGAGTGCTCCAGCCCATGAAATCTACAGCATCGACGAGTGCTTCCTCGATCTCGATCAACTGGCTGTCCCCAGCCTCGCGGCATGGTGCCGGCATCTGCGCGAGACGACAACGCGGTGGACCGGGATCCCGGTTTCGATCGGTGTCGGCCCAACCAAGACCCTGGCCAAGCTTGCCAACCGATTGGCCAAGAAGTCCGCCCGGGCTGGCGGCGTGCTTGATCTTTCGCACAATCCCGACTGGATCACGCTGGCCTTGCACAAGACACCGATCCAGGATGTCTGGGGGGTAGGTCGGCGTTGGACGGTGATGCTCCAGGAGCGCGGTATTCACACAGCGTTCGATTTTGCCCAGGCGCCCGATGCCTGGGTGCGCCATCGAATGGGCGTCGTTGGCCTGCGTACCGTGCATGAACTGCGGGGGTTCGTGTGCCACGCGCTCGAGGATCAGCCGCCACCGCGCCAAACGACTTGCTGCTCGCGCACCTTCGGCACGGCGATTTTCGACAAGGCGCAGGTCCACGACGCGGTCATGAGCTTCGTCGAGCGCGCCGCCGAAAAAGTTCGCCATGCAGGCCAGGTGGCGGGCGCGGTCCAGTTGTTCGTGCGAACCGACCCGTTCGCGCAAAACGCGCCGCAGAAGTCCCTATCAGGCTCGGCTACGTTTCACCGACCAACATCGGATACCCGCGAAATTGCGGCCACCGTGCGGCGGATCTTCGATCGGGTCTGGCGAGAGGGCTTTGGCTGGCGAAAGGCAGGCGTGCTGCTGCTTGACCTCGGCCTGCCTGGGGCGGCACCGGCATCGCTGTTTGATGCGCTCGAAGCGACCGATTACAGGCTGATGAGTGCGATCGACCAGATCAATGCCCGCTATGGCCGGGGCTCAGCAAGACTGGGTCTGGCGCAGAAGGACAGCGAATGGCGGATGCGGCGCGAAAACCTGTCGCCAAGTTTCACCACCCGGTGGACCGACATACCCTCGGCCAGTCTGGCGTAATGGGCTCAAGTCTGCCCGGAGATGCGGGTGATGATGCTCTCCGCCCCGTCAATCGGCACGAACACCCGCGTCTTGTAAGCGATGATCTCGGTGAAGCAGCCGAGAGCCTTGAGCTCGGGGATGCGGGCTGGCTCGGCGCCGACGATCTCGATCCGCCGCGCACCGTTCACGCGTGAGGTCCGGATTGTGAAGTTCAGCGGATGGGGTGCTTTCCATGTTCCACCGCCGAGGATTGCCTGCGCAATCTTGGCGGGATCGGTCTGCGCTTTGCGCGAAACCCCGAGCTTTTCGAGAGTCGCGTCGACGTAGAGGTCATGGACGTGTCGGCCAAGCCAGGACGCGCCGAACTTGTCGACGATGCGGTTGACCGTGAGGTCCTCCTTGGGAAGCGCACCCCAGATCGGCAGCAGCAGGCCGGTCGCCAGGAACACGGTTTCGGTCACCAGCTGATTCTCGTCCGCAGCGTACTCTGCCTCCCACAGCGCGCAGAACTCGGCCTTGGCCGTCGGCTCCCATGCGGTCTCGTCCAGCCTGCCAGCGAGGATGTATTCGCTGCGCAGGGGCCGCACCAGCTCGAAGCGGCGGATCAGTTCGCCCTCCTCGTCCATGTGCGACGGCGCAGGGACCGCGAGCGCAACCTTGCCGGATTTGGCGTTGCGCAAAAACAGCGGCTTGTCCTCGTAGCTGGCCATTTTTAGCACGCGCTCGAGCGTGAGCAGCTTGCGCCGCTGGGTCAGCGACAGTTCGAGCAGGTGCGAGGTCGCCCCCGTTACGGGATCCGTGCGGATCACGGTGTCCGACAGGACCTCGCAGGTCTCGGCAGAGACGGTCTCGACGCCGATGTCGAAGGTGCCGGCTTCCTTGGCCGCCGAGACCCGGGTTTCGACAAGGGTGAGGAACTCGTCGAACACCGCGTTCTGCACTGCGATTTTCATCGCCAGGATACGGTTGAGCCAACGCTGGATCGGCGGCAGATCTTCGCGCAAGATCCCATCCTGATCGGTGAGCTCAAGTCCGCTCATCGTCTGGAACTGGCCTAGCGTGGTGCTCTTGAGCTTGCCGGTGGCGAGCAGGCCGTACCAATCGTGCAGCGCGTGCTTTGCATAGGCGCTCTCGAGGTTGTCCGATGCATCGAACATCCCCTGCCCGCCGGTCTGGCGCTGTCCGCGGGTCAAGGCTCCAAGAGCGTCGAGGCGCCGCGCTATCGTGCTGGTGAACCGCGCCTCGCCCTTGCAGTCAGTGGTCACCGGACGGAACAGCGGGGGGCAGGCCTGATGGGTGCGGTGGGTTCGCCCCAGCCCCTGGATCGCCCGGTCCGCGCGCCAGCCCGGTTCGAGCAGAAAATGCACCCGGCGCTGCTGGTTTTTGGCATCGAGGCTTGCGTGATAGCTGCGCCCGGTCCCGCCAGCGTCCGAGAACACCAAGATGCGCTTGGCCCCCGTCATGAACGCGGTAGTTTCGGCAAGGTTGGTGCGCGGCGAGCGGCTTTCGAGGCGCTGCTGGCCGCTGCCATCGCGGACGAGCCGTTTGGACCGCCCGGTGACTTCAGCGACCGCGCTGACCCCATAGTGATCAAGCAGCGCGTCGAGCGCAGTCGGGATCGGCGGCATGGCGCAGATATGCTCGATCAGTTGCTCGCGCGCGGCTTCGGCCTGGGGGTTGTGGACCGGGTTGCCCGCCTTATCCCACATCGGCCGTGAGCGGACGTCGCCGAGTTCGTCGACATATTCCTCCATCTGCCGGGTTGGGAATGCGCGGGTGAGGTAGTCCACGATCGCTTCTTTGCAGTCGCAATTTATGTCGAGTGTCGCAGCCGGAGGCGCGGGATTGCGGCGGTTGTTCATGATTTTACTCCAGATAATTATCGTTCCTTCGACCTCAACAAGTCGAAGGAACCGCGATGTCATCAAGATCATTTGCTTCGTTTGGGCCTGTGCCGTGCAGGACCGAAGACCCGCCCACTCACGACGCCCTACTCGCCGCATTCCTCTCCTCTCTCTCGGTCGAAGGGGCGGCATGTTCGGTCCTGTACAGTGCGGGGGTTCGGCACTTTCTGCATTGGCTGGATCAGCGCGGGATCGCCCTTGGCTCGCTCGACGACGGCATTGTGCAGCGTTTCGAGAAGCATCGGTGCCACTGCCCCGGATATTCGGCGCACGAGAAGGTCTACAAGGCAGACATTGCGGCGCGGGTCAGACGCTTTGTCCGGTTTCTGGAGGATCGCGGATATGTCGATGTTACCGACGACATTGATGATTTCGGCGGGCATCTGGCCGCCTATTCGGCAACGATCACCAAGCAGCAGTTCGCCAAGGGGGTAGCCCAAGCCTACCGATCCGATGCCGAACATTTCGCTGCATGGTTGCGAGTGTCACGCCTGGCATGGGCTGATGTCGATCCAGCGCTGATCGAACGGTACGCCCACCATGATTGCCGCTGCCCGGTCTATCGCAAGCGTGGCAAGCTGGTCAGGTCGGGGACGAAGCGGCGACGGCGTTGCGCACGGCGTTTCATCGAGTTCCTCCGGGGCAGAGGAGTCCTGGCGAGCGTAGAACCGGTGGCGGACACGGATTCGTATATGTCGGCCTACCTGGGTTGGCTCAAGCAGCATCGGGGCGCGACCGCCGAGACGATCCGCCGATACCGGGCCGATATCGCGCGGCTGACGCCGATGTTGGGGGAGCCGTCGCAATGGGATGCCGCCAGCTTACGGCGCGCGTTTGAACGACGGAGCAAGGAGACGCCGGGATCCATCTCGCTGATCGTCACGATCATGAGGAGCTATATTCGTTTTCTGATCGGGCAAGGTGAGTGCCGGCCGGCGCTGTTGCACGCGATTCCGTCTGTGCAGCGGTACCGACTCTCGACATTGCCGCGCTACGTCGATGCGGTCACGGTCGAGAAGATCATTGCGGCATGCGGTACTCGCTGTCCGGTGGAAGTACGCGACAAGGCCATCATTCTTCTACTGGCTCGGCTCGGGCTGCGAGCTGGCGATATCCGCGATATGCGGCTGAACGATATCGATTGGCGGGCTGGGTACATTCAGGTCAAGGGCAAGACCCGGCGACCGGATCGGCTGCCACTGCCCCAGGATGTCGGTGACGCCATCCTTGCATACCTGGCATCGGCCCGTCCCAAGGTCGATGAGGAACACCTGTTCGTCCGCGTCCAGGCCCCTTTCAGGCCGTTCAGTTCGTCGGCCGAGATCGCCGGCATCGTCTCGCGCGTGCTCGAGCGCAGTTCGATCGAAGGACTGCCAACCGGGTCACACATATTCCGGCATTCGCTTGCCACCAACATGCTGCGTGCGGGCGCGGGTCTGGAGTCCGTCGGGACCATCCTGCGCCACAGCTCGCCCGAGACCACCGCCATTTACGCCAAGGTCGATCTGCCGATGCTCATGAAGATCGCGCAGCCTTGGCCGGGAGACCAGTCATGCTGAGCACGCACATTTCTCGCTACGTGGCGCTTCATCGTCACCTTGGGCGCAAGTTTGACGAACAGGAGCGCCAGCTTCGGAAGTACCGCGATTATGCAGCCGGTTTTGGCGATCAACACACCCGGATCGACCGCATTTACGATTGGTGCCATACTTCGAGCTCGCAATACGTGGCCCGGCGCCGGTTCGATACCGTCCGCAACTTCAGCCTGTTTGCTCTGGCGGAGGATTCTGCACACGAGGTTCCACCTGCAGGTGTCTTTGGACGTGGCAAGCGGCCCCGTCCGACGCCGCACATCATCGAACCGGAGGATATCCAGGCGATTATGGCGGCGGCGCTCGATCTTCCCCCCAAGGGGATGATCAGCTCCCACACCTATCATTATCTGTTCGGCCTGCTCGCGGCGACAGGCCTCAGGATTTCAGAGGCTCTGTCGCTACAATGCAGCGATCTGGTCGACGATGGCCTGATCATTCGCAACGGCAAGTTTGGCAAGCAGCGCCTGGTGGCATTGCAACCATCGACCCGTCAGGCCCTCCAAGCCTATCTGGCCATTCGGGCTAAGCTGGGCGCCAGAGGCTGCGATCTGTTTGTTTCGATCCGCGGGCGGGCGCCGCACAAGGTGCGAGCACACATCGTTTTCGTCAGGCTGGCTCGACAGCTCGGATTGCGGGGACCAACCGGCACAGCAGGCATGCGGCTTCACGATCTGCGACATACTTTCGCCGTGCGATCGCTCGAGTCCTGCCCGCCGGACAGGGAGGCGGTTGCGCATCATATGGCCGGGCTCAGCGTTTATCTGGGGCACGCCTCGGTGGCGAACACCTACTGGTATCTCGAAGCCACCCCGGTGCTGCTGCGCGACATCGCTGCCGTGAGCGAGCAACTCTACCTGGGAGAAGCGGCATGACGGCGCTCGCTCCCCATCTCTCGGCCTTTCTGCGCGAGCATCTACCGCGGGAACGCGCCGTGAGCCCGCACACGGTGAAGACATATACCAACTGCTTCGTCCTGCTGGTTCGGTTTGCTGCCGATCGGTTGAAGCGGCGTCCCACCGACCTCGCCGTCGAGGATTTCGGCACCGATTTGATCTTGGCCTTTCTCGACCATGTCGAAGTTGGGCGCGGCAGCTGCGTGCGAACCCGCAATGGCAGGCTCGCGGCGATCAGGTCCTTCTTCCGGTACATCGAGTATCGGGTCCCGGCCTGTCTTGACCAGGCGCTTCGGGTCCGCTCGATCCCCAGCAAGAAGACAGACAAGGCGCTGATCGATTATCTCGACCGGGCCGAGATCAAGGCATTGCTCGACGCGCCGGATCCTCGGACACGGCTCGGTACGCGCGATCGGGCCATGCTGCATCTGGCCTACGCCTGCGGCCTCAGGGTTTCCGAACTGGTGTCGCTGCAACTTCGCGACTTCCCGGATCGCTCGCTGTCCACCGTCCACATCATGGGCAAGGGCCGGCGTGAACGGGTGTTGCCATTGTGGAAAGAGACCCAGTCCGCGCTGCGGGCCTGGCTCGCGATCCGCCCTGATGTCGAGGTCGCCGAGGTGTTTCTCAACGCCAAAGGCGTTCCCATGACCCGCGACGGCTTTGCCTTCCGTCTGTCCGAGCACGTCAAGGCCGCCGCAAAGACGCAGCCATCGCTGCTGCGCAAGCGGGTCACGCCCCATGTGCTGCGTCACTCCTGTGCGATGCACACGCTCGCGGCGACGGGCGACATCCGCAAGGTCGCACTGTGGCTCGGCCATGCCAGCATCCAGAGCACCGAGACCTATCTGCGCGCCGATCCCGAGGAGAAGCTGCAGATCCTCGCGGCCCATGGCGCGCCAGCGATCAAACCTGGGCGCTTCAAGCCGCCCTCCGACGCACTGATCACCATGCTCACCGACGTCCGGAGACGGGCTTAGCCCGTCCCCGGACATTCCTTCAACGCTCATATTATCTGGAGTAAAATCATGAACAACCGATGCAATCCCGCGCCTCCGGCTGCGACACTCGACATAAATTGCGACTGCAAAGAATATGTGTAATCTGGATCTCAAGATTAGACATATTCCCGCGGCGACAGGTCCAGGTCCAACGCCTCGCGCTCCTCGGGATCGAGCTCGTTGAGCCGCCGGTTGAGGATCGATTCCGCGGTGCTGATGAGTTGAACGACCACGCTTTCATGCTGCGCAAGATGCTCGTCGATCGCCGGGAAGATCGACGGCAGCTTCAGCGAGAGCAGCACTTGCGCGAAGAAGCGCTGCTTGGTCCCCTCGAACCGGCTGCGCGCGGCTGCTTTGGCGCCGCTGTTCAGAGTGCGGTTCTCAAGCCCGTCGACCACGCCGGTGAGTTCTAGCGCCGATTCGAGGTTCTGGTGGATGATGGTCCAGGCCTCGCAATAGGTATCGTAGATCGCGATCTGATCGAGGCTGAGGTCATGGCGCAGGATGTCGTATTCGATCCCGGCGAAGCTGAGCGCCCGAGCGAGGTAGAGCCCCGAGGCCTTGAGGTCGCGCGCGACGAGTTCCATTGCCGCAATGCCGCCGTCGCGGATCTCAGAGATGAACTGTTCGCGGTTGGCGAAGGCCGTTCCCGGCCCCCAGAGGCCAAGCCGGACAGCATAGGCGAGATTGTTGACGTCGGAAGCACCGGTGGCCGAGGCGTATAGCACCCGGGCGCGCGGAAGGGTGTTCTGGAGCAGCACCCCGGTAATCCCTTGGAGCGAGCCCTGTTTCTGGCCGAGAGCCCCCTCCCCGCCCGCGACACCGCCCATTTCATGGGCTTCATCGAACACGATCACGCCCTCGAATGCGGGACCGGCCCAGCGTACGATCTGGTCAAGCCGGGTGTCCTCAACACGGGCCGAGCGCAGCGTGCCATAGGGCACGAACAGGATGCCTTCCGGTGCGGTGATTTCCTCGCCGATCTTCCAGCGCGCGAGATCGATGATGTCCGATGGCAACCCGCCAATCGCGGTCCAGTCGCGCTGAGCATCTTCAAGCAGCGGCGCGTTCTTCGAGATCCAGATATGGCGGCGGTTGCCCTTGAGCCACTGGTCGAGAATGCAGGCCGCCGCCTGCCTCCCCTTCCCCGCCCCGGTGCCGTCACCAAGGAAGAACCCGGTGCGGTAGAGCTGACCGTCGGGGTCTTCCTTCAGCGCCACCTCGCCATCCGGATGTGTGAACCGACCGTGCAGATCTCGGCTCCAGGCCTCGCCTGCATAGATCACGGTCTCGAGCTGGGCCGCCGAGAGCAGCCGCGCGGTCACCGTCCGTTCGGGCAAGCACGGAACGTAGCCAGGCTTTGGCGCGGCGATCGACGCCATGGCAGCAGATTCGACGAGGTGGGTCGGATGCTCGCCCGCTTCCGGGATGACCACGCGCGAGGGACGATAGTCGGCGTAGACTCCGCGCTGTTCGCCCATGGCTGCGGCCTCCTCGAGCACATGGTAAGCGACAGGCCTGATTTCGTTGGTTTGCGGGGCCCGCACGATCACCGGGCGCGCCGGGCCGCTTTTCACCGACCGGAACATGCTGAGCTTGGGCCGGGCAACGCCCACCGGGCTGGCCTCGCGCAGCGCAGCGCGTGGCGGAATGGGTCCAAGCGCCGCGAAGAGTTCGCTCACCGAGGCGCGATTGATCGTCGAGACCGAAGTGTCACCCGGAACCTTGTCGATTACCAGCATCCGGACTGCGATGCCGGTGCCGTGCTTGGCATAGCCGCCCTTGTCGAGCCGCAGCGACATGACAACCCGCGCACCTTCCAGGGTTCTGCGATAGACCTCGCCCCCGCGCGCCGTATCGGCGAACCAGTCCGGCATGATCGCCACGACCCTGCCACCGGGCAACAGGTGATCGAGCGCGGCGCGCAGGTGCCGTGCCGCAGTGTTCTGATCTTCTCCGCGCGACTGCGAGACCGAGAACGGTGGGTTCATCACGATCACGCTCGGCCGAGCGGTGCCGGAGAGCAGAGCCGCAAGCTTTGCGCCATCGTGGCGATAGACCTGCGCACCCGGGAACAGGCCTTCGAGCAGTTCAGCGCGGGTCGGTTCGAGTTCGTTCAGCAGACACTGCTTCACGGCGTTCTTCGCCAGCGAAGCGATGATCCCGGTGCCCGCACTGGGTTCGAGGAAAACATCCTCGGACCCGAGCCGCACAAGATGGACGGCAAGGCACGCCAGCGCCGGCGGGGTCGAGAACTGCTGGAATGCGATCTGGTTTTCGCTGCGCACTGTGTGGGTGGGCAGCTCCCGTGCCAGAGCCTCGAGTGTACCGATGGCAGGTCCGGGGTCGATTCGGCCAACCAGTTCGGGGATTGCCATGGCCAGCGCCACCTCGAGTGCCTCGAAACTCTCGCGCTGGGTCCAGCCTCCTGCGGCATCGTTACCGCCCGCGCTTTCAGTCATGGCCTGGGTGAGCGCGGCCCGATCGATGGGGATGGCGAGCAGAAGCTTTGCGGCAAGCGTTCGCGCAGCGCAAAGAATGGCGCTGCTGCGTGAGATTGTATCGGTCATGGAGGTCTCCGGGAGATATGTGAGGTCTGCTGCCGACCGGCGGCACACCCCTGCTGCCCCCCTCCCCTCACCGCTTCAGGAGCTGTGCCCAGTCATTCATGCGTCCCGGTGGCCACTCGGTGTCGATGGTAAGGCCAGGGCGGGCCAATGCTTCGCGCGCCTTGGCTTCGGCGCGGCGTCCTTCGGGGTCATTGTCGGCAAGCAGGATCACGCGCTCGGCGCGGGCCGGGAAATCGACCTGGTGGAAGCGCTTGGCGCCCATGGTGGCCCATGCCTGGATGCCGGTGAGCGAAGTATAGGCTGCTGCGGTCTCGAAGCCTTCGCACAGGCCGATCGTCTTGGCCGACGGTCCGTTGGTCCAGGCAGCGCCTATTGCCTGCCCGAGCACCAGCTTTTCGGTGTAGTGGGCGGTCGTTGGATCGAGGAATATCCGCTGGATTGCGACGATCTCGCCTGACCTGCGCATCGCGACGAGCAGGGCTGGCTCAAACTGGACAAGCCTCCCCTGCCCTCTTGGACATCGTGGATGATAGCGCAGGTCTTCAAGGGGTGCCCAGACGTTGCGAACTTCCCGGACGTATCGCTCGGCCAGGGTGCCCTCAATCTGACGACCAGCGTGCCAGATGGCCAGAAAGGCTGTTGGCCGGTGAGCTTGTCGCCCAGCTACCTCAGCGGGGCCAATGCTTTGCAGGTCCGAAATCCTGCGCAGTGCACGGAGAACATCGGTAGCATCACAACCGGCATGGCAGGTCACGAGGATACCGCGATCGCCTTGTCTGATCGCGAGTGACGGGGTTCGGTCTGCATGGGACGGGCACCGACACATCGCGGTGTTGCCTGACCACTTGCCACCCAGACGAGCAACGAGGGCGCGGAGATCTGATGTAGGGTGATTGCTGACGACGGGCATAACCGCCCAGCTCAGCCCCACTCCCCTCCCCCGTCGACCTTCAGATTCGTGTGAAGTGCTCGGAAATCATCGGTCAGCTTGTGCCTGCTTGCGAGCGCCGTTCGGCATACTTGATCACGAACCCTTCCCACACTCTCAGCCACTCAGCATCAGTGCGCGCTTGTTTGATCCCCGGGAAGCCAGCACGAAATGCGTTCGCCATGGTATCTACGCACCACGGCTTGCCCTTATCGAGCCCGATCGCCCGAAATTTCGTTTCACGATCGCCATATGTCAGGCTTCCGCCTGGGAAATGCAGCAGCGGTTCACTGGTCTTCGTCTCACGAAGTGGCAAGCGAGGCGCCTTGACGACCGATGATCTCGGTGCGGTTTCCACCGTTTGAACACCAATGACACGAAGGTGCGGCCCGACGAGTTTGCGCTCCAACGGTGCAGGTGAAGGTCGAAGGACAACCTTGCGTCCGCTGAAATCGACATCCGCGTTGGGATAAACTGCGGAAACCAGTTGCATGGTCTCGCGCACGGTCTGCCGAAAGCGCTTACTGTCGGCGTCATTGCCCAAATGCTTCGCCAGCTGGTCCCAAGAGATTACTTGTCCCCGGTCACTAGCGATCCGCGGCAGTCGGTACGCAAGGTAGGTATAGAGGTCGAGTGCAGTCGGCGTGCCCTTGAGCTCTCGAATAGCGACCTCGTTGAGCGGAACGGCATGATCGAGCAGATGACTGTAGAAAGCCTCTGACATCCGAATTTCGCGCGCAAATGCGCCATTTTTCTCTAGGGATCCGGCGTATTCGTTCGAAATCTTGACGTCCCGAACAGCGAAAGCGTTGTCACCGCCCTCGTTGCCTTCCCAACGAATTTGCCATTCGCAGGCCAACAGCCGATCGACCTGCTCCCTCATCAGATTGGCGGTACCGCGCGGTCCATAGGATACCGTCTGATAGCCAAGACGGCGCATCCACTCGGTGAAATTACGGCCCAAGTAGACGTCACGCGAACGCTTGGTCACCGCCTGTGACAGCAAGTAGATCAGCGCGACGCGAGGATAGGCCCCATATGGTACACCGAGGCTCCGCAGCGTTGGCTTACCGTCGACGGTTTGCAGGATGGGCCTGGGGTTGATTGCCAGTGCATATTTTCCATCTTCTCGGAGTATGGGCTGAGTATCATCCTTCGGACGCTTTGTGGGTAGCGACATTGCGCATAGCGCTGAATGCAGAAATGCCGGGACTGGTTCTTCGTCCTGAACACGCAGAAACGCGTCCATGGTCAATTGAGTGCCGGCAGACTGCGCAAGCGACCTGACTCGCTCTTCACCACCGCCTAGCATCGCTAGGGCGTATTGATGTCCGATCGGACGCAGTGTGTCTCCGCTCATACAACCGTCCCTTCCCGACTCATTGGAGCCTCGGGTTGGCGGTTAAACAACAGGTTTGGGCTTCGAAAGCAAGGCCATTGGCAGTTTTGACGGAATTCCGGGGCTCAAACCTCCAAAACCACCGATGATCTCGGAGCGGTTCTGTTCGACTGACACGAAACCAATCCCAAAAATTCAAAAACGATTCGCGAATCGGATTTTCTTAGGAGATTCCTTTAGTAGGTATGGGCTCTGAGATCATCGGTCTCAACAGAACCGAGATCATCGCTTAAATGCACTGAATTCATCGGTTTGCACCGAGATCATCGGTGGTTATCCACATGGGTCCCTGGCTGAATTGATGAAACCGCTGGCGAGCACGGCAGCCCACCGCAAGCCACTCACTCCTGGTTGTGACTTTCACCTGGATGGGACTCATTTGACGAGTCTGATTCGTCGTCAGGAAAGGAAACGGCACGGAGATCATCGGTCAGTTTGTAAGGTTGATGGCCGAAGTTTGCTCAAAACTGCCAAGAGTGCTAATTCGCCCGCTCAATCTCACAAAGCGGTGAAAATGGCCAGCGAAGCAGCGCTCGACGCACAAACCGATGAACTCTTGGAAGACGGTCTGGGGACCTTGCATCGCAAAGCCCTCACCATCCTCAAGCGTATTCGTGATGGCGCCCTTGATCCGGAGACGGGTCAAAAGGTCGGTCCCTCCTATTCAATCTCGAAAGCGGCCGCACTTGTCGGGAGAACGGCGTCGGCCATCCGGGAGGCTGAGCGCGATGGGCGTTTGCCGCAACGTGACCGGACGGCGTCCGGTCACCGCGTCCAGTACACTTTGGAAGAGCTCGATCAGATGCGTGCCGTATTCGGCACTCGCCCTTGGCGAGCACCAACGGACACTCCGGCGGTCATCTCCGTGTCCAATTTCAAAGGCGGTGTCGGCAAGTCGACGGTGGCGCTGCATCTCGCCCAGCATTTCGCCATTCACGGTTATCGGGTTCTGTTCATCGACTGCGACAGCCAAGCCAGTTCGACGATGATGTTCGGATATCGGCCCGACGTGGATCTGAGCGAGGACGACACTCTCTATGGGCATTTTCACAATCCCGAGCTCCTCGGGGTTCGGTCGATCATCCGCAAGACCCACTTTTTCGGCCTCGACCTGATCCCGGCTAACCTCAAGCTCTACAACCTCGAGTACGAGATTGCGGGCTACCTGGCTCAGAACCAGAACTTCGACATCATCGATCTGATCGCCGAAGCCATCGACACGGTGGTCGATGACTATGATGTCGTCGTTATGGATCCTCCGCCGGCCCTTGGCATGGTCTCGATGGCTGTGCTTCAGGCGGCCAATGCGATGGTCATTCCCGTACCGCCGAGCGTTATCGACTTCGCCTCGACCGTGTCTTTCATCGACATGGCTCGCACCACGATGAAGCAGCTTGAGCAGATCGCCGGCAGGGTGAAGCCAGCTTACAACTTCATCCGCCTGGTCGGGAGCAGGGTGGATGAAAGCAAGTCCATGCACCGGGAAATCCTGTCGATGATGCGGCAGGTTTTTGGAGGTTCAATGGCGACCTCTGTACTAAAAACCAGCGCAGAAATCGACAACGCCAGTTCGCGCATGAAGACGGTTTTTGAACTCGACAGACCAGTGACTTCGCACGAGGTTCATAACCGTTGCATGAAACATTTGAGTGACGTCTGCCGGGAAATCGAGACTGACGTACTGAGGACTTGGGCGAGCAGGGCAGGGGAGGCGGTCTAGTCGGAGTTGCCACGTGGCAACTCAGGTACAAAACGGCCTAGTATCAATGATATAATGTAATTGTTTGGCTGGTGGCTATGAGGCTTGAGGTGTGAGATTGAAGTGATTTCCTGGTAATGTTGCCACGTGGCAACTCGTCAAATCTGGCGGTCTCACAGCGCCCCAGGGAAGGGAGTTGCCACGCGGCAACTTCGCCGCCAGCGAGTAAAGAAGAGAGGTTCGGGATACGATATGGCCAAGGGAAATCGGGGCTTCGGAAGCAGCCTGACGGAAGGGCTTGATGACGATATCGAGGTGGGCGCTCCGGCTCCCTCTGAAGGCATCATGGCTAGCCGCAGTCAGAGCTTGGCACGAATCGCTGCAGGCAAAGTCGTGACCGACCGGACGGAGTGGGTCGACCCGGCGCGCTGCCGGCCTTGGCGGCTTCATAACCGCGATCTCGATCATCTCTCCGAAGATAGCTGCCGCGATCTTATCGACGCATTCCTCTCAGCCAAGAAGCAACGCATTCCGGCAATCGTCCGCCGCCTCAAGGACGACCCGGATTACGACTTCGAGATCATTGCGGGCGTTCGGCGCTGGTGGACGGTTAACTGGCTGCGAACCCACCACCATCCCGAATTCGAATACCTCGTAACGATCCAGCACGTCTCCGACGAAGAGGCGTTTCGAGTTTCTGACATCGAGAATCGGTCTCGGAAGGATATCTCGGACTGGGAGCGCGCAAAGGAATATTCCCGTGCGCTCGACGAGTTCTACAACTCGAACCAGAGTGAGATGGCCGAGCATCTGAAGATATCGAAGTCGTGGCTCAGCCGCCTACTGGATGTAGCGCGGCTACCCTCAGAGATCGTGGCCGCTTTCCCGGACACTCACGGCATTACAGTGCGTGTGGCGAGAGATATCAAGCCGCTGACTTCTGACAGGCGAGCGCTGGATCTCATGATTGCCGAAAGTCGGGCGATCGTAGCTGAACGCGATGACCTTGGAACTGCGCTTCCCGCTCCAGAGATTGCGAAGCGCCTTATCCGCGCAACCATCGCTCCAGTGAAGTCGTCGAACTCCGACGCCGAAGTGAAGGGGGCGAACGGCAAAGTGATCTTGCGCTATGCGTACTCGGCGAGGGGAGGGCACACGTTCAAAATTCCTGCTCGAAGCGGTGCGTCAACGGCTGAGGTGCTTAAGGCGATCGAGACCGTCTTGCAAAAGGGATGATCCAAATGCCCATCCTGACCGATTGGGGGCGGCAAGAGCAACAAATCGCCTGTGTGAATCAGTCCGACTCCTGTGATTCAAAATCCCCGTTGGATCACGAGAATCGACTTGCGGCATTTATGCGCGCATGGACACCCCGACCCACGGCAGCATCATCTGGCTCGAAGCCGTCTGCGCAGAACGCAATGTCTCGCGGCGCTACACCGTCGCGCTGAGCCGCGACCTGTTCGGGGCCTCGATCGTCGAGTTCGCCTGGGGCCGGATCGGGACCCGGGGGCAAGGGAGGGCGGTCTCATTCGCCAGCGAAGACGAAGCTTCGCGATTTGCCCGCCAGTTGCTGCGCCGCAGGGCCAGCGCCCCCAAGCGCATTGGTGTGCCCTACCACGAGGTCGCATTGACGCCGTAGGGCGCCTCAGGAGGCCCTGGGAGCCGTTCTAGGCGCCAAGGCGTGGTCACCAGGGCGAAGGGCCGCCAGACCGGCCTTCTCGAGCGCTGTTGCGGCCTGTGAAGCGGTTCGGCGGGTAATGCCGAGCGCGCGGGCCAGTTCGGCGCGGGTGAGGGGGCCCAGCCCTGCTATCAACTGCCACACCGCCGGTGCCTGAGACGAAGCGTAGAGCACGGCCAGGCGTTCATCGCCCAGCGCGAGAGCCATGCGCACAGCGGCCAGATCAGTGGCAACGTCGGCCGCAGCCGCGGTGATCGCGCGGCCTAGGAGGGCGGGAAAGGGGCTCTCAGGTTCGGCACGGAACAGGCTGCGCGGGGCGAGCCCGGCCAACGCGAGCGGCGCGGCGCCGAGGCTGAACAGATGTGGGCGCATCGCCGCGGCGAGCGAGGCCGCCCAGGCGCTGCCGCGCGCGGCGAAGCGCTGGAATACTTTGCCTTCGATCACGACCACCTCGCTGTCCAGTTCGAGAAAATCGAACTCTTCCTCGCGCAGTTGCTCGAGCCATTCGCTGAGCGTTGCCACAGGGTCGCGTGTCGGCAGCAGCGCATCGAGCCGCTCAAGCGCCCGATCGGCCGGTGCGAACGCGCTGGCGAAGCTCTCGGTCGCGCCCTTGGCGGCGAGCGCGAGCCGTGCGGCATGGGCGAGGGGAGGGGGCGCTCGCCGGGTGATCCACGACAGGAAATCCCGCCGCTCCTCGGCGTACCACGAGCGGGCCAGTTCGGCCGCTTCGAGCCCGGGATTGTGCTCAGGGCCTTGGTTTCCCTGAGGAAAATCGCGAACATGCACACGCCACAACCGCCGCAATGAGGCCAGCGCCAACCCTTGCCTCACCTCCGCGCTCAAAAACGGCAGTGCCCCCTCGATCCGCGCGAGGGCGAGTTGCCACGGGGGAGGGGCGTGCGCCATGACTAATATAATATAGGAATGGCCCGAAAAGTATACTCTGCTTTGACACCTGTTTCGGGTTCTCGTCACCGTCCGATAATGGCTCTTCACGGACAGTGGAAATGGAGGTATGGAAAGGCCGATTT
>VFQS010001043.1_pt1 | contig 26977 bp, 30 predicted proteins | sample 3512361 | NCBI WGS metagenome assembly VFQS01 (sample SAMN10412375, study PRJNA504923) | tailings metagenome | isolation source: Relicate 1 Philex TSF3 active mining | place: Philippines
GATGCCGATGTTGCACTTGCCTGGGCTGATGATGCCCGGGCAGTTGGGGCCGAGCAGTCGTGTGTTCGGATAGTCACGCACGAGCGTGTTGTAGACCTTCGCTTCGTCCTGGGCCGGGATGCCTTCGGTGATGCACACCACGAAACGCACGCCCGCGGCGGCCGCTTCCAGAATCGCCGCTGATGCCGCCTTGGGCGGAACCGCGACGAACGATGCATCGGCCCCGGTCGCCTTCACGGCGTCGGCGACCGAATCGAACACCGGAATGCCCTCGACATCGGTTCCACCCTTGCCGGGAGTGACGCCGGCGACGACCTGAGTGCCGTACGCCTTGTTGCGCAGACCGTGGTACTTGCCCTGACCGCCGGTCAGACCTTGCACGATCACCTTGGTGTTCTGGTTCACGAAAATGGCCATGACGTCACTTTCCCTTCGCGATCGCAACGGCCGCCTCGGCCGCTTCGAGCATGGTCGGCTTGGACACGAGTTTCGACTCGGGAATGCCCGCGTTCTTCAGAATCTCCCGACCCTCTTCGGCGTTGGTGCCGTCGAGTCGAATCACCATCGGCGCCTTCAGATCGACGCGACCGAGCGCTTCGACGATGCCCTTGGCGACTTCTTCGCCGCGGGTGATGCCACCGAAGATATTGATGAAGATCGACTTCACGTTCTGGTCGAAGTTGATCACTTCGAGCGCGGCCGCCATCACGTCGGCGTTGGCCCCACCACCGATGTCGAGGAAGTTGGCCGCGGTACCACCGACCTGATTGACCACGTCGAGAGTGCTCATGGCGAGTCCGGCACCGTTGGCAATGATGCCGACCGAACCTTCGAGACCGATGTATTGCAGGTCGTGCGTGCGCGCGAGCTTCTCGCGATCGTCGAGCACCTCGGTCGCGCGGTACTCGTCCCATTCGGGATGACGGAACGACGCGTTGTTGTCGAGGCTGACCTTGGCGTCGAGTGCGTGCACTTCACCGGTCGGCTTCAAGATGAGCGGGTTGATCTCGGCGAGATCGCAGTCGCCTTCGGTGAAGCAGCGGTACAGCTTCACGAGGATGCTCGCCACTCCGTCGACGGCCTTGGCCGGGATCTTGGCGTCGACGGCGGCCTGGCGCGCCGTGGCCTCGGTGATTCCGTCGACCGGATCGATGTGCAACTTCACGATCGCATCGGGATCCTTCTCGGCGACTTCTTCGATGTCGACTCCACCCTGGGCCGACAGCATGAGAAGGTGCTTCTTGGCCGCCCGATCGAGGGTGTACGAGGCGTAGTACTCCTCGGCGATGTCGCTCGCGTGCTCGACCCACAGCCGCTTCACGACATGGCCTTTGATGTCCATGCCGAGGATGTTCCCAGCGTGCAGACGAACTTCGTCGGCGTCGTTGGCCAACTTGATGCCGCCGGCCTTGCCACGCCCACCAACTTGAACCTGGGCCTTCACCACGACGGGGTACGCGGCGGCATCGGCGACCCGAACGGCCTCGTCGACGGTGTCGGCGGGCCCACCCGGACTCACCGGGATGTCGTAGCGGGCGAAGTACTGCTTGCCCTGGTACTCGAACAGATCCATGTTGCGGAATCCCCTTTCGGACGGGACGGCGGTTCCGAAGGGAGAACCCTAGGTCGTCCTCGCGAAGGACTCGTAATTGGCGACTCCGATGATCACCACGACCGACGCGAGTGAGCCCTGCACCGCAACCGCCACGGGGCACAGGGCTCACTCGGGTGACCCCGAAGGGTCAGCTCTGATGTGACGGGTCGACCCCGTCTCGACTCAGCAGTGGCGCAGGATGACTCCGTCCGACGAACCACCGACGAGTGCGGCGACCACGTTCTCGGCCCGAGCCGCCTGGCGAACTTCGACGACTCCGCGCGCCGGTTGCCCATCGGAATTCTCCGTCGCGTCGACGGCGACCACCGAAGCCTTCACGGCCGGAACATCGGACGGCGCGATCTGCGCGATCGGTCCGACATTCGCGGGCTGGTCGACGATCGCACGGGAATCGTCACCCGCCGGCTGGTCATCGGTGCTCGGCTGGTCATCAATGTTCGGCTGGTTTTCGGTGTTCGGCTGGTTATCGCTCTTGGGCGCTTCGTCGTTCACGTTCGAGTCGTCAGCGGCCGGCGCGTCGTCGTGATCGTCACCGTGATCATCGTCGTGATCATCGTCGTGATCGTGATCGCCGTGGCCGTATCCGTGACCATAGCCATGACTTTCGTGACCCTTGCCGGTCTTGCCGTCTTCGTCGTGACCGCGAACGGCGTCGGGGTTCGGGTGACCGTGTTCGGCGTGGGCCTGGCCACTGCGGCCGGGGCCGGACGATGCGGCGGCACCGGAGACTCCGGCTCCGAGCACGATGGCCGCGGTGGCAGTGAGGGCGATGGCCAGGCGGGCGGGGCGGCGGATGAGGTTCATGGTCTGTCCTTTCGTCGGGTCAGGGCGGTTGCGCTGACACCGGACAAGAGGAGCGGGGCCGGAGGATCTCGCAGAAAGTTCAGAAAATTTCTCGACCCGCGTCCGACCCCCATGCCACGGCCGGGGTGTGACCCTGATTTCCCTGGTCAGAGTGGTCACGGCGACCAACGCCGGGGCAGACTCCTGGCATGCGTCGGGTCGAATTGCGCTCTCCCCTGGCCCGAGCGGTCGCCCCGGTGGCGGCCGGGCTCGGGTTCTTCGCCGTTCTCGGGCTGGTGATGTGGGCCATCGCCAGCCTCATGGCCGGTGAGCAGACCCAGACGACCACCTTCACCCCCGATCGACTCCCCGTCGGCAATGTGGTGCGTTGGTCGGAATCGATCGACGCCGATGGACCGGTCATCTTCCCCGGGCTCGGCACGACCGAAGGTGAGCGCACACTCGTGCTCGACCACGAGGGGACCAACCCCGAACGCGGGTGGGTCGTGTACTACGCCCATCCCGCCGACCGAGACGACACGTGTGCCGTCGAACAGATCACCGGGACCGATCAGTTCGTCGATTGCGAGGGCCGAACCATCTCGGTCTCCGAACTCGCGCCTCCGGCCAACGGCGAATACCCGATCATCGAAGATCGCACGATGCTCTACATCGATCTCGGCGAACGCGAGAACGACGCGACGACCACCGTCGCCGGCTGAGTGTCAGTCGGCCAGTTCGTTCGTCGGCCACAGTTCGGGGAACCACTCGCCGCGCAGCGGCGCACCTGCCTGGCGCGAATCGTCGTCACCGATCACGGAATCGAAATCGGGTGAACACACCCAACGGCGTGGCGCGTACGTCATGTCGTCGCCGAGAACCCGCACGCTGAACACGCGCCGTCGATCCGAGCCATTCACACCCGGAGCACCGTGCACCGTGAGCATGTGGAACGCGACCGCGTCACCCGGCTCCAGACTCCACGACCTGATCGGGAAATCGTCACGTGCGGCGTCGATGTCGGGGAGATCGGCGAGAGACCCCTCCGGAAACCATTTCGCTTCACGGTCGAGAAAGGTACGGGGCATCAACCACGGTCCGGCATGGGAGCCGGCCACCAACTCGAGGGACGACTCGAGCGGCACCGGGTCGACCGGAATCCAGAAACTCACGTTCTGCACACCCTCGACGTCGTAGTACGGCTGATCCTGATGCCATGGAGTGCGTTGACGGGTTCGTGGCTCCTTCACCAACACGTGGTCGTGATACAGGTGCACGTGCTCACTCCCCATGAGTTCGGCAGCGACGGCCCCCAAGCTCGTGCGGGACAGGAACTGCGAGAACTCCCGACGTTCACGCCAGGTGCAGAAATCTTCGAGGAACAACCCGGGGTCGTCGCCTGGACTGGCCACCTTGGCTCGCGGCGACGGTGACGCGACGACCGCATCGATCCCCGCACGCAACAACGCGATTTCGGCCGCCGACACGACTCCACGCAACACCGCCACACCCTCACGCCGATAGGTGTCGACGACGGACGGATCGAGGAGACGAGTTCCGGACACGTGCACATTCTGATACGAACCGCGATTCTGATACGAATGTCGCGTGCCGTACACCCCGATCATCGGAACTCTCGGGTACGTGTTCGACCGAACTCGCGACGCCGTCCTGCTCGTCCACCGCAACAAGCGGGCCGGTGACGAGCATCTCGGAAAGTGGAACGCCCTCGGCGGGAAACTCGAAGCCGGCGAGGATCTGGCCAGCGGTATGCGACGCGAACTCCACGAGGAAGCGGCGATCGAGGTGACGTCGATGGTGTTACGCGGCACCATCTCGTGGCCGGGTTTCGGTGCCAACGGCGAGGACTGGTTCGGTCCGGTCTTCTTGATCGATGGCTGGACCGGCACCCCTCCGTCGTCGAATGCCGAAGGTGATCTGGCCTGGATTCCGCGCCCACGCCTCCTCGCCGCTTGCAGCGACGACCCCGACATTCGGGACGCCGCCGAACTACCGATGTGGGACGGAGATCGCTTCTTCCTTCCCCTGGTCTTCGACGACGACGCTCGAGCGTTCCACGGGGTCATGCCGTACGCGAACGGACGACCCCAGAGCTGGACCGTCGAACGCTGGTGAGCACTCGCTGAACAGCGAAGGATCGGATCGCGCACACATTTCGACGGGACGTTCGTTGACAGCAACGCATGTCCGTTTCTCGATCCCGCTCATCCTTCTGGCGTCGTACGTTCGACGCCGCTCGTCACGTCGGCGATTGGTACCGCGTCGACAAGCTCTACACCCGCAAGACCGCCGCACAGATCGCGAGCGACATTCGCCGGGCGCATCTCGACGGACGTCGATCGATCCGAACCGCCGGATTGCTCGACGGTGAACGATGGGAGGCCCGCTGGAGCGAAGTTCGCGACGGAGCCAACGGCGATTGCGAACTCTGGATTCGTCGATGCATGTAGTCGTTGCAACGACGCCCGAGCGTCAGTTCGTCGGACCCGTTCCCAGAAACCGAACCCAGATCGCGAAATTTCCGGGCGGGCACTTATCGTCGGTTCCCCAACGCGCCTCCCAACGTTCGCCGGGAAGGATTCCACGAACACGCAACGTGTCGAGATCGCGAACGTGGGCCGAACGAATGTCGCTCGAGATCTGTGCCGCAGTCGACGCGGTGTACAAACGTTGAATCCGAACCCAACGATCGTGACGACGCGCTTCGCGTAACGCGAGAACCCAGAACGATTGTCGTTGCCAATGCGAATCGTTCGGCGGATCATCGGGGATCGCGTGTTGTTCACTCTCCCGCGGGCCATCGATCACGTCGATCAGTCTGATACCGAGGTGTGGCAACGAGGCGGGATCCCACTCCTTTCGGTGTATACGGATTAATTAGACCGTTATTGCTTCACCCCAGTACGTGAATACTTTTCGGTAACACTGTACCGATCATCGCAGTACGTGCGTACTTCGTGTTCGTGATGAACTCGCGTCCCACCATCAACTCGATGCGCGCGCGAGTTCATCGGTGGTCGGACGACGGAACAACACCATCATCACGACACCACCAAGAGCGACCGACGCCGACACGAACCACCATGCGCGGTGGAAACCCTGACTCGGATCGTTCGACGACAGAGCGGCCGTGAGAAGTGAGGCCACGATGGCGAGACCGAGTGCCGCACCCACTTGACGAAACGTGGTGTTGAGTGCCGAGCCCATCGCATAACGCGCGGGCGGCAAATACGCGGTGGCCGCACTCGACAACGACGACAAGGCGAGTCCGACTCCGGCTCCCGTGATCACCATCAACGGAAAGTAGAGAGACCAATACTGCGCATCGGTGTCGACGGAGACGTTCAGGATCATGATTCCACCCGCCAACAAAAGTGCGCCGAGTGCGATGACTCGATGATGACCGAGCCGATGAACCACTCGGCCAGCCGGATACGCGACCATCGCCGCAGTGAGAGGTCCAGGTGTCATCGCGAGGCCGGAGCCGGTCGCCGAGTATCCCCACACCTGCTGCAGCCATTGCACGTTGACGAAGAACATCCCGAAGAATCCGGCACTGAACACGAGAGCCGCGATGTTGGCGGCCGAGACGAATCGCAATGTCATCAGCCCGAGATCGAGGATCGGATCGTCGACCACGCGGCAACGAGCGACGAAGGCGAGAAGCAGCACGACTCCGACGACGAGAACCCCGACCGCACGTGGCGTCGCCCAGCCCCAGTCGTCACTCTGCACGATCACGAGAGTCACGAGTCCGACACCGAACATTGCCAAGGCCGCACCGAACACATCCGGTCGACGGAAGGTCGTCGACTCACGCGATTCGTGAAGGACGCGCGCGCCCACGACGACGGCCAGAGCCGAGAACGGCAGGTTGACGAAGAAGATCCACCGCCAGCCGAGACTCTCGACGAGCACACCACCGACGGTCGGACCGGACGCGGCCGCAATGCCACCGATCGCACCCCAGATCCCGATGGCCGCCGAGCGCCGCTCGAGAGGGAATTCGGGCAGGACGAGAGCCAACGACGCGGGAGTGAGCATCGCTCCGCCAACGGCCTGCACCACCCGTGCCGCGATCACGAATTCGACGGAGGGAGCGACGCCGCACAAGAAGGATCCGAACGCGAAGATGCCGAGACCCCACAGGAATGCCCGTTTACGCCCGAAGACATCGGCGAGTCGGCCGGCCGTCAGGAGTCCGGCGGCATAGGCGATGTTGTAACCCGAGAAGATCCACGTGAGCGCCCGCCGACGATCGGCGCCGAAATCGGTCAGCATGTCGCCGAACGCCACGTTGAGAACGCTGACGTCGAGCGATACCAGAAACACGCCGATGCTCGTGAGCGCGAGAACCTTGGTCCCTCGGGTCAGAGCCATCGTCAGCCGGTCGACTTGTCGCGAAGGTGACGACCCACATAGGCCACCACGACCTGCTGAGCGTCGTCGTCGAAGAACACGTGGACACGGTACAAGCGCGCACCTTTGCCGTTGCGAATGTGCGCGACGGCGTATTCGGTACGACCACGCCAGGTGAACGCGTAGTCCTCCGAGAACTTACGCTCGGCGGTGTCGGATATACCACCGGCGTAATTGAGACCGAGGCTTCGACACGAGATCGTGAGCGACGCTCTCGTGATGCGACCGCTCTTCCAATCGCCGGCCACGACGTTCAGTCGCACCAGATCTTCGAGCAGACGATTGGCGTCGACGTTCTCGAGTTGCGCCGCGGTCTCGAGGGCACGCTCGTGGAACGTCAGGTGCTCGCAGATCAGGGCCGCCTGCTTCACCGCGTCGAGGGCCGATGACGCCTGCAGACCGGTCGGGCTCTTGCCCAAGCGAATGGCGAGTTCGGTGTTCTGCAACACGAGTTGATCGACCAGGAACTCACCCTTCTCGAGCAGTTGATTCTTCTCGTCGATCGATCGATCGGCCTCGGCCAACGCCTGCTCGAGTTCGTCGATGCGGTTGTATGCCTCCTGCCATCCATCGAGGGCGGCTCGGTATTCAGCCATGGCAACGACGTCGGCGGGCAACGTCTCGGCGGCTCCCGTGTCGACGGGTCGAGCCGCTTCGACCTTGGGTACATCAGCCGGCGGTTCGGTCGCACGAGTCCGGAATCGCGGTGCCCGCAAGGGCGCGAGCGAACCGTTGGCCGCCACGCCGAGAAGTCCGACGCAATGACGTAGCTCCGAACGGGCGCCGGCCTGGGTGAGCCCACCGCCGCCCCACACCTTGTGTTCTCGTCCGGGCCACACGAGGGCGAGGCCGCGCGCGAGAAGAAAATCGTCGCGGTAGAGACCGTGGAACGCCGTGCGGGTCGCGTCGCCTTCGAAGCGAACGAGATGAGCCTGGCCGACCACCGAGCGCGCGATCGATTCGATGTCGAACAAGGGTGAACTCTGGGTGGGGACCGTCTCGATGAGAATCGGAAGCCGTCGACCAGGTGCATCGCAGAACGCCGCGATCTCCTGTGCGCCGAGCGAGTCCTTGACGACGCGCACCCGTCCCGAGACACGTGTGTTGGCGTCGTACATGGGTACCGACTCGAGAACATCGGCCACCAAGGCCTGCAAGGAGTCGACCGGAACGTCGGGAAGGGTCAACAGGATCCGCTGACCTCCCGGAACGACGACGGTTCGTACCTCGAAAGCGGTTCCCGATGCATCGGTTGCGATGGTGATCGTGGAGGTGGCCACCGCCTTGTCGGCCAGACCGCGATCGACGGTCAGTCGCCACCATCGATCGGGGTCGTCGTTGTCGAAGCGAACCGTGATCCCGGCTCCGCGCTCGGCGAAGGGGAACTCGGTTTCCACCCAATCGGTGGCCAGACGACGCGCGATCGCCGTGTTGTCGGGCGACCAGGCCGGCCCGTCGAGTCGCATCGCGTGAACCACCCGCATGACCCCCAGTCTCGCCGACGAACGTGCGGACCCCTCCATCGAATTCGGGTCACTCCTGCTCATGGAACGCCGAGTGGCCTTCTCGTAGGGTGGCCTCATGGCTCTTCTCGCCCTCGACTGGTGGTCGGACGACACCGCCGAGGTCGTGCTCGTGCTCCACGCCGTCGCCACGCTCGTCATGGTCGGACTCATCTGGTTCGTACAGATCGTCCACTATCCCCTTCTCGCGCAGTTCGGGTCCCACACGTCGACATCGGTCGCTGAAGAACACCAACGTCGAACCGGTTTCGTCGTCGCGCTTCCGATGGCCGTCGAGGGAATCACGACTCTCGCTCTTCTCGTCGATCCGCCATCATCGGTGTGGATCGGATGGCCGTGGATCGGCGCGGTGCTACTCGCGATGGTTCTCGCATCGACCGTTCTGCTCTCGGTTCCGCTTCACGCACGAATGGCGCGATCTCATGACGAACGAACGGGTCGACGACTCGTTCTCACCAATTGGCCGCGCACCGTCGGATGGTCGTTGCGTGGTGCCATCAGTGCCGTGATGCTTCTCCAGTCCGTAGGCTGATCTCCACTCAACGGGCAGGAGAACGCTCATGGACAACCAATCAAGCGTCGACTGCTCGGCTTTCGTCGATCTCGGCTTGCGCCCCGAGATCGTTCGCGCCCTCACCGAACTCGGATACGAAGAACCGACTCCGATCCAGCGCGAAGCGATTCCGCATCTGCTCGGTGGCCACGACGTTCTCGGCCAGGCGGCTACCGGAACGGGTAAGACGGCCGCATTCGCTCTCCCCCTCCTCCATGCTCACGACAGCACGCGTCGCGGCCCGGCCGCCCTCGTGCTCGTTCCCACCCGTGAATTGGCCATGCAGGTGTCCGAGGCCGTCTACAAGTACGGCCACCATCTCGGAGCGACCTGCGTTCCGGTGTACGGCGGCCAGCCGATCGGACGACAGATCGACGCACTGAAGCGTGGAGCCAACATCGTCGTGGCAACCCCCGGACGTGCCCTCGACCACCTGCGCAAGGGCACACTCAAGCTCGACGACATTCGCACGGTCGTTCTCGACGAGGCCGACGAGATGCTCGACATGGGATTCGCCGAAGATCTCGAGGCGATTCTCGACAGCACTCCGCCGGGTCGTCAGACGGTTCTGTTCTCGGCGACCATGCCGCCCAAGATCGACAAGATCGCCCGCAAGTACCTCACCGATCCGGTGCGGGTGACGATCGAGAAGTCGACCACGACCGCCGGTACCACGCCGAAGGTCAAGCAGACCGCATACGTCGTCAATCGTTTCCACAAGGCCGCCGCACTCGGTCGCATCCTCGACATCGCAGCACCCGAAGCCGCCATCGTCTTCTGTCGCACCCGCGGTGAGGTCGATCAACTCACCGAGACTCTGAACGGCCGTGGTTACCGCGCCGAGGCACTTCACGGTGGAATGGATCAAGAGACGCGCGATCGCGTGATGGCTCGTGTGCGCGCTCGCACGGCCGAACTCCTGATCGCCACGGACGTCGCCGCTCGCGGCCTCGACATCGAGCATCTCCATCACGTCGTCAACTACGACGTGCCGTCGGCCCCCGAGGCCTACGTGCACCGCATCGGCCGAGTCGGCCGCGCCGGACGCGAAGGCACGGCCATCACCCTCGCCGAACCGCGCGAACAACGTCTCCTCCACAACATCGAACGCCTCACCCGACAGCCGATGGTGTTCGAGCGAGTCCCATCAGTCGAAGCTCTGCGCGCCAAGCGGATGCAGACGACTGTCGAGAGCATGCGCGAAGCCCTTCAGACGACGAGCGAGAGCGGTGCCGACGATTCGGCGTCCGAGGTGATCCGCGAACTTCTCGTCGATCACTCGATCGAGGCGATTGCGCGTGCTGCCGTGAAACTCGCGCACGACGCCGAGCTGTCGACCATGGACGAGAACGAGATCCCCGACCTGTCGCACAAGATGGGCAAGGGCGACAAGCCCAAGTTCGACCGCAAGGACTTCGGCGATCGTCCAGGACGCAGCAAGACCTTCGATCGATCGGACTCGCCCCGGCACGAGCGTCGTGGTGAACACGAACTCGCACGTCTGTACGTCTCGATCGGTCGACGTGCTGGAGTTCGACCCGGCGACTTGGTCGGTGCCGTCGCGAACGAGAGCGGAGTTCCCGGACGCGACATCGGTGTTCGTATCTTCGACACGCATTCGGTCGTCGAAGTTCCTGCGGCCCGAGCCGAGCACGTCATCCGCGCGATGCAGCAAACGTCGATTCGTGGAAAGCGCGCGATGGTTCGTCGTTATCGTGAGGAACGATGACGGTCGAATCGGTGCGCTCGCTCGCCGACGAGAAGTACGTGTCGTTCGTCAGCTATCGACGTGACGGCACTCCGGTCGCCACTCCGGTCTGGATCGCCGCGTACGGCGAGAACGAGCTGTGCTTCACCACTGCCGGCGACGCCATCAAGGTGAAGCGTGTTCGCTCCGACGATCGTGTCACGATCCAGCCCTGCGACATGCGCGGTCGGCTCCGACCGGGGACGACGGCCATCGAGGGCCGGGCCCGCGTCGTGACCGGCGCCGACTTCACCCCGGTCGAGGCGGCCGTCGCCCGCAAGTACGGAATCCAGTACCGCCTCGTCGTATGGAGCGGATCGCTGCGCTCGCTCGTCAGCCGCAAGAAAACGGCAGATTGTGGCGTGATCGTGAACATTTCGTACGCCCCATCCGAGACCACATCTCCTGACGACTAAGGTCGGTTCGTCGGCCGACCCCAGGCCGACCTGAGGGAGGAAACAATGCGTAGAAAGACCCGTGGGTCGATCGGCATCGCCCTCGCTGCGGCCCTGAGCCTGGGCATCGCGGCGTGTGGTGGCGACGATGGAGACTCGTCAAGCGACGGCGGCGACGCCGCAACCACCGAAGCCCCCGCCGAAGGTGGCGGAGAGGCAAGTGGTGACAAGTTCACTCTGACCAACTTCACCGCGTGGGAAGACCTACCCGCCGAGGCCGGTGGACTCGAGTCCAGCCCGATCGTCGAGTGCGCCCCCGAGGAAGGTCCGCTGAAGGCGGCCTGGGTGTACGTCGGCCCGATCAACGACGGTGGCTGGACCCAGGCGCACAACGAGTCGCGTGAAGCCGCTCAGGCTCACTTCGGTGACGCCATCGAGACCACCTACAAGGAAAACGTTCCTGAAGGACCCCAGGTTCTCCAGGTGATCGAAGATCTCATCGCCGACGGCAACACCTACATCGTCGGAACGTCGTTCGGATTCCAGGACGCGTTCGTGGAAGCCGCTGCCGCTCACCCGGAGGTCTGCTTCGAGTTCGCCACTGGTTACATCAGTGCGCCGAACCTGTCGCAGTTCTACGGTTCGGCCGAAGACACCGACTACCTGACCGGCATGGCCGCTGGTGCGGCGTCGAATTCTGGCAAGCTCGGCATCATCGCTGCTTTCCCGATCCCCGAGGTCGTGCGTGGCGTGAACGCGTGGACCCTCGGTGCGCGCGCGACCAACCCGGATGCCGAAGTCACCTTGCTCTGGACGAACACCTGGTTCGATCCAGCACTCGAGCGCAAGTCGGCCGAGCAGCTCATCGCTGACGGCGCCGACGTGATCGGTGTGAAGTCGCAGGACTCGCCCGCGTCGGGTGACGCCGCGGCCGCCGCAGGAGTGCCGTGGGCCGGTTACGACAGCGACCAGAGCGCCAACTACCCCGAGGTGTGGCTCACCGCCACCACGTACCACTGGGACGTGTACCACATTCCTCGTATCCAGGCCGCCCTCGACGGCAAGTGGATCGCCGGCAACTACTACGGAGCCCTCAACGACGAGTTCGTGAAGCTCGCTCCGTTCGGCAAGATCGTCGCCCAGGAGACCATCGACGCGATCGAGGCCAAGAAGGCCGAGTTCACCGAGAAGCCGGGTTCGATGTTCTGTGGTCCGATCGTCGACAACAAGGGCACCGAGCAGCTCGCTGCCGGTGTGTGCCACACCTACGGTGAACTGATGTCGATGATGTATCTCGTCGAAGGCGTCAACGGAGAAATTCCGGCCAGCTGACGTCGACATCGACACAGAGTTCCGCTCGAAGGGGTGGATCCCGCACGGGATCCACCCCTTCGGCTTTTCGGCACGGGCACTTTCGTAGCCGAGTCGACCGATCCATTAGGGTTTCGTCGTCAGGGGAAGGTGGGGACTATGCACAGTGCGGTCCGCATGAGCGGGATCGTGAAGAGATTTCCCGGAGTGGTGGCCAACGACGGGGTCGATCTCGACGTCCGCAAGGGTGAGGTGCACGCACTGCTCGGTGAGAACGGGGCCGGCAAGTCGACCCTCTCCAACATCCTGACCGGCCTGTACCGGCCCGATGAAGGGTCGGTGGAGATCGACGGTCGGGTCGTTCATTTCAGTTCTCCGAAGGACGCCCTGCACGCCGGAATCGGCATGGTTCACCAGCACTTCCGTCTCGTCGAAACCTTCACGGTGGCCGAGAACGTGGTGCTCGGGGAGGACGACGCCCCCTTCGTGATGAACCAACAGGTCGTCGCCGGCAAGGTGAAGGAGATCAGCGATCGTTACGGCCTGGCCGTCGATCCGTCGGCGCGCATCTGGCAACTCAGCGTGGGTGAACAGCAGCGCGTCGAAATCATCAAGACCTTGTATCGCGGAGCGCAGGTCTTGATTCTCGACGAGCCCACTGCCGTGCTCACGCCCAACGAGGCCGACGTGTTGTTCGCAACCTTGCGTGCGATGGTGGCCGAAGGCCGAACCGTGATCTTCATCTCGCACAAACTCGACGAGGTGATGAAAGTCTCCGATCGCGTGACGGTTCTGCGGGGCGGGCGAACCGTCGGAACCGTCGAGACCGCGAGCACCAGCACGCGAGATCTCGCCGGAATGATGGTGGGTCGGTCGGTCGAGTTCTCACGCGTCGCGCGCACGAACCACGCCGACACGTCGACCACCGTTCTCGAATTGTCCGACGTGACTGCTGTCGACGAGCGCGGACGAGTTGCCGTGCAATCCGTGTCGTTCACCGTCGGACGTGGTGAGATCGTCGGCGTGGCGGGGGTCGCCGGAAACGGCCAGCGGGAACTCGCCGAAGTGATCGCCGGTATGCGTTCGTACAGCAGCGGAACGGTCTCGGTGGCCGGCCAGCCGGTTCAATCGGGTCGAGCCCGCGCGGCGATCGCCAGCGGAATCGCTCACATTCCCGAAGATCGACTGCACACCGGCCTCGCCTCCTCGCATTCGGTCGAGGACAACCTGGCTCTCAAGAATTATCGGAGTCGCGAACTCTCGCCGTTCCGTCTTCTGCGTCGCAAGGCGATCCGTGAACAGGCCACCGGCCTCGTCGACCGCTACGACGTGAAGACACCGGGCACCACCACACCGGTTCGACTCCTGTCGGGTGGCAACGTGCAGAAGGTGCTTCTCGCCCGAGAGTTCTCGGCCATGCCCAAGGTCCTCGTCGCCGCATCTCCGACTCGCGGACTCGACGTCGGCGCCATCGAAACCGTGCGCGAACGACTGGTCGAAGCAGCCGAGAGCGGAGTCGGCATCCTGCTCATCAGCGAAGATCTCGACGAGATCATGTCGCTCGCCGATCGCATTCTCGTGATCTACGAAGGTCGCATCGTCGACGATGTGCCGGCCGAAGGTGCAGATCGTCAGCGCCTCGGACTGACCATGGGTGGCATCACGGAAGGAGCGGTGCGATGAAGTCGCCGGTTCGCCTCGAACGTCGACTCGAACAGCCCCGATGGCTCAATTGGGCGATCCCGGTCATCTCCCTCGTGACCGCTCTGATCCTCGGCGCGATCGTCTTGCGACTGACGGGCAAGAACCCGCTCGACGTGTACGACCGCATCTTCGAACGCGGTTTCCTCGGCAAGCGCGCCCTTCAGGGCACGCTCGTCACCGCGACTCCCCTCGCTTTCACCGGACTCTGTGCGGCAGTCGCGTTCCGCATGGGCGTGATCAACATCGGCGGCGAAGGGCAGTTCTACGTCGGAGCGATCGGAGCCGCTTGGGTCGGAATCGCGATGAGCGGTCAACCCGTCGGGATCGTCGTACTGGCCATGGTCGTGATGGGCATGCTGTTCGGCGCGGCGTACGGTTCGATCGTCGGTGTTCTGCGAGCTCGCTTCGACACGAACGAGATCATCACCTCGCTCATGCTCAACTATCTCGCCGGCATCCTTCTGAACTATCTGATCTTCAACTCGCGTTCGTACTGGCGCGATCCTCGATCGCAAGGATTCCCCTCCGGTAAGCCGATCGGAGCGCGCAACGAGTGGACCGATTACGTGGTCGGCGGCGTGAAGATTCCGCTCGGGTTCCTCCTCGCCGTCGTCGCCGCCGGTGCGATCTGGGTGCTCTACAAGCGAACCCGCTTCGGATTCGAGGTCGGCGTGATCGCTGATTCTCCGCGTGCCGCGCGGTACGCCGGAATCCGTACCCGGTCGACGATCGTTCTCGTGATGGCGCTGTCGGGTGCCCTGGCCGGACTCGGCGGCGCATCCGACGTCGGCGATTTCCGCCACATTCTCGACGCCAAAGGACTGCAACTCGGAGGTGTCGGCTACACCGGCATCGTCGTCGCCGCTCTCGCCCGCTTCAACCCGTACTCGACGATCGTCGTGGCCTTCTTGCTCGGTGGTCTGACCAACGCCGGCTACGCACTGCAGGGTCCCGACTTCCCGAGCGGGCTGGTGGGCACGATCCAGGGTCTCATTCTCTTCACGGCCGTGGCTGGTGAAATCCTGGTGCGGTATCGAGTCAGACCGAATCGCCGACGAATGGAGGTGGCGGCATCATGAACACCAACCTGCTCGTCGTCATCGCAGCATCGGCGGTGTTCTACGGCACTCCTCTGTTCTTCGCCGCACTCGGTGGTGTTTTCACCGAGCGAAGTGGTGTGCTCAACCTCGGCGTGGAGGGCACGATGCTCATCGGCGCCGTCACCGGAGCGTGGGCGTCCCAACACGTGGGTGGAACCGCATGGTTCACGGTTCTCATGTCGATCCTCATCGGCATGGCGGCCGGTGCCGTGGTCGCTCTTCTGCACGCGTTCTTGTGCATCACATTGCGCACCAACCAGACGGTGGCCGGGCTCGCCATCACCATCGCCGCCGGTGGAGTGGGTCTCTCGAGTTATTTCGCCAACATCTGGGAAGTCGCGGCCAATCCCGTCGTCCGCCCGATTCGCAAACTCGATGTGTTCGGCCTGGCCGACACCCCGATTCTCGGTCCCATCGTGTTCAACCAGACGATTCTCACCTACGCGTCGTGGGTGATGGTGGCCGTCGCCTCGTGGTACTTGTTCCGTACCAAGATCGGCCTGCAACTCCGTGCGGTGGGCGAATCACCCCAGACGGCCGACGCCATGGGGATCAGCGTCGTGAAGTATCGCTACTTGCACACGGTTCTCGGCGGCTCGTTGGCGGGACTGGGTGGCGTGTTCTACAGCCTGGCCATCGTTCCTTTGTGGGTCGACGGAATGACCAAGGGCGCGGGCTGGATCGCGATCGCGCTCGTCATCTTCGGTTTCTGGCGACCCGGACTCACCCTCGTCGGCGCCTACTTGTTCGGTGCGTTGCAATCGCTCGGCACTGCTCTGAAAGCGCGCAACGTGAGCATCAGCGGCGACATCCTCGATGCACTTCCCTTCATCATGACGATCGTCGTTCTCGTCCTGATCTCGAGTCGTTTCGCTCACCGTCGACTCGGTGCACCGGCCGCGCTCGGGGTTCCGTACGAGCGCGAAGAACGATGACGTCGATCGACAACGTCACGCCGGCCCTCCGTCGGGTGTGGCATCCGATCGGACGGGTCGATTCGTTCGGACCCGAGCCCACCCGTTTCGAACTGGTCGGAGAGGCGTACGTCGTCACACGTCTTGCCGGAAGGGTTCGTGTGTTCCGTGACGAGTGTCCGCACCGGTTCGCTCGTCTCTCGGATGGTTGCGTGATCGACGACACCATTCAGTGCCCGTATCACGGATGGCAGTTCTCGGCCGACGGTCGATGCGTTCACGTTCCGGCCATGGGCGACGAGGCGACACCTCCCCCGGCGCGTCTCACGGCACCGCACGTGATGGAGCGCTACGACATGGTGTGGGTGTCGCCCGACGAACCGATCACCGATCCTCTTCACATCGCCGAATGGGACGATCCGTCGCTCGACAAAGTGTGGGTCGACCCGGTCGACGTGAAGGCCGGGGCCGCACAAGTGGTCGACAACTTCCTCGACTTCGCGCACTTCCCCTACGTGCACGCCGGGACCTTCGGATCCGACAAGGATCGCCTCGTCCACGAGTACTCGACCGAGCGCACCGCCGATGGTTGGGGCTTCGTCGTCGACTATCCGCACGTGATCGAGAACCATGAGGATCCGCTGGTGGCCACAGGCGAGCATCCACTCGTGCAGCCACGAGAGATGCGCTATCACTACGGGGTGCCGTTCACGGCCAACCTGCGCCTTCACCTTCCGCTTGCCGGCATGGTGAACGCGATCGTGCTGTGGTGTCAGCCGATGACTCGGGAGACGACCCGCGTGCACATGGTGATGCTGCGCAACGATTGTCCCGATGAGGCGAGCCGGCGGGCCGCGGTCGACTACGAGCTGAAGGTGTTCGCCGAGGACCTGTCGATCCTGGAGAGATTGCCGTCGACGTCGGTGCCATTGGAGCGCGGTCAGGTGCACGTGCGCAGCGACAAGCACACCGTCGAATTCCGCCGCATCCTCCACCGCCTCATCACGGTGTGATTGGTGTTTTGGTGAGGATTCTTCACCGCATAGGTCAAGATCCCGCACCAGAATCAGGTGTCTCGGAGTCAGATCCGTTCGAATTCGAGGAGCGCTTCCTCGCGATCCAGACCGTTCATCGTCAGCTGTAGACGGTTGGTCACGACGGAGTAGCGGTGCACTTCGGAACCATGTGGTGATGCGACGCTGATGACGACGTCTTCACCGGCGAAGATCGCGGTCTTGGAGACCGGTCCGGTGAGGGACTCACCCGAGAACACGGTCTCACCGTCGGCGACGATGGTGTCGAGACGGCGCTCGGTGCGCTTGCGTCCTCGCCAGCGAATCACCTGCGACACGGTGACGACACCGTCTTTCAGCGCCAGTGTGGTGACCGAACGGTGGAACATATGGTCGACTTCGTCGTCGATGGCATCGGCGGACATTCCGCGCGCCGCCAGCCACTCGCGGTAACCCGTGTGCGCGACGAGCTTCCACGTTCCACGCCAGGCGAAGATGGGACCGGTCACCTTTCCGCGCCGTTGACCTGTTCGCGGTTTGGCCGAGAACAACCCGCGCATTGCGCCGGCCTTGGCCCGTTGCAGGATCATGTCGGGATTGAACAGACGCGGCAACATCCCCCTCACCCTAACCCTTCGCCAACCTGGTGTTTTGGTGAGGATTTTTCACCGTATGGGTGAGGATCCCGCACCAGATTCCCAGCTTGGGCATCGTCGGGAGATTTTCTGGTGCATCTTCTTGACCTATACGGTGAAAAATCCTCACCAAAACACCAGGGGGGTGACGACGTATGGGGAGAGAAGTGGGGAGAGACAACGGGGGTGAGTTCGGTGGTGAATTCGGGGCGGAGTACTACCGGCGGTTCTACGGGCGCAATGGGGTGCACGACCGACGCAAGATCGCTCAGCTCGCCTCGGCCGTCCACGGAATGTGTGCGTGGTGGGACGTCGCTCCTCGATCAGTTCTCGACATCGGCGCCGGGCCGGGTATGTGGCGCGACTGGTATCGCGAAACTCATCCCCGCGTGAAGGTCGTCTCGACCGACGTCAGCGAATATGCGTGCCAGAAGTACGGCCACGAACACCGCGACATCGCGACATGGACGCCCACTCGCCAGTTCGATCTCGTGATCTGCCACGGAGTCCTGCAGTATCCGACGGCGAACGACACATCGTCGGCCATCGCCAACATCGCCGCGGCTTGTCGCCACGTCCTCTATCTCGAAGTCCCGACCGCACTCGACTTCCGCACGATCGTCGATCCGGACGCGACCGACATGGACGTTCACCAACGCTCTGGGGCCTGGTACCGCGAACGCCTCGATCCGTACTTCGTGCAAGCCGGTGCCGGACTGTGGATCCGACGCGGCGGCGGTGTGTTGCTCTACGAACTCGAACGGTCGCGCTGAGTCAGGGACGCACGGCGCGACGCACCGGTCGGTCCCAGCCGGGCTGACCCGTGGGCTTCGGACCGGGCCACAATCGCGGACCCATCTCGACGATGCCGTGGTGCGAGCCGTATTCACCCAACAAGTTGAGATACGGCTCGGCGGCGAAGGCCTCAGGTCCCCGCACACCACTTCCCTTCCACGTTCCGTCCGACAGGAGTTCGAGCGCAACCACCGGGCAGATCGCGGTCTGCCACAGCACGGCCTGCGAACCCCATTCGCGCATCGTGACCTCGTTGTCAGCCACGTGATACAGGTACACCTCACGAGGGTTGCCGTCGTAGGTCCCCTTGACCCAGATACCCGCACACGTCTTGCCGTTCATGAGATGGCCGAGCTTGGCCGGATTGGGCAACACGGCGGCCAGTACGTCGCGCGGGGCGACCGACACGTCACCCACCCGGACCGGCTCGACCGAATCGAGACCAAGGTAGGCGAAGGTCTTCAACCAGTCGATGAATTCAGCACCGAGTCCGTACTTGAAGGTCACTCGATTGCAGTCGACCTCGCGTGGAATGAGCAGAACTTCTTCGTGTTCGACGTTGACGCACTCGATCGGCCCGATCCCAGCCGGGAAATGGAAGATCTCGGGTTCGCTGAAGCAGTCGGTCGTGAAGAGTCCGCGTTGCCTCTCCCAGACGATCGGTGGATTGAGGCACTCTTCGATCGTCGTCCAGATGGAGAACGTGGGCGCGAAGTCGTATCCGTCGATCGACAGGTTCGAACCGTCACGCACTCCGATCTCGTCGATGGTGTCGAACAAGTTGTCGGCTGCATAGCGCGCGAACACGTCGGAGAGCCCGGGCTCGACCCCCATACCGACGAGGGCGAGCAATCCCTTCTCGCGCCAGGCATCGTGAGCCGCCAACTGGGCCTCACCAAGCGGCGTACCGACCTCGTGGTAGGGATTGGTCGGATGCGGTCGACTCAGGTTCATCGCCATGTCGAGGTAGTTGGTACCGGCCTCGAAGCACGCCTCGAAGATCGGTTCGTTGAGTCGTGGATCGCAGGCATTGACCACGATGTCGGCTTTGGTGGCCGCAATCGCGTCGACGATCGCCTTCTTGTCACGAGCATCGAGCTGACGGGCTCGGAATCGTGTCGGGTCGTCGAGTTCGGCGATCGCCTTCTCCGCAGTGGAGAGGTACAGATCGGCGAGAACGAACTCCGAAAAGAAGGACCGGGTCTCAGCGATCGAGGCCATGGAAGCCCCGACGCCGCCTGCGCCGATCACCAGGATGTTCATCAATCGTCCAATTCGTGAACGTTTCGGGAGCGAAACGTATCGTCACCCTACCCCGGTCCCGCTCTACGATCGGTTCATGAGTGACGATCTCGCTGTACGGGTGCGCCGTCTCGAAGACATCCTGGCGATTCAGCAGCTCTTCATCGACTACGGGTCGGCCCTCGATGCCGGCGAATTCCACGACTACGCCCGGGTGTTCGCCGAGAAGGGCGAATTGCACCTCGGGCCCATCGGTACCGCGGTGGGCCGACCGGCAATCGAAGAACTCATGTCACGCACCATGTCCGGGCGGGTGGGAACCTCGTTTCACATCGTGAGCAGTCCGCAGATCACCTTCGTCGACGACGACCACGCGACATCGCAGGTGATGTGGACGGTCGTGCATCGACAGAAGGACGGAGAACCGAAACTCACGATGATGGGACGCCACATCGATCACCTCGTTCGTGAGCACGGAACATGGAAGATCGCCTCGCGTCGCGGTCTGATCGACCTTCCGAGCGAATTCCGCAATCAGTCAATCGACAACGGTCGGTAACGCCGTCGACCAATCACGGTCGGCATCGATGAGTCGCAGAACGTCGGGGTGAAAACGCTTCTCGACGACCGACCACAGACCCGAGCGAGCCGCTGTTTCGGCGGTGGTCACGAATCGGCCCGATTCTTTCCACGACGAGTGCTCCTCGACCTGGAGGAAACGCGTCGCTCGACTCCAGGCTTCGGCATCGGAGCGATGCAACCACGACATGAGAGCGACCGTGTGCGTCGAAACAGGCGTGAACCCCATCACGTTCGTCCACCAGTCGGCGCCGAGTTTCTTGACACACCACTGGGCATCGAGTTCGGCGCATCCGTCGTCGCCAGTCAGAGCCGGGTGCACCATCTGCCCTGATGAGTCGATCGCGACGAGGCTCATGCCGCTTTCGCTCTCGTCGACTCGCCGATCACTCGCAGCGGCCGCAAGCGGTGATACAGCCGGAATCGTTCGACCGAATGCTGTTTGATGTGTTCCATTGCTTCCTCCACGTCGTCGGTGACCAGCAAGAGGTCGAGGTCACCTGGTGAGACCATCCCGGTGTCGTTCATGTGGTCGATCTGGGCGATCAGCGGCGTCCAGAACTCGCGACCCATGAGAACCACCGGAAAGTCCTCGACCTTGCCGGTCTGAATGAGGGTGAGTGCTTCGAAGAGTTCATCGACCGTCCCGAAGCCACCCGGCATCACGACGAAGGCATACGAATACTTCACGAGCATCATCTTGCGCACGAAGAAGTACGAGAAGTCGACGCTCACGTCGAGATACGGGTTGGGCATCTGCTCATGCGGAAGCTCGATGTTGCATCCGATGCTGCAACCGCCGGCCTCCTTCGCCCCTCGATTGGCGGCCTCCATGATTCCCGGGCCTCCACCGGTCATCACGGCGAAACCCATGTGGCTGGCGGCCGCGCCCACCGAACGAGCGAGTTGGTACGAACGATCGACTTCCCCCACCCGGGCCGAGCCGAACACCGTGATGCACGGACCGGCGAAGTGAAGCGATCGGAAGCCCCGCAACATCTCGCGAGTGACCCGAAAGATCGTCCGCAACTCACGACGCCGAAGACGGGGTCCGCCCAGGAACAGTCGATCCCGGGACGATCGTGACTTTCGGCTCTCTTCACCCACGTCCATACCGACAAGAATGCCACTCATGGACGCACACACGCACGGCAGTCACGTCATGAACGAATTGATTCCCATCGCGCGGGACCTTCGTCATGCCATTCCCGACGTGATGAAAGGTTTCTCCGACCTCCACACCGCCACGATGAAACCCGGGGCCCTCGACACCAAGACGAAGGAACTCATCGCGCTGGCCATCGGGATCACGTCACGTTGCGACGGGTGCATCGCCTCTCATGCCCGTGGTGCGGCCAAACAGGGAGCCACCGAAGCCGAAGTCGCCGAAGCGATCGGTGTGGCCGTGCTGATGGCCGGTGGCCCGGCCACGGTGTACGGACCGCGTGCTTTCGCGGCCTTCCGTGACTTCGCCAATCCGCCCACGACCTGACAACCTGGAGACGTGCCCCGCAAGAGTCGTCTCACCATCGCCACCGTCAACGTGAACGGTATTCGTGCCGCCGTCAACAACGGAATGGAGGGGTGGATCACCGAACGCCAGCCCGACATCGTCACGATGCAGGAGGTGCGTGCACCCGATGCGATGGTGGGTGATCTCGTGCGCCAGGTGGCCGGACCCAAGTGGTCGGTCGTGCACGACGAGTGCGAGTTCAAGGGTCGCGCCGGAGTTGCGGTGGCGGCCAAGAAGCCGATCACGGCTTCGAGTTCGGGATTGAAGATTCATTCGAAGAAGAACGCCGCGGCCTACAACGACACCGGCCGTTGGATCGAGGCCGAACTCGACACCGCGGATGGGAGGGGGCTCACCGTCATCTCGGCCTACGTGCACACCGGCGACGCCGAGTCACCCGAGAAGATGACGGAGAAGTTGGCCTTCCTGGCCTCGGCCAAGGAGCGGTTGCGCACCCTCGTCGCTTCCAAGCGCCACGTGCTTCTCACCGGTGACCTCAACGTCGCCCACAAAGAATTCGACATCAAGAACTGGAAGGGCAACCTGAAGAGCGCCGGATTCCTACCCGAAGAACGCGTGTGGTTCGACGAACTGTTCGGTGAACTCGGACTGGTCGATGTCGCCCGTCGCCTGAGTGGTGACGGGCCCGGTCCGTATTCGTGGTGGTCGTGGCGTGGCAAGGCTTTCGACACCGACTCTGGTTGGCGGATCGACTATCACATCGCGACTCCCGGATTGGCCGACGCTGCCGTCGAAACGGCGGTCGATCGTGCTCCGTCGTACGCCGAGCGGTGGTCGGATCACGCCCCCGTGGTGGTCACGTACGCACTCTGATGTTGGCGTTGTCGTCGCACCACCACGGTGGTCAGAACCAGTGCCGCCACTCCCACGCCAACGATCGCCACACCCTGGAGGACGTCGTTGTCGATGTTGCGCACGAGATACGTCACGATGGAGATCACCGACACCGCTGATCCGCCGACGATCTGTTCGATGCGGTTCCACTGCATTCCTGTCCACAACAGAAGTGCGGCGATCGCCAGAGCGGGTAAGAGTCCGTCGAGTCCGGAGTACTCATCGAGCCACTGTGGAACCGACGAGAACACCGTGATCACCCCGGCGACTCGAATGAGGATTGCTGCCCCGAAGTCAGCCTGACCGAGTCCGATCAGCAACGAGCCGCCGATCAGGAACGGTACGGCGCCGAGTCCGAAGTCGAGATCGGCCCACTCCACCACACCGCCGCAGATCGCGAGGGTCGAGGGAATCACGGCAATTGCCGACGAGAACTCGGTGAAGCGGATGCGGATCAGACTCCACACCGCACCCAGTGACCCACCGCTCACGGCGATGATCGCTCCATCGACATCGGCGTTGGCGAGGAACATCGCTCCACTCGCGATCAACGTTCCGAGCGACAACATTTCACAGAACTCACCTGCGCGCCGACGCCACCCGTCGTGTCGCCACAGTGCATAGGCGATCGCACCGGTGACGGCCGAAGCGGCGAGCAACGAGAACGCGATGATCGTCTCGGAGGCTTCTTCGAACAGAGCCACGACGAGTCGGACGAGGCCGACTCCGATCACGAGGACCGCGATGTACGACAGCAACTCGCGCCACTGGATCTTGAAGCGTGGCGCATTGAGGATCTCGTCGGCCTCGATGAAGGAAATCTTGCGACTGGCGACCATCTGGTCGATCACTTCACGCTGGGTTCGAATCTCCATCGTCATGCGAACCACCTCCTCGACCCGCACTGTGGCAGCGAGAGGTTCGGCCGAGGCGTCGCGCGGCCGGAAAAGTGACGGATGTGGTCAGGCCTGATTGCTCTGGCGGTAACTGCGATACACCGCCAACAACGCGTCTTTCTGCTCGGACGTGAGATCGGCGTCGGCGACGATGGCCGCTTCGGTGGCCGGGATCGATGACGGCTGTTCCGAGTCGTCGAGCATGCCGGCGCGCTCCAACAACTCTTCGGCCGACACGTTGAGAGCTTTCGCGATCGAGCGGACCACACGAACCGAGGGCTCGTGCAGTCCGCGTTCGATCTGCGAGAGGTACGGATTGGAAACCTGAGCCAACTCGGACAGCTGGCGCAGGCTCATCTTGGCCAGTTGCCGTTGATGGCGAATGGCCGAGCCGAGGACACCGAGACGGTGCTCCCAGTCGTCGGGCATCGACTCAGCTGGCCGAGTCGGCGGACGGTGCGGCGGCCTTCGGAGACGACTTCTTGGCCGTCGCCGCCTTCGTGGTGGCCTTCTTCTTGGTGGTGGCCTTCGGGGCCGGACCGGTCTCACCGGTGACGGTGCGGACGGCCTGGGTCACGAACTCGGCCTGCTTGCGTACGATCGTGCGAGCGAACTCGACGTTCTCTTCGATGATCGACGGCACGGCGACCTTGGGTAGATCGACCTTGGGTAGATCGACCTTGGGCAGGCGGGCCGTGCGGACCTTGGCGGTCTCACGGGCCTTGTCGGCCGCCGAGCGGACGCCTTTCACGGCCTTGTCGAGGGTCAGAAGGACGAGGGCATTGTTCTGATCGAGGCGCTCGAGCACCTTGGCGCGGGACATCTCGGGTCGGGGAAGTGTCTTCATGGCCGTAACAGTACCAAGCACTGCTTGATTTACCTAGCGGATCCTTGTGTGTCCGGTCACAGTCATCGACCCATCAGGCATGTGGTCACATCGTGATGAGGGAGTCCACCCGTTGCCACTCTGTCCCCCATCACTGCTGAAGACCCCCTCCAACGAGGGGTCGACGATGGATGGATTCGACCTCCGAGCCGTACGGGACTGATCGGCGAGCACGAACTATTCCCCGCTCCGGTGCGGGTTCTCGACGCGTTGCGCAAGGACCGCAATTCGTGACGCTGTACGTCGACACGAGCGCCCTCGCCAAGCCGTACATCGACGATGCCGACTCGGCGGACTTGATCTTCAGCGAAGCATCATGGCCAGCGAAGCCGACCTCGATCAGATGGCCCTGATCAATTCGAGCGAACGGGTTTGGCGAGCGGCGTCCGACATCGCGATCGAACTGTCGGTCACGTCATTGGACGCGATTCATCTCGCTTCAGCACGAGCGCTGGAGATTCCTGCGCTCACCTTCTACACGTTCGATCTCCGGATGGCGCAGGCCGCGCGCCGTCTCGGATTCACTGTTCTCGGCGCCTGATCCATATCGAAGTCATTGCTCACCCTCCGGCCAGGCGGGCGACTCGCGGATCGTCGGATCCGAGAATCGCCGACAAACGACGAGAGGCGACGGCGCGATCGAGAGCATTCGATGCAGCCATCTCGTCGATGTCGACCCAGTCCTTGGGTCGATCGAACATGGCCTTGAACACCGCCAGGTCTTCAGGTGACAGCACACGTATGTGGCGTCCGCCGAAGGACACCGTGCGGGCACGCTCGGCCACCTCGAGATGGAAATCGGAGGCAGCGAAGAAGAGGTCGATCGGTGTGTCGTCCCACCACAGGCGTACCTGATCGTCGGCGATCACTGCTCGCCGATCCGCCGCTTCGGCGACGACACCGTGCGGCAGAGCGTCGAACACTCGATCGACCTCGCTCGATCGAACGAAGACGTTCACGTCGATGTCGCGTGTTCCACGCGGTTCCTCGGTGGCGTACGCCAAGGCGACCGCTCCCCCAATCGCCCAGTCGATGTCGGCGCGATCGAGAGCATCGACGAGTGCGACGACTCTCTCGACGAGATTCACGCCAGGCGGGCTTTCGCCAAAGGACGTGGCCGATACGGAAGCGCATCGGCGAGGGTGAGAACCTCCACCAGCTTGCGTCCCTGAACCTCGTGGTCGAGAACTCGCACGAAGCGGGTCTCGAATCCCATTGCCTCGATGATGCGCCCGGCCACCTCGAGCGAGGGTTGACGACGGCCGCACTCGTAGGCGCTCACCACCGTGGCCGGGATGCCGACCCGCCGACCGACCTCGGCCTGGGTGAGGCCGGCCTTCAGGCGGAGTTCTCGGAGAGTGGCGCCGGTGAGCACACGGTCAGGGTACTCGGCTATGAGCGGATCCGCTCAGAACAACCGACGGCGGCGGCTGAGTGCGCCGGCCAACAGACCAGCCACCACCATCCACATCGCCCACACCAACACCGTGTTCGACTCGGTGCCGGTCACCGGGATCGTGGGACCCAACTTCGCCACGTACACCGACAACCTCGCGCGATACGTGACTCCCTTGGTGGTCGTGATCACGAACTCGACTTCGGCCCGACCATAGAAACCTTCGGCCGGCGTGAAGTTCACCAGACCCGACCGTGTGTCGAGTTGCCAGGTTCCGTCGGACGTGACGACCGTCGTCTGCTCTTCCTCGGTCACCGGGTCGACGATGCGCATCGTCTCGGTGTCCCACTCGTCGTCGGCCGGTGGAGCCGATGTGATCGGATCGATCGTCACCGGTGTACTCGGACGCGTTTCTTTCGTATCGGGGTCGGGAAGATCACGGTTGCCGGGACCGGGTTCCTTCGGACGGTCGCCACCACTCGGGCCACCACCCGCGAACACGGGTGCCGCACCTCGGGTGACGTCGATGGTGTAGGTCTCGGAGAATCGCGGATCCGATGCAGTCACCACGACGACGATCTGCGTGACGCCGACGCTCAGAGCGATCGGACCGGATGCGTTACCCGACACGACGGCCACTGTGTCGACCGTGATGGTCGAACCGGCCATGGTCGACGTTGGTGTCACGGTCACCGATGCGATCGCATTGTCGACCGTCGCAGCGTACGCAGCGGTTCCCGACGCAAATGCCGGTGTGAGGGTCACGGCAGCCGACGGGCCGTTCACCACGAGATTCGACAACGTCGCATCCGACGACGGTGCCGCATACGTGACCGTGCCAGCCGGTGAATTTCCCATTCGATTCTGCGCCGTCACCGAGAACGTGTACACCGCACCGTTCGTGAGACCGCCCGCCACACAGAACATGTCGGACGGCTGCACCCGAGTACACGTGATCGGCGTCGCCGCACCCGGCGTGGTCGAGGTGACCGTCACCGCGTAGAACGGCGGCGTGAGACTCGAACCACCATCGGACAATGGTGAGATCCACGAGAACTGCACATCGGTCGCCGTCGCGGCGA
>VFQS010001044.1_pt1 | contig 26913 bp, 19 predicted proteins | sample 3512361 | NCBI WGS metagenome assembly VFQS01 (sample SAMN10412375, study PRJNA504923) | tailings metagenome | isolation source: Relicate 1 Philex TSF3 active mining | place: Philippines
GTTTCCTGTTATTTGTCTAATCGAGCGATGACTTCACATCATTTACGCGTTCATTCTGTTTCTGGCTTTCATCTCCCTTCTCCCGCTTGCGGGAGAAGGGAGATTAGAACGCAAGTATAAAAAAAAATTGCAGATTTGTAGGGCGGGTGCAACTCGCGCCGCACTTAAGTCGGACTAGCGCACTCAATGTGCTGGCGGCGCGGGTTACACCCGCCCTACATAATTTCATCGATCAAAAATCTTCGCTAATTACCCTCAAACTTTGGCTTCTCTTTTTTAACAAACGCATGATAAGCCCTATGAAAATCATTGGTCATCATGCAAATCGCTTGCGCCTTGGCTTCTGCGTCAATGGCTTGATCAACACTCATATCCCATTCTTCATGCAACATTTTTTTTGTCATCGCATGCGCAAAAGTGGGGCCGCTAGCGAGATTACTGGCGTAGGTTTGCGCGGCGCTAATCACTTGATCTGGCCCAGCTAACTGATTAAAAAAACCCCAACGCTCGCCCTCTTCGCCTGACATGCTGCGTCCGCTGTATAACAAATCAGAAGCGCGTGCTTGCCCAATAATCCGAGGCAAGATTGCACAGGCGCCCATATCACAACCAGCCAATCCAACTCGGGTGAACAGAAACGCTGTTTTGCTGCGACTGGTAGCAATCCGAATGTCTGATGCCATCGCGATGATCGCGCCCGCACCTGCGCAAATCCCATCAACAGCAGCAATAATTGGTTGAGGACAAGCGCGCATGGCTTTCACTAAATCGCCCGTCATTTGGGTGAAGCGGAGTAGACCGGGCATGTCCAGTTGAGTGAGTGGGCCTATGATTTCATGCACATCGCCACCCGAACAAAAATTTTCACCTGCACCGGTCATCACGATGGCTTTGATATCGTCGGCATAGCACATCGCACGAAACAGATCGCGCAATTCTGCATAAGAATCAAAGGTCAGAGGATTCTTGCGCTCGGGTCGATTGAGCATAATCGTCGCGACTTTATCTTTGACCTGATAGGCAAAATGTTTGGCTTGATAATTCGCTAGTGATAAATGATTGCCAGGTAGATCACTGGTTTTTCCTGTTAGGTAATTCATAGTAATTTTATTCTCTCATTCATGCTCATTCTGTTTGCCAGCATTAAAACTCGCGCTCAAGTCTGATTTCACGCTCGATAGCAAACCAATCATTTGGCTTTTTTGCTCCGCATCTAATCCAGAAAATAGCTCAGCAACCCAACTTTCGTGCACGCTGGCCATGGTCTTAAACGCCTTACGTCCAGCTGGCGTGAGTTTCACGCTGTAGGCGCGTCGGTCTTGTTTATCCGTCACACGCATCACCAAACCTTCTTGCTCTAACTGATCAGTAATTCCCGTAATATTGCCACCGGTGACCATCATGCGTTTGGACAACTCGCCCATACGCAAACCATCGGGATGACGTTCTAACTGTGCCATCAAATCAAAGCGCGGTAAGGTAATATCAAATTCGGCACGCAAGCGATTGCGAATTTCGTTTTCTATCATGACTGTGGTCGATAACATGCGCAGCCATAATTTTAAAGATTGATGATGATCTTGGGTTAAGCGGGTTTCCAAATCGATCGTGTCGTTTGCGATTTCGTGCTGACGCATCACATCACCTCACCACCAGCGATTGCAATCGATTGACCGTTCTGCGATGCACTTGCTGGCGAACACAGCCACAACACGGCATCGGCAACTTCTTCGGGTTGAATCAAGCGCCGTTGCGGATTAGCCGCTGCAAGTTCGGCACGCGCTTGTTCTTCGCTGCGTCCGGTCTTTGTCATGATATTAGTAATTGCGTCGCGCACAATGTCCGTTTCGGTATAGCCCGGACAAACTGCATTCACCGTCACGCCTTTTTGCGCCACTTCTAAAGCGAGGGATTTAGTTAAACCGATCACGCCATGTTTTGCGGCTGCATACGCGGCGACATAAGCGTAGCCTTTCAGCCCTGCGGCACTCGCCACATTCACGATGCGTCCCCAAGATTGCGCCAACATCGCGGGCAAGACTTGTTGCGTACACAAAAAAGTGCCCGTCAAATTGACAGCCAACATTTGCTGCCACTGCGCTTCGCTGGTTTTTAAAAATGCAGCGGAGCTGGCTTGTCCCGCATTATTGATCAAGATATCGACGGTACCAAAGCGCTCGACCGCCTGCGCAAAACCCACGCTGACCGAAGCGCTGTCACTGACATCCATCACAATGGTCTGAATCAAGCCAGCATCATTTAACTGCTGTTGTGCTGTGTGTAGGTTTGCTTCTGTACGTCCGGTGATCGTTACTTTCACGCCTTGCGCTAAGAGTGCCTGCGCAATTGCAAAACCAATACCGGTCGCGCCACCAGTGACGACGGCATGTTTCCCAACTAATGCAGGATGAAAAAAGTTCATATCAGCCTTCCAATAATTTTGCTGCAATTTCTTGTGGGCTCATGCCACGACTTGCCGCTGCTACTTGGCGTTCGCGTTCAAGATTGCGCTCCAATTGCAATTTGCCAGCGATGTAGGGTTTAGGCCACCTGATGTCGCTAAAACCGAGCTTGGCCGCTTCGTGCAAAGTCCACGCTGGATCAGCTAGATGCGGTCTAGCAATCGCACACAAATCAGCACGCCCCGCGGCGATAATGCTATTCACATGATCAGCCTCAAAAATCGCACCGACTGCAATTGTCGCAATCTGGGCTTCATTCCGAATACGATCTGAGAACGGTGTTTGAAACATGCGGCCATATACCGGTTTTTCTTGTTTACTGACTTGACCAGACGAGCAATCGATCATGTCGGCACCCGCTTGTTTGAAAAGCTTGGCGATTGCGACAGCGTCATCTGGCGTAATGCCACCCTCCACCCAATCGTGAGCGGAAATACGCACGGACATCGGCTTGTGCGCTGGCCAAACAGCGCGTATGGCGGCAAATACTTCTAATGGATATCGACAGCGATTCTCTAAGCTGCCACCGTATTCATCGCTGCGCTGATTGGTCAGCGGAGAAATAAAGCTCGATAAAAAATAGCCATGCGCACAATGCAATTCCAACCAATCGAAACCCGCATCGTTGGCGGCGATGGTCGCTGCGACGAATTCATTCAACACTTGCCTCATTTGCGCTGTCGTCGCAGCTTTAGCGACTTGCGACACACTTAGCAAATATTGTTGATCAGACGCTGAAATCAAAGGCCAATTGCCTTCATCTAAAGGTTGGTCGATACCATCCCAAGCGCGTTTGGTGGAACCCTTCGCACCTGCATGACCAAGTTGCACAGCGATCTTGGCGTCGCTATTGACGTGCACGAAATCAACGATGCGTTTCCATGCCTGCGTATGTTCCAGTGTATATAAACCGGGGCAAGCAGGTGTGATTCTGCCTTCTGCCGAAACACAAGTCATTTCGGCGAAAACCAAACCAGCGCCACCCATCGCGCGGCTGCCCAGATGCACTAAATGGTAATCGCCAGCGATACCATCGACTGCTGAATATTGCGCCATCGGTGACACAACGATGCGATTTTTCAAGACCACATCACGCACTTTGAAGGGTGTGAACATGGGTGGAATCGTCTGCTTCGTTCTTGGCATCTCGACGCCAGCTTTAGCAAAGGCTTGCTCGGCAATCCAAGCCTCAAAGCTACGTACATAATTTGCATCGCGCAGACGCAAATTCTCATGGGATAAACGCTGACTGCGCGTCAACATCGAGTAGGCAAATTGCGGTGCTTGCATCGCAGTATATCGCTGCACGTTTTCGAACCACTCCATCGAGTTACGCGCTGCACTTTGTATCTTCAACACTTCAATTGCACGTAGGTCTTGATAGGAATCCATCACCGCTTGCATGCCCTTGTCACCATGTTGCGCGAAACAGTTGGCGAGTTCTATCGCGTCTTCCAGTGCCAGCTTGGTTCCCGAGCCGATAGAAAAATGCGCTGTATGTGCGGCGTCCCCCATTAAGACCACAGGAACGTCTTTGCCATTGATCTGATTCTGATGCACCCAACGCTGACAAATAATGCGCGGGAATTTAATCCAACTCGCTGAGCCTCGCAAATGACTGGCATTGCTCATCAAGGCATTGCCATCCAAATATTTAGCGAATAGCTTTTCACAAAATGCGATCGCTTGCGCCTGATCCATTTGATCGAGTCCGGCTTTCAACCACACTTCTTCCGGTGTTTCAACGATGAAGGTCGCGGTATCACCATCGTATTGATAGGCATGCGCTTGAAACCAGCCATGTTCGGTTTCTTCAAATGCAAAGGTGAAGGCGGAGAATAATTTTTTGGTGCCCAGCCAAACAAAGCGACATTTGCGTTTATCAATATCGGGCTGATACGTCGATTCATAGCGGGTGCGAATGCGACTATTCAAACCATCGCTGGCAATCACCAAATCAGCGTCAGAGGTTTGCGCTAATGCTTGGTCATCCTGTACATCAGTTTCAAAGACCAATTCCACGCCTAATTGTTCGCAACGCTCTTGCAGAATATTCAGTAGGCGTTTGCGACCAATGCCGCAAAAACCGTGTCCACCCGAAGTGACGACCTGGCCTTTGAAATGCACATCGATGTCATCCCAATGATTGAAGGCTTGCAATATGGTCTTGGCGGTTGGCTCATCTGCTTTCACCAAATTACCTAGAGTCTGATCTGAAAACACCACGCCCCAACCAAAGGTATCGTAAGGACGATTGCGTTCGACCACGACAATACGATGTGCGGGATTTTGCTTCTTCATCAGCAAAGCAAAGTACAAACCAGCGGGTCCGCCGCCTATGCAAAGTATGTTCATGATTATTTTGGCGTATTCGTTTTTAATTTGAAGCGCTGCACTTTACCGGTCTCAGTACGCGGCAAAGCGTCTTTGAATTCTATGCAACGTGGATATTTATAGGGTGCAACATTGGCTTTTACGAATTGCTGAATCTCGCTAACCAAAGCTTCACTCGCCAAAGGATCACTGACCTTACTCGCATCACGTAAGACCACAAAGGCTTTAACGATTTGCCCGCGCTCTTCATCAGGCAATCCCACCACCGCGCATTCGGCGACCGCGGGGTGTTTCAAAATGATTTCCTCGACTTCAGGACCAGCGACGTTGTAACCCGCGGTGATGATCATGTCGTCGGTACGCGCGCGATAATGGAAATAGCCTTCGGCATCCATTTCATAAGCGTCACCAGTCAGGTTCCAGCCATTCAAAACATAATTTTTTTGTCTGTCGTCAGCCAAATAGCGACAACCGGTCGGCCCCTTGACTGCCAATCTGCCTGTCACACCTACGGGCGCTGGATTTCCCTGTTCATCCAGCACACAAGCTTGATAACCAGGCACAGCTTTTCCGGTAGCACCAGAGCGCGCATGCTCGCCCGCTGCCGAAATAAAGATATGTAACATCTCGGTAGCACCGATGCCGTCTATCATGATGAGCCCCGTCGCAGCTTGCCAAGCTTCACGCGTGGCGGCTGGCAAAGTCTCTCCCGCAGACACCGTTTTTTGCAGCGACTTTAAAAAGAAATTCGGTACCATCGGTAGCATCTGTCGATAGAAAGTCGGTGCCGTAAAACAAACCGTCGCTTGATATTCGTCGATAGATTTGAGCAAGGTTTCTGGCGTAAGTTTTTCTAACAACACCGCTGTCGCGCCAATCCGCAATGGGAATAACAATAAGCCGCCCAGACCAAACGTAAATGCTAACGGCGGTGTTCCAATGAAAGTATCGCTAGGCTGCGATTGCAAGATCGAACGTGGGAAGCAATCACAAATCGCCAACACATCGCGATGAAAATGCATAGTCCCTTTCGGCATACCTGTCGTGCCTGAAGTAAAGCTAATCAGACAAACATCTTCAGCATGCGTATCGACTGCGACAAAACTCGTCGGTTTAGACTGCATCAATTGTTCGACAGAACCCACTTCCTCAGAATTAAAGCATCTGATCTGCTGCAAGACCGGACTTAGTCTCTGCGCGGCGCCTAACTCTTCCTGCAAAGCAGCCGAACACAGCCCGGCAGAAATTTGCGCTTTATCGATAATCACACTCAACTCTTTCGCACGCAGCAAAGGCATGGTCGGCACTGCCACACAACCAACTTTCCACACCGCCAAAATACAAGCTGCCATCATGGGATTATTCGCACCACGCAATAACACGCGATTGCCAGGAACCAGACGCATCTCATCCACGATGACGTGGGCAATTTGATTCACTTTGGCGCACAGCTCGGCGTAAGTCCATACCTCGTTAGCGCTAGCACTGGAACTTCGAATCGCAACTTTATCGGCAAAGCCTTGTGCAACAATTTCTTCTAAAAAAGCATTCGCGCAATTAAGGCGTTCTGGATACTGCAATTCAGGTAAGTCGAATATAAGTTCCGGCCACTGCTCTGGCGGAGGCAGATGCTGAAAAGCAAAGGTATCGACATGCGCAGATTGAAAGAAGTGCTTGGACATCAGTCGGGCTCCATACGGTAGTTCGCGCATTTCTCTCTTTTTATGCTGTTCTTAGGAAGATCGCAGAGACAATGCATTGCTGAATAATTACTTTAAACCTAAACTATTTAAAGGTAAAGTAAAATGACCGAGTTCCACTTTTTATGCAGCCCATCACGTCATCGAGTCAAGCAAGCTAACCTGACCTTAGTCTAGGTTTTAATCAAGCTATAAGGAAGAGTCGTCCGCCAATAAAATACTTACCGCATTCCCACCGAAGCCAACCGAATTGACCAAGATTTGACATATTCTTGTTGGCTTCTTCACGGCAACTTACTCAGTTTCCTTAGGCTCGATAAAGACGTTAATAAAATAATCGAATCAAGCTACAGACCGAAGCTGTGAAGATTAACAGCAAGCCCATCAGAGCAGAGTTAATTCCTCTAAAGCGGCTATCAATTTCTTAGTCGCTATCATTTTTTAAACTATTTAGTGATTTGATATAAGATTAATTTATCAAACCTAGCCTTAAAAGATCGAAATTTTCAGAAATTAGCAGGCAACATACTTGGAGTTTTCAGGTATATTCAGCACCTACTTAACTAATCATTCAGCAGACGCATAAAAAGCGCTGCATTTCCTGCCTTAATGCGATTTTTATACTCCCTTGCCTGGTCTCTTGCGCTTCCCTTCGTGATTCTGCGTTTATGGCTACGCGGCAAACAAGAACCCGGCTACCGCCAACATATCAGCGAGCGCCTTGGTTGGTATCAAGCGATCGATACACGAAAATTTATTTGGGTTCACGCAGTTTCTGCAGGTGAAACGCGTGCAGCCGAACCGATTATTCGAGCACTATTACAAGCCTACCCGCAGCATCATATTTTGCTGACCCACATGACACCAATTGGTCGCAGCACCGGCCAAAGTTTGTTTGCTAATGTCGCTGATCGTGTCACGCAAACTTTTATTCCTTACGATATCAATTGGATGATACGGCGATTTCTTCGTCACTTTAAGCCGACAATTTGTGTATTGATAGAGACCGAAGTCTGGCCCAATTTAATCGCGCAGTGCAAGGCTGCAAGTATCCCTGTCACTTTGGTGAATGCGCGTTTATCGGATCGATCACTAAAAAAAGCATTGCGCTTATCTCGCTTAATCTTACCAGCCGCGCAAGCAATCGATTATGTCGCTGCGCAGTCTGGACCCGACGCGGAACGCTTACGCGCTTTGGGGGTGCGTGATTTATGTGTCACTGGCAATATGAAATTTGATGTCACGCCACCACCATTAATGGCAGAACGCGGTGCGAAATTACGTGCTTATTTTGAACAGCGACCTGTTTTCATTTGTGCCAGCACACGCGAAGGCGAAGAAGCTTTGATTGTCGATGCATTTATGCGTCTGCAACTACCACGCGCTTTGCTAATCATCACACCCCGCCACCCACAACGATTTGAACAAGTGGCCTCACTATTGAGTCAGCAGCAATTGCGTTTCGTGCGCCGCTCTACGCTCGATTTAAATCAAGAAGAATTACCTATCCCACCTGACACCCAAGTATTCTTGGGCGACAGCATGGGAGAAATGTATATGTATTACGCGGCTAGTGATCTGGCGTTTGTCGGTGGTAGCTTGGTTCCACTAGGAGGTCATAATTTGATTGAGGCTTTCGCCATGAGCCGCCCTGTTATCACCGGACCACATACATTTAATTTTTCTGAAATTACGGAACAAGCAATCGAAGCTGATTGCGCCCAACGTGCGAGCGATGCGGATAACGTGATGCAAAGGGCGCAAGCTTTGCTTGACGACAGCGTCAAACGTCAAGCGATGGGCACGCAAGCCCACGCATTTTTCTTACAACATCAAGGGGCAACAGATCGAACCATGCGAGCTATTGAAAAATTCATCACTTAGTCTGGCGTGAATTTATCGATCAGATGCGAATGTCGACTATGAATATCGGCAATTGCACATGCGGCATCAATTTATACTGAGGAGAAAGAAAATGCGAATGGTCTATCAAATTATCACCAAAAAATTTCTGCTTTGCCTCGCCTTCTTACTTAGCGCCAATAGCTTCGCTGCATGCCCGCCCAATGGCATGTCTCTGAGCACATTAGAACATCTAAAAGCCGCAAAATGGCAAATCGTCGAAGCGACTCAACGCCAACAAACTGCCTTAGCACTACTCGCTTGCCTCAGCGATCCTAATCCACGGCTTCGTGATGAAATTGCGTTTGAAGCCTTGTCGTTTTGGATGCGCAACGAACTTCTCACGCTTGAAACGGTGCATCAAATTCGCGAACAGCTGCTCATACGCCTAGTTGATAAAAGCATCGTTGACGAGCATGGTTTTGCTAAACCTTTTGCTGCCTTAACTCTTGCCGAAGTGGCGCGAGTTGACCGACGCAAAGCGTTTATGTCTGAGGCACAACGACAAGAAATGGTCGAGATCGCCACCTTGTATCTCAGCCAAATTACTGATTTTCGTGGCTTTGATGAGAAAAGTGGCTGGCGTCATGGTGTCGCGCATGCAGCCGACTGGATGATGCAACTTTCGTTGAATCCAGCACTCAATAAAACCCAACATGAAACGATGCTCGCCGCACTCGCACAGCAAATTCGCAACGAGCAACACTTTTATCAATACGGAGAAGCAGAACGCTTAATGACGCCGGTATTTTATTTGGCGCTACGCTCCACACTCAGCAACAGCGAATGGGATGCGTGGTTTACTAGTCTGTTGGAAACCAAGCTAGATTTAAAAAACACTAGCCAAGCAAGTCTCGCACGCAAGCACAATCTGACTGCTTTTCTGTCCGCTTTGTATATAAATCTGCAGGAAAGTAAGCAAGCGGCCTTACAAGAAAAAATGCTTCCCATCGTCATTCATTCTATGAAAAAATTGAACTAAGTCAGCTAAATTCAGTCTTAAAGCGTCGACTTGTTGACCTTAAAAATATTATTTTGTTTTATCCAACTATCAAGAAAAATCATTTGGAGGATCATCCATGAAACGCACTATTCCCTTGAGCGCGATTGCGCTGTCCATCGCAGCAAGCTTCGCTGCCAATGGCGCAGCATATGCAGGTGACGGCAAACTCACATTAGAAATGTTGTATCACCCTGAACAACGCGTCAATTTTAATGCTGCACCACTTACTCGCTTATCTTGGGACAATCAGAATCGTTTGATCGAATCCAAAGTAAATAAAGGCGTTGCCGAATTATTCGTGGTTAACCCAAGCACTTGGGAAAAAACCGCCTTACCTGCGGACGGCAATGTACTGAGCATTTTGAAAGCGGCAAAGATTGATGAAAAAGAAGTCAATAAGTTAGCCGATCAACTGAGTGCCAGAATTAAACCAGAAACCAAGAGCTACATTTTTACGCACAAGAATGACATCTGGTTGCTAGACCTGAATGCAAGCAAAGCACGTGCACTGACCAACACACCAGATGTCAAAGAAGACGAAGCCTTATTGTCACCGGATGCAAAAACGGTTGCCTACTTAAAAGGCAATGACATGTACGCAACCGATGTCGCAACAGCCAAAGAGACACGATTAACAACGGGCGGTAGTGAAACCGTTTTTAATGGTCGTTTGGATTGGGTATATCAAGAAGAAGTTTACGGCCGCGGTGATTTCCGCGCATTCCGCTGGGCTCCTGACTCCAAAAAATTGGCATTTTTGAGTTTTGATGAAACCAAAGTACCGGTCTACACTTTGAGTGGCGATCATGCGCAACCAGTCAAAACCGATCGTACTCGCTATCCAAAAGCGGGCGACTTTAATCCTATCGCCAAACTTGGTGTGGTTGATTTAAAAGGTAAAATCAGTTGGACACAAGACCCCTATCCAGGCAAAGAAACGCTGATCGTCCAAGTCGATTGGACTCCTGATGGTAAGTTGATGGCGGCATGGCAAGATCGCGTGCAGACTTGGTTAGACTTACGTATTTATGACACCAAACTCAATAGCAAAGTCGTCGTTAAAGAAACGAGTCCAGCTTGGACAGAACGCCTACCACTGCCACACTTCTTAAAAGATGGTAGCTTCATCTGGCAATCGGATCGCACAGGTCATCGCCACTTATATCACTACGACAAAAACTTCCAATTAGTCAAAGCCTTAACCCAAGGCGATTGGGACGTACGTGCCGTACATGGCGTTGATGAAGCAAAATCACGTGTCTTGTTTGCCGCAAACGAACGCAATCCAATTGGCAATGATGCCTACAGCGTCAATCTCGATGGCAGCAATTTCAAGCGTCTGACCGAAGAAAAAGGTTCGCACATGGTGCGTTGGAATAAGACCTTTACCCACTTCGTCGATAGCTGGAGCAGCATGGCACAAACGCCCAAGCAAGCCTTGTTTACTGATGCAGGGGTGCTGGTAAAACTCGTTGACGATGCAGGTGTTCCAGCAAAAATCAAAGACTTGCAGTTGGCAACAGTGAAGCATCAGCAAATCAAATCTCGCAATGGCTTCATGATGGAGAGCTTACTGTTCTTGCCGCCAAACTTTGATGCCAGCAAAAAGTATCCAGTTTATCAGCACTTGTATGCAGGCCCAATGGCACCACAAGTACGCGATCAATGGAGTGCGAACTTGTACTATCACTTCTTAGCACAACAAGGCTATGTAGTATGGGTCATGGATAATCAAAGCGCCAGCAATAAAGGCGTATCCAGTGCTTGGCCTATTCATAAAAAGCTCGGTCAATTGGAGTTACAAGATCAATTAGATGGCTTGGAATGGTTACGCCAACAAGGCTTTGCCGACATGGATAGAATCGCCCTCAATGGCTGGAGCTATGGCGGCTACTTCACCTCTTATGCGATGACACACAGCAAAGCATGGAAAGTCGGCTTCGTCGGTGCGCCCGTAACCGATTGGCGTTTATATGACAGTATTTATACCGAGCGCTACATGGGACTACCACAAGAAAATGCTGAAGGCTATGATAAAGGCTCTGCATTAAAAGCAGCAAAAGACCTTAGTGGCAAAATCATGATCATGCACGGTACCATGGACGACAATGTTCACCCACAAAACACGGTCATGCTGATCGATGCACTTGCCAAAGCGAACAAAGACTACAGCTTGCAATTGTATCCAGGCCAAGGTCATGGCGTAGCAGATCCATGGCAAAACTGGTCTATGCAAAAAGCAAAATGGAAATTCTTGCAGGATAATTTGTAAGTACTTTTTGGTCTGACTCAAGCCGAGTATTCGTCAAAGTTCAGACCTTGAGTATTTGTAAAAAAAGCGACTGCAATCAAATGCAGTCGCTTTTTTACTTTTAGATTTGATATTCGCATCTAAATCGGTACGCACGGATGTGGATAGCGACCGAAGCGATCAATGATTACTTTATGCCGTAACTCAAACTGATAATTTCCTGGCTGCGCATGATCGCGATACAGTTGCTCAGCTCAAACGTGAATCAGTTTCGACTCACTATGCATAAAACTAAATAGAGGAAACAACAGTATTTCGAGTCGATGCATTGTCTGCACTTTAGACCACCGTGAGCAAAGCTTTTTCCGAAATTTCAGCTAATAAATCGACAATTGCTAGCCTAAATTTACGCAGCGTTGCTATGCATGCACCCAATTTGATATCGAATCTAACTCGATCAGAATTTACGCTAATGATCACGCGGTTTTGGTAGAATCTTTTAATTAGATTGTTTGCATCTCTGAACGACGACAGTGGCAACACTGCGAAATTGAGGCACAAACTGCCAATCCCTCTTCATAGAAAGACATGTTGCGATGACATCTTGGAGCGACGGTTACGTCACCGACGTAGGTTATACAACAGGATATTACAAAGAACTCTCTTCTCACCGACTGGGACTTGGTTTTCTGTCCCTTGGACTGATACCTCCACAAGTACAAACAGCGTGTGAATTGGGTTTCGGTCAGGGTGTATCGCTGGCTATCCACGCAGCTACTAGTAGTGCCCAGTGGTGGGGGACAGATTTCAACCCTGAACAAGTTGCATTTGCTCAAGATTTAATCACCAATTCGGGCACAGATGCGCATGTCTATAATGACGCTTTCGAAGATTTTGTTCATCGACGCGACCTTCCAAATTTCGATTTTATTGCTTTGCATGGCATCTGGAGTTGGGTCTCAGATGCCAACCGCAAACACATCGTCCGTTTCATCGATCAGCATTTAAACGTAGGTGGCGTAGTTTACGCGAGCTACAACACCTTGCCTGGCTGGGCCAGTATGCTGACCGTTCGTGAGCTAATGCAAACACACGCTCGACGCGAAGGAATCGCTAGCGAATCTATCCAACACCGCATTGAAAACGCCGTTAATTTTGCCACCAAAATATTCGAACAGTCAGAACGGTGGAACAAAGCAAATCCTGGTACGGTTGAACGCTTACAGCGCGTTGCTAAATCTCAATCGGCCTACTTAGCTCATGAGTATTTCAATCGAGATTGGCAACCCATGCACTTCGGTCAGATTCACGAGTTAATGGAATCTGCACGTCTGAGTTATGCAGGTTCGGCGCATTACGTAGACCACTGCGATATGATCAATTTCACCCCGGAACAACTGGGTCAATTGGCTAGTTGCAACGACACCGTGTTAAACCAAACGCTACGCGATATTTTTACTAACCAAGGATTTCGACGCGACTATTGGATCAAAGGCAAGCGTAAAGCGACGCCATTGGCAACTCAAGATTGGTGGCGCGCACAAAACGTGCTGCTTACAGCCAACACAAATGCACTACCAAGTACGATAGATGGCGCGCTAGGCGCATCAACACTGGTTGATACGGTCTACCACCCCCTATTTGAAGCCTTAAGTGGCTTTACAATTCGAAACGTTGGGGAGTTAGAAACGGAGTTAGCTACAAAAGGTATTGCAGCAGGTCAATTACGCCAAGCAATTCTCTTGCTCGCTGCGAGCCAGACGATCATTCATGTACAGCCCGAACAAGTGATTGCCCAGGTTACGCCGAAGACCCAAAGACTTAATGCATATTTTCAACACTTAGCCCGAGACAGTAACAATATTAGCTATGCTGCAAGCCCAGTCAGCGGTCAAGGGGTAGAAGTACCTCGAATGCAACAATTGTTTCTGGGGGCACGCGCCAGTGGTCGTAGCACTCCTACTGATTGGGCCTTATATGCGTGGGAGGTAATGAACGCCCAACATCAACGTCTGACTAAAGATGGTAGAACCTTGGAAACCCCATCCGATATGATCGCCGAATTGACATTGCGAGCTAATGACTTTGCCAACAACGATTTACCTATTTTATGCGCATTAGGAATTGCCTAAACAAAGAGACGACACACTATTCATGTAGGATCTCACGCGATAAAAAATAACTTTAAAACGATAAGCTATCAACCACACATAATAGATGATATGAACTGCTTCACGATGATGTAAGAACTGGTGAGTTTACAAGAAAAAAGTTCAGCACCCTTCACCAGACTGTGAACAATTCACTTGCGCAAGATGCCCTGCTCTAACCACAGAACCGAATCACTCTCACATTGCGTCCGTATTGAATCCAGCTTGGGGCAAGCTCAATTAATGCGCGGTAGAAATCAAACGCTCAGGTGCTAACACGGAAAATTCCTGTAGCTGTGCCGAGCCTAGCAATTGCCGCGATGAACTTTCATTGTCGATACGGTAAACCCTAACACGGCCTAGTTGTGAGGGATGCGTCACTCCTTCTTTCGCCAATGAGATACGCTGGCCTTGCAAAAAACGGCGCGATAATTCTTCGTTTAAGACAACCTCAGGAAAACTCGAAAGCAAAGCATCCACTGGTGCTAGCAAAGAATAACGTTGCTCCTCACTCATCTCGATCAACTGATCCAATGTGACCGTATTTTCCAAACGTAGATGACCAACTTGAGTACGGCGTAATGCTTTTAAATGCGCACCACAGCCTAGCGCTTTACCAATATCTTCACCTAGTACACGAATGTAAGTGCCTTTACTACAGCACACATTCAAAGTCAGAAATGGCGCTTCATATTTCACAAATTCAAGCGAATGAATCGTAACTGGACGCGCCTCACGCTCCAACGTGACACCTTCGCGTGCATATTCGTAAAGTGGTTTACCGTCGCGCTTGAGCGCCGAATACATCGGCGGCACTTGCATGATATCGCCTTTAAATTGTTCTAAGACAGCTCGAATTTGCGCTTCTGTTACATTCACTTCACAAGTTTGAACGAGCTCACCTTCGGTATCACCAGTATTGCTTATCACACCAAGATGTACCACAGTTTGATAGGTTTTATCGGCATCTAACAAATCCGCGGAAAACTTAGTAGCTTCACCAAAACACAGCGGCAATAAACCAGTTGCAAACGGATCTAAGGTGCCTGTATGACCTGCTTTAACCGCATTGAGCAATCGTTTCGCCTTAATTAAAGCATCATTACTCGACCAGCCCACAGGTTTATCCAAAAGCAGTACACCATTGATATTCAAGCGTGTTTTTTTCTTGATGACTTGATTCATTACGCAGATCGCCAACTATAAATTTCAAAACAAAGATACGAAAGAGATAAACGTGGCGAACTAGAACAATCTCGCCCATTTGCAATGGAATTGCGATGAAGAACAGAAACCAACAACAGTCGCGTATTCGAAACAAACGACTGATCTCTACCTATGCAAATTTCTTGCTTATTGTGGTTCTGCTTTCTTAAGATTGATCAGTTTTCACTGTCGTTTTTATCCTCTGACACATGCGTTGCATTTGCCTCATCAATCAGTTTAGACATCGCGATACCACGCATGGTTGATGTGTCATGAATGAAGTGTAATTGTGGAAGTGTGTGGATGCGCAACTTCAATCCCAATTGGTTACGCAAAAATCCCGCAGCTTTATTCAAGCCTTCAAAAGTATTTTTAATCGCAGTTGGATCATCTGCCAAGGTTGTGAAATAGACTTTAGCATGCGCATAATCTGGCGTTAATTGAACCTCCGTCAGCGTGATCATACCGACGCGAGGATCTTTGAGTTCTGCCCAGATAATTTCAGATAAATCTCGTTGGATTTGATCTGCAACGCGCAAACCGCGGGCTGGGATGGATTTACTATTTTTGGCCATAATATAAAAACAATACCTAATTCAAAACAACACTATGAAGCGCGAAGGCGCAGAGCACACAAAGAATAAAAACTAACTTTGCGTTCTCTGCGCCTCCGCGGTTCAATATTGTTTATTTTCTTTATTTCAAAAATCAAAGAGGAAGCTCTCGCTTCCTCTTTTTAACTTTTACAGCGTCCGCGCAATTTCTTGAATTTCGAAGATTTCTAAGAAATCTCCAACCTGAATATCGTTATAGGCTTTGAGCGACAAACCACACTCCATACCTGCACGAACTTCTTTGGCGTCATCTTTGTAACGCTTCAAGGAATCCAACTCACCGGTCCATGTTACGACATTGTTGCGCAACAAACGAACGGATGACGTACGTTTAACCATACCTTCAGTAACCAAGCAACCTGCGATTGAACCGACTTTACTGACTGAGAATACTTGACGAATCTCAACCATACCGATGATGGTTTCACGCTTCTCAGGCGCCAACATACCAGACAAGGCAGATTTAATTTCATCAACCGCATCGTAAATAATATTGTAGTAACGAATATCTACGCCGTTTGATTCAGCTAACTTACGTGCGGAGGCATCTGCACGCGTGTTAAAGCCGATAATGACTGCTTTCGAAGCGACTGCCAAGTTGACGTCGGATTCAGAAATGCCGCCAACCGCAGCGTGAACGACTTGTACACGTACTTCGTTGTTGGACAGTTTGACCAAAGATTGAACCAAAGCTTCTTGTGAACCTTGGACGTCGGTTTTGACGATAATCGGCAAGTTTTTGAGCTCGCCTTCGCCCATGTTTTCGAACATGTTCTCGAGCTTCGCAGCTTGCTGTTTCGCCAATTTAACATCGCGATATTTACCTTGACGGAACAAGGCGATTTCACGTGCTTTACGTTCGTCAACCATGACCATCACTTCTTCCCCAGCGGTTGGTACTTCGGTCAAGCCTTGAATTTCTACCGGGATTGATGGACCTGCTTCGTTGATGTTCTTGCCGTTTTCATCCAACATCGCACGTACACGACCATAAGATGAGCCAGCCAATACAACGTCACCACGCTTCAAAGTACCTGATTGAACCAAGATCGTCGCAACCGTACCACGACCTTTATCCAAACGAGATTCAACCACTAAACCTTTTGCAGGCGCATCAATTGGTGCACGCAACTCCAAAATTTCAGCTTGCAACAATACTTGCTCCAACAAATCATCAATACCTTGACCTGTTTTAGCCGACACTGGCACAAATGGAGAGTCGCCACCGTACTCTTCTGGCACTACGCTTTCTGCGACCAATTCTTGCGTCACGCGATCAGCATTCGCTGCTGGTTTATCAATCTTATTGATCGCAACGACCAAAGGAACACCCGCTGCTTTTGCATGGGCAATCGCTTCTTTGGTTTGCGGCATCACGCCATCGTCAGCAGCAACTACCAGAATGACGATATCTGTTGCTTTTGCACCGCGTGCACGCATTGCAGTAAACGCTTCGTGACCTGGTGTATCAAGGAAAGTGATCATGCCGCGTGGCGTTTCGACGTGGTAAGCACCAATATGCTGCGTAATACCACCAGCTTCACCAGAGGCAACTTTAGCGCGACGAATATAGTCGAGCAAAGATGTTTTACCGTGATCAACGTGACCCATCACGGTGACAACTGGCGCACGTGGTGAAGACTCATATTCAGCATGTTCAGCAACATCCGTCAACATCGCTTCAGGATCATCAATCTTTGCAGCAAATGCTTTATGTCCCATTTCTTCAACCAGAATCATTGCTGTTTCTTGATCGAGAACTTGGTTAATCGTGCACATTTGGCCGAGTTTCATCAAATGCTTAATCACTTCAGACGCTTTTACAGACATCTTATGTGCCAACTCTGCAACTGTCAGTGTTTCTGGCACGTAGACATCTTTTACCACTGCCTCAACTGGCACTTGGAAGTTCGATTCACGTTCTTCATGGTGTTGGTTACGACGACCTTTAGGGCCGCTCTTCCAACCTTCGCGACCAACTGGAGCTGCGCCACGAGTTTTTAAACCACCGCTACGTTTTTTTGCGGCATCTTCTTGCCAAGTAGAAGAAACGTTTGCTGACTTGATTGACTTCTTATCTGCACTTGGCGCCGCAGCAGTTGCAGGCTTGGCCTCTTTCTTATCGCCAGCCGGTTTCTTATCGCCCGCTTTTTTATCTGCAGGTTTATGCAAAGTACCTTCTGCAACTTTAGATGGTGCGGCGGCTGGCGCTTCTACCGGTTTCGGTTTGCGAGCAGCCAGCATCATTTCTTTAATTTGTGCAACTTCATCAGCAACTTTTTTACGTGCACTTTCAGCATTCGCTGCACGAGCAGCAGCTTCTTTTGCAGCCTCTTTAGCCTCAGCCGCTGCTTTTTTCTTAGCTTCTTCTGCCGCAACACGTTTCGCTTCTTCATCCGCAGCTGATACTTCGGCCACTACGGTTTTGCTTGCTTTTGCACGTTTCTCTTCAGCTTGCTTCGCTTTTTCGGCTTCTGCTTTCGCCTTAGCAGCGGCTTCTGCTTCACGCGCAGCTTTCGCTTCTGCTTCTTTTTCTGCTTCCAACTTAGCTAGCTGTGCTTGTTTCTCGAGTAACTCAGCCTCACGACGCGCCGCTAATTCAGCTTCGGCTTTCGCCTCTGCTTCACGACGTGCAATTTCTGCTGGATCGACCGCTGGAGCTGTTGATTTGAGATTCTCTTCAGGAGAACTTTCATCACGTTTTACAAAAGTACGCTTTTTACGCACTTCAACTTGCACAGTACGTGTTTTACCTGTTGCATCAGCTTGCTTGATCTCGGTTGTTTCTTTACGAGTCAAAGTGATTTTTTTCTTTTCGGCATCAGGAGCCACGCCGTGTGAACGACGTAAATGTTCCAACAACTTGTCTTTATCTTCTTTAGACAAGATATCGGACGCAGACGCTTTTGTAACGCCTGCGGCATTCAATTGCGTGAGCAGTAAATCCGCTGACATTTTCAGCTCGGTGGCAAATTGAGCTACATTATTACTCGCCATTCAGTCCTCTTTCCTTGTTTTGTGCTGCGATTTAACGATCAATTGAGTTAAATCTACGCTTCAATATGGGTTATTCACTCGTGATTATTTTGCTTCAACGAGTTTCCATGCTTTTTCCAATACGGCTTTTGCATGTTCATCATATTTAGCGTCGATGAGTTTCATCTCATCATCAGTCACATCTTCAAATGCATTATCAATTAATTGGCGCGCACGGTCGGTAGACAGAGCCAAAATCGCACCAAATTCATCGTAAGCTAAGCCACCGAAAGCAGCGAGGGTCTTAATACCAGCCAAGCCCAATTTACCTGCTGTTGCACGGCTCATACCTTCCAGATTAATCAATGCGTCTTCTACACCCTCAACACCTTCTTCAGAAGCAATCGCTTCTGTCACAAGCGCATCACGTGCACGATTACGCAATTCATTCACTGTATCTTCATCTAAGGCATCAATTTCCAGCATTTCGCTAATTGGTACATAAGCGATTTCTTCTAAGCTGGAGAAGCCTTCGTCTACCAGAATATCTGCCACTTCTTGATCAACATCGAGCTTTTCCATAAACAATTTACGGATGCCCGCAGTTTCTTGTTCTGCTTTATCAGCGGATTGCTCCGCGGTCATAATATTAATTTGCCAGCCAGTTAATTCGGCTGCTAAACGTACGTTTTGACCACTACGGCCGATCGCGATCGCCAGATTTTCATCATCAACCACAACGTCCATTGCATGCTTTTCTTCATCAACCATGATCGAAGAAACGTTCGCTGGAGCCAACGCACCAATGACGAATTGTGCTGGATCTTCAGACCACAAGACGATATCAACACGTTCGCCACCGAGTTCACCGGTGACTGCTTGTACACGAGAACCGCGCATACCAACACAAGTACCGATAGGATCAATACGTTTATCGTCAGTGTGAACCGCGATCTTAGCGCGTACGCCCGGATCACGTGCTGCTGACTTGATCACCAAAGAACCTTGTTCGATTTCTGGCACTTCGAGTTCAAATAATTTCATGATGAACTCTGGCGCCGTACGAGACAAGATAACTTGTGGGCCGCGCGCATTGCGATCGATACGCAAAATATAAGCACGAACACGATCACCAACGCGCAAGTTTTCTTTTGGAATCATTTGATCGCGTGGCAGACGTGCCTCGATGCGACCAGATTCCACCACGGCTTCGCCACGTTCCATACGTTTAATGGTACCCATAACGAGGGAATCACCACGCTCCAAGAACTCAGCCAAAATTTGTTCACGTTCTGCATCACGAATACGTTGCAAAACGATTTGTTTGGTGTCTTGAGCAAAACGACGACCCAGCTCGACAGATTCTACTGGCTCTTCGATGTATTCATCGACTTCGATATCAGCGTATTGTTCAACCGCTTCAAAGTGCAAAATTTCTTGATCAGGCAATTGCAAACCAGCTTCGTCAGCCACTACATGCCAACGACGGAAGGTACGGTATTCACCGGTATTGCGATCGATTTCAACGCGAATATCAACTTCGCCGTCATAACGTTTTTTGGTAGCCGTTGCCAAAGCATGTTCCAATGCGCCAAAAACGATATCTTCATCCACGTTTTTTTCACGCGCCAGCACATCAACCAATAATAAAACTTCGCGACTCATGCTTTGCGACTCCTAAAATCCACTTGCGGCACTAAACGTGCCTTATCTAAATCAGCGAGCGTAAACTCAAGCATCGCTGCGCCATCTTTTGTTTCAAATTCGAGCTTCAGAGTTTCCCCTTCTGGCTCGTGCAATATACCCTCGAAGCTTTTACGATTTGCCATGCCTGGCATAGGCAAGCGCAATTTCACATTGGCTTTTTCACCAGCAAAACGAACGAAATCAGCAAACTTTTTCAATGGGCGATCTAAGCCCGGAGAAGAAATTTCCAAGCGTTCGTAATTCACTTCTTCTACAGTCAATACGTGGGACAATTGATGACTGACTTTCGCACAATCCTCAACCGTAATTTGACCTTTTTCCTCAACATCTTCAGGCAAAAGATCGATATACACACGAAACAAACCACGCTCTGCTCGCTCAAAATCGACCAGATCATAGCCTGTCCCATTGACAGTCTTCTCAATTAATTCCAACAATTGCAAGACAATTCTCCGATAAACACAGATTTCACTCTTGCAGCAAATCAAGCAATCATCAAATCACTTCCATTTGCACTCAAAAACGATTCGCCAAAAAAAAATGGGCACCAGCCCATCTTTTTAGCGCCTCAAATAAATCTTTAAAATAATTAAAAACCAACTTAAGGGAAAATCTGCTAACTACAAGATTATAAACGATTAATTACTCAATCGCAATGAGAAGTCGGTGAAAAACTCAGCCTAGACAACATCTTCTACCGACTTCCGAGCAGGATTTATCAACTACCACGACGGCGACGAGCCGCAATCGCCTGACCAATCGCCGGACCACTGCCGCGCACAGTTGGACCACGGCGGTTTTGATCTCGCGTTGGAAAGCCCAACGCTGTTTGCAAAGGATCTGGCTGACGGCTGCGCGGCTTAGCATTTTTACCACCTGACTTCGCCCCCTGCCCAGCACCATTTGCTGGCGAACCAGCATAAGTAGCACGCGCCGGACGACCGTTTTGTGGATTAGCAAAACCTGCGCGCACAGTTGGCTCATAACTTCGCTGGACTGGCGCATCAAATGGATTCACATTACGTGGGACTTTACCGCCCTGCACACGATTACCATTTGGCTTGCCGCTTGGGCGCTCAGTCTTCTCACCAACCGTTTTTTCCAAACCACTAATTTTAAGCAAGCTACGTACAGCATCTTCGCCCAATTCATCCCAACGACCACGCTTTAAGCCTGAAGGCAAAGTCATCACACCATATCGAGTACGAATCAAACGCGACACCGTCAAACCAACCGCCTCAAACATACGGCGAACTTCACGATTACGCCCCTCACCAATAATCACCCGATACCACTTATTGACACCTTCACCACCGCCGTCAGAGATCTTGGAAAATTGCGCCATACCATCTTCCAGTTCGACGCCCGCCAACAATTTTTGGCGCATACCCTCTTCTAACTCACCCAAAGTACGCACAGCATATTCACGTTCAATACCATAACGTGGATGCATTAAACGATTTGCCAAATCACCCGAGGTCGTGAACAGCAATAAGCCTTCTGTGTTGTAATCAAGGCGACCAACAGCCAACCATTTACCAACCTTCATTTGCGGCAAACTATCAAAAACCGAGGCACGCCCCTCTGGATCACTTGTACTAACAATTTCACCCGCTGGCTTATGATAAATCAACACACGTGGTGGCTTTTTACTCACTTTGCGCTGAATTAACTTGCCATTAATACGCACTTGATCTTGCGGCAAAATACGCTGTCCAATATGTGCTGGCTCACCATTAACAGAAACACGCCCTGCAATAATTAACTCTTCCATATCACGACGTGACCCCAGTCCAGCTTCAGCTAGCACTTTATGCAATTTCGGCGCATCATCATCGGCAGTTAAATCACGGCGCGGCTTTTTATTTTTATCATGACGTGATTGTTTCACATCATCCATTGCGTCATATGCATCGGAAGTTACAAATGAGAACACATCATCCGCATTTGCAACACTACGGGTATTTGGCTGCCCCGAGCGTCGTGGATTATTTTGGTTACGCTGCTCTCCACCACGATTTTGCCCACCCTGCGTTGATTTAGACTGTTGACGATAACGAGATTGTCCCTCAACACGCTGCGCACCTTGCGCTTGATCATCACGAGATTTTGAATTACGAGTGCGATTTCTATCACCCTGAGCCTGAGTGCGACGTGGACGTTCGCCCCCCTCATCAGCATGAACTTGATTCGATGTCGTCGCTTGTGAATTATTTTGCGATTGCGCATTCACTTCTTGTGCTTCGACCTGACGTGGCACGCGAGCTTGACGCGGTGCTCTAGATATTGGAGTTGATGACCCGACAGCATCTGATGCAGAAACTTCAGCATCTACGCCAGCAGCATCCCGCTTAAGTCTTGGCTTAGATCTTGATTTGCTTGGCGCTCGCTGCGTCCTCGCCGCTGGTACTTCAGCACTTCCAGCATTTACTGCTTCAGTGACAAACTCATCGGTTTTCGCGACCTTCGGACGCACAGCTCGCTTTGCACGAGGGCGCGGTGCATCGGTCTCAGCGCTAGAATTTTGCTGCTTAAAAGTTTCGTCTGGATTATTTGTGTTCATTATCTGATTCTGGTTTGAAAGGTGTTAGAGCTTCAGCATCCGCTTCCACTTTTTCATCTAAATTCGTATCAGCCATCATTGCAACATCATCCAAGATCACATCACTGGCTGCATCATCTTCAAGAGTATTTGCAGCAGAATTTTCCGCCGCAACTTGACTCAATTTCTCTTGCGCATTTTCTTCAGCATCAGTTTCGCCATCTGCGTCATTAACGACATCAACAGCAATATCTGCGTTCACAACTTGCGCACTTACATTAGTTTTATCTTCAATTATCTCAATCGAGCTATCTTCAGCTGCGATATCTGACACACTATCGCTAGAGATATTTGCTTCGGAAGCATCCTCTGTCTCGACCTGTGGCAGACCAAGCCCTTCGACCGCTTCAGTGACCTCAGCTGCTTCTATATGCACGCCGACTGAATCAGAGGCATCAACCAAGGATTCAATACCATCAAACATATTCAATTCTGGGGAATCGTCTTTCGATGGTGGCACATCCTCAGATTCCTCTTGACCAATTTGCTGCAAAGGTGGCAATTGATCTAATGAGGCCAAGCCAAGATCACTTAAAAATTGCTTGGTAGTCGCAAATAAAGCTGGTCGACCTGGCACTTCACGATGACCGATTGTTTCTATCCAACCTCGGTCTTCCAGTGTTTTAATCATCTGAGAAGCAACAGCCACACCACGAATCTCTTCAATATCGCCACGCGTCACTGGCTGACGATAAGCAATAATCGCCAAAGTCTCCAAAGTCGCTCGCGAATATTTGGGAGGCTTCTCAGGATTCAAACGATCTATATATGCACGCATCTCTGGACGGCTTTGAAAGCGCCACCCGGTCGATAAAGAAACCAACATAATTCCCTTATCAGACCAATCTTGACGCACTTCTTCCAGCATTAATTTAATCGTATCAGCACCGACCAAGTCTTCTTGATCACTACTTTCGACAAATAATTTTTTCATTGTATTAATGGTCAGCGGCTCATGCGCGCATAACAATGCGGTTTCGAGTACACGCTTGGCATCTGCAGTATTCATGCAAACTCTTTAGCTAACAGGTTGTGTTGATCTTAAGAAGTATTCAGTGAAGCACTCGGGATAATATTTATCCCAACCAGTCTAGTCTTATAGGACATTGCGCAGCATAATTCAAAAAGTGCGCCTGGCGGATCAGTCTGCAGCTCACCTGCACATGGATCACCAACTCTGGTTCACCAATATAGGTCAGTCAAAACAGTCGATCAATTTAGTAGATGCCAGATTGTAGTCTAGAAACACGCTCTAAACGCAAACCAATCAAAAAAATTGTCAGCCTAACGAAAAAGCCACGATGAAACGTGGCTTTATTCTTGTAATTCTGGTTGCGGGGGCAGGATTTGAACCTACGACCTTCGGGTTATGAGCCCGACGAGCTGCCAGACTGCTCCACCCCGCGTCTGATAAGTAGAACTATACAGGACTTTGCTGCTTTGCGCAATTTCTTTCTCTGTTTTGCCTTAATCGCAAGCATTATTTTATTGCACGATAGTGACAAGACATCGTTTTAAGCACGCTAGATCTAGTGAAATTAGCTGGCAGTGATACACTTTCATAGATTCAATTTCTGTCACCATCTTGAAAGATTCGCTTGATGAAATTTTGCTCCGCATGTGCTGCTCCCGTGATTTTAAAAGTTCCAGCAGAGGACACGCGCGAACGCTTTGTTTGCACCAGATGCGAGACGATTCATTATCAAAATCCGAATATGGTAGTCGGCACCTTACCAATCTGGAATCTGCAAGGTGAAACCAAAGTTTTGCTCTGCAAACGTGCGATCGAGCCGCGCTATGGCTATTGGACTTTGCCCGCAGGCTTTATGGAGAATCAGGAAACTTGTCGCCAAGCAGCACAGCGCGAAACTATCGAAGAAGCTGGTGCGAATATTCAACTGCATGAGTTGTATTCGGTATTGAGCGTTCCCCACGTCTATCAAGTGCATTTATTTTATCGAGCGACTTTGATTGATACGAACTATCTAGCTGGTACAGAGAGTCTAGAGGTCGCGCTATTTGCAGAGGATGAAATCCCTTGGGAAGAAATCGCCTTCCCAACGGTAAGTCAAACCTTAAAGTTCTTTTTCGAAGATTTGAAGAATTTTCGCTCCGGCAGGCATTTCCAGCTGCACGAGCATGATTTTTACAAATCGCATCGACCTGATTAATGCTCGTTGCTTGAGACTTTTTCTTTCTTACTCATGATTCCTTGGTTAGAGATTGACAGCCCATTCCCTCACATTGACGAGGCATTGACAGCCGAACAAGGTGCGGCAGGCTTGTTAGCTGCCGGAGCTGATTTGTCGCCTGAACGCTTATTGACTGCCTACCAAAATGGAATTTTTCCTTGGTTTTCTGAAGGGCAGCCCATCCTATGGTGGTCGACCGATCCGCGCATGGCACTAAAGACGCGCGACTTTAAGATTTCAGATAGCTTGAAAAAGCGCCTCAACAAATCGCTTAAAGACCCGAACTGGAGTTTTCGATTTGATAGCGCATTCACACAAGTCATGCGCTGCTGCGCGGCACCGCGCAAAAATCAGGATGGTACCTGGATTTCAGAAGAAATTATTCAGGGCTACTCAGCGCTGCACAAATTAGGTTATGCACATAGCTCCGAAGTCTGGCTAGATGGAGAATTGGTCGGCGGTGCTTACGGTGTTTGTATAGGCAAAATGTTTTATGGCGAATCCATGTTTGCCAAGATCTCTGATGCCTCTAAAATGGCATTAAGTCAGCTGGTTGTTTTATTACGCAAGCATGATGTGGAAATGATAGACTGCCAACAAGAGACATCGCACCTCGCATCATTCGGTGCCAAAGCAATTAGTCGAGAAGAGTTCATGCGTCACGTAAAACGCGCAATCACACAAGAAACGATTGAGGCTTGGTCTCCACTCACTTTAGACAGTTTCAAGCACTACCTGCAATCGACGCATCCTCAGCCAGCAGAAAGATGAATAGCGATGCAATCACGCACTAGACCGCCAATACAATCGATGTCGCCAATCAACAACGATGCGAATCAATATGATCGTGACGATGTAGACCATTCCGCCAGTTCCAATAACGTTGAAAATGCAGATGACGATAATACGAACCATTACATCACCTTGCATTACTACGCAACCGCACCCTATGCGTGTAGTTATCTAGAGGATCGGCAAGCACGTTCACAAGTCGCTACGCCTGCCCATTTAATTGGCAGTGAGGTTTATTCTGAACTGGTGAGCCGTGGTTTTAGACGCAGTGGTGTATTTATTTATCGCCCCTACTGCGATCAATGTTCTGCTTGCACACCAGTACGTACCGTTGTCAGTCAATTCAAACCTAATCGTAGTCAGCGTCGAGCGTTACAGCAACACGCAGATTTATACACCGAAGTGTTACCTCTTGAATTCGTCGAAGAGCACTTCGAACTCTATCAACGCTATCAAAGTCGCCGACATGCAGGTGGCGGTATGGATCAAGATGGGCACGATCAATATGCGCAATTCTTGTTACAAAGTCGAGTGAATACGAGACTAGTTAGTTTTCGCGACGGCAATCAGATTTTGCGTATGATTAGCATCATTGATATTTTGAATGATGGCCTGTCATCGGTTTACACATTTTATGATCCAGATGTACCACAAAGCGCTTACGGCACCTTTAATGTGTTGTGGCAAATCGCACAAACCAAAATTCTTGGACTTCCTTATCTTTATCTTGGCTACTGGATAGAAGCCAGCCGAAAAATGTCGTATAAATCCAATTTTAAGCCCTTGCAAGCGCTTCAGGATGGCAGCTGGAAGCCACTCTCCATTTAATTTATTTACTATTACACTCCTATTATGTCTGATCAATTGCTCTATTCTCTAGCCCGCCCTTTCCTCTTTTTTATGGACCCCGAAAGTGCGCATGACTTAACGCTACCCGGCTTAAAGCGTGCACACAATATGGGATTGACGCGACTGCTCCCTAAGCCAGCCACCGATCCACGCAAGGTAATGGGAATCACTTT
>VFQS010001046.1_pt1 | contig 26876 bp, 22 predicted proteins | sample 3512361 | NCBI WGS metagenome assembly VFQS01 (sample SAMN10412375, study PRJNA504923) | tailings metagenome | isolation source: Relicate 1 Philex TSF3 active mining | place: Philippines
TTTGCTGTCGCCATTAGGTCACCACCGTTAAGACGCATTGATCTTTCTGAGGCGATTGGTGTAGCCGAGCTCATGGAAATTTTACCAACTGTTACTTGCACATCATCCGTTGCATGACCGTCAAACGTACATACGTCATCAGCATTGCTTCCTGTAAAAATAATACCGCCTGTTACTGGACCCGAATAGTGTGCACCTGTGGTGAAATTTACGTTGACAAATGAGGAAGGTGCGGGAGAAGTGAGTTTGAGAATAGTCCCACTGAACAATTCAGCGACGTAAATGTTACCAACGCTATCTACACACAAACCAGCTGGTCCACTTAACCCACTTGCAATAGTAACGATAGAACTATCGCTCACCAGAATTTTTTTAACATTACCAGTATGATCGTTAGTATTATCAAATTCTGAAAAGTAAACATTTCCTGATAGATCCACACATATGCCGTATGGTGGTTTGGTTGTATAGCTTAGACCACTAGCAATGGTAGTCGGAACACCTGCTGGCGAAACTTTAACTATTGTCCCTGCGCCCCAATCTGCGGTATATATGTTGCCGAGACTGTCTAAGCATATTGCAATGGGTTGAGAAAGGCCATCTGAACAAAAAAGAGATGATTCTGTACTTCCTGCATTAATTTTGTATATAGCACCTGGAATGAATGATGTAGAGTAAAATAAGTTACCCGAAGCATCAATGCAAACTCCCTGATGATAACGAGAATCACTTACAAGCGTAGACATTGAATTATCACTTGCGAGAATTTTTAGAACATCTCCCCCGCCAAGCTCTCCGAAATAGATATTATTTGCACTATCTACACAGATACCAGATGGCCCACTTAAGCCGCTAGCAACAGTCGTTACAGATCTGTCACTTACTGAAATTCTCTTTATATAATTGCTGCTTCGATCAGCAACATAAAGCATACCACTTGCGTTAATACAAATTCCATCTGGCTGACTTAAACCAGTAGTAATTGTTTCAATCTCATAATCATAATAAGTTGTCGCTTCAATTTTTGATAGAAAGCTTGAAGTAAGTAACAAGACCCATCCCATTAACATCCCTTTAAAGGATGACTTTATGAAAATTTTTTGCATCTTTTGTTGTGAATAAAAATTAATAATAATACTATCTCAAAAAGTAATTAAGTTAATATTAATGAATTTTTAATTATTAGTTAATATAACTTAATTTTTTAATTGATTTTTATGTAGTTTTATTTAAAAACCCCGACCAGAAATTGATCGGGGTTTGCATTCTAGATATTTGCGTTGTTAGTAGTAGGACGCACACCTAAATCATTATTATACTATTGGCGTGACGTCTTGCTCCCACTTTTTACCACCAATATCAAGCTGCGTCGCAAACATCTCTCCTGACGTTAAACCATTTGCTGGCATGTTCACTGTCGTGGAAATAACATGACGAAATGTTAAAGATGAGCTGGATGCTTGGCCTGGCACACCACCTACAGTCGTGTCACCTTCAATAGAGCATGCTTGTGTTGGAAACTTTGTGCTGCCATCAATTAACACTGGTTGTGAGCAAGAATCTATACCACCTGTATGTTCTGAAAGGTCTTCTAAATGTACACGGCCGGTGCCTGAGTTTGTTGTGGCAATTGTTAAAACTCCAGGTCCCGATACATCATTCAATCCAACTTGACCGCTTGTATTAATATCTATTTCTGTATCTTGATCAGCCACAATAGAAGGTGTCTCAAATGCAGCCGTTGCAACAAAACCACCACCATTCAAATGCACTGATTTTCCAGGTGCTATAGGAGTTTTTGAACTCATTCCTATTTTTCCTCCCAACACATTCACGTCTGCCGTTGCTGAACCATCAAAGATGCAAATATCTGTTGGATGTTGACCTACGAAATTTATTCCTCCGGTTATCGGAGCTGAAAAATGTGCACCGCCCGTGAAGTTCACGTCAATATATGCAGGAGCGGGAGGAAAAAGTCTACGAATCGTACTATTGTTTGTATCCGATACATAAATATTTCCTGCTGCGTCTATGGCTATTCCCGTTGGGTGATTAAATAATGCCACTGAACCTATACCATCGCTAGAGCCTGTTGAACCTGCCAAACCTGCAATTGTTGATACTGTATAAACTCCAGCACTATTTGTAAGCTTACGAATTGTACTATTACCTTTGTCAACAACGTAAAGATTATCGGCACTATCAATTGCAATTCCCCATGGATTATTGAATCTAGCTGCGGTTAATCCATCACCATCCGCAGAACCAGAAGTACCTGCTAAACCTGCAATAGTAGTAGACACACCAGCAGCAGTAATTTTTCGGATAGTATTATTTCCGCTATCACAAACGTAAAGGTTTCCAGAACTATCAATCGCCATACCCGTTGGCCCATTAAATAAGATACCTGAACCATTTGTCGTATGATTTGAAGTACCAGTTTCTGTCCCATCCGTTGTTCCTGAAGAATTAAAAGTTCCAGCAAACACAGACCACTCATTATCAGTGCTAACTGGAGCTTTCCAAATAACATGACGAACATTATCTGTTACGAAAATATTCTTGGCGCTATCTGCCACAATTCCCCATCCTGCACCAAAAGGGTTTCCGGTTCTTTGATAATTGTAATCCGATCCATCTCGTAATGACCAAAAAAGATTACAATAGGTATCTGTTATTAATAGCCTGTCACTCATATATGGATAAACTGCTTCGAGAGTAAAAGGAGTATAGCTAAGAGGACCCATTGTTGATACGGTGTAGCTTTCATCAGCTGTTGTCATCTTTCGGATACTGCGACTTTGTTCCGTTGCATACAAAATCCCCAAACTATCTTGTTCCGTTACATACAAAATCCCCGAACTATCTATTGATAGCATGGTTGGGTTATTAAATTTGGCTGCTGTTCCGACTCCGTCAGCCTCACCTGCCACGCCCAAAGTACCAGCAATGGTTTCGACATTATAGCTTGCACTAAGATTTGCAGATAAGGCCAATCCAAGCGTAATGGTAAACGACCATTTACTAAAAAAATTTTTCATATTCCTGTCTTTCAAAATTAATTAACAGGAATAGTTTCTCAAATATTTATTAAATAAAATTTAATAAATAAATTAATAAAATTTAATAAATAAATTATTTATTATTAAATAATATTAATAACCAAAATTAGGGGCACTCAGAGGTTTTGAGCGATAATACATTTATAAAAAAAACTAACTTCATTCATGCCTGCTCAAGCTGTTATCTCCCCTGCCCTATTGTCTTTAACAAAGAAAGAGTTACTGCAACAATTTCAAGCTCTGTTACCAACATTCATAGAGTTGGTTGCTAGCAAACAAAAAATTAAGAAGACCTGGGAAGAAACAGCACGGCCCGAACAACGCGAACCTCAGCAACCATGGAATACGTGGCTTATTTTAGCAGGGCGTGGTTTTGGTAAAACACGCACCGGCGCTGAAACCGTGTGGAGATGGATTCGCGATAATCGCTATAAACATATTGCCTTAATTGGCCAAACAATTATTGAGGCACGGCAGGTGATGGTTGAAGGTGAGAGTGGATTACTGAGCGTAATTCCTAAAAGCGCACTTAAAAAATATAGCAAGAACGAAGGCGTGCTTGAGTTTGAAAATGGCGCCACCGTACATCTGTATGGAGCAGACCGATACGAGCGCTTGCGAGGTCCGCAGTTTGATGCGGTGTGGGTTGATGAATTAGCAAAATTTAAAAAAGCTAAATTGTTTTGGGAGCAGTTAAATTTGTGTTTACGTTTAGGCAATGATCCCAAATGCATCATCACAACAACCCCGCGGCAAAATTCGGTGATAACACAATTGTTGAAAGATAAAGATTGCATCGTTACCCGAGGCTCGACATTTGATAATGCGGCCAATTTAGCGGCGAAATTTTTACAAGCCATCAAAAAGCAATTTACAGGCACGCGTCTTGAGGCACAGGAAATTTATGCGCAAGTGCTGGACGCAACGGAGGGGGCCTTATGGAAACCTGCGCATATTGTGTATGAAAAACCGCCTGATGAGAATTGGAAGCGCGTGGTAGTGGCGGTGGATCCGGCGGAAACCAATAATGAAGCAAGTGATGAAACCGGCATTATGGTGATAGGACTGCATCAAAATGGTAGGGCGTATGTGCTGGAGGATGCTAGTTGTAAAGCACCACCTGCGTTGTGGATACGAAAAGTAGCGCAGTTGTATGAGGCGTATCAGGCTGATCGCGTAGTAGCGGAAGTGAACAAGGGTGGCGATATGGTGAAGGATTTGCTGTTGGCGTGCTGTCCGCAGGTAAGTTATAAGGGCGTGCGAGCCACGCGTGGCAAAGCGATTCGGGCTGAGCCGGTGGCAAGTTTGTATGAGCAAGGCAAAGTAAAGCATGCACAACCATTGCCAGAGCTTGAGAAGCAGCTGTGTGAGTGGGTGCCAGGCGTGACCAGCAAATCACCGGATCGACTTGATGCACTGGTGTGGGGATTGACGGATTTGTTTTTAACGAATGAGGCGCGGCATCAATGTAAGGTGTGGGTGTAGGTGGAAGTGTCGGAATTGAATGCTTTCGACAGCTATACAGGCAAAGGGTCTTGGGTCCCGAGCTAAAGCCGCTGGACTTCAGTTTGTGCGGATGACTTAACACATTTCATTGAGGGCGTAGAAAGATTTTTTTCGTGACCTTTCTGTTATGGTAATTTCAATTTGCTGCAATTTAGCAGCAAAAGCTCCATCATACATTTCTATAGACGTAGTAGCATGAGTTATTCGTGTAAGAGATAAAGACCACCAATATAATTGACCTGTGTGCTTATCTACACATAATTTGGATGGTGAATCCTTAGCCATCCTGGACAGTAAAACTTTATCATGTGCATTGCTTGGAAGAAATTTTTCTAACAAATTAGCTATAATCTCTGAATCTACTATTAACTTTGAAATTGTTGGAATAACCCCTTGTTCTTCAAATAAATTAGCTATGCTACGGAGGTATTCATCTATTCCATTTTCACCGTATATACCTCGGAATACTCCTTCACCCTTATCATTAAAATACGTTTGATTAATCACAACATACGCAGTTAATTGATCTCGAGAACCATATGTATCAAGAGTTTCAGGTACACTACAGAAATTGAAAAACTGATCAAGTAAATACATGCCAGTTCTCTGGGTTTTTTTATTACGAATAATGACAAGCTGGCAAGAACTAAGATTTGGCGTATAGAGAATAGACTGTTCCGAAGTAGGCTCAAGAACTTTTGCTTCGGCTTGGCAAACCATCAGACCTTTTTGTATGGGATCGTGATAATAAGGAATCGTTGTCCCTGTACCAACATTTGTTACAATCGAAGCTGAATTAAAGGCATCCGTAATTAGAGCCTTACGAAGAGGAGCTAAATGTTTATCCATCTCAGTTAAATCTGCAGAATCTGTGCTTGCAAAAAGGTGAAAACATAGTGAACAAGCAAAAAGTAAAATAACGAGAAAAATTTTTCTTGCTATTTCAAAAAGCATCTATTTCCTACACAATAATATAATTTTCAAAATGAAATATAGTGATTCTTGATTGTAACTTCAAGAGTTAATAAAGGTCAAAATGTGCTTCATTTTTCCTTAAGAAAATTTTGGCTAAGCTTAAAAAATAACGCTATCAGATGAAATGAAAAATGAGATTAAGTAAGGTTTTTTTATGGGTACTATTTGTCGCTAACGCAAATGGAAGCATGTTACCGGATTCAGTTGTTACAATAGAGTTCAATAAGATAGACTTTGTTGCATCTCATATTATTACTGGTAGTGTACAATTAAGAGGCTGTCCTAACAGCACATTACTTTTTCCATATCATGTTTTAAGGCTATAGATCCAAATTGCATAAAAGAAACCAACCACACAGATAGGGGTTCTTTTATCGCCTATATCGAATCAGGTCATGCAATGGATGTAAGCGGCCTAACATTAGCTGCTGGTCAATATTTTACAGCGCATAATATAGGTGACTATAGTACCCTCACTCATCCGATTCCATTAGTTGTATCAGAGAGAGAAAGTAAATATAAATTATCCAAACAGCTAACGAGTGCAATTAGTCAATTGTTTGTATCGGGGAGAGAGAACAAATCTACACTATTCAATGTCAGGTGCCTAGCATTTGAATTAACAGAGCGATTTAGAGAAGGAGATCGTACCCTAGGGGTATTACTTTCTCAAGCAGTTATAAACAGAATAGCGGAAGGGGATTTAGAAGAAATGAGAGAAAGTCTAAATTGTTTTTCTAAAAGCCGTGCCGTGTTAAATGATATCATTGAGAATGTTCATGGTATCTTTGTTAGTCTTAGGGGTGGTAAAAAAGAAGCTGAAGAGCAAGTCAATGTTGTTCATCTAACAAATGCTATTGAAACACTGGTAGCCACACTGCAAAAGCGATTTAGAGAAGGTAATAATTTCAATAATGAAGAACGAGAATTAGGAGTTTTGCCTGCTCGGATAAAGGAAAGCAAAACGTTGCAAGAATATCTAGAACGGCTTCAGCAATATTTTTCACCAGAGCGCTCACAAGCTATTTTGAATGCAGTAGCAAAAGATGATATGACACATGAAGAAAGAAAAGAGAATTCATAGTTGTATTTCGGGGTGTTTCCTCTTCATTTGCTGTTGAGGAAATTTTGGCTAAGGTTGAAAAATACAAACCACTCAGCACGATTCCTTCATGGTTTTGATAAGGTTTTTTTTGTTGTTATTGCTTACCCTAAACATGCATGCGTCTACACGCATACGAACCGATGAAAGTGTGATAGCAACAGCAAGTATATGCATACGAATTGATGAAGGTGAAACAGCAAGTGTTGATCAACGGTTTTCTCGCAATGTATCTCTCGTCGGGAAAGGAACTTGTATTTTCACAAGTTATATTTTCGAAGCTATAGATAAACGTGGCACAATAGAACAACAACGTGAAGAAACCGGCATCTTTTGCCTCGATATTGAATCAGGTTTTGCCATTGACCGAAATAACCAAAGATTCTCCTCTGGTCGGCACTTAATGCGTTATTATCTGGATGCTAATAGAGCTGCACCTAGGCAGACAATTTTACAAGCCGGACTTCACCAAACCCCAAATATGGTTCAGCATAGTAAAAATATATCTGAAAATTTCTGTCTAAAACCGTCACCTCGAAAACTTCCCCATCAAGACACGCAACCCCCTTACCATACTAATCCGTTAAGACCGGGAGCTGATTTTACGCAAGCCGAATACGATCAAGCCAACGAGCTTCTGCAAAAAATATGGTAGAATACAAGCGCACACCTAACAATATTGCAAAAAGTGTTTTCCCCAGAACGGTCACAGGCTCTTTATCAAAAATGGCCCTACAAACCTCGACTTTTTTAGAATGAAGTAACGGTCTCTTCTTCATTTTTTCTTAAGAAAATTTTGGCTAAGCTTAAAGCATGAAATGAATAAACATCTCAGATAGAGGAATATGCCCTATTCTTTCAAGTTACTGTTGATTGTTTTGTTATTCATCAGAATAGGTAACCTTGATGCCTGCTGTAGATGGTTTCAACGTGCTAATGAGGATGATGACTCAAGAAAATCCAGCAGCTTAGCAACGCGAGAATATTCTTTATCTACAGCGTCAACTAGTTCTGAGGGAAAAGACCCACCAAGGCATGCTTCCGTTATTAAACAAAGAAATACATCGCATGTTTTTGATGTCTGTGATGAAATGTTTTCGCAAGAAGTGATAAATGTGCAAGAACCCATCTTGCGTTCTCGGTATCAATTTAATACTGAATCTGCTCAATGTTTTATGTATTTGAAAGGCTTCTTCAATGACTTCTCGTATGAAGGGTTTTTAGAAAAAACAAAAGCTGTGCGCGCTTATGCCTTAAAATATTTAAACGATAGAGAGGATTTTTTTCCTACAGACTACACTGAAGATTCGAGAAAAAATTTGGTGTATGCGTTGCAGGTGTTACTACAAAAGCGTTATGCGTTGCTGAATTATTGTATGAACGTTGTACGTGATCAACCCACAACAACAAGTGAATTTTTTTTGGACTTTTCAACTAAAGATTCCATCACCAAAAAATTTCCTGAATGCTTAACAACTTTTATTGCACGCAACCCTGCCACACGAATGAGTGAATCTTTAAAACAGCATCTTTTAAAATCGGGTACATGGCTAACGATTATGGGAGCGTTTGGATCGTATTCCGAAAGAAGCGGATGCATAGGATCTTTAAGAAGACTACTAGAACGTCTTTAACGGAAGTTTTTTACATAACAGAATCAAATTTCTTCTACATGAGGCTCTAGGAGATCTTGGATATCAGAAAAGTTTAGTTGTTTTGCTTTAGTATACGCATGGCTAATACCGTTTTTATCCGGTCGCAACTTTCCAGGGGGGAATACAACTAATGAGGCCACCATATCAAAACGACGATATACCGTTGCGTTCCATAGAGCTTCATTGAGGCTCCATTGATCTGGACGAATTAAATCTTGTGAAAGATTAATTAAGTACTTAAACAATAGCTGATTATTATCGATTACAGCTTTAGAAAGAACATTAGCAAGGCAGCATGAAGAGGGAGATAATTGACCTTCACGGGGATTTAGCAAAAAATCCATGGTACATCAGAAATTTGAGAAAGCAGCAGTTGAGAATATTTTATCGACTTGGTACTGATTAAGGCGTCTGTATTTAAGATTATTTTTTAGTTCTTGTAAGGAATGCTCTTCGGCAGCAGTCATGGTGAGGTGAGGATCTATATGTAGAACTTCGAATGATTTTCGCTCAATAACAATACAATCATCAGATTCCATTGCTAGAATTTTTGACAATAGCAAAAATAAATAAAGCGATTTTAAACAAGAAAAGTATTTCATAAAAACATATTCTTGCAATAATATATTTTATTATTTCACCAACACTATTAATCCCTGGTTAAATTTGCGTACAAAAATACGATTTTTACATCTTTATTAAGAAAAATGATTTAATATTACATAAGATAGTGAGTATATATTTTTATGAAACACTTAATAGTATTTTTAGCTTTTATTTCATTGGATTTTTCTTCTTTATTTTCTTGTTGCTGTAGCCGTGTTTCTGATTACGCAATCGGCGATACCACCGTTCCACCTCAAGAAAGTGCTAGCTCAAAAAAAACCATAGAGATGTGTTATTCTCGGGTTGTAAGTAGACTGAAAACTATTCCTGATCTTCAAACGAATTCATCATTTCTCTATGGAATCAGCTGCATTTTTCATGCTTATAAAAGGAACTACCTACCATCGGCAGGTTGATAAAGCTATTGATGAAACGGCAGAATTTCGGATTGCCGTCGGAGCTAAATTAGAGGAATCCGAGATGCTTATCGAATATAAAAAAGCACCAAATAAGGAAGAAATTTTACGAGCTTTTCAAAATCTTTTGCAATGCAGATTTTCGCTTCTTAACCAAACGTTACAAATTTCATCAGGAGTAACTCCATATGGAGAATTTACACATTATTTTCCAAATGCTGATATGGTAAAAAATCATTTTGTTATAGGACTTATCGAGATTTTAGATGGGCAATTACCAAAAGAAAGAAAAATGTTACCACTCTTGAAAGAAGAATTTGAGAAGATAGGAACTTGGGCAGAAATTTTGCATGCATTTGGTGATCCTCGTGAGAATAACATCCATCATAAAGAAGATGGTGCCTCTAGTTGTTTACCAAGGTGGTTGCCTTTTAACTTTTAGGATTTCTTGCGATACTTTTTCCAAAGCCAGTAGAGGCAACACAGCGATCAGTAACGATTTATACCTTTACCAAGGCCATCATTTGAGAATTACTTTCTGTGAATTGATATTCTTCCTGCTGGCTTTCTCTCTGTTCTAGCCTCGTAAAGTGCTCAACCCCCCATAAAAATCCCAAACTAATTGGCAATGCAATAATCCAAACACCAAAAGAGCCAAAATAATCCACTAGATAAACTAGCCCAAGCGAAGTCACAACATAAACAATTGCGCGAGATATGGCATAAAGCATACTGCTATAGGTAAATCGACAATGCACCGGAAAATAATTAAAAAATATGGCTATTGCTGGTGATGTCTCTAAAGAAAATAGGATTAATAATACTTGCATTGTTACCAAGCCATACAAATTCGTCAGCGGCAACAACGGCATAGCAAGAAAAACAGCACTCGATAAAATTGCCCGTGCCCATAATATTTTCAAAGGAGGTATTTTTTTAGAAAGAAAAATGATTGAAATTCCAACTACAGAACTAAAAAGAGTCACCAAGAAATTATGATTAATAACCTGCGCAGGTGTATAGTGCATAAAATTCTTCAGGCACTCTGCGCTATAGATAAAGATAAGGTAAAAACAAAGAGGCCAACCTGAATAGATAAAGAAGAAAGCTAGCGCTGTTTTCTTAGAAGTTTTTACATGTGGCTCTATTTTAGCCTTCTTATTCGATTGAGCTTTTAAAAAAATTGGTGTTTCTCGTAATTTACGGCGCGCAATAGTTCCTGAGACTGCAATCATTGCTCCTAAAAGAAATACCGCCCGCCAATTTGCTTGACACATAAAAATCAAGCTTGCGGCTGCCAATGCCGCCAAACTTCCTAACTTACATAGTTCATATAACCACGATACAAATCTATAGGATGCTGGAGGCTTCAAAAGTTCAGAAAGATAGATTTCTGCGCCAATAACTTCCCCAGTTGCAGAAAAGCTTTGTAAAACACGACAAGTAATCATCGCTATACTTGCAAATAATCCGATTTCGGCATAAGTGGGCAAAATACTCATAAAAAAACAACTCACCGCCATCATTGTGGTAGAAATAATAATCGCCGCTTTTCTACCCATGTAATCACCAATATAACCAAACAACAGTGCTCCAATTGGCCTGAAAACATATGTCGAGCAGAAGGCAAATGCAGAAAGAATGGCAGCTGTACGTTGATCCGTTTTAGGAAAAAATAAGTCATTCAGAACTACTGCCATATGTACATACAACATAAGGTCAAAATATTCTAAGAATGTACCAATTTGCAAAAGTCCTACTGCATTTTTTTGATCGCTATTTAAGCTAGATTTCATGTTTATCTTAAATCAACATTATTCCGTAGCTATAAGCTGAAATTTCCTATTTGTCGAGATAGTTTGCGCCTTTAAGAAGTACTTTCACGAGGACAGTGAAAATTTTTTATTTTTCACTTAATTTTTTTTGAGGTAACGTTTCCAAAGCCAGTAAATGCCAGCCAATGCAGCAATCACTGAAATCGCGATTAAGAAATAGTGCTCAGCTTTTTCAATATTTTTAAGAAGGGACTCCAGCACATCACCCATTGCGTAGCCACTGTAGCAGCTAATGGTTGTCCAGATAAAAGCAGAAAGAATATTCAAAGGAGCAAAACGTTTATGCTCAACATGAGCTGCGCCAATCACAATAGGGCTAATAACACGAATGCCGTAAATAAAACGAAAGACAAGAATAAACCATTTATCAAAACGATGCAGAAGTTTGAAAGCGCGGTCGGCGCGCGGACGAAACTTAGGAAAGCGCTCAAAGAAACCTGGGCCATAACGCCTTCCAACTAGGAATAGTAACTGATCAACCACCACGGTTGTACAAAAGGTGATAGCCATGACTTTGTAAAAATTTAGATAGCCTAGAGCAGAAAGCGCTGAAGCTGTAAGGATGACGGTTTCACCCTCAACAATCGCGCCTAAAAAAACAGCAATATAACCCCATTCATGAACAAACGATAAAAATGATTCCATGTGTTGTTTAACCTCGCTGAAATTTAATGATAGCAAATCTTGGCCTAAAAATCCATGCTTAAGCAATTTTTAGCAATTGAAATCATACTTTTTTAAGGCCAAGTAAATTTATCCATTGCAGGAAGCATATTCAGATGCGCCTATTCTAGGGGATGGAATAAACCAGACTCGGTTATTTTTAAAATCTTTACCTCTCATAACACTTGAAACAATTCTAATTCGATTTTCATACTCTGCATCATCGCAAGCACCTGAAATTCTTAAAACTTTTCCAAAATGTTGTAAAAGACTGGATTTCAAACGAGTTTCCCCATTGAGATCGCTTGTTATGTCAGCTCCGTGAAAATTTTGATTAAAGTGAAAATAGCCATCAGGTTCTATCCTGGTAACCTCACCTGTTTGAGTATTCGTAACGACAAGATCAAGCTCACTACACAAATTTGGATCGTACACGTTATCTTCCACTTTGTAATGAGCACTTGATAATTCTCTCTTTACTCGTATTTCAAAACCGGATGGTTTCGTTTTCTTTACAGGCTCACTGTTGATTACCTCCCTCAAATCTAAAATTACTTTTCTGTGCTTTCTTAATTCATCTGTTGGCATTTCTTGGGTAAGATCAAAGCAAGAATTTGCCGATGAACCTGTTTCAGGTTTGCAAATAAAATCGAGAAGTAAACTTCGATACAAATTCTTTTTGTTGGGAATAGCATCTTTTATAAATCGTTTTCTTTGCTCATGATCAGCATAGGTAGCCAGCAGATCTGCAAGGGTTGTAGTTGCTGTATCAAGTGGAAAAACTAATGTTCTTGAATCAAATTGACTTTTAATATTTGAAAATGCTTTGCTACTCATCATGTTATAACCAATGATGATATTGGTTAGAATTTTTGCAATCTCTTTCTTCTTATAAAAACCTAAGCTTTTTTGAATTTTTTTTCCTTTATATTCAACAATTCTTCCTAAGTGCTCATGGAACTCAAAACCCAAAGAAGCATCTAAAGAGGAAAAAGAAGAAGTCGATGTTTCCTCGAGGTTTTCCTGCTCTGGACAAGTAGGATGAAAAGTACAAGCTCCAAACGTTTGTTGCTTTGGAAAATACTGAGACTGTGCCATCGCATAGAATAATCTTGTGTATCCTAAATCACCTAAACCGGGAGGCTCATGATTGTAAGTCCATAGCTGATACTCAAGCGCATAAAAAAGATAGTGATTAGAAAATAAACACTCTGAAAGAGAAATAGTGCACTCAATAATGAGAGGCAAATCACTTTGATTAAAAGATTCAGCGACTAAATTACTATACATCCAAGAAGATATTTTTCTTAGTTTTGCTTTAGAGTTTTTTCCTAAAGGAAGAATGTAACCTGTTTGCTCTCTATATGTATCGATTGCTGCCTTAAATTTGTTTATTGAAGCAAGCTGATCCCTTACTGACATTGGTTCAATAGTTTCTGTTAGCCAAGACGGGTTGTTACGTTTTATTAATTCATCTGTATCATTAGCATGAGGAATTGCAGCGCTTGCAAATACATACATGGGATACATTCCCACAAGTAACAATAATATTTTTAATGATTTATAGATAAAATTCATAGCAACATTCCTAGATCTCTTATGAGTTCTTTTGCATTACAACGATGAAACAATGCGTTCGAGAGTAGTGTTTTGTCAATAGCAGTCCAAAAATCTAAGCGCAGTATTTTTACGTGGGCTAGATCAATAGGCAGAGAAAAAGCGTCTTATACTCACTCCTATGCCCAGTAACACCACAAAAATACCAACCCAAAAGAGGTTAATAAGCGGTTTGTGGGTGAGTTCGATTTTTGCCCTTCCTTCTTCTTTAAAAACGGTGGCGTGAATATCATCAAGACCTACACGTGTGATGGCGGTCTGATGCTTGGTGGTATGGCTGATATGAAAGTGTTGGATCTCTGGTTGCAACAATTTTTCACCTACTGAAATAGTGAAGATTTCTTTAGTGACATTTGGTGATTGCTGGATCCCGCGGTCAAGCCGTGGGACGTCATGCTTGATCGGATAAGATGCAAAAGCTGGGGGCAAGTGGTTGAGATCAACCTCAAGTTTGGTGGTAAAAATTTCAGCATGCGAGGCGCCTAAAATACAAAGCCCCACGCCTAAATGCGCTGCGACGAAGCCCTTGGAGAAGATATTTTTTGCATGATTGAGTGAGCTAGTAATTATCCAAAATGCGATAAATGTTGATGCGATAGCTAAAAAATGTAGGTGCGGTTGCATCGTAAAGCACCATAAACTTGCGCACAACATAGCTGTAATAAAGCTCCACACATGTGCTTTCATGCGTGGCGCAAGGCCAGCGAAAGCAAGGCCGATGAGTAAAGCTGGGTTGATGTATTGATGAAAAAAATGTTCATCAATGGTGATGTGCATTTTAAAAAAAATTCGCGCCAAAACTGGCATAAGAATGAGGGCGCAGAGGATGATAATGGCATATAAAAAACCAAAAGCCGTCAAGGTGCGGAAGGTATTCACTGGGCCCCGTCCCTCGACGGGGAGACTAGAGAAGTTATGATCTGGATTCTCACGCCTCTTATGGAGGCTCAGAATGACGATCGATATAATGACTACAATAAGCGTGCATATACCGAGCCAAATGCCGTTAAGGGCATCAAAGGCAAAACTGTGCACTGATACAAGTACACCTGAGCGCACGAGCGTAAGACCTAGCATGACCATGGGAAATGCGGTAAGTAAGCAGGTGCGTAAGTGTTGTGGATTCTTTTTTGAAACATGGACAGCTGCTGCCAGAGCAAGCCAGGGAAAGAGCGAGACGGTTTCAACTGGATCCCAAAACCAGAAACCTCCCCAGCCGAGCTCACCGTAGGCCCAGCGCGACCCAAGCACAAGACCAAGCGTGAGCAAGAAAAAACATAGGCGTGTATAAAAGCGAATGTTGGGGTGGTCTGGTGTGAGGCAGGCTTTGATCCACAGTAAAAAGCATAAGGTTTGGCCAGCATACAAAATAGGAGGATGGATCATCAGATAGGGATTTTGCAGCGCTGGGTTGAGATCTTGTCCTGATGCTATTTTCACAGCAAGAACGCTAAAAGGATTTGCCGCAAGATACATGTAACCGCCGATGAGCAGCAAAGTGAATGAGGCCAAACGGATAGAATCTGCATGGCGCAAGCGTGTTGCCCACGCGGTGAGAAAGGTGAAAAAGAGCAGCATCGAGCCTTCGTGATTGCCCCAAAGGCCAGAGATTTTGTACAGCAGCGGCGTGTGTTGGTGGGAATTCAGCCAGACGTTGGCGATTTCAGTAGAGCTAGAGATATAGAAATAGAGAAGCGTTGCAAGGGCAAAGGCGCTGATGCAAAAAGGAAGGATGAACTGGATCCCGCGATCAAGTCGCGGGACGTCGGAACGGCCTTCAGAAACTGGATCCCGGCCTTCGCCGAGACATCTACGTGGAAGTATTCCATGACGCAGATCACGGGATTTAGTGACTAATATATTGCGCGCTAGAATGATAGCGAGCACGGCGAAAAGTGCGTCGATAAGATAGGTTAAAAGAAGGGTTGTGTTAGAATGAAACATGTTCATTTTCTCTCATACCATTCCCATGAAGAAAAAGGATTATAGCGCCGTTTAAGCCCCATCAGTGCTATTTGATCACCAAGAATGATATCATGAGCATCTATAATAGCCTGGCTAGCGTAAGACCAAGCTACGTATTTGACGTGCTCACCAACATTTGCATTTTGTGGCACTTTACTGCCATTTTCAGTCTTCAGGAAAAATGGCACATATTCGGGTAATTGGCGCACCCATTTGATTTGCAGAGAATGTGGTATACATCTGGGGTCTAAAGAATTTTTACTTAAAACATCTTTAAGTATTCGAAGATCTTGATCTGTTAATTTGGATAAATGCAAAACAAGCTCTAATGTTTTATGTTTGTCCATAGAATCAAAATCTCTTAAAAGATTTTCTATTAGAGATATTGGTAATCTGCGACGTCTTTGATATTCTTCCTCGCGTATTTGCTGTGCTTCTTCAAAGTTTCTCCAATCTGTTCTTATAGGATACAACGTTTGACTAAATAACAAGGCAACCAAGACATATTTTTTCATCGGACGCTCAACTATTTATTTTTCAACTTAATACAAAACGTGCCAAATAAACACAACAGAGAATAAAAATAAATTTAGGATCGTCATATTAGTAAAGGTTATTCTATTTCGCATTCTTCTTTTTTAAATCTAGACAATAAATAAATAATCCATCACCATTATTAGGACTATATAAATATTTAATAAAATTTTAAGAATAATTCTTTAATTTTAGAATGATAACAATTTTTTATGATTAAGGAGAATTTTGATGAAAATTTTAAAAGCGCTTTTTACGTTTCTTTTTGTAAGTTTTATCGCTCAAGCTTGGGCAGCTGATACCTTTGACGGTTTAGAAGGAGGTGGTGTTAATGAAAGAAGAACTACTCAGAATACCTTTTTGAGCCAAGCAATGAATATGCTTCAACGAGGCGAAGAAGGCGCTGCATGCGTGACTACACGTACATTAAAAACATTAATTCCAGGCGTTATAACAGCTGCGTTTGTTGGTCTTGGAGCATTCTTAGTACAAGATTATAGAAGTAGAACAGCTGGTGATAGCTTCTCAGACATTTGGGTAGATTGCCCGAAGACAACCAGTGGAGTCGGCAACCATTGCGAACGCATGCAACAAGAAGTTGTATGGGGTGCTATATTTTTAGCTGGAGGCCTTTTCTCAGCAGGTTGGACTGCGTGCACCTTATTTACTGGCCAAATTTGCGGCGATTAAAAGAGCATTTTTATAAATTCGACGCAAGAATTTAAAAATATTGATATTATTCAATGGATCCCGGCCATCGCCGGAACGTCTACGTGGCAGTATCCATGACGCAAATCACGGGATTTAATGACGAAAATATTACGCACTAAAATGATGGCAAACACATCGAAGAGTGCGTCGATAAGATAGGTTAAAAGAAGGGTTGTAGTTGCAAAGCGAAATTACCCCCCAATTACCATAATTCACTAAAACGTGTACCTCGGAGACAATTATAACCCTCAAAATACTGAGGATTGTCAGCAATAAATGCCTTTATATGCCTATCCCAGCTTTGTTGCTTTATTGCGAGTAATTCATTCGCGGTTTCTTTAAAAGCATAAGCATTAAAGAGAATCTCGTTATTTTGCTTTAAAATGGTTTCCAAATACGTACGCTGACTTTTATTAAAGCTTAAAAGGGAATTTATTAAATAATCTTTTTCAATCTCATTCAAAGCTAAAAGATGCTGTCCCCAAACGCGTCCGGCCATTGATCTAATATCAGCAATTTCGTCATTTTCTGCTGCATCTAACCAGTATATAGATCGGTGAGGATTCGAAAGAATGTTCGCTATCCTACGATTGTCTGATGAGGCTGATTTCTCCTCTTCCATCGCGTAAAGATTGGAAAAAATAGCTACAAGAAAAATTGCATATAAAAAAATACGAACTTTTTGCATGAAAAACTAGATAATCACCTTTATGAGAGCTAAAACTTTTTTAAATCCTAGGCAAGAAATCTTTAAGAATAGAGAGGATGACCTCTACTAAGATGAGGATGATAATGACCCACTCGAGGAAAGATGAGTGGGCGTGCTTGAGCTCGTTACTGAGGATTTCGTACAGTTCGTGCACAACGTTGAGCTTATCATTGAGGATGTTTAGGCGGACTTGGATATCAAGAAATTCGACTGACATTTGGTAAATGGGCTCGTAGCGCGGGCGTTTCCAGAAGAATTCGGGCGTATCGAGAGCAAATGATTCGAGATTGATGGAGTTTTTTTGACTAAATAATTTGCCAATATGCTGCGAGATTTTTTTGCGCGATAAACTGATTTTGCCTTTTTCTGCAAGCTCTGCCGGAAGGTGGCGGGTGCGCTGAATGGTTTGATCAATATCATGCTCAAACGCTGCAAGTTTTGCGGATTGAGAGAGCCCATATGAGAGGGAAATTTTTAGAATAGGATCTTCGGATTGTAAAATGATGCGATCTTCTTCTTCATCAATAATTGTTTCTACACCATATTCGTACGCAAAAGTATCTTCTTGAATGCTTCCCAAAGGTAACTTCAAAAACGGATTTAGAAGCTTCAAGGTATCGCGTTCTTTATCAACCGTATAGCCCCAAAAAACAACAGCTCCGTAGCCGAAGACGCACAACGTTTGCTCTTTGCCCATGGAAAGCATAATGACTTCATCATAGGATTGCGCAGTTATTGCGGCTGATCTGAGACTTTGAAAAATCCCATTAATATCATACGCAACACCTGCACAGTAAGAAGCACATCGCATAAATTATTACTCAGCTATATGAACAACTTTTGAGCCATCCATTTTAACCGCGTACTTCATGGCTTTGACTTTATCAGGAAAAGGCCCCATCAGCAGACGATAAAAAACTTGACCATCTTCAGTTTCAAATTCTTTGATTTGGGATTTCATGTCTTTTAAGTTGTACTTCTTTTGGCGGCGTTTCCATTCGGAAAGTGCAGCTGCTTCGGATTTAACGGTAACCATTTGCACGTAGTATCCACCTTTTGTTACGTCAGGTTTCACTGTGTCTTGAACAGTTTCCGATGTTTGAGCCACAACAGGAGCAACTGCTGGAACAGATGTACCTGCAGGCACTGTCTGTTGCTGCATTTGTGGATTCACAGGAACTTGCTGAATTGGTATTCCTTGCTGCTGCCCAGCCATTTGCTGCGGTGGCATTGGTTGCATTTGTTGTGGGTGCTGCATAACTGGAGCTCCTGGAGCATTTTGCATCACCGGCGCCTGCATACCTCCAGCACCAGGAGCGTTATACATTGGTTGACCTGCCATTTGTTGAGGAGCCATTTGCTGCTGATTTGGGTCCATTGGAGGTTGCTGCTGCGTTTCCATAGATGGTGCTTCCGGAGGAGGAAGCAAACGCTCAGGTGGAGCGGAATTTGTATCACCATCGGTAATGCGGTCATAAATTAGTTTATCCTGGTACGGGATATTAATACCACCACGATGATCTGGGCGAACTTTATGCGGCCCTGCTTCTGCATGGATAAGCGGTGGCGTATCATAGGTGGGAGATTTCGCCCATTTATAAGCAAACCAAGATAGGCCTGCAATTAGAGCAACGCCTGCTACGGCCACTAATAAACGAACGGGTGAGCCTTCTTCTTGTTCACTTTCAGGCTCTTCAAAACCGGTATTTGCTTGATTTTCTCTCCAAAATCCAAGGGAGCGCACATCTTCTTGACCGTATCCTTGAGGCGCTTGATAGCCTTGATCTAGATTACTAAGCTGGCTGGCCTGAACGGGATGCATATATGGTCCATATTGTGGCGCCTGCGGGTTTTGCATGCCATACGGATTATTAGTTGGAGCATTCATTGGAGGTTGTTGTGGATGACGAAACGCCATGCCTTGCTGCATTTGTTGAGAGGGATAAAAATTTTCTTCCGTAGGCGCAAAATATGGTTGATTTGGGTAATTCCCCGCTTGCATGCTAGGTTGCATACCTGGTTCTTGCTGTTGAAAATACGGGTGCGTATTATAATTGCCCACATTTTGGTTGCCCAAAGTTGGGTCGTATCCTTGTTGGGGACCCATTTGAGGATAGCCAGGATTATCTGAAAACAACTGTTGTTGACCGGCTGCATTTTGGAAAAATGGCTCTTGCTGAGGTGATTGATCGTTCACATCGCCCCGGCGCCGAAATCTAAATGACATGTTTTAAGCTCCTCAAGTATTTAGGATAGATTAAACTCTTATCTTATAAGATAGTATGTTCTGATGCCAATTGCAAAAAAATGATAAAAGTAAAATGGTAACGCACGGTTAAATCACAAAACTAAAAATCGCTAAATATTGCGCATAACTCTTTTCGTTTACTCATTTTTTTAAATACTTGAATTCGGTTATGAATTGACTCGTTTGGCGGCCCACAAAATTCTGGCCATTGCTCTTGTAAGGTTTGATATGCTTCGAGCATACCTATACCGTCTGTTACGTGAATAGCTGCTTTAAATGTTTCTTGTGTATAATGCTGTTCAATCCAATCTTTCATTAGATCGACTAATGGTTGATACTTTGTTTTTCCTTTTTTAATTTCTCTACAGTAGGTTCCTAATCTGTAAAAAACTGAGGTAAAATTTAAAGAACCACCGTAGACATCAAGAATAGCCATAATACCCTTTGCGTTTCTTTCTTTAAACAAACCAATATCGAGTTGAAGTGCCTCCATTTGAAAAACACTTTCTGGATTATTTTTTGCTTTTTCTAAAAGCAATTCCACATAAGGTTGCTCCAAACGAAACCTTTCTTCTTCCAAACGCCGACAACGAATTTCTTCATTTGAAAGCGGCCACTGCGAAGGAGCTACTTCTAGCCTTTCTAATAGCGCCTTACAACCACTTACTGTGCTAAATTTTTCTTCTTGTAAGGGATCACTTGCGGCTGGAGGTAGGCAGTTTTGATTATAAATATATTTTTTGAGCTCTACCATTTCGGGATCATGTCCGCGATAGCATAGAACTTTTCGCTTAAATTCAGCCTGCAGATTTCCCAACCACGCAGGAGATGTCGCTTGCAGATAACTAGACGTTATACTCATAAAAACAAACAAAAAGGATATTTTTTTCATAACCATTCCAGTCTAAAAGAACTGCATTCACTTTTTAAATTGCATAATACCATAATTAACGCTTTCCAAAAGCTTATTTCTGCTACTGGGTATGGATCAATAGAAAACCGAAAGACATTACTATTTCTCAATAAAAGAGACCTCTCTCATTCAGATATAGAACTTTATTATATGATACATAATGTTATCGTTGTTCAAGGGGAAGGATTCTCTCCCTTTACACAGGAGGCTCAGAAAAACTTAAAGCTTATACTTCAAAGTCAAAAGCCCCTTTTTTTAATTTCTTCTGGGAATTTCCTTATAAAAGATGCGCACCTAGTTCGAGGATCAACACATGCTGTGCTTTAAAATGCTCAGCGCTTTTCTTTAAAGAAATCGGTCATAATTTTGCTGCATTCTTTTTCTAAAATGCCGCCAATGACGTCGGGTTTGTGATGAGAGTGCTCAAAAATTTTGGGGCCGTGTTCAACTCCGCCGGATTTGGGATCGTAGGCACCAAAAACAAGCTTACCAACACGCGCTTGGGCAATGGCTGCAGCACACATCGGACACGGCTCAAGTGTTACAAAAAGCGTGCATTCGTTTAAGTATAGGGTTTGCAATTTATAAAAGGCTTGCGAAATGACAATAAGCTCTGCGTGGTGAAGAGGATTACTATCAGAAATACATTCGTTGTGAGCTTTGGCGATAATTTTTTCGTTTTTAACGAGCACCGCTCCCACGGGGACTTCATTACGTGATATAGCAAGCACCGCTTGTTCTAGAGCACGATGCATGAGTGTATTCATTATTCCATACCTTTACGCACAATGTTAAAGAGCATATAGCAAAAAATGCGATGCGTTGTTAGCTGTTTATTTTGATAGGTATCACAGCATAATTATGGGGAAATGAATAGCAGGAGCGATAAAGCTCCTGCTTGATTGTTATTATGGACTATATATTAAGCTGTTGCTGGGAATACTGTTATGTTACGTGCCCATGTTGCACCAGCACCGAGGTTTATGCTTGATCCACCTTGCATACCTACATCGCCAACAAGGGCCACGTCGTTGTCTGTCGGTACAGAAATAGTTGGGTGTGCTGCTAGTCCATCGCCATCAGTAAAAAAGTATACAAAATTCCCAGTAATCGCTGCAAGTGGATCTCCTGTAATATTCCAAAACGTAAGTGGCACTCCGCCATATGTTAAACCTTGATCAGTTGTATCGTTTGTTGACCACCATGATGCCCAACTTGTATTCCACGGATGAACTGGAGCCCATGCTATATCATTTGGACCTGAGTTAAATCCTGTTAAGTTTACTGGCCAAGGCAATACATCAGATCCAGATTTAAAGTATCCATCATCCACATCAAAACTATAAGTTGTCGTTTCTACTAATGCAGCACCAACTTTCTTTCCCGCATCAACCGCTACAACGCCGCCGGTATCAACGGTTAATGAAGAGGAAACTTGACCACTGGTAAGCCTTAAATCTACCCCATTGGCGATTTTAAGAGGAGCAACTGGTGTTTTACCATTATTCACATGAAATTCACCGTGATTTACATTAATACCACCTGCTGTCTCGGCGCTTAAGTCCGTCGTCACGGTTACTAAACTGTTTACCACACTTTCTATCGCTAACTCTCCAGAGCCTATCAAATGCGTAAGGTTCACCGCATCGGTTGTTTGTACTTCTAATGCGCCATCTTGATCCATCGCTAGAGAAGCAACATTTCCTCCGGTGGTTACAATTAAATTACCACCGTTAAGATGCATATAGGCCCCTGTTGCTATTGGAGCGCTTGAGCTCATGGAGATTTTACCTTTGGTTACTTGCACATTTTGCGTTGCAGAGCCATCAAAGGTACAGACTGCATCGCTATCATTACCAACAAACTTAATTTCACCCGTTACTGGACCTGAGAAGTGCGCGCCTGTGGTGAAATCAACTTCAACCGAACAGAAAAGTTTACGAATCGTATTGTTATTCGTATCTGATACGTAGATATATCCTAACACATCCACTGCAAGACCAGTTGGAGCATTAAAGCGAGCGGCAGAACCTATGCCATCACTTGATCCTGATGATCCTGCCAAACCTGCAATCGTGGAGACGCTGTATGTACCAGCATTATTTGTAAGCTTACGGATGGTGTTGTTGCCTTGGTCTGCCACATACAGATTTCCAGATGCATCAATAGCAATGCCCAAAGGGTTGTTAAATGTAGCAGCTGTTAATCCATCTCCATCAACAGAGCCAGATGATCCTGATATACCTGCAATGGTAGATATTGTAACAGTTGGAGTTATTTTCTTGATAGTATTATCACCGCTGTTTGTCACATACAAGTTCCCAAAAGTATCCATAGTGATTCCTTGTGGCGCATTAAGGCCGTTTACAAAAGTACTTACAGCACCCGTAGAAGTGATTAAACCTACGTAATTTTGGCCACTATCAGTAAAGTAGATATTATCTCCGGCATCAACTACAAAATTTGCAGCATTATACCCCCAGCTACCGGAACGAATATCTGCCTTGTTTCCGTGTTCATCAATTATACCAATGCTTCCAAACGAATCAGCAACCAATATATTTCCCTTGTATAACGTAGTGGTAGTTGCGGGAAAATCTAGGCCATGAGAGACATAACCAAGGGTAGAGACATTATATACACTCCCAGAGGTTGTTATTTTTCGTATAGGGTAATATTGTTCCCAAGACAAAGAACGATTTACATCAGGAACATACAAATTGCCAGAAGAATCTATGGAAAGCATTTGAGGAAGGCTAAATCGTGCTGCATTTCCTCTTCCATCAACATCATCTGCATCACTTGAGCTTCCTGCGATGGTTTCAACTTGATAACTTGCTGCAAGATTTGTAGACAAACCCAAACCAAGCGCAATGGCCATCGACCATTTTGTAAAATACTTTTTCATCATTCCTGTCTTTCAAAAAAATTAAATAACAGGAATAGCTTCTCAAAAAGTAATTAAATACTTATTAATAGTTTTTTAATTATTTATTAATGTAATTTAAATTTTTATTTTAATTTTTCTATTGTTTTATTTAAACAAAAACCCCGACCAAAAAATGATCGGGGAAGTTGGGAAGAATTTTTATATTAAGCTGTTGCTGGGAATACTGTTATGTTACGCGCCCAGGTTGCACCAGCACCAAGGTTTATACTTGATCCACCTTGCATACCCACAGCACCCACAAGGGCTACGTCGTTGTCTGTTGGTGCAGAAATAGTTGGGTGTGCACCTGTAATTTCACCAAAACCTACCCAATACACCGACCCATCAACCCATTCACCATTTTGAATATGAGCGCCACCAGAATAATTCAGATGAACTCCTCCGTAGCTTAGACCTTGATCTTCAGTATCATCGGTCAACCAATTAGGATTACCATCGGTTTCAGCGTACGGCACATAACTTTTAAGGTCTATAGGCCAAGCTATTTGAGTCGAACCAGATTCAAAATATCCATCTACTGGAATAAAACTATAAGTTGTCGTTTCTACTAATGCATCACCTACTTTCTTTCCCGCATCAACCGCTACAACGCCGCCGGTATCAACGGTTAATGAAGAGGAAACTTGACCACTGGTAAGCCTTAAATCTACCCCATTGGCGATTTTAAGAGGAGCAACTGGTGTTTTACCATTATTCACATGAAATTCACCGTGATTTACATTAATACCACCTGCTGTCTCGGCGCTTAAGTCCGTCGTCACGGTTACTAAACTGTTTACCACACTTTCTATCGCTAACTCTCCAGAGCCTATCAGATGCGTAAGGTTCACCGCATCGGTTGTTTGTACTTGTAATTTACCATCTTGGCTCATTGCTAGAGGACAGAGATTTCCACCCGCGGTTACAATTAAATTACCACCGTTCAGGCGCATATAGTGCCCTGACGCTATAGGATCTCTTGAGCTCATCGATACTTTGCCTTTGGTTACTTGCACATCTTGTGTTGGTGAGCCATCAAAGATACAGACGTCATCATCATCGCTTCCGACAAACTTAATACCGCCCATTACTGGACCTGAGAAGTGCGCGCCTGTGGTGAAACTAACCGCAACAGAAGGGAAAAAGAATTTACGCACCCAATTAGCGCCACTTTCTGCCATATACAGATTCATGTCTTCATCGACGAAAAGTCCTCGAGGGCTATTTAATCCCGTGACCAAGGTACCTGGACTTGCAGCACCATTTTGTCGCACTAAGATAGAGCCAGCACCTGTGTTCGCAATATAAATGTTATTCAATGAATCAACATATACACCATATGGATCACTTAATCCTGAAATAAAATTAGTGTTATACGTGCTAGTTGAAGCATTATACATAGCAATGGCACCTAAATTAGGCTCTGCCACATACACATTTCCCAGAGAATCAATGCTTATGGCTTTAGGATTTACCATTCCCATAGCACTTGTCACTAAATTAGCAACATCTATACTTCCATCACTATTGTATTTATCAATGTGTGCAGGAAAATTAGCACCTATATACAGTTTATTGTTTCGATCAATGCCTATAGTTTGAGCACAAATTCCTGAAATAAAACTCGCGTTATAGGTATGCGTAGTTGTAGTATACATCCCTACTCGCCAGTTATCTTGATCAGCCACGTAAAGATTATCATCGGAATCTACGCAGATACCTTGGGGATTATTTAACCCACTAATAAGAGTAGAAATGACGCCACTTGTGTTAACTTGGCGAATAGCATTATTTCCAACATCAACAATATACAGATTGCCTATAGAGTCTCGTGCAACAGCATAAGGATTTGATACTTTTGCAGAAACGGCGGACCCACCATCCCCTGAATAGCCTGCGGTGCCATCACCAGCAAGAATTTCGTTGGAAATTGCGTCAAGATTTGTAGATGGCACCAGTCCAAGCACTACAACCACCAACCATTTTGTAAAAGAATTTTTCATATTCCTGTCTTTCAAAAAATTAAATAACAGGAATAGTTTTTCAAAAATTAATTAAGTTGATGTAAATATAATTAAAATAAATATATAATATAATTTGTATTTTTATTCAAATTTTTCTATATTTTTAAATAAATAAAAAATCCCAAACTAATAACATCTATTCGGAAAAAATCAATCAGCTAGGAAATGTTGCAGCACCCAACGCAGCAATACAAAGAGCTAGTACGAGGTTCCGCAACCAAGCTACTGGACGTCAGAGAAAGCAAGCAACAGAACGATTAAAGGTTAATCTGTCATCACGACCATAGCGATAGCCTTGTGTGGCGATCTTTAATGAGGATTGCCAAGTAGCTTACGTTCCTTGCAAAGACATTCCTTATTTCACGACGTTTTACCTTGCTGTTAACACATTGTTAACTAATTTAATTACAAAAAATTAAAATAATCCGTAAAAAATACCCCTGAAACCAAGTAAAACCGCATTCATGCAACACCGCCACTTATCCCCAACTTCTGTGGATAAATCATTGGATAAATCCTGAATGAATTCATTTTCTCTAGGCCTGGGTTCGCGTCTCTTCCCTCTGCTCAAAAAACAGGCTACTGCTCCCTTTTGCCTTCTTTTCTGCTCTTTTTGAAAAAAATTATCAAAAAAATTTATTTAATTTTAGTCAAACTATTTATTCCTAAATTGGTGAAAAAAATCTGTGGATAAGTCGATGTCAATACCAAAATTATTGATTGACATCTTTTTTTTTGCGAGGCATTGTGGCTTTTTTATATGAGATTTTCCTTGAGATATCCAGATGAGCATTGAGGTACTTTATAGGGATGCCTTGATGTTGGCTATTAATAAACCGTCTGGCCTACCCGTGCATAAAGGGGCGGGAAGAAAAATCGCCACGCTTGAAGATTACTTAGATGATTTACGCTTTGGACTACCTAAAAGGCCAGAGCTTGCGCATCGCTTAGATAAAGATACGACAGGTTGTTTAATTCTGGGGCGAAATAAGGTTGCGCTTAAAAGATTAAGCGAACTTTTTCAACAGCATCTTATTGAAAAGACGTATATTGCTATTGCCCATGGGGTGATTGAGAATAACCAAGGTGAGATTAATTTACCGATCGCTAAAAAATCTCGTGATAAAAAATCATGGTGGGGAAAGATTGATGATAATGGTCAACCGTCGCTTACCCATTATGAAGTGCTAGCGCGATCTGATACAGCAACGCTTGTAAAGCTTATTCCCATTACAGGACGTACCCATCAGTTGCGCATTCATTTGCAAGCCCTGGGATATCCGATTGTGGGAGACCAAATCTATGGCCAAAAAGATAAAGAGAATTCGCTTTGCTTGCATTGTTATGAGATGAACGTGCCATTATACGCGAAAAAAGAGAAGATTTTGCCGCATGCGCCATTGCCA
>VFQS010001047.1_pt1 | contig 26864 bp, 29 predicted proteins | sample 3512361 | NCBI WGS metagenome assembly VFQS01 (sample SAMN10412375, study PRJNA504923) | tailings metagenome | isolation source: Relicate 1 Philex TSF3 active mining | place: Philippines
AAGACCAAATGGAAGAGGTTGATAAGATGGAGAGAGAAATTAGTGGAGGTATGATTTATGGAGGTGTATTAAGTATGACTGACGCACAAGGAAATCCTTTACCACCAGAACTACGACGAAAGAATGGATTAATAAATAGATTAAATCAATCGTATGATTTATTAGCAAACCAATTGGTTGATTTAATAGATGCGAATAATCCAGACGCTCTTGCTGATTTGGAAGATATTAACGATGGTATGAATACATTACGAGATGATTTAATAACATTAGAAGACCAAAGAGAAGCAATGCCTATGAATGAGTTTCAAAGAGAAACAAAAAGATTGTTTAATACTTTAACTCGTTATTTTAGAGAGGCTCAAAGAATGGAAGGAAATCCTCCACCAGATGAAGGCGAAACTGATGTAGAAGGTTTTGGAATTGGTAAATCAAGACCAGTCGCACCAGAGCCAGAACCAGAGCCAAAGCCAAAGCCAAAGCCAAAACAATTTACAAAAGGAAAGTTTCCAAAAAAAATATCAGTAAGACCAAAACTAAATAGAATTATTGATATGGCTACACCAGAAGATGAACTGCTATTTGAACAACCAAGTAATTATAAACGAAATAAATATTTGGGCGATATGGGTAAGATGGAAGGTTCTGGTATGCGTAGTAGCGACACTTGTTTCACAGAGAAGGAAGTCCAAGACTCATTGAAGAAGATGGCCGAATGGGTGAAAGAAGAACCAGTTGAACCCACTAGAAACGAAATCACAGCCAAAGCCAAAGCCGAAATTACATTATTGAAGAGCAAGAAGCGAGGTTTTGATAAAGCAAAGCAATCGACAAAGCCTTATGCTTATGAGCGAGAGGCACATCAACAAGCAATCAAAGAAGCATATCCAAGAGGACGCGGACTAACCAAAGGGTCGCAAGAGGCCAAAGACTGGGGAGCTAAGATGAGAGCGATGAGAGGTAAGCGATCCGCCAAGCCGACGCATAAAAAGACGATGAAATGCTGTAAAATGTGTGCCGGAAATGGTTGCTATTGTTGCGAATAATCCAAAATTAAGCAAATTGCTTAAAATAACTTAATTTAAACTGAAAATTAAGCTATTTAATGGGCTACTGGCTTAAAAAAATTAATTTTTTTAATGAACTCCTATTAAAATACCTTAAAAATAGATAATATTAACCATTTTTAAGCCAAATATTAAGCTTTTTGCTTAATTATCTACACTTTCGCTACTGTCGGCCTCATTATAGACCACTTTTATAGGCTCTTCGTCGCTTCCTCTGTCGCAAACCGCTGTCCCACTGCTTACTTGGGCTCCTTGAAGCATAGACATTGAAATAACTCGTCTCTTAACCACTCCATCAATGCCGTCTTGAAATAAAAAGTTGGTTCTCACTTCATAGCCCAATACAATATGGTCTATCGCCATACTTTCGACCTCATACATAGTAAGAAACTTTGTATCATAATGTCTATTGATTGCGTCCATACCATTACACACTTTAAACTTATCTGGCTCACCAGTAGCCCAGACCTTCGTATCCATCTTCATTGATGTATTGCTCAAATGGAGCACTAAATTGTCCTTAAACAGAAAAGGGTTCATCGTATATTATAGCCATAGATTAAAAGATGGCTAAATTAAACGGATTCGCTAAATATATTATACAAAACCAATTTAAAAAGAGGCGTATATACTAACTATATCAGTATGAACACACTTTGTTTCTTCTACAACACTAAAACCGAACTAGCGAACATTATGTTCTCGCTAAACAGCATTAGAGTCCAGAACTCTGCCGACTTCACTTCATATCTTTGCCGAGTCGTCAAACCATATACCGACAAGACGCAAGGCGGACGCAGAGTAAATGGAAACTGGTGTTGCGTCATTGATGTCGCCAACAAAGAACAATGCGACCAAATATTTGAAACCTCTAATGCTATTTATTTTCACCAAGGCATTGAGAAACGCTTACAGTCCAGAAGCAGATGGGTCTCTGTTGCCGACCTAGTTAATATGGATAAGATGCCTATGTATTACAGTCTTGATACTAAACCACCTATTGAGATTGAAGGCAATGCGAATAAATTAGAACAAGCTTGTATTTCTCTTATTGCCGTTTTGAATAAGCAGACCAATGATGCTGATAAGGTCGCTCTTGCTCAAAGCTGGTTTCAATTCACCGCTCAAAAGCATTTCAATTGTGTCGTAAAGACGCTTTGCGATTGCGGTAATTGTATCAAAACCAGAACCAGTGAAGAAGAGAAGACCATTGACGACCGCCTAAAAGTTGTCTGCGACTATTTCAACTCCTCTATTGGAGAAGAAGACTTGGATATTATGGAAGCTCATATGAAAAGCGAATTAAACCAATTGCCTTAAATACTGGACTGGTATATTCACTATCTTCTCCCATTTGTTTCTACGTCTATCAAAATTATCTGTTATTTTAAAAGTATCAAATAATTGTTTTTCATACTCAACACACCAGACACCATCTATACAGTTGAACACCATATACAGTTTCTTGCCTTCCGCTTGGTGATTCATTTTGTGAGCCGAGATAAACATTGTCGAATACTTATTATGAGTTAGATCCGGACGCGTCTTTACCTCCCATCTATTATCATTCTCGTCGTCAAAATCCCAACCGCAATAATCATTATGAAGTCGCTCCTTAGTGTTCATTATGTCTTTACTGTCTGGAAAGTTTCGCTGTAAAAATGGAAGCACATAGTTCTCGCCTTTCATTCCAATCTGGACGGCATATTCTATGGAGTTGGTTGTTGTTAGTTTATTGGTCGCAATCGCCTTAATCATTCTATATTTTATACAAAGTTAATAATTCCCTAAATTAAACGAGAATGGGCGTTAAGTTCAAAGATTAATTTTTCTAGTCATATTTTATAGATGCGAGTTTTAGAATTGTTTAAAGGAACCGGTTCAGTTAGTAAAGCAATAATGCTAAACTATCCAGACTATGAAATTATAAGTTTAGACATATTATCAAAATACAATCCCACTCATTGTTGCGATATAATGGACTTTGATTACAAACAATACCCAGTAGGTCATTTTGATATTATCTGGGCTTCCCCAGAGTGTAAAGTATTCTCAGTGGCTCAGTATCGGTTAATGGGGCGTAATTGGAGAGATATGGAGCATCTCAAACAAGTTAGACGAGAAAATGAAAAATATGTATTGCGAGCGGTAGAAATAATCGAATACTTAAAGCCTAATTGGTGGTTCATTGAGAATCCATTTTTCTCTGCGATGAAAGACATTGAGAAAATGAAATCATTACCATCGTATCGCTTTGATTATTGCCGATTTGGATATTCTTATAAGAAACCAACTAGGATATGGACAAATAGAATATTTAATAATGTTGTTTGCTCTTGTAATGGTAAGCATAGCGGAAGAATTGGTGGTAAAGAAGAGCGAAACAAAGAAGAATACAAAACAAGAGAAGACGCTCGGTATAGCATACCTCCAACTCTTTTGAAACTACTTTTGACCTAAACCCAAAAACCCAAAATTGAAAGGACAGATGGTTGATTCCCCAAAGTGAAAACACTCATCTACCAATTACCAGATTTAAGAAAATTGGTAGTAGTTAGTTGGTTGCTCGCGCGTCAGTATATTTAGTCATTTTTGGGTTTATTATTATTATCATTTATTTTGGTAGTTGAACTTTATCCTATTTTCTTCACATACCAGAGACTAGTTGGTAATTGGTAGATGGGGTTTCGGTCTTGGCGGATAGACTACAAACCATTTTTAATTTTGGGTTTTTGGGTTTTGCGATTGTTTAGCCATATTTTAATATTAGGCTATATTATATGTTTGATTTAAAGGATTATATTAAAAGCAAGCGTCCCACTTTATCGGCCAGTTCTTTGACCACTTACGGAAGTATTTTAAAATCGCTTTACAAGAAGTGTTTTGGCGAAGGAGACATCGACCCTAAGAAGTTTGATGACGACAAGTGTATTTTAGACAAACTTGCCGACTTACCCCCTAACAAACGCAAGACCATTTTATCCGCTTTGGTCATTATTACCGACAATCAAAAGTATCGCGATTTGATGCTTAGCGATGTGCGAGATTACAACCAAGAGATAAAAAAACAAGAGAAGACACCCACCCAAGAGGAGAACTGGGCAAGCGAGGAAGACATTATGAAGCTTTGGAATACTTACAAGAAGGAAGCAACCGCTTTGTATAAGAAGGAATCGCTCTCTATGAACGATTTACAGACCATTCAGTCTTTCATCATTTTGTCTCTACTTGGCGGTATGTATATCCCCCCCAGAAGAGCAAAGGATTTTACCGATTTCAAAATAAAAAATATCGACAAGAATGCCGACAACTTTATTGAGAAGAACAATCTGGTTTTTACCAGCTACAAAACAAGTAAGACTTATGGACGCCAAGAGGTTGCCGTTCCCAAACCTTTGATGAGCATACTGCGAAAATGGATTAAAGTGAATCCCACTGATTATTTGCTCTTTGATACAAACTCCAATCCGCTTACATCTGTGAAGCTAAATCAAAGACTCAATCGCATTTTTGACGGACGCAAAATCGCAATTAACGCATTAAGGCATTCATTCCTCACACAGAAATACAAAAAACACAGCGAGCAATCAAAAGCACTCGCAAATGATATGAGCGAAATGGGCTCATCGCTTTCAATGGCGGACACATACATTAAGCTCAACTAAATAAAAAAAACTAGAAATATATATTTTTTTTTATTTTTCTCGTATATTCACTTCAACACCAATGGGCACTGCTTGGTCTCCATTCGGCAACTTCGCATCGCTCCATACTCTCTGTATATCGTCGCTATTATTTGCTTGATGAGGCTCTCTAAAAAACATTCGCAAGAAATACTCATTTCGTTTCCAATCTACGCTCTTATCCAAGTCGTCGAAAAGGTCTAAAAATGTCTCCGTATCTTGGTGAATATGGTTTGTTCTATACTTGGAATCAGCATTGATAAAATGAGCCCAAGCGAGACAATACCAGCCACATACATCAGCCATCATACTTTGAATATTTTTTGTATTATAGGGCACACCGGCTTGCTTAGCTAAACCTTTCATCTTTCGCTTCACTACCTCTGGGGGAGGAGCTCCATAACTATCAAAATACATTGAGCAGATTTTATCGTTGGGATACTTATTGACTTGAAATGCCGTCCAGTGGCTTCCACCATTGGGGTTTCCGTCGCCGTCATATGAATCGTCTAAATTCATCACATAGGTCTTGTTGAACTCCAATTTCTTCAGCAACATATCTTTGAAACCACAAAAGGCTAATGGGATACTCATCTTCTTCGCAAGTTGTTCTATTTGAATATTGCTTAATATACCAGTCGTCATAATATAATTAATATAGAGATTTTATTTTGTTTAATTGGACGCTAATTTATAAATATAGACCGCTTCCAAATGAAACACCGCCTCTAACCATATCTGGGGGCAACTGAGTATTCATAGCAAAGTTGGCTCCATATGGATCGCTTCGCATTGCTGGGGGCATAAAAGCTCCAACACTTCCTCGGCCACTTACTGAGCGTTCAGTGTAAATGCGACCACCCATACATCTGGAAGCACCACCACTGAGTGCTTTGGCTCCCATTGAGGCAAGAGGGGTTGCGAGCTCCTTAGGCACTCCCATTTTGACTGCTTCTTTGGCCGCCATCTGGGCACCCTTCTTAATAAGAGACTTGCCCACTTTCGACTTGGCCGCTTTCTTCACATAGTCCATAATACCGTCTCCAACAAGAACATCGCCCATCAAAGGAGAAGGAGCAAGTGGCTCCATAGGAACCCACTGTGAGCCGTCCCACATATGAGAAACTCCCAAAATCTTCTTCACCTTAGCTCTGGCTCTCTGTCGTCTTGTTCTGCTCATTCCCATACCGAGGAAATCTCTTTGAGCATCAGCAACCATACCAGCTGGATTTACATCTTTGATTAGCTCCTTAGTAGGGTTCTCTTGGTAAGCGGTGGGTCTGCTAATGTATCCCTTGGCCGCTCTCTTGGCCGCTTGGATTGCTGGTGCCGCCGCCGGAACATAAGCAGTCGCCGCCAATGCCGCTGCGTCTAAACCTTTCTCAACCAAAGGCTTTCCAACTTTCTCGGCAACCTTGTATAACTCTTTGGTCGCCTTCTTGCCGATTGTCTTCTTCACAAGTCGGTCAAACTTCTTACCAAAAATACCAGAGCCGACCACTTCTTTATTGGCTTGAAGCTCCTCTGGACTAAGGGCAATAGTGGTTCCCTTGCCTTGTCTAAAACATCTGCTTACAGCATCAAATCGCTCTGGGTGAATAATTAGTTCAACACCAGCTCCCTCCATTGCCGGAGAACAACGAACTGGATGGCCGTTTCTCAATCGGCTCTTCTGCTTCTCACTAGCTTTTATGTGAATCGCTTTCATTATACTCTATGAAAACATTTTAATTTACGAGATAAAGCATATTTTTCGCTAAACAAAAGAAACCAATGGTTTCTCTTTGACTCTTCCTTTTTAACTAAAATTATATCCATTCTGTGAATAAATACTGTTTGTATGGGATTGTTCGTTCGTCCCAATATTGTATTATTAAGGGTTCGCCTTCTCTATCAAAATGAATTACTACTTTTATTTTCTCTTGGACTTCAATGATTTCGATTCTCGCACATTCATTGTTAAAACACATCTTCTATAAAATGTATAACTATTTTATTTTATACATTTTATTTAAAAATCATTGGCGATTAATTATCCACTCCATTATAAAAAGGAGGGGTCGTAGGGGAACCATTGGTTCCCTACTTTAAACGCGAGCACCAGTTAATACATCAATGCTAATCTCAACTTGGTATTCAATGAAGACGACCAAATCAATAGCCTTGGCGGACAAGTTGGTGCCGATGATGCTGACCGACTTGGGCACAGACTCCTCAACTGGGAGCATTCTTGAACAATTTACATAGTAGTAAGAATAGAGAGTCTCCCAATCAAGCTGACTAATAAGACCAGAGGTGATTCCATCAGTGAGGCCACCATTGACCGCATTAGCACCATAGGTGTTGTGGAGCCACTGCTCATAGCCGTATTTCTGGGTGTTGTAAAGCATATTCTGTCCAGAAACAACAACGTTGAAGTTGGTAAGAGCAACAAGAGGAGAAGTAGTTCCTCCACCAGCAGTGTCGAAAGGAGAAACGAGAGGATTAATAGCGGCGTTGGCGGCAGTAGTGAAGAAGGGAAGCACCAAAACTGATTTAATACCAGCAATACCGTTGGTAATGAGCTGATTGAAAGTAGCTCCGGCGGCAACACTACTAACTTGGTATTGGTAAATATCAGTATAGACGATTCTCTTGACCGGAGAAGACAAGTAGGCTTGCTCATAGATGGGGTTGAAAGTATAGGCTGGGACATAGAGCTGGATAGAGTTGGTAAGACCAGAAGCAAGACCACCAGTGGGAGCGTTGAGAGCAGTGTTGCCGACAGACAAACTGATTGTCTGGGTTCCACCGGCAACAGCGTAGCAACCAGAGCCACCGCAAGGAGGTAATCCAACCACAGTAGCAGTAGAAGCAACACCAACTCTTGATGAGGTAATCATAATAGGAGAGACACCACCAAGAGGACTAACAACAGTAGGAGTGTGAGTGGGAGATGTAGCGGCAGAGCAAACATCACTAACTGTGGTCTGGTTCAAGTTGAGAGTCATCTTCATAAACACACCTTTGAGGAGAGGCACATTGGAGAAGAATGAGTGTAAGTGCTTCAAGTAGATAATAGCCATAATCTGGATTTGGATAATGTCGTTCGCATCACTCTTGTTGTAAATCTGCGACTTGTAAAACTGGGAAGCGTTAGTAGCAGTCAAAAGAGTAGAATAAGCATCTAGTGCCGGAGCAGTAAGACCATCAGCATCGTAGTTGATGTATTGCTGTCTCTTCAAATAGCCAATATTTGCTGACTCGTAAGAGTTCAAAGCACCGGCAACAACACACTGACCAGAGGCGTTGTTAGTATTACAAGTGCCGAGACCATCAGTAGAGGCGACAGAAGAAAAAGAGAAGGACAAAGCAGAATCTGGGTAGAAACCAATAGAAGAACCCATAGTAGCAACATCAGCCCAAGAGAGAGAAGTCAAAAGCTTAAAGACGTTCCAAAGTCCGCAAAAGGGAGTCTGCTGGACAATGGTGGTTCCGTTGAAGTCCAAAGTGAGTGAATGGACAATGGAGCCAAACCAATTTTTAAGACCATAAGCGTAGTCCATACTGGTGGCGGCAGTGGCCGGAGCACCAACTGGAATACCAGAAGCAGACAAAACCAAGGGAACGGCTAAATAAGCCTCGCGGTAATTCATATATTTGTTGGAGTTCGACAACTGGGAAGTGTCGATGACGGATTGATTACCTCTGTAATTACCGTTCTGGTTGTCCAAAATGGAAAGCCAGTCCTTCTTAACAAAGACATTGGGAGACCCTTCGGTCATTGACGCCAAATCATAAACAAGTGTATCAGCCATTTATAGTATCTATTAAGATAATAAAAATCCAAAAAACCGCTAAAAGTCTTCGCTAAACTAAAATCAATACTAAACTTTCTAAGGGGGGCGAAGCCCACCTTACATATCCAAAGTAATATTCTTTGGCTTCTTCTTTGAAGCGACCGACAATTTTTGGAGCTTACGTTCCAATTCTCCGCCTAAACCACTTCCAACAACGGACGCCTTGGGTCTCATTGTTCCTACATCTTTCAAATAACTTCCCATATCTGGCCAAGAAGAAGCGGATCCGCTTCCAACATTTCCAAGTAATATGCTTCCACCAGTCATAGTTTTTGATGAACCCTTATCAACAACAACTCTGCCTTTCATAGTGTGAGGTCTAAATATCGGCATCTTATAGTATTATCATAGATTAATTTTTGATACAATCTTTCGCTTTAAGTTTCTGTATCTCAATGCCGTCGTCATTAGTGTGTTTAAAAAAGTGAATTGCTTTGTTATGTCTTTCTCTTTCTCGCTGTCTCCACCACCACTACTGTTCTTCAAATCGTTCATCAGTCTCATTTGCTCCTTACTCAAATCCTCATAAAGTTTGTTGAGATACTGCTCTGTGATGTCGCTTCCGTTCATTATATAATTAAGACTAGAAAATAATTATATAATAAAAACGCCTAAATTATTTGATGTCCTCCATTTCGTCTTTAATAACCAACATAATACAAATATTGGGGTCAGCAATATAAATGGGAGAGAGCGTAGAAGACCCTAGAAATTGTAGGCGGATTTTGTTATAAGACCCCCTTAATAATCTATTGTAGTTAAACTCTGGGGGTTTTTCGGTAATGAGTTCGCCAATATTAACACTAGGAGTAATACTGTAAATGACCGACGAAGGATTCGCATATTTGTTGTCGATATTGGTAATTGAAACCAAAAGAGAAGGATTTGGCTGGACTTGGGGAGCCGAGCTAGATAAAAAAGTTTGCGTTTGAATTAGCACAGTTGGTGTGGTATAAGGCAGTGTGTATGTGGGCGATGTGAAACCAATAATCTTGTAAAAGTCGTTTGTCGCTAAAATAGTGAAACTACTATCGGCACTAACTGTGGGTAAAGTAAAAGCACCATTGTTTCCAAAGCCACCACTGGGATAAGCATAACCAGCCGGAAGAGCAACCGGCAAAGCATAAGTCGTCAATTGAACAGCATACCTTGTAGGATTAATCGTAATAGAAGCGTAATACAAATTACTAGTCGCACCGACTAAATACCAACCAGCACTAATCATATCGTATTGAAGCAAATTATTGAGGTCGCTTATGTTGTAAAGTCCGTCTGGAATGGTAATAGTGCGAGTATTTGTCGTATTGGCTACTCCGTTAAAGTAAGGAATGGTGTATTGAAATGAATTATTGTTTTGGGCGGCACTTATATTATACCAAGAATAATACATTGACGCCGAGCATACAGCTACACTTGCGTTCTTAAATGTCTGTGTGCTTGGAAAATTATATTCAAAAGTGTTATTACCAGTTCCTACTAGATTTGCTTGTGTGAAAACTATTGTTTGGGGCATCTATACTCTACTATTATATTTTATTATTTTTAATCTATCGCTTGGTTGTCCTAAACTTTCGTAAAGCGGTTTTTACTTGCGATCCACCAAAACCAAAGGGGACGCTACTATAAGTATCCTTGGGAAGAGCTTTCGCACTTTTAATAACAGCTGGAAAATATCCAGCCCATACTAAACCTCCATCAACATCTTTGACCGGCATTCTATAATAGATATATAGATTTTAATTTATAGTCCTTGACTTGCGAGCGTCATCAAAACATCTCTTACTTCGCGTTGAGGCAATTTGCCTTCGTCTCCAAACTTAATAAGCATTAGCTTGAATCGTTTGAGCAAACCCTTGTTGTCGTTTCCAGCCAATACTTGGCCTCTCAAAATATCAAACTCCAACATTTCTTGCTGTTCTTTCGTCTTCTTGGGAATATTGATTTTGCTATTGATTTTGCTAATGCTTCCAATGCGAGCCAACTTGTCCTTCTCTTCTTCGGTCAAAATATCAATATCATCGTATGTCGGCAACTGACCACCAACAATCTTGCGTAAAACTCCTCCTAATTTGTGGCTAATATGCTGTGTGGGGATTCCATCAACATTGCGACCACTCAAACACCTCATCGACAAAATATTATTTTCAAGTTTCGCAGTGTGAATCAACTTGTCGCCGATTTGCGTCCAATTGGGCTGTTTCTCAATACGCACTTTGCCGTCTGTCTTGGGAGGATATTTTTTCGTCGCTTTCGCTAATCCTCGTCCTCTCATTTTATGTATTCCCATTCCACCAATTTTGCCTTCTCTAACTACAATTCTATCTGGGTCTGTGCTCTCAGTGCTTTCCTCTTCAAGATAAGTTGATTTCTTGGGCTCTGGTTCTGTTTCCGTAGCTAAACCACTGCTTTCAAGAACAAGCGAAAGCATATATAGCAACTGTGATTTTGAAGAAGTTAAAGTTGGAGCCATTTTTTTCATACTCCAACCATTTGGATTTTCATCAGCAATTATTTGTTTTTGAAGTGGAGATAATGCTGTAAATAAGTTTCTTAATTCTGCTATTTTCATTCCTTGGACTTCTTCAAAAAAGGGCAATTGTCCTTCTGTTTCACTGCTAGAAAACTCCGGAGGAGCTCCACCACCTTGTCTAGAAACATCTACATACTCTCTTGCCGAAAACTCTTTCTCCATTGCTTGTCTCTCTTTTGCTGTTCCATAATAGTCAAACTCTGGAACATCTAATCCGGCAGTATTGCTAGTGCGACTTTTGCCTTCCACTTGTCTTGAAGGAGGCTCATCAATACCATCGCCTTCCCACTCTTCTTGTGGTCTCACTTGGGGTTGAAGATTCTCATTTAAGATTTGCTCTCCATCTCTTATAAGACGCTCGATTATAGCAATATTATTTCCAATGGCTAGATTTGCGTTTTCGGCCGACCCAAGAAATAATCGTCTAGCATTATCAGCTGATTGGCCACCCTTTCTTATTTCTCTCATAAGTGTATCAATATCATTTCTATCAATAAGCTGTTCAGCAACCAATCCAATAGCATCTAATATTGCCTCAATAATATCAATTGGAAATCTCTGGATTACGCTATTGATTTGAGGCAATCTATCGTAAAACATCTTTGTAGCAGTTATGCCTCTGTTCTTACCAAAAGTAGATTCCAATAAATCATATTGAAACTCTTGGGGAGCAATCGCAAGTATTGTCGCAATATTTGAAACAAGACTATTTCCAGCAATATTTTTCAATCCATATTGGATTCCGCTTAATGCTGTCGCTTTGTTAATCATTGACCTAATCATAGGTAAAAACACACCAGCAGTGATGCCCTTGGCGTATCTCGCTTTGATTTCCTTAATTAAATAAGGCATATTCTGTGCTACATACTGGACTTCATTATCGGCTAAACTCTGGACGATTTGATTTGCTTGTTGTCCGTCAGTTATGGCGAGCAACTGGTTCATCACTTCGACTCTCAATTTGACTATATCGCCCAACTTCTCAGTTGTTGTTCTAGTATCCATTAACTGGGCTGGGGCTCCGGTTTGCTTATAAACTTGATTGGCGTTCAAGTTCTTACTGTTGTTTTTAGCCTCTAATGCTAAATTATTCAAATAAGCACTTCTATACTTTTGGGCATCGCTCGGTTTGATTAAAGGTTGTCCGCTCATTATACACATAGTGATATATTTTTTTTTATTGGTTTTGTCGCTTTGCTTCGCTTCTGTCGCTTCGCTTCACCATAGCAAATAATACGAAAGCCAAGCCGGTGTCCATTTCTCCGCTTGTGCCCACTTTGCGTTTCGCTTTTGAAATGCTCGGCGACGCTCTTCATCTTTATGCTTCGTAAAATCCTCCATTCCATATGCTCCAAAATGTATGGGCTTACCAACCGGCGACATAACCATATATTTCTTACCCTTGTGTGTAGAGGGCTTCACTTCGCCAACTCCGTATTCGTCTGCTAGTCTCTGGACTTCTTTAATGTTGCTCCATTTCGACAAACCGCTTCCTTCAATTTTTTCTACTACATTTGCTTCTACATATGGCTTTCTTTCTATATAAGACGCAACTATTCTATGAGCTCCATCTAGTAGAGTATAGTCTCTATCTTTGAAAAGCCATATTGGTTATCTTGGTGAGTTATTACGAATTAGATTTTGTGAATATTTTACACTATCAATATCAGCTTTTCCTCTTGGTCTATTATTCATAGGATATGATTTTTCTGCTGTATCTTGTAGTCTATCTGGATTAAAATTATTCATATTTCGTAATATAGAAAATGGTATATTTGTTGAAGTCGATTTTTCAAATACACTCTTTGCTTCATCATAAGATGAAAATAATCCTAGATTTAAAGCAGTTTCAATCGCATCGTTTAAATTATCTTCTAGATTACCTCCGGTGGCTTCTCTATCAATCATATGAAGCAGACGGACTTGTGCTTTGGCGTTTTCCAGCGTTGAGCCCTTACTGTGAATCGCTCCGGTTATTTTATTTTTCACACTATAAAGGTTCTTACAAGGCAGTTTTCTAATTACAAAAGGCATTATACTTATACAATATATTTTTCTATAAATATAATAGTATTAGACTATATGATTGGATTTTTAGTTGGATTTATAGTCGCTTGGGTTTCTCAAATAATAAAAGACCTAAAAGATAAATAATTATGCGAATCTTGTATGTCTCAATGTAGTGAAATTGGTTCCAGAACCACCAAGTGCCGCCGTTATGTCGATATTTAAATAGACTGTTGTCGTAGTAGAAAAAGAAAAAATAGTAGCAACTTGTAGCGATGCGAAAGAACCAGTAGCGACACCATTTGCTCGGTCAGTTTCACTCACAGCAGTTGTAGTTCCAAGACTGATTTTGCGTCCGCCACCAGTCGCACCACTAAAAACAAAGCAACCCTCAACCATCCACACACCAGATGGTAATGAAACGGATAAAATATTATAGACACCAGCGACTGCTTGCGTAAAGGTATTATCGGTGGTTGAGGCAGTGAATCCAATTTGCGTATTTGCTGTAATTGCCGAAGGTAAATATAGGGGCGTAAAGGGGCGATTAATATTGAGAACTTGGGATCCGGTAGTTGTTCCGCCAACGGTAAGCGAACCCCCAGTTGCCGAAGAAAACAAAAGATTAGCACCAGAATTGTTGGACTGTAATTCAACATTGGCTCCTCTTAGCAGTGTCGTTCCACCAGAACCGGTTCCAATCGTAATATTTTTCGCTGTTGTTGTTCCGGTTCCAATATTAATAGCACCAGATTGAGATGCTCCGGTTCCAATATTAATCGTTAGTGATGTAGCAGTCGCATCGGTTCGTCCAATATTTACAGAACCAGAAGTATTAACTACTCCAACATTTATATTTGCTCCTTGGATATTAGTATTAAAGCCACTAAGGGTTGTCGTTCCATATCCATAAGCACCAATATTCATAGTTTTGCTCGTTGCCCCAGTGCCGATATTAATCGTTCCGCCTCTTCCAGCTAAGGTTCCAATATTGAGAACGCCACTTGACTGCGTTGCCCCAATATCCATATTGGTGATTGCCGATGATGGTTCCACATCATTTGTTGTTGTTATTCCGCTTACTGCTAAATTACCGCTAATTGTTTCTCCTCCTTGCGAAACTGGAAATCGTAAATATCGAGCGTCTCCTTCCGCTATTGTTAAACCTCCGCCTTCATTTACAAAAACAGAAGTATCAAACTCTGGTAGATTTTCTAAGGGTGGGTTATAAATCGCCATATAATAAAGATATAGATAATAAAAATAAGATTTTGTCGCTTCGCTTATCCAATTCTTGTGAAAATAATAGTGCCTTGTAAAGTAGAGTTTGTTCCACCTCTATTCCATCTTACACAAGGATAAAGTATTGTAGAACCATCTACATATACGCAACCGCTTATATTAAACTGTTCGCTGTCCGCTGACGAGTTGTCGCAAGAATCCGTCTTGTGGAAATACATTGTATAATTTCGCGGAGATGAAACAACAGTAAGATAAGTATAAGGCAAGTTTCCAGTCCAGTTGCTTTCGGTTGTTCCGGGGTTTGTTGAAGTAGTTAAGAAACCCATACGAAAATCGGTAATAGAAGTCGTTGAACCATCCATATTGAAACCCAAGTAAGCGTTATAAATACCGACTGGTAAAGTAATACCGCCGTTTGCGTCCCAAGATGTTCCACTATAAGTATTCCAAGCATTCGCACTGCTCATAATAAAGTAAGCAGTCGAATCAGCAACGCCAGTTTTGGAAAAACTGGAAAAGTAAGTCGCACCAATATATGGGACATTGAGCGTTAGATATGCCGCAGTAAGCGTAGGAGCAATAACACCATTTGTTATGGTTGTCGCACCAGTAGCATTTCCAATCGTAGTCGTTTGCGACCCACTATCATTGATTCTTACAGTTCCAAAAAGATTAACATTGATAGTGCTGTTGTTTCCAATTTGCGTTGTTGCCGACCCACCAGTATTGATGTTCGTCGTTCCAGTAAGAGTAATTATTGATGTCGCCGCATTATTTACCGTAATCGCATTATTTCGTCCAATATTTATGGTGCGATTTGAAGTTGCTTCATTCGCAATCGTCAAAGTTCCGGAACCAGTTTGCGATGTAGTTGAAAGATTGACGTTTCCATTGCTATTGTTGATTGAGAGTGCCGAGTTCTTACCGATTACACAAGTAGAAGAGTTGAAAGCACTCGCTCCACTACATATTTCCACTGCCGTAGAAGTGCTGCCGTTAAGATTCGCAATACCGACAGTTCCATTACCAGAACTTTTACCTATATTTACACCACCAGCACCAGTAATCGACGCACCAATATTGATGTTGTTTGTTGTTATGTTGTTTCCAATATTTAGACCACCAGTCGTCAAGTTATTACCAACTGTTTGATTCGCACCAGCAGCACTTGCGTTAAGTGTATCACAGTTAATTGTTGCCGGAGCAAAAGTTCCAGCAGTTAAATTGCCGGTAATGCTTACACTATTCGCAAAGGACGCCAATCCAGTCGCATCATTTATCGTCAAGCGATTCGTATTTCCAGTTTTTAAAATAACATCGCCAGTGCCTTTGCCTTCAATGACGATGTCGTTGTTATTTTGCGAATGAATAAGGGGACAATTATGTATTTCGCCAGAAGTCATATTGAGTGTTTTTCCGTTCATATCCACACTACCGACTGGGTTCAAAAGGAGGTCGCCAGTTGATGTAATGGTTGTCGCTGTGGTTGTTCCAGTTATTGTTAAATCGCCGTTGATTGTTTCGCTTCCTTGCGACTGCGGAAATCGCAAATACCTAGCATCTGCTTCTGCTATGCTAAGTCCATCTGCTCCATTTATAAAGACAGATGTATCAAATACTGGTAAGTTTTCAAGAGGAGGGTCGTAAGTCGCCATTATAATCTATGTATATATTTATAAATTATAAAAAATCCGTAAATATAACTGGATTTTTTTATAGACATTAATTATATATGCCGAGAAAACCAAAACAGCCACCAATTGAACCATCGCCCCAAGTAATCAACTTTTATGAGCGTATGGACAAGAAGTTTCTAGACAATGCCGAAAATCCCAATTTCCATTTACACCATCTCAAAATCCCATTTAGAATGTGTATCGTAGCTCCGTCCGGCAGTGGAAAAACTAATTTCTTGTTAAACATTATACACCTATTTAGTCAAGGCAAGGGCACATTCGCCGACCTAGCAATTATTACTAGAAACAAAGATGAGCCACTCTATCGCTTCTTACAGAGCAAGAATGACCAAATCCAAATCAAAGAGGGTTTAGAGAATGTGCCCCAGTTGGATAAGTTCGACAAAGATGTAAATCATTTGGTCGTCTTTGATGACTTGGTCTTAGCCAAAGACCAGCGTCCCATTGAAAATTATTATATTAGAGCTCGTAAGTTAAACTGCTCCGTCATTTACATTTCCCAATCTTATTTCAAAATCCCCAAAATTATTCGCAACAATTGTTCGTATATGTGTTTATTGAAATTGAGCGGACAACGCGAAGTCAATATGATTCTCAGCGAGTTTGGTCTAGGCGTTAGTAGAGACCAATTACTCGCTCTTTATAAATATGCTACAAGCGAGAAGTTTGTCCCCCTATTGATTGATATGGAGGCGGATCCGCCCAATAGATTCCGCAAAGGCTTCCTAGAAGTATTAGCTATAAGAGAAGAAGGCGAAACATATAGGCCTCCCATATAGTCGTCATTTTTTTCATTTTTTCTAACAAACCAAAAAAATTGAAATCTTTTTTTGCTTTTTTGTGAAACGCAAAAAGTCCATAAAATTGAACACTTAAATTGTAGAAAAGCCAGAAACTAAAACTAAAACTAACGCTAAAAAATGATGATTACCAACACCTTTGTCCAGAACATTTACGCCCATTCCCAGAAAGTGAAAAAATCCACCGACATCGCATTCACTTTTGCTCATAAATACAGAGACATCAGCTTACTCAATGAAAAAGAAATCGACCAACAAATTGCCTCTTGGAACAGATTACCAAAAGTGCGTTGCTTTGAATACAACAACCGCAAGGTAAGCACCCCAGATGGAAAAGAATGGTATGTCCTCGTAATCCAGTCTTACGATGGCGATGAGATGGAAGAATCAAATCCCAGTTGCCCCATTTCGTTGTTCTTGTTCGGCGTTATGGTTGATGGATACACCTATGCGTTTGAAAGTGAGCGTATGCGAGACGAGGTGTATCAATGCGTCAATAGACGAACTTTGAGAAATGTAGAGAGAGAAATGACCCTTACCGAAGTGCTCCATCTTGCCGGTAAAGCGGCGGCCGTTGCTAAAAAACTCAAAGTAGATAAACCGATTAATCTTAACGAAGTGCTCCGTTTTGCTGGAAAAGCGACAGAAGCTATTAATCAACTTAAAGAGCTACAAAATATAACAAAATCAGCCGAGCTCAAACTTGCCGAGAAGCTTGAAGAGGAGCCAGTTCAAAAACCGTTGTCCAAGAAAGACCTAGCCAAACAGAAAGCGGCCGAAGCCAGAGCCGAAGCCAAAGCCGAGAAAAAGCGTCGCGATGATTACCTCAAAGCGATTGGTAAGTTCAAAACCCCAGACCAAATAAAAAAAGAAAAAGAAGCCAGACTGAAAACCGAAGTCGCGATGATGCGAAAATAAATGTGTGCGTATGCGAGTGTATTGTTTATATTGTTTTGTATTATATATTTTGACTTTAACTTAAAGAGAAGAGAGTTTTTTTTTATTTTTTCCAACAAAGATTTGATAATTTATTATTTGTTCTATCATTGTCTATATGGTAGATATGATGTAGATTATCTGGATTTTCCAAAAATGCTACGCATACAAGTCTATATATGTAGTGTTGTTTTCCATAAATTGATACTCTTTTATGTCCTTCTATTGTAAGACTTCCTTTCATTATTACTCCTTTTTTTGTATTTCTTATATTTCCCATATTCGAAACCTCATAATTTGGGTTATACTTAATTTGCTTCCAGATTTCTTCTTCCATTTTTGTAGTATATGATTTTTATTACTATACACAATATTTTTCAATTTTTTCAATTTTATGGGCTGAACCCAAAAACCCAAAGACCCAAAAACCCAAAACGTTTGTAGTCTTTCGGCCAAGTCGAAAACCCCATCTACCAATTACCAACTAGTCTCTGGTAGATGGAAAAATTGGGGTAAAGTCCAACTACCAAAAGTGCTTTTTTTTGGGTTTTAAGGTTCGTCAGTATATACACACATTCCAGCATATACAAACAAAAGAATAATAATAAATCAATAAGTTGTTTAAATATATAAAACCCAAAATTACTAATATAGCTACGCGCGAGCGGAACTAACTACCAACTACCATTTTTCTTAAATCTGGTAATTGGTAGATGGGGTTTCTCACTTTGGGGAATCAATACAAAGTCTTTTCAATTTTGGGTTTTTGGGTTTTGGGGTTTCAAAGGCCGATCCGCCGACGCGTCGGCATACGCACACAATGTTCGCTTATACAAACAATCAAAACACCGCTTTCCAATCATTTCTTCGGTTTCGACGAGTTCAAAACATTCAATACAGACGGCTTCCATTATAGAATCTTGAAAAATAAAAAAAAACACAAAGTTTTTCATTTAAGTTAAATAATCAAAATATACGCATATACAATTTATTTATATTTCTCTTCTAGTTTGTAGAGTCTGTTTCTAATACTCTCATCATCATCATTAAACTCATCACCAGCAATAGTTCCAAGATGCTCGCTAAGTATTTCATCAAGGCATTTCAAATTATTCATACAAACTCCTCCATACTTTGGGTCAATTAATTCTTTCAACATTCCACAAATCATTTCAACTCTGTTTTTTAATGCTCTATCTAGTTTTCCCATATCTGCTGCTTCAAGGCATTCTTTACAAATCCAAGCTTCATCAACAAACTCGCATTCTGGTTTTTCACAGCCAACACAGCAGTGGTTCTCTTCATCATCATCCTCTTCATTCCACACATTCAAATCAAATCCACAGCCTCGGCAAAAGTCTCGGCCATTACCAAACTCATTTTCGCATTTCTCACAGTTCCAAATCTTATCGCAGTTCATTTTCGTTTCGTTCGTTTTCGTTTCGCAGTTTTTTTTTTTAATCTAATGATGTATTTTTTTCTGGCCGCAAAAAAGTTCAATTTTTTTGGTTTCATATGAAAAATGAAAAAAACGCTGGTGCGTATATACTCACTATGTGTGCTTATACTGTCGCTATATATCCAAGCCTTTTCTGTTTTCTTTTTATTATATCGTAAAATGGTTGTCTGTCTCTTTCGCAATTATGAGATAAAGTGTATTCGTTTTCGCTTGTTTTTATTAACTCGTAAGGCACTTCAATTGCTTTCACTACCCTACGATACATATAGTATAAATCTCGGTCTGCGATGGTCTTTGTTCCATTTGCGAAATCATATACCTTGTCGTCTAATTCAACCCAGCAGTGATATATGGGCATACCTCTATTATCATCAATTTCTCTCCACTGGGGTTGTCTGCTTCGCAATTCGCCTTGAACCCATTTTACACCAGTTCTGTTGCGTAATTTTGCGACCACTTCCAAACTTTCTCGAACGCAAGTTCCATTAGTTGTGAATTGAGCAGTGCGAACTTTATCTTCACTTGATGCCCAACCTTCTCCCTTAATCGTTCCGTCTGGTTGTTTTGTCCATTTTGTTCTAATCCAGAAAGCATACTCTCGTATTTCGTCAATGACTTCATTATACAAATGTTTGTATGATAAAGTTTTGGTTTTCATTTTCGTTTCGTTTCGTTTCGGCATTTTCGTTTCGTTTTCAATTCGTTTTGTTCATTTTTTGTCTTTCCAGAAAACGCAAACAAAGATTTCAATTTTTTGGGGTCTATGCGAAAAAAAAGATCGCCTCCGGAGCGACCAATTTTTTGTTTTTGTTTTTTATTTTGTCTTTTCGCATTTCAAGCAGTGGTAATATCTTCTCTCGTTGTATCTAGTGAAATCGGCACACTTCACTACATACTCAGTAGCATAGCAACAGCAATCATCGCAATTGATTACTTCTTTATCTTCTGGGAACTTGTCGCACTCCTTACAGAAGCAACCGCCACTAACCAAATGGCGACTAATTTCCTTTTCAATCATTTCTTTTCCACACTCAAAGCATTCCCAAATCTCTTCGTCATCTTCTTCGTCTTCATCATCATCATTTGGATACATAATTTTATACAACTCAGTTGGGTCAGCAGTTGCTCCCATATTCACAATAGCCTCATCGATTCCATTTGCTTCGGCAAGCTCTCGTAATTTTTTCTGTTGCTCAACAATCTTGGCGATAATGGAAGTAGCGTTCATTTTGTTCGTTTCGTTTCGGTTTTCGGTTCGTTAATCTGTTTTTGATTATTTTATGCTTCTGGAAAAAAAGCAAAAAAAGTTTTCAATTTTACGAGGTAGTCAATTTTTGGAAAACAATTTTTTTCGTAATGGTTTAGATAATTGTATCCAATTATTATATACAATGACCGAGTTTTATAAAGACGAAACTGCTGTAATATATAATGGAGATTTTTCAAAAATTATCGATACGCTTACATTTGATTATGTAATAACGGATCCGCCATACAATGTTGGTTATGACTATCCAGATTATAGTGATAAACTAACAAGCGAACAGTATATCAATTTATTGTCGCCATTACATTTACACAAGACGATAATGATACATTATGCTGAGGCATTTTGTGGCGATGTTGGTGAGGCAATGGGAAGACCAGAAAGATGCGTAAGTTGGTGCTATTCTTCAAATCTTCAAAGACAAAGCCGAATGATTGCTTGGTTCGGTTGTAATCCAGATTTCAACAAAGTAAAACAACCATATAAAAATCCAAATGATAAACGAATCAAAAAATTAATAGAAAATGGTTCTACTGGGGCAAGATTATATGACTGGTGGAATGATATACAATTGGTGAAAAATGTGAGCAAGGATAAGTGTAAAGGATTCACAAATCAAATCCCAGTGGAATTGCTTGAACGAATTATTTTATTAACCACAAACGAAGGCGATACAATATTAGACCCTTTTTTTGGCTCTGGGTCATTATACTTTGCTTGTAAAAATACTGGTAGAAAATGTATAGGTATAGAGCAAAGTAAGATACACTTGGATTTTTTCAAAGAGAGAATATCAAAAATCAATTAGACGTCATTTTTTTCAAATCCTCTATTGGCTTTGATGATGATAGATGGCTTACAATAATAAAGACGCCGACCAAAGCAAATAAAAACTCACAAAAACCAATCATATATTCCTTTGTATAACCCATTGTATAATTAAGCTAAATAAATTAAAATTAATCAAAGGACGCACTTTGCGTTTTTTTCATTTCCAAAAAAATTGAAAAAATCTGCCTACAAACTTCTAGGAGGCAAAACGAAGACCCCATAAAATTGACCGCATACGCAAACAATTTAGCACAAGCGAACAAAATACATTTAGCGAAAACTATTTAAATAAATATCTAGCTTAATTATATAAGAATGAATACATCCACACAATCCTCGCATACGCAACCATCGCTCACAGTTGAACGAGACACAGAGTTTATAGTCGCACCATCGACAGCCTTATATGAATATGTAGAGCCGGCATTATTGAAAGCAACTTGCTTATCAAAACAACTACAAGAATCTTGGGACGAAAAATCCTTTGCTCACAGTAGCACCAAGAAGATGACGAAATATTTGAATGAGAGAGAGCAGTTGAGAGACTATCGCAAACTACAAAACAAGAAGACTGGATTGGTCAAAGTATCTTACTACAAGAGTAAGAGCTGTTTTGGACGAGCATTTGTTTCCAAGTGTCTTGGCTTTACCAATATGCGTAAAACACTTCGCAACGCGTTAATCAAAGAGAACTACATTGATATTGATTTGGAGAACGCTCAAATCCGCATTGCTTGTGCTTTATGCGAAATGTATGGACACAAAGACATTGAGAATCTCAAAAACTATGTATCCAATAGAACAGAAGTTCTTGCCGAGATTATGGCGAAATATGATTGCGATAAAAAAAAGGCAAAAGACTTGATGATTACGCTTTCGTTTGGAGGCAGTTTCAAACAGTGGGCATTGAAGAACAAAATCGAAAACACCGACGAATGGAGTTTCTTGAAAGCATTCGGCAAAGAGCTGACTGGCGTAGCGTATTTCCTCAAATCACATAATCCATCACTATATGAGAGTTGCCGACAGCAAAAAGAAAACAAGACTACAAACAAAGACGTAAGAGAAGGCGAAGTAATGCGGTCATTCATTGCGACCTATTTACAGCATTGGGAGTGTAAGATTATCAGCACTTGTCTTCAATATCTTCATAACGAAACGGACTGCTTGGATTTCTTTGGAGTTAAAGTTGCGACATACGAATACGATGGATTCAAAATAATGCGAAAGGGCTATGAGCGATTCAAAGGCGACCTTCTGCGAACTTTGGAAAAGGTTGTTTTGGAGCGGATCGGCTTGCCGGTTGTCTTTGCTGTAAAAGAGATGGACGAGTTTTTGGAAATAGAGCCGATTACCGAGAATGAAAATACGCCGAGCGACAGTTCAATCATAGAGTTTTCTGGAATGATTAGCAAGTTGTTGAGCGACACAGAGTATTCGCATTACATCAATAAGAATTATCCCAAGCAGTTTATCTGGTGCGAAGATGAGAAGACTTGGGTCTGTTGGAATGATGTGAAATGGGAGAAGTCGCCAATCTGTTTGTATAGACACATTTCGTATTACATACCGAACAAACTGGAAGAGCAGTTCAAACCGTTTGAAGAAGTCTTTGATAGAATCGTAGCGAGGAAAATCGCAGACGAAGAAGAAGACGATATGACGGAAGCAGAAGTTGCTTACCAGAATGCGAAGAAGTTTCTGTATGGAGCGAAAGCATTTCGCGTCTTGGTTGGAGACACTGTGAAAATCAAATCCATCGCAGAGTGCTGTAAGACTTGGTTGCGAAACGAGGGCATTGTTTTCGACGCAAAGGATTATCTTACCGGCTTCAATAATGGCGTCTATGATTTATTCACAAACACATTTCGGCCTTACAGATATGATGATTTCGTTTCAATGACTACTGGTTTTGACTTTTCGCCAATTAACAGAATGCTGGTTGGCTCGTATGACGAAGACGGAAACTATACAGAAGAATGGAATTGTAGCGAAGGAGCACTCTACATAAGTGAAGAAGAAGAGAAGGCATTTGATAATTTGCTGGGAAACAAGAGAAAAGAAATTGTTGGCGAATTACAGAGAATATTTCCAGACGAGAAAGTTCGCACACTGGTTTTGGTCATTTTGTCGAAAATATTTTACGGTAAGCCGATGGAATACTGTGCGGTCTTTAATGGAAGCGGTGGAAACGGCAAAGGTGTCTTAGATGAGTTTATCCAGTATATCTTTGGCGATTACTGTTGCGTAGCAGACTATGGATTGATTACGCAAGAGAAGTCGCGACCGGACGCACCAAACTCGGCACTGATGGCTGTTAATAGAAAGCGATTGATATTTATGAGCGAGCCGGAGAAGTCGTCAAAAATCAGCAATGGAGCGTTCAAGTCGCTTACTGGTGGAGGCACAATGTCGGCAAGAGACTTACACACAAAGCAGAATGAAGTCATACTGTCTGGTATATTGATTTTGGAGTGTAATGAAAGATTGAAGTTCAAAGATATTCCACAGCCGAAAGGAGCAGAGCATCGCAGACTGATGGACATACTGTTTCCAAGCAGATTCACAATGGAGAAGGACGACTGGAATGAGAGCAAACATATTTATCCAATGAAAGCGGAGTTGAAGACGACGGAGTGGAGAGACGCACATCGCAATGTAATGTATAACATTCTTATTAAATACGCTTTGGAGTTGAGAGACGCACAGTTTTCGTTTCAAGATTTTGTGCCTCAATGCGTCAAAGACAGAGTGGAAGACTATTTGTCGTCTTGTAATGACCTCCATACCATTTTCGATGAGATTTACGAGAAAGTGGATATGAAAGACAAACAGCCGTCGCCGGATAATCTCATCAGTATCGCAGACATAGCAAAGCGAGTCAAAGCACATTCGCTGTTCAAAGATTTGCCGAAAGATACAAGAACCGAGTTCAGCAAAGCATCGTATTTGAAACAGTTCTTTACTAGCGATAGTAAATACAAGATGAAGTATGATAGTAAGGTGCTTCGGTTTGATATTCAAGAATACGACAGCTATACGCAGAAGATGAAGACGACAACGTTGAAGTTCAGTAAGTATTTGATTGGATACAAACTGATAGACCAAAGTGGAGAGGCAAATGAAAGCGATGGAGAAGACCAATAATTTTGTAGAGTAATATATATGCCGACGCCAGCAGACCAAGGACTCTACGACAGAGTCAAACAAGAAGCGGATTGTATTTATGCGAAGCCGAGTGCTTACAAGAGTGGGTGGATAGTGAAGACATACAAGAAGCGAGGGGGTAAATACATTGAAGACGGACAGCCGAAAGCTTTAAAACGATGGTTTCGCGAAGACTGGGGAGATATAGGAGGTAAAGAGTATCCAGTTTATCGACCATTTAAACGCATCTCAAAAGATACGCCACTGACGGCTTACGAAATATCGCCGACGCAAGCCAAGAAGCAGATTGCTTTGAAACAGAAATACAGAGGAGAGAAAAACTTGCCTCCGTTTGAAAAATAAAATATAAAAAGATTTTATATATATGATGATGAAATCTTTTAACGAAGACGATTTTTTTTTACTCAACGAAAGCGACGACAAGAATGATAAAATCAAAGCCCAAAATATTGCGATGATTAGTATATTGATGGTTCTAGTTGTTGGCTTCTTTTTATTATTTATGCTTATTATATGAGCGACTGGACAAAAGATATTGAAGAAGTTTTAGAGGCGATCCGGACAAATGCTATATCAATGAGTGAGCACCATAAGAAGAGATATTTCTACTACAAAGACAAGCTGAAATATTTCCGTTTTCCGCTAATAATTTTGTCGGCTCTCAACTCGGTTTTTTCGGTGGGTCTCCAACCGTATATGGAGCAATCGCAGATTAGCATATTGAACTGTTTGTTGTCGCTGTTATGCGGTATAATAACATCTATTGAGTTGTATTTGGGCATACAGTCATCGATGGAGAATGAACTGATGACGAGTAAGGATTTCTATTTGCTTGGAGTAGATATATTTAAGAACCTTCATTTGGAGAAAGACCATAGAAGCAAAGGAGGCAAAGTATTTTTGGAAGAGAAGTATAGCGACTATGTGAAACTCATAGAAAATGGAAATATCATCAATAAGCGTAGCAAAGATAGTTTAGCACCTATTGAAGAGGCAATGTTGGCGACACCGGTAAGCAAGAAGTATTCGCTTACGCTTACGAATCCAAGTAATAGTAGTTTTGGAATGGAGCCGAGTGAAATAGCGATGGCGTAAGGTTAATGTTATAAAATATTTTATAATATTAAAGTATAAGAATGTCGAAATGGACTGAGTTTGTGAAAGACTGGGCGACGAAAAATAATACGACATATGGGTGTGCTTTGTCTAATCCCAAGTGCTCTGCTGATTATCGTAAAGCGAATCCTACGAAGAAGCAACAGAAAGAGGCGGAAGCACAAGCGGAAGCAGACAAACGTAAGCAGATGATTGCTGACGAAGAGGTGAGACGCAAAGCGAAGAAGGAGGCAAAGGCAGAAGCAGAGCGTCTTGTAGCAGAGGAGAAGAAGAAACTAGCCGAAGAGGAGAAACGGTTGGCTGATGAAGCGAAGAGACTAGAATTAAGACTAGCTGATGAAGCGAGAGCAAAGAAGAAGTTGGAAGAGGAAGCGAAGAAACTAGCGAAAGCGAAAGAAGATCCAAAGAAGGACGATGTTTTACCACAAGAACAAACAAAAGAAGTAATCAAAGCCAGAGCCAAAGCCAAAGCAGAAAATGAAAAGAAAGTCGAACAAGCCAAGCCAGCCAAGCCGTTTGAAATAAGTTCAGCCAAGATTGGTGGAAGTAGTGGTTGGAAAAAGGATTATACCGAAGACGAAATCAAACTGATTGAAGCATCATATGAACGATATAAGACTAGAACAAGAGGTAGTAGAGGAGATAAATCATTACCTTTACAAACAGAAGTAGATAAGGCTTTGGCTAAAAAATATGGTCTTACTCAAAATTGGGTTGATAAAGCTAGAAGATTAATTCAAGGACGATTTGGTCTTGAAGATGATAAAATGGGACTGGAATGGCTAAACGGTGTAATACCATTTATTGTAGAAGGAAAAGGTGGAAAAGAAGAATATGAAGAATATAAAAAAAAAAGAGAAGAAGAGTTTGATAAAAAATATGGTTTTGGCGGTATGATGAGATTGCCCTCTGGTGTTAATATAAATGAAATCAATGATTATCTTACTATTCCTAGTCAAGAAGAACAAGACCAATCTATGAGCGGAATGAAACGAAGACGAGAAGATGCGAAAACGGCTTTGAAGAATAAGATTACTAGACTATTGGGGCGAGTCGCATTAATAGAAGCCAATCCAAAAAAGAGAAATATTAATATTATAAGAGCTATAAAACAAAAGCTTGGAAATATAATAGAAGAAATAGATAGACTTGGAATAAGAGAAATAGAAGACCAAATGGAAGAGGTTGATAAGATGGAGAGAGAAATTAGTGGAGGTATGAT